>ERZ1292632.3168-Hain-H43-01um-R2-3168-length-12869-cov-4_pt1 | contig 10384 bp, 14 predicted proteins | sample MGYA00564407_ERZ1292632 | MGnify/ENA primary metagenome ERZ1292632 (study PRJEB36523, sample SAMEA6512637) | groundwater metagenome | collected 2019-01-08 | study: AquaDiva: Metagenomics assemblies of 32 groundwater samples | reverse complement strand
TCAAGTTCAAACGATGAAACGTATACGCCACGAGCTGCCCCCCTACGTTACCGGGACACAGATCGTTCCCGCTGTCGATGAGCGGCGTCCCCTTGTCGACGAGGAAGTCGCCCCGTGCAAAGGTCTCTCCCATCGTCACGCCCCCGTGGACCCGTAACTGCCGCGCGGATCGACCGCGACGAACGAGCACGCGAAGAGCGTCTTTGTCTTCGCGGCTTCCTTGTCGAAGTCGAACCCGTGCGACGTCTCGGGCCGGATGTTCCAGAGCCAGAAGACCTTCATGTCTTCCTTCCTGGAAAAGACCATCCACTGCGTCGTGGACGTGATGAACGGCCACTCCTCCGGGGTGAGCTTCCCCCAGATGTAGTTGGACGCGTTCGTGGTCGTGTCACTGCGAAGCCGGCTGTCCAGCAGCTCATGCAGCGTCGGCGCCAGATCCGGCGGGATCACGATCCGCTCCGCCCGGAGCGGCATCGGGTTCCCCATCAGGTCCTTCTGCTTCTTGAAGGACACGATTGCCGTCTCGAGCGCCGTCTGCCCGAGTGCCGCGGATGCGACGTTCGAGAACGTCCCGCCACCGCGGATGAACGTGTGATCCGAGTCGAAGTACCACTGACCATCCGCCGTGGTCTGCGTCGCGAACGCCCCGTTCCAGAACGACGCGGCAAGCGTCTGGACGGACATACGAAGCGAGCGCCCGAGTTCCGGCGCGTTCTTCGCGATGATTCCGTCCATGTCGTGCTTCGCCGCGAGGTACCCGATCTGGAATCCCTTGCCGTAAAGCGCATGCGTCACGCTCTTCGACGGTCCCTGGAGCAGCTGATCGTACGTCACGGAATCGTTCTCTCCCATTTCACTGAAGAGCCCGAACCCGCCGTACATCAACCACTCCTCCTTCATCCGATCGGAGGAGACGAGATTGAAGTACCGCTCCCACTGACTATCCACCTCGGGCCAATCGTCCGGCCCAATCAACTCGCGGATGAACGCGAGGCGCGATGCATACGCCTTCGGAAAATCCGCACGAAGCAAAGGTCCCGCTCCCGGCATCTATTCCTCCACTGTGGCGCCGTCGTCCCAGCGGGACTACGCCCACATGTTCGTCGTGTTGTCCATGTAGTCCAGACCGACGATGGGCTTCACGAGCCACTTCATGTGCACGCCTTCACCCTCACCGATCGTCTTGTGAAGCCCCACGGTCCGAAACGCCTTCGCACCAGACGTCGTCGACTTCGAGGACCAATCCAACTCCATCGTCGACAACCCGGTGATCGTGCTCCCGGCCGTCGGGTTGAGAACCGCGAAGTTCCAACCGAGTCCATTCTCGAGGACGTTCGTCGTCGTGTCAGAATCATCCTGAATCACAAAGATGTGTTCCTTCAGCGGCCACACAGCGAGTTCAGTCGCCGTGCTCCCTGTCCCCTTGAAATACTCGGCCGCAACGCCGAGCACCCCGGTTGCAGCTCCCAGAACAGTCAAGGGATTGATCTTCACCCACCCAGAAGCTCCCCAGATGACCATCGCCCCCTTGTAGATCGCCGTCGTCATCTGCGTCGGCGTCGCAGAAATCTTGTACTTGAGCGGCCACCGCTCCGTTCGCGCCGATCCTCCCCCAGTCGCATAGAGCGGCTGAAGACCGCTCGGCCAATCCTTGTTCGCCATGTCACTCCCCTCCTTACTGCTGGAGATTGGTCTTGTATTGCCTGCCCAATTCATTCCGCTGTGCTGTCTCGGCCTCGAGGATCACCTGTGGATCATTCGACACCACGACGTCCCCGATCCCGTGACCAGCCAGGTTGACATCCAGTTCTTCAGCGCGCCGTCGCATCATTTCTTGGGCGCGCGCGCCCTGCGCCCAGTACTCGTTCTGCTGCTTCGCGATCTCTTCCGGTGCCCACACCGCAAACGCGTCTGCCCCGCAGCGAACCACCCCGTCGGGACCGCGCTGCCGCGTGTTCGGGAACTCCACCCCGAGTTCCTTTGCCAGCGCGTCGGTGATCGGCTCGTAGATGTCCCACATGAACCCCTCAAGCATCGGCCGCTTCCGCCACATGAGATCGGACATCCAAAGGATCCGCACGTGCTTCTTCGCGTCGGGGTTCACGAACCGGTAGAACATCGGATCGTTCTCATAGAAGTCCCGCGGCGTCGTCCCAGCGCGCTTCAGCGCACGCGCGCGCCGCGACCAGATCGGGAGATTCTGCTCCCGTGCCGGTACCACCGGCACGGGTGCCTCGCCCGCTGCCGCCGCGCGCCGCGCCTCGATCTCCACATTGGTCGGACGCCCCGGCCGCCGGCCCATCGAACGTCCACGCCGCCTGCGAGCAGAAGCCGCTTCGCTTGTCAGCAACTCGGGGGCAGTCTCCAGCATCTTCGTCTCGTCCGTCATCGCTTACGCTCCCCCCGAGTAGTCCCGCGTCCCGTAAGTCGCCAGGCGCTCTGTCTTCTTGCTCGCCAGGATCCGCGCGCGCACCTTCTCGTCCTTCAAGTTCACACCGAGCTTGCGTGCGATCTCCTCATCCGTGTCGTCGATCTCCGGTTCCTTGTCCGCAGGATTGCGCCCACCACCGACCCCGGAAAACGCACCGGACCGCTGTGCCGCGGCGTCACGTGCCTCGCGGTCTGTCTTCACGCGCGCCACCTCCCGCTTCGCCACCGCGCGCGGGTTAGAAGCGGCAGCCAGGAGATACGCGAGCTGATCGTGAATATCCGTGCCACGCACCGACGGGTCGAGGATCGTGTCCAGAAGCTGTTTCGCCGCCGGCGTGTTCCGAATGATCTCAGAGTCCCGGTCCGCGATGTCCTCGCTGTAGTTCGTGCGGATCCGCCCGGAGATCTCACGACCCGCGTCGCGACGGTTGAGCCCGGTCATCAGATTCGACTCGAACTCCTTCAAGCGATCCCCGAGCAACTGATTCACCTTCTCCTCGACCAGAATCGGCATCGCCTCCGGCACATCCTTCGTCATCCGCCACCGCTCGATATCGTTCCCGGCCGCATTCCCGTTCTCCGGCTTTACAGCCGGGGGCGCGCCTGGCTTCAAGTTCCGCGCGAGGTCGGAAAGAATGGACATCACCTGTACGTTACGTTCCTCGACCTGCGCTCGCACACGGTCCAATTCCGCACGCCACTCGGGCGCACCTTCACCCGTCTTACCCTCCGCAGCACCTTCCTTGCCGGCTTCCCCTTCCGGCTCGCCCCCCCCCTCGAGTGTGTCCTCGAAGAGATCCTGCTCGTCATCCGGTGGCATCACGCCTCCTTACTCAATCTTCCGCGCTTTCCGCGCTCGCGCGCGCGCCTCGCGCGACAACACATCGTAGTCACGCGATTCCAGGAACGCCGTCTCAGTCTTCGTCGGCTTCGGTTCCTGACCAGCTTGAACCGCCTTCTCGAACAACACTCGGTTCGCCATCGACGCGAGTGCGTCATGCTCGAATCGGAATCCGACGTCCTTGTTGTGCACGCTCTTCGACATCTTCCCTTTCGCCATCTGCTTGTGCATCGCCGGCATCATGTGCCCGGCCTTCTCCATCCGGCCCATACCAGACCCGGCCCCGGCACTCATCCCGCCGCGCTTCGTGCCTTTACCGTGAAGTGCCATCGTCACCGTCCCTTCTTCCGCTTCTTTCGGGACATCCCGGCTTCACTCATGGCGATCGCCACCGCCTGCTTGCGACTAGCGACCTTCTGCCCACTACTTGACTTCAACGTACCGGCACTGTATTCCCGCATCACCTTCGCGACCTTTCCTTTGTTCTTCGACGCCATCGCTCACCTCTCCCACGGGATCCGGCCCTTCGCCAACTCCTGTCGCAACTCGACAAGCCAGCGTCGGATCTCCGCCGCTCCGCGCAAGAACCCCTGTCGATACCGTAGTTCCTGCGCCACCTGGTCTGTCGCGTGAGCGTGCCCGGCGATATCCACGACCCACTTCTCCGCGCGACGGACCTCCCGGTCATACTGCTCCATGATGAGCTTCCACCCCGGCGAGTCGATCGTCTGCTGAATCTGCTCCGCCAGAAGCTCAGGACTCACCGCGTCGATCCGCGTCATGAGTCACCCGAAGCCGATCGCACCGGCTTCACGGTTTTCAAGATGATCCAGTACGCTCGCACAACGTCTACTCCGTGACAGATCAACCGATCCCGCTCCTCTACCGGCAACTCCGCCAACCCGTCGTCGATGACAAGAACACTGTGAACCGGCTGGAAATCACAGTTCGGCACGTACTGCCCCATCGTCGTCTTGCCACTGCCGTTCCGATACGCCTCACGATTCAAGAACGAAAACGTCTGAAACGTGAAGGACCGTACATACGTCGGATCACCCCATGTTCGATGACTCGCCCACCACGGCATCCAGAGATCAAGAATCGCCCCCGCGGTCGTTACCCGGTGCAGTTCCTCGAAAAGAGGAAAGAAGTTGTTGATGTGCTCCAGCACCATGTGCGAATGCACGAAGTCCACCGAGTCGTCCGCAAGCGGCAAGGGGTCTCGATCGAAGTCGCAGAGAATATCTGGCTGCACATTTGCAAGTCGATCGACCCCCATCATTCGCACCGCGACCTCTGGATCGCGAATCCCACATCCGAGATCGAGCGCACGAGTCCGATCCGCCGGCAGGCCGATTGTACGTATCGCACAGTCGCGCTCGAAGATCGCAAACGAGTCCACATTCCGTGGAGTCAGTACATCGCACACACGAAAAAACTTGTCTGGATCCAGACCCACAACTTCTTGAAAGGTCACATCACCATCCCTTGTTCGATGTCCGTCTCGATCGGCCCCGCCATCGTCTCCTGCACGGGCGGCACCCCCGCTTGCGCCAGCGTGGATCGCGGGCCGCGCGTCTGCACGAGCCCCTCTGTGCCGGGCGCTCCAAGCGCCTGAGATGCACCCGCCATCTGGAACTCCAGGTGTCGCGTCGCGTGCCGCTCGAGCATCGGCAACTCATTGGGACCGAAGTGCTCCGCAAGACGCGCCGGGTTCTGAATCAGCTCCGCGATCCGAGTCAGATGCTCTGCGTGGTTGTCCGCGGCAAGCGCATCCACGTAGATCCCCTTCGCCAAGACGGTGAACTCCTCCTCCTGCGTCATCGGCGGATGCGCTTCTTGCCCGGAGGGCGCCGGCAAGATCCGCCCGGCGTTCTTCATCCCGCTCGCCTCGAAGAAGTCCTTCGTCAAGTACCAGAACGCGTAGGGGTTCTGCATCACCATCGGATTCGCCGCACCGGCCTGATACCGCACCGCGGCGTTCTGCATCCTGAGCTGCGGATTGTTCACCTCGGGACCGAAGTTCATTTCAAAGTCGAACCGCCCCTGAAGATCCACCCGCTGCACCACCCGCAGCTCGTTCGTCCCGAGCGCCCGGAACTCCTTCGCTTCCGGCAAGAACGCCTGCATGAGTCCCATGTACTGATGCAGAAACTCACTGACCCCGCCGGGCGCTTCCGTCGACCCGTAGATCAGCCGGCGAAGCGGGACGTCCATCCTCACCTGCTGTTGACGGACGATGATCGCCGTACCACCCAGAGTCCGCGGCGCGTTCGGCTGAGTCGGCCCGCGCCCGAGCCCCATGTCGGTCGAGCCAATCACGCGCTCTGCCTGCATGTCGATCCCGCTCTGCTCTCGCAAGAGGAGCGTCGGATCGACCGGGAAGACGAACGGCCGGTACGCCGTGTCCGGGTCCCGGACCTTCACCATCATGCCCGGCGTGTACCGGATCTCATCGGGCGCAAGCCCCGACATCGGATCGTACATCCCGCCTGGCTTCGTGATGATCTCGAGGACATCGCTCCGCGCCTGATAGAACGCGTTCCCTTCCAGTTGATCCTGCTCCAAGATCTCCGGCACACCCATGCCGTAGTACCGCCCATCAACCGGCACGTAGTGCCAGTCGAAGTGCGGCCGGCGCCCGTCCGGCTTCAGGTACTCCATCCGGTGCCGCATCGCGAGCCGCGGTTTCGTATCCACGATCACCGCACGGACGATCGACTCGTCATACCCGTCGTCGTCTACGTCCTCGAACGCGTACTCGAAGAAGGTCTCCCAGAGGTCGGTCCGCGACTCCATCGCAGTCACACCGGTCTCGAAGTCCCGCGTCTCATCCAGCATGTCCTGCGCACTACGAGAAGACGAGACGTTCGGGGAGAGCCGCGAGCTAGATGTGCGGAGGTCGCGAAGATCATCACGGGAAAGCGCATTGAACACGCCCAACTGCGCCAGCCGCGCGATGTCGTTGTAAGAAAGAAAATCCCGGTACCAGTACCGCCTGGCGCTCTGAAGGTCACGGACGTCGGGCGGAACGAACATGTTCCACGGCGAGACGTTCCGCGGCTTCGGCGCGTCATAGGTCGTGACATCCCGCTCGAGGATCACCACCGGCTCCCCCGGCGGTCGGAACGGGTAGTCACGATCCACCCAGCAGCGACCGTCTTTCTCCTCACCGTCATCGTCCCGGAACCGAAGCGTGTACCCGTCATCCCGCGGCGTCGGCCCCTTCAAGAGATTCTCCCCAAGAGCCGCCTTGATAACCTTCCGATCGGGCGCGTCCTTGTCCTCGCGCAACTCGTCCGGCACGAAGAGTTCCGAACGAATGCGCCGGATCTCCCGGAGCCAGTTCACCATGCCAAACCCGGACCCGTACTGACACCCGTCATGGACGAACCGATCGAGGAACGCGATCGCATTCGACTCGTTCGTCAGCGACCACTTGAGGAGATCGTCCCAATCCTGCGCGCGCTTCCGCATCACCTCATCCGCCAACCCACGCTTCGCACTGGCCGCCACAGAGAAGAAAGAGAGATCCGAGACGTATCCGAAGAGCACCGCGTGCACGTCCTCCACCTTCGAGAACGTCAAGGGGGTGTTGTAGTCCGTCGCGTGCGGCCACGGTTTGTTCTGCCGTGGGATCATCCGCCGCCACTGCCGGTCCCACCGCGCGTAGCGCGCACAGAGGTCCTCGAACCCGGCGCGCCGCGCGAACTCAGTCTTCCGATCGAGCGACTTCCGAGCTTCCTCGTTCCGTTTGTCAGGCGACAGCCGCAACCGAATCACTGGGTCAGCCCCCGCACGCCACGTACCGGATCCCGTTCCCGGATCCGTACGTCGAAGTGACGTTCTTGCAGCTGATCGTCTTCGCGTTGCAATCGACCAGAATGAATCCGTCCACGCCGAATAGGGTGGTCGATGTCGTACCGCCACCGATCTTCAGCATCACCGGATGCTCGCACTCGAGTGCGAACACCTTGACCGGAGTGGCATTCGCAATGACGAGCGCCTGCACCGTCGTGTTCGCCCCCAGGCGGTACGCGCCGCGCTCGATCTTCGGCCAGCCCTCGTTCCCCTTGAATCCGTGACCACCGACCACCTTGCCATCAGACAAGAGGTCGACGGCCCCAACGAACCGCACCATCGTCATGCTCTGAGTCCTCCTACTGCGGGTTCGAGCCGATCACGCGGACGATGTTGCCGTCGGTGTACGCCGCCTCGTTCCGGAGCTTCAGCGCAACGGCCGTTGTGCGATAACACATCCCCATGACAAGCCCGCCGCGCACCTTCAGCGTGTTCGTCGTCGACCCGGTGTATCCCCAGACAGACACGCGCACCGGCTTCTGCGCCTCGATGTAGAGGAACCGCGGAGAATCCAGGATCCCGGTCGGAGCGGTCGACAGCGCCGTCCCTACCCCCAACTGAAGCGTGAGGGAAGCCACCGACTCGACACCGACCTTGTGGAAGAGGGCGGCCACGTCCATCGGCAAGCCGGAATCCTCCACCGTCACGTGCCCGGTCAGCGTCACCACCGTGCGTGCATCATTCATCGTGTGCTCTCCTACGCACTCGTCCGTGCTGCAACAACGACGTGCACCAGTGCGGCGTTCGTCGCCGAAGGATTCCTGATCCAGAGATGAGTCGTGTTCGTCAACCGCGCCAGGTACGGGGCGTCCCCCACCAGTCGGTGAGCCAGGTTCGTGACCGTCGTCAGCACGTTCGTCGCACCGACCCTCGAGGTGAACGCCAAGCGGAGCGGCTCATCCGTCTCGACATAGAGCCACTTACTGAGGGTGTTCGCGCCAACACCGCCCAAATCCACCTGAGACGTCGTTGCCACGGGCAACTTCACTCGATGCCACACGAACTCCGCGACCGGCTGCTCGCTTCGACGAAGGAGGCGCTTCCGTCGGTCGGCACCGTGCCCGATCTGGAGATCCACCAACACATCCAGATGAACATCGGTGTCAACGAATGGGGCCGGAGGGACTGGCGTCTCGTACGCTTCGTTCGTCCCGTAATACCAGTACACGTTGTCGCGGTTGTCGGGGGCGCCACTGTATTCAACGAGGAGGTACCACAGATCGCCAGTCTCGGAGACCCACGCCAGGTGCCCGCCGTCATCACTCGACTGAACGGACACCGCGGAAGAAATCTGCGTCGCCGCACCCCACGCTCCAGCCGTCAACCGACGGCGGTACTCATAGAAACCGCTCGATCCCTTGTTCACGAGGTGCACCGTCTGCGCTCCATCGACGCTCAACTGCGGATCCGCCACGTTACTGTTCGTGGCGACCGCCGTCTCTTTCGTCCCGATTCCACCGATCGCGCTGATGTACTTGTAGCGAACAGCGGTCCCGGCACCATCCGCCTCGAGCCAAACGACATGCCACTTCCCGTCATTCCCTGAAGTGACCGCCGGCTGACTGCACGTCCCGGTACGGTCGGGAGAGATGTCGAGTTCGGACCCCCATGACCCACCGATTCGGAGCTTGTAGAACACCTGAGACGCCTTGACGTAAACCGCACAGATGTCCCCGTCGGGATTACATGCGCTGTCATTCCACACAACGGCGTCCCCGGTCGTGTCGCTCACCTGGGCGCGCGCGGCCCACGCGGCCCCGCTCCACTGATTGATGAACACGTCTCCGGGGTCACCGACGCCGGGAGAGTTCTGTAGATAGGTGCAGTAGCCGAGACCGTCCTCGTCGAGCGTCATCGAGGGATGAGACTGACTCGACGTCGTCCCTATCTCTTGAACCACTCCGGCCGCCCCGACGAACGACCAGGCCCCGGTGTAAGCGGACCGGTAATAGTGGACGATCCGCTGGTATCCGTTTGGCTCCACCTGCGCCTCGAAGACGAGGTGCGTCTGGACGCCTCCCCCGGTCGGGAAGTGCGCCTCGACGCGCGAGCGATAGTAGTTCCGCGTGGCGGACTCGATCACAACCGAAGGAGCGGCCCAGGTTTCCGTGGAGGGATTGTACGTCGACTCGTAGATCGCTTGACGATTTGCCAGCGAAGACTGCTGCTGCCACACGCAGACAGCGTATCCATCCCCGAGGTAGGCGACGTCCGATCGAAGCGCCCCGTTCGTCAGTGGGGTGTTCGTCGAATCGATGTCGGTGATCGCCGCCCGCGGGGTTGACCAGCTCATACCGTCGTCCGCGCCGCGACCACGACCTGCACGGTGGCCGCGTCCGTCGTCGAGGGATTACGCACCCAGAGGTGTGTCGTGTTCGTCAGCCATGCGGAGTAGCACCCGCCGGCGACGAGGCGGTGGGCCAGGTTCACCGAGGTCGTCAGGACATTCACCGCCCCGACGACGGAGACGAACGCCACGCGGATCGCCTTGTCGGTCTCCACGTAGAGCCACTTCCGCTTGTTGTTCACCCCAACGCCGCCGAGAGAGACCTGGGTCGAGGTGTTCGTCGCCAGCTCCAGGTAATGCCAGACGTTCTCGACAATCGTCTGATCAACCGTCGTGAACGTGCGGCGGCGACGGTCGTCGCCTTCCTTGAGGGTGACTTGAACGAGAGCATCGAGTTTCGTGGACATCGGCGGGAGTCCTCCCGCCGGCAGCATGTGGAGTAAAAGAGCGGGATTCAACGAAAAGCGGATTGTGCTACAACTTCAACGGACGCGGCAACTTGTGAGAGATTGTAATTATCGTACGTTCGACGGGGACCGGCACCCACTCCACCTCGAAGCTATGGGCGCGCATGTATTTCAATCGGTCGTCAACCCACACTAACTTGTTGAACGCATCGAAGATACACTTCTCACAATTGTCCTGATCGCACGCCTCGAATCGTCGATCGTGGTACCACACCATGATGTCGATTCGATAGGGACGCTCGATCGGAAACCCCTCCCGCCCGCGGAGCGCCATTTCCTCATCCGCCAGCTCCCTCAAGTATGCCTGCCACCCGCGGACCCGAGAGTCCTTCCAGTGCTGCAACCCGCGCGTCCGCGACCACGGGACCGGCACCTTGTCCACCTCCAACTCGAAGAGAACGGTCCCCGTCATCCCGCCACCCACCGCTGCTTCGCCCCCTTCTTCTTCTCCTCGCGAGCCGCCCAATGCCTCCGCTGCGCATCCATCTGCCGCTCCCG
>ERZ1292632.4243-Hain-H43-01um-R2-4243-length-10385-cov-28_pt1 | contig 10385 bp, 6 predicted proteins | sample MGYA00564407_ERZ1292632 | MGnify/ENA primary metagenome ERZ1292632 (study PRJEB36523, sample SAMEA6512637) | groundwater metagenome | collected 2019-01-08 | study: AquaDiva: Metagenomics assemblies of 32 groundwater samples | reverse complement strand
TTGCTTTCATCCACCTTTTTGTCCAACTCGTAAAAAGCGAATTTTTTATTTTTTCCTCTTTCCCGTTTTTCCCGTTTCCATTTTTATTTTTCCCGTTATTTTTCTCCCTCGCCATAATTTAGAACTATTTATAATTAGTCTATTATAACACTTTGGCTTTTCTATTCAAGCACTAAAAAAGCTAGGTTTAACCTAGCTTTTTTGTACTTACCTATTCTTTTTCTTTTACTTTGGGAATGAAGCCGGTGCCGACGGGGATGAGTTTTCCAATAATTACGTTTTCTTTAAGGCCTTTTAATTTGTCTTCTTTGCCCTCTAAAGCCGCTTTAATTAAAACTCTTGAAGTCTGCTGAAAGGAAGCCGCTGACAAGAAAGATTCAGAATTCAAAGCAACTTCTGAAATTCCCAATAAAATCTGAACGCCAATTGGAGGCTCTTTTTTAAGCTTTTTTAATCTCTCAACTTCTTCATTATACACCGGCCCCTCAACAACTTCGCCCTTTACCCACTGGCTGTCGCCCTCTTCTTTTATTCTAAAACGCGAGAACATTTTTTGAATTATAACTTCAATGTGCTTGTCGTGGATGTCAACGCCCTGTGAAGCATAAATTCTCTGAACCTCTTTTAATATATATTTTTGAGTTATTTCCAAGCCTGCTGATTTGTATAATTTTTTCAAATCCAAGCTTCCGTCGCAAAGAGGCTGATTTTCTTTTACTTCCTGGCCCTCTTGCACCAAGACAACAATTTTACCAGGAATTTTATATTCCATTATAATATCTTTCTTCCCGGTTTTTTTATTTAAGGGCTGGATTTTTACAATTCTGTTTTCTTCGTCAATTTTTACAACCTTGCCTTCGGTCAAAGACATTACCGCCTCTCCTTTCGGCGCCCTTGATTCAAAAATTTCTTCAATTCTTGGCAAACCCTGCGTAATATCGCCCGCTCCCACAATGCCTCCCAAATGGTGGGTTCTCAAAGTTAACTGGGTTCCCGGTTCTCCAATTGCCTGCGCCGCGACAATTCCAACTGCTTCTCCCAATTTTACTAATTTGTTTCTGCCCAGATCCCAGCCATAACATTTTTGGCAAACTCCTCTTGAATCTTTACAGCTCAATGGCGAACGCACAACAACTCTTTCAACTTCTTCTTTTGTAATTTCATCTGCTGTTTTCCAATCTATTATTTCTCCCTTTTTTGCCAAAACTTTTTTATCTTTTACAACGTCTTCTGCGGCAATTCTTCCCACAATTTTGAAAACAAAATTTTCTTCAATTTCATCGGCATCTTTTTTATAAACTGTAATTCCTGTTTTGTCTCCGCAGTCTTCTTCTGAAATTATCATGTCGTGGGCAACGTCAACCAAACGCCTTGTTAAATAACCGGCTGAAGATGTCCTTAAAGCCGTGTCAGCCGTTCCTTTTCTGGCTCCGTGAGTTGAAATAAAATATTCCAGCACGTTAAATCCTTCAGCAAACGAACTCTTTACCGGCAACTCAATAATATCTCCGGCCGGATTATTTACCAAGCCCTTCATGCCGGCCATTTGCACGAGCTGCGCCCATGTGGCTCGAGCTCCCGCATTAATAATAGAAAATACCGGGCCGTCTTCTGGCAGGGTGGTTTTCAGTAAAGCTTCAATTTTTGTTTTGACCGTCTGCCACACTAAAATTTTCTGCGAAGTTTTTTCATCATGCGAAAGCAGGCCTTTTTCAAAGTGGCTGTCAATTTGCTCTACTTCTCTTTCTGCGTCAAAAATCAATTTTTCTTTTTCTTTTGGAACAATCAGGTCGTCCATGCCCCAGCTAATTCCAGACAAAGTGCAATATTCAAATCCCAAAGTTTTTATTTTGTCTACTATTTTTACGGCTTCTTCGTTGGGATATTTTTCAATGATATTTCTGACCAGCTGTTTTAACCCTTTGTTATCAACTAATTTATTTACAAAAGGATAATCATCCGGCAAAACAGAATTCAAAATTAGTCTTCCAGCAGATGTTTCAATCATTTCTTTTTCTGGAAATTTCGGGTTTGCAACTTTAATCCTTTCTGTTTGCGGCAAAAATCCGTACTCAAAAGCTATAATGGCTTCTGAAATATCAGAAAATATTCTTATATTTTTATCTGCCGGTTTACCCTGAGCAACGTCGAAGGGTTCTTTTATTTTTGTTAAAAAGTAGCATCCTAAAGCAATATCGCGGAAAGGGCCCATTACCGGCAAGCCTGTTGCAGGCCTTAAAAGATTTAACGAAGAAAGCATTATTTCTCTGGCTTCTTTTTGGGCTTCGTCTGACAAAGGCAAATATACGGCCATTTGGTCGCCGTCAAAATCGGCGTTGAAAGATTCGCAAACCAGCGGATGCAATTTTATTGTTTCGCCTTCTGTTAAAATTGGCCTGAATGCCTGTATTCCAAGCCTGTGCAAAGTTGGAGCTCTGTTTAACAAAACCAATTTATCTTTTATAATTTCTTCTAAAATTGCCCAAACTTCAGGAGTTTTTTCATCTATTAATCTTGCCGCTCCCCTAATGTTGTAAGCCAATTCTTTGTCTAAAATTCTCTTAATCACAAAGGGCTTGAAAATTTCCAAGGCCAAAGTTTTTGGCAAACCGCACTGTGAAAAATGAAGCTCCGGCCCCACGGCAATAACCGACCTGCCAGAATAATCAACGCGTTTTCCCAGCAAATTTTGCCTGAACCTTCCTTGTTTTCCGGCCAGCATGGCAGCCAAAGATTTTAATAATCTCTTTCCGCCAGTGGTGGCAGTGGTTGTAACTCCCTTTCTCATTTCGTTGTCAATTAAAGCGTCAACGGCTTCCTGCAGCATTCTTTTTTCGTTCCTTACAATAACCGCCGGAGCTGAAATTTCCAGCAAATATTTTAATCTGTTGTTTCTGTTTATGACTCTTCTGTATAAATCATTTAAGTCAGAAGAAGCGTATCTTCCGCCGTCTAACTGAACCATTGGCCTCAAATCCGGAGGAAGCACCGGCAAAACATCCATAAACATCCATTCTGGCTTTACGCCGGAGTTTAACATTCCCTGAAAAAGTTTTAACCTTCTCAAAACTTTTTTCTTTAAAGCCGGCGGAGCTTCTTTAGATTCTTTTACCAATTCATCTGTTGTTTTTTTCAAATCAACTTTAGAAAATATTTCCCTTACAACTTCAGCTCCCGTTCCCGCTTCAAAAATTTCTCCATATTTTAAAGACAAAGTATGATAAGCCACTTCAGATAAAATTTTGAGGGGCTTTATATCAAGCACCTCTTCTTTGGCTTTATCCCTGGCAGATTTTAATTCATTTTTTGCGCCTTCGGTTTTTTCTTTTTTAACCTTTGATTTATATTCTTGGTCAATTAAATCTAAAATATTGTCGCGGGCTGTTTCGTCAACTTTTGTAATAACATAATTTGAAAAATAAATAACTTTTTCCAGTTGCTGAGAGCTTTTATTTAAAACCAAACCCATTCTTGAGGGCACGCCTCTTAAAAACCAAATATGCGAAACGGGAGCGGCCAATTTTATGTGGCCCATTCTTTCTCTTCTTACCTGAGACTTTGTAACTTCAACCCCGCATCTGTCGCAAACAACTCCTTTATATCTTATTCTTTTATATTTTCCGCAGGCGCATTCGTAATCTTTTTCAGGGCCAAAAATCCGCTCGTCAAAAAGCCCGTCCTTTTCAGGCTTTTGGGTTCTGTAGTTTATGGTTTCCGGCTTTGTAACTTCGCCGTGAGACCAACTCAAAACATCCTCTGGCGACGCCAATTTTATTCTTATTGATTCTAAATCAAGTACTCGCATGGGTTTTGGTATTTTTAATTTTTATTTTAGTTTTTTGTTTTGGCGATTTTTCAAATAGTTATTTTTAGAAACTATTGATTTGCCCAATCTTTTTTCTAACTTTTTACGTGCGCCGCCGGCAATATTGCCTCCTGCAATAGCGTCGCTTTTCAATTTTGGCACTCCTTGCGAATTTTCAGTTCTATGAATTTCGGTTGTTGACCGCTCTCCCAGCATAACAAAAATCAATTCCAAGTCATCCATATGGTCGCGCAAATTTTCACGATTTAAACTCTTGTGTTTTTTGTATTCACTCGGAGTAATTCCAAAAGTTGCTTTGGAAATTTCTGCTGTTAATATTTCGTAATCTTTTTGGTTTTCAGCTCCCCTGTTTTTCCATTCGTCGGTTAACTCTTCGCGGATAAAAATTCCACGCATTCGTTTTTCAATCCAGTCTTTCGAATAACCTTTCAGCTTGTAAAGCATTCTGGTTCTCTTGGTCGCCAATTCGGGATTTTCAATTTCCTGCACCCTTTCATAGCCAACTTTTGCCAGCCAACGCTTAAACGGCTCTGCTTTTGGTGAAGGAACTGATTGTATAATTCTAAAAATCCCTTCGGTGTTGGCGCAGTTCATCTTCTGGCGTCCGCCTTCGGTTGGCACTTCAAGGGTATGGACAATTTGTCCGTACCCTTTATTCAACTCCTCATCCCTACTCCGCATTTTATTTATATAATCTTTTGGATTTGCTGAATCCGTAAGTGCTAAAACCACATCTTCAACTACAAACCACCATTCGTTTTGATGAATAGTTTTTCTGATTTTTCTGCCTTTAAACAAGGCGATTTTCGTTGTTTCTATTTTATTCTCCATTTTCAGATTAGCAATTTTCCAAAACTATTTTGTAAATTTAAAAGTGGAAAGAATTTTTAAAAGAATTTCTTCGTTGCTTAGTCCTGTAGCTACATCCATATACTTGTTATTATTCATAGCAGTGAGATATTCCACCCCCTTTTCTGTCCCACCATCAAGCGGATTATCATTAGGCATTATTCGATAAAGCCACTGTAACTTGCCAATACTAATTTGTTGCGTTTTTATTCCGTCGAGGTTATCAACTGGTTGAAATGAAATTTCATCGGTAGTTGAAATTGTTTTATTTAAAACTTGCTCCGATTTATCGTTGGGATAAATGATAACAAGGCCTAAAAATGAATTAGCTTCCCACAAATGCCATTCTTTTGGATAATTAAATTCAAATCCATATTTTTCGTTTCTATATGTTTTCCAGCCGGCGGTTTCGGTGGTTAAATTTTGTGTTTGGTCAGTTTTTTGCCTCAAGGCAAAAAACTCACTATTTTGCTGTAAACTATTTTGCTGAGATTTTGTTGTGAAATATTGATATGCAAAAACTCCGCCGAAAAGAATTACTGCCACGGCGACTATAATTATTGTGCCAACTAAAGTTGAAACTTTCTTTTGCATAATTTTATAGATTTAATAATAAATTTTATTTTAGTTAAGATCTTGACAGGGTTTTGAATAAGAGTATAATACAAGTATAAACGGCTTCGGCCTCCGAGGCTCCCGCAAGGGAGCCGTTTTTTTATCTCAAAAATTCGACTATTAGCTCTTTAACTCTCTTGAAATCCTTTCTTGGAAAAGTCCATATTTTTCTTAATAATCTTTTACTGCTTATTAACTTAATTTGCGATAAAATTGCCGTCTGTGGTTTACTTTTATAATCAAATTCGTAATAATATTTATTCTTTTTATGCCTACTGGTTAATGGTACGATCCACAAAACCTCTTTATTAAATGTTTTGATTATTAAAACAGGTCTTTCGAATAAATCGTTTTTCCCATCTTGTTCAAAACCTATGTTGACTCCCAAAGAACACCACCAAATCTCTCTTTCTCTGAAATAAAAATCTTTTGTCTTTTCAGAAGTATGTAATTTTTTCTTAAGCTCATTCCATTTGTCAAAATCTTTGAAAAAATTATTCATTTATTCTAATTGATTCTAAGTCTAATACACGCATTGGTTTTGATTTTTAATTTTTATTTTGTAAATTTAAAAGTGGAAATAATTTTATTGATTATGTCTTTCTGCTGATTATCACCGCCCTTAACTACTCCCGTAATTATATAACATTTATTACTATGAATAGCACTAAATTGAACTTGTTCCGCCTCATTTTGACTATTTGTAAAAAAGTCGATTCCATTTATTTGTGTTTTATATTTCATATCTAACGATGTTTCTGAAGATGTATATGGTTCAAACTTGAAACATTTTTTAACAATCTCTTTGCTGTTATCAATGTCGATGTTTACTAAAGATCCTTTATCATTATCTAATATCAATGTATTTATCACCATTATATTATAGTAAGAGCCTACTTTCTCTCCCTCATTTATGCCAGAATTTTCTTTTTCTGGGTATTTTATTTCAAAACCATACTCATCGTTTGTGTATGTTTTCCAGCCAGCGGTTTCGGTGGTTAAATTTTGTGTTTGGTCAGTTTTTTGCCTCGAGGCAAAAAACTCACTATTTTGTTGTGATTTTGTTGAAAAATATGAATATGCAAAAACGGAGCCAAAGAGAACGATTGCGACAACAATTATAATCGTTATACCGGTTAAAGTTGATATTATTTTTTGTTTTTGCATAATTTTTTGTCTTACATTTTGTAAAGCTTTGTAAAATGTAAGATATTAATAATTTTAATTTTTGTGATATAATTGATTTGCCGTGGGGGTAGCGTGGTGCGGATCCTGAATTGTCACTCATGGGTCCAGGGGTTCAATTCCCCTTACCTCCACGGTCTAAAGTTTAATACCGAAGGGTCTTGACACGGAATTTTAATCTGATATACTTAAAATAGGTGACAATTCAGGGTCCAAAGTTGTCAAGCATTACGCGTGACTCTCAAAATTTCCGCATTTTTGCGGATTTTTTGTTTACTTTTTTTCGTCGCGGTTGTCTCTTCTGTCTTCTCTTTCGTCATCGCGCGACAAGCGCGGTTTTTCTTTTACCTCCACAGACATGCCCAGCGACTTTAACTCTGCAACCAAAAGGTTAAATGAAGCCGGAATATTTGGGTTTCTTATCGGCTCGCCTTTTAAAATTGATTCGTAGGCTGCAGCCCTTCCAACAACGTCGTCAGATTTTATTGTAAGCATTTCTTGCAAAGTGTGGGCAACTCCATAGCCTTCCAAAGCCCATACTTCCATTTCTCCAAATCTCTGGCCTCCAAACTGGGCCTTTCCCCCCAACGGCTGCTGGGTAATTAATGAATATGGCCCAATTGACCTTGCGTGAACTTTATCGTCAACCATATGAATCAATTTCATCATATACATATATCCAACTGTAATTGGTTTTGGAAATGGCAAACCGGTTTTTCCGTCATATAAAGTTACCTGTCCTGATTCGGGCAAACCTGCTTCTTTCAATTCTTTTTTAATATCTTCTTTATCAGCTCCCAACAAAGCCGGCGAAATGGCAATATAATTTAATTTGTGGGCTGCCCAGCCAAGGTGGGTTTCTAAAATCTGTCCCAAGTTCATACGAGATGGAACAGACAAAGGAGACAATACCAAGTCAATTGGAGTGCCGTCTGCCAAAAACGGCATTTCAGCTTCTGGCAAAATTTTTGAAACAACTCCTTTGTTTCCGTGCCTTCCCACCAATTTATCTCCAACTTTGGCTTTTCTGGTTTCGGCAACCTCAACTTGAATTCTTTTTATAACTCCGGGTTCCAGTTTGTGGCCAAGCTCTCTTGAAAATATTTTAACATTAATAACTTTTCCCTTTTTGCCGTGCTCCATTCTTAAAGAAGAATCTTTTACGTCTTTGGCTTTGTCGCCAAAAATTGCACGCAGCAATCTTTCTTCTGGAGTTAATTCGGCTTCTCCTTTTGGAGAAATTTTTCCAACCAAAATGTCATTAGGTCCAACTTCGGCTCCAACTCTTACAATGCCCTCTTCATCTAAATCTTTTAATTTTTCTTCTCCAACATTTGGAATATCAGAAGTTGTAACTTCAGGCCCCAATTTTGTTTCTCTAACATCGCAGGTAAAATCTTCAATGTGAATTGATGTAAATTCATCTTCTTTTGCCAATCTTTCTGAAATGACAATTGAGTCTTCAAACCCCCCGCCCCTTAAAGGCAAAAAACAGACTAAAATATTCCTGCCCAAAGCCAGCCTGCCTTGCGAAATAGCAGAGCCGTCGGCCAGCGCATCTCCCTTTTTTACTGTTTCTCCTTTTAAAACTATTGGTTTTTGGTGAAAGCACGAATATTGATTAGTTCTTGAAAAATTCTGCAGTTCGTAATTTTCTTCTATTTTTTTATTGCCCGTTTCATATTGCACTTTAATATGCTGGGCATCAACTTCTTTTATAATTCCGTTAGCTTCTGCCAAAACTACCTGGCCAGAATCGCGGGCAACATTTCTTTCAGTTCCTGTTCCAACCAAAGGAGCTTCAGGATTTATTAAAGGAACCGCCTGCCTTTGCATGTTAGAACCCATCAGCGCCCTTGAAGCGTCATCGTTCTGCAAAAATGGAATTAATGATGTTGCCACAGAAATAAACTGTTTTGACGAAACATCTATATAATCTACTTTTGAAATTTCAACTTCGGCCGGCTCTCCTTTTACTCTTGCTTCAACTTTATCTGGCGGAACTTCTGCTAAAATTTTGTTTGTTTTTTCATCTATTGGAACCGAAGCCGGCGCTATAATATGCCTCTCTTCTTCCTGGGCTGACAAATAATGAACTTCATCGGTTACTTTTCCGTTTTTTACTTTAAAATATGGAGCTTCAATAAATCCGTACGGATTCACTCTGGCAAAAGTAGCCAAGTGCCCCACCAGCCCAACATTGGGCCCTTCCGGAGTTTCAATTGGGCAAATTCTTCCGTAATGCGAAGGTTGTACGTCTCTTACTTCAAAGCCAGCCCTTTCTCTGGTTAAGCCTCCCGGACCGGTTGTTGTTAACCTTCTTTTGTGTTCTAATTCTGCAATTGGATTTTCGTTATCCATAAATTGCGAAAATTGCGAAGAAGTATAAAATTCTTTTATAACCGCCATTAACGGCCTTGGGTTTATAAGCTGAATTGGAGTTATTGTTGAAACTTCCAAAGTAGACATTTTGTCTTTTATAATTCTTTCCATTCTCATCAAGCCAACCCTCATTCTGTTTTGCAAAAGTTCAGACAAAGTTCTTACTCTTCTGTTTCCCAAGTGGTCAACCTGGTCTGGTTTTGCCAAAGGATTGTTGTTCATTCTTATAACTTCTTTTACAACTTCAACAATATCTGCAAGTTTTAATATTCTGTCTTCTTTTGAAATATCCTCGCCTTGCCCTGAGCCTGCCGAAGGGTCTTTATTTTTTTTGCCTGTAACTAATTCGGGCAATCTTTGCAAAGTTTTCCACCTTCCAACTTTTGACAAGTCGTATCTGTCAAAATTAAAAAACATATTAAAAATTAAATCTTGGGCGGTATCTGGAGTAACTAAATCTCCGGGCCTTAATCTTCTGTAAACTTCAACCAAAGCTTCTTTTTGGTCTTTACACGAATCTCTTTTTAAAGTTTCTTTTATATAACTTATTTCCCCGGTGTCTATATCTTTAAATTCTTTTTCAACTTTTTCTATATTTTCCAAACCCAAAGCCATCAGCAAGGTGGTTGCGGGAACTTTTCTTTTTCTGTTAATTTTTACTCCAATAAATCCAGACTCTTCTGTTTCAAATTCAAGCCAGGCTCCCCTGTTTGGAATAATTTTTGCGCCAAAATAATTTTTTCCCCTGAATGATCTTGCTGTAAAAAAAGCTCCAGGAGACCTTATAAGCTGTGAAACAACCACTCTTTCTACTCCGTTTACAACAAAAGTTCCCCTTTCTGTCATAACGGGGAAATCGGCAAGAAAAACTTCCTGCTCTTTTACTTCTTTTGTTTTTAGGTTTACTAACCTTATTTTGACTCTTAACGGAGATTCCAAAGAGTCGTTGTTTCTTTTTGCCTCAAAGCCGTTTTTATGGTTTGGCTTTCCCAATGTATAGCTCAAAAACCAAAGCTCCAGCTCTTTGCCTGTATAATCGCGAATAGGAGAAATTTCCTCAAAAAGTTCTTTTACCCTTACTTTCCAAAAATCCTGCCAAGTTTCCCTTTGCATTGTCAAAAGGTGGGGAGTTGAAAAAGAGATCTTAGATTTTGAAAAGTTCTTAACTTTTTGTACTTTTTCTGCCATTTAAAATATGCGATACTAATATACTAATTCATGCTAATGATACTAATTGCGAATTTTTCATTCGTATAATTAGTATGCATTCGTATATTGGCATCGCGTTAAATAAAAAATTCCGAGCGTATTCAAAAATCGCCGGACAAGGGTTTTAAATTTTATTTACCAGAGTAAAATAACCACTTCTTTTATATATGGTATTTATCTTATTCTTTTATCTTAAAACTGTCAAGCCCTTCGCCTAATTTCGCCTAATTTCTAACTCTTATTGATTGCAAAATGCCAAGGCCGATAAAACTGCCAATTAAACCGGAACCGCCGTAGCTTACAAACGGAAGGTAAATTC
>ERZ1292632.4242-Hain-H43-01um-R2-4242-length-10386-cov-26_pt1 | contig 10386 bp, 19 predicted proteins | sample MGYA00564407_ERZ1292632 | MGnify/ENA primary metagenome ERZ1292632 (study PRJEB36523, sample SAMEA6512637) | groundwater metagenome | collected 2019-01-08 | study: AquaDiva: Metagenomics assemblies of 32 groundwater samples | reverse complement strand
ACGGCCAGAGCAGAAGCCGACGTGAGAGTCGCCATGAGACTGGCGTTCTGGGCCAATGCCGGTGCGGCTCCTGCAGCAGCAGCCCCGATGGCCGCGGCGGCGGCCGCAGCGTTCTGTGCGTTAAGCGCCAGCCGGTTGTACCAGAGCGCCATGTCTATCGCCATCCGGCTCGTCGCCATTCGGGCGGCGTCGGCAGCGGCCGCCGCGGCCATGGACTGTCGAACGGCACTTGACAAAGCCGCGGTGGCCAGATTGTCATACGCCACGACCATGCGCTTGGCCATGGCCTCGGTCTCGGCCATTCGCCTTTCGACTTCGTTCGTCCTCGCCGCGAACGTCCGCGTCTCCGTAGCCGCCCGAGCGGTGGATCCGGCATACGAGTTCAACGCGGTTGCGGTCCGATTCGCTTGCTGCGCCAGATCCGCAGCAGCGGTGACGGTGCGCAAGAGACTGCTGGCGACCCTCTGGGCTGCCGCCTCGGTCTGGGTCAGAGACGTTTGCATGGTCTGGGCGGCGGTCGTGGCTCCCCGGGCCAGATTTTGGACGGCCGTCGTGACCGTGTTGATCGCCCCCACGAAGGACGACGTATCAACGATAAAGCGGGAGAACAGGTCAGCCACGCCAGAGTCTCTCGGGAACGGCATTCATGCGAACGGCCAGGTCGGGGGCGATCTCGGTTTCAGTTACGGCGAACATTCCGGTGGGGCGATAGTTAGAACTAGACGTTCCCCCTTCAACGTAGATCGCGTATGGGACGTTGGTCCCGACGATTACTTCGTCATCGTCCACCGGCCCCGTCGACAGAGCCCCCTCGAACGATCGCCCTTTGTCATCGGTGTACGGGTACGAGTCCGGGGACGATTCAACGACATGAATACTCGTCTGCAACCGCCGGGTCCGCACCGGCGTTCGGATCTTGACCCGCTGATTGAACTCTTCGGCCACCGCCCATTGTTCCGCGCGAATGGCGGGGATCAGCGCAGCCAGAAAACCATAGGCCACTGCCTCGAATGCCACCACGTCCACCTCGAACGTCACGGTGGCCATGCCTATCCCCTCGGAAAGTGCTTCGCGTTCAGGGTTTGGAGACGGTTCAACTCACGCTCCCGCTTCCTATGCCACGCGAAGAACAAGAGCATCTCGGTACGGGTGGCCATGGACTTCCGATCAAACACGTCGGGGTCCATGTGCCACTCGAAACAGAGCAGCAGCTCGATGTACCGCGGGGTCGCGGTGTTGAGGTCCGCGTCTACGCCGAGGCGTTCCCGAAAAAACTCTCACGCTCGCTCTCCGACCAATCCGTCAGCCGCAAGATCTCCTGGGCCAACTCGGCGAAGTGCGAACCTGACAGCCCCCGGTCCTGCAACGCCCGATACTTCTGCTCCGGCGTCGCGGCGGGGGAGCCGTCTTTGAGGGTCAGCGGGGCCGTCACTCCATGCCCCACGACCCGCTGCGTGAACCACAGATTGTGGGCTTCGAGATCTTCCTGATACTTCTCGTTGGTGAAGTCCGGCACGATGGCCCGCGTCCGGGTCGTGACGTTCATCCTCCGAGCATCGTCCGTTCCCGGCTCGATCGTCGTCGTCTTGGCCGGAGGCCTCGGCGTCTTCTTGCGCATCTCGTCGATGACGTCCTGGGGCACCGACGACACCCGAACCTTGACGCTGAGCAGCTTCTCCCCGTGCGTGACCTTCAGGTGGGCGTATCCCCACGACTGAAAGGCATCGTCCGCGGCGAGGTCTTCGAGAAGCACTTCGGTCGGTCTGCGTGTCTCTGCCATGCCACTGCTCCTTGATGCCTTCGGGGTCGGAGATGTCTGGATGTCCACCTCCGACCCCGGTCGCGGTCCCGGGAGACTAGCTCTCCACGCCCGCGGTGAAGGCGGTGATGGTGGACACCAATCCGTAGATCTCTCCGGAGAGGTCGCACATCACGTCGTTCTCTCCTTCGGTGATCTGCCGGTCGGGCGGGAAGTACACCTCCGCCCACCGCATCCCGCGGTCGTTCGTGTTGTCGGGATCCTCCCAGAGGACCTCGACGTTGCAGCACCACTTCTCGGTGTCCGTGAATCCCGGGGTCGTCACCAAGGCCGTGCCACCGCCAGAGACTTCCGCGTTCCTGAGCTGTGTGGTCCCCTTGGTCGAGTTCCACGGCTTGCTCGGCGCCAACGTCTTCGACGGGGCCCCGGTCCCCGTGTTCGCCGGACTCCGAATGATGGTCAGGAGCTTCGAGAAGTTCGGCTCGGTGTTGGCCACTCGGAAGTTGCACGCGAACGGCAACGGGGCCATGAGGGCCTCGTCCGACGCCACGGTGTAGTGGGCGTCTGCCGTCAGACGGCCCCGGTCCAGGACCAGGTTCTCGGCCGGTCTCGGCCGGTCTGCCGGGGCCGTGATGGTCCCCCGAAACGGAACCTCCAAGAAGAACGGCCCGCCGCCCGTGGTGTGCGAGTAAAGTCGCAAGCGACCCACCTTCACGTTGTAGCTCTTGTACGCCATGTTCCTATCCCTCCCTCCCGATCTCCTCTACCGACTCCCGCACGTCCACGGGTCCTCGCCACTCGATCCACCGTTGTCCGTTGCGTCCGGGCCACAGAACACCCGTGGCCAGATGGCCTACTCGTACGCCACAGTGCAAGACAATACGAAACCCCGCCTTGGCTGCCCGAAGGCAGAACTCCGAGTCCTCGGTCAGGTACTGCGGATCGACCTGTCCGCATCGGAACCACGGGGGGTCCATGACGGCAAACACACCGCGCCGGACGAGCAAGCATCCGGTCCCGACCGTGGCGACCTCCAGAGGGCCAGAGGTCGGAAGGTCTTTCAGGAGGAGCTTCTCTCCGGTTTCCAACGACGTCGCGCCGACACGAAACGGCGGCCATCGCTCCAGGGCCACTCCGGAGACGACGTCCGCCTCGGATTCGACAAGGTCAAGAAGAACGTCCGTGCTCGGCGGGACCATGTCGGCGTCGAGGAAGAGCAGCCAGTCACCGATCATGCGCTCAACCGCCATGTTGCGCTGCCGGGCGATCTGGTTGCCCTGAGGACGCACGGGGGTCGGGAGATACGGCCAGCGTTTGGCCACCTGAAACAGCCATGCGGCCAACATCTCGTTGACCTCGCCTTGATTCAGAATGGCGATCGTACCCGTCGAGAGTTGAGACGACTCCCGAGCGTCAAGATCGGGCCGGTCTTGGATCACCGTGGCCATGGTAGCCATGATAGAGAGATTGCTCGAAAACTACCAGCGAATTGGCTCATCACCATCGGGACCACGATTCCGTCCATCGAAGGGACAAGAGAGTGTTCCATTGAAGCAGCTCGTTTTCGCCGCCGGGGGCGTGAATCGAACGATCGGCCGCGATGGTGTCCACGACCAGGTTGCCCAGCGACGTCGAGGCGCCGGCATAGTCAACCACCGCGATCTGCTGCAATGGCATGAAGAACCCCATGACCGTGTCCCGAAGGGTCTGAAGGCGCAGAGAGTTGGCCGTCGCTAGTTTGGCTGGTCGAACGAAAATGTTCAGATTGAGCATGTGAAACATCTCACGCCCAAAGTACGGTTCGGTCGTGATCAAAGGCCCCAACCGGGGGCCCATCATGGACACGGGCCTCGCCGGGTCGAGAAGGCGAACCTGGAGCCACTCGCTGTACGCCGTGTCATCGAACGGTTCGCCCCCGCCGTAGTCGATGGCGGCGCCGGACGAAAACGTGGCCGCCAGCTTCGTGTTGACGTAGTCCCGGAGAGACCCTTCGATGTTCGCGATCTTGGCATCGGCGTTCAGGGGCACGAATCACGGGGCCTTCTTCTCGACAGGAACGGCGCAGTCTTTGACGTCCGGTCGTCGGGGAACCCACGTCTTGGTCACGGGGTCTGGGACGCACTTGGTCACGTCCATCTTCATGGTCCGAGCCAGGTCCGCCACGGCGGCGTCCCACTGACCCCGACGTTCCATGAACGCTTGCCGGGCCAAGCTCAGCTCGGCGTTCAACCGCCCGAACCGCTCTTCCATAGCCTGCGTCTCGGCCGAAAGCGCACGGATCGTCAGCCACGTCTCAGGCGAGGAGGTAGCGGGCTTCGCTTCTTCGGCCCCCACGACGCCGGCAAAGCCCAAAAAGAGGACAATGCACGAAAGAATCTTCACGCGAAGGCTCCTGTCTCGACCCACGCCTGCGTCACGACGCACCAGAGGTCCTGCACGTACCCTCGCAGGAGGTAGGCGTAGGGCAGCCAGAAGTACCCAGCCTCCCCGACGCCTGTCCCCCACGAGTTGCGCCAGAGGAGCAGATCACGCGAGTCGTCGTAGCCGATGAACACGGCGCCGTGGCCGCCGATGTGGCGGCTGCGCGAGGTCGGCATCGGCACCTCTGTTGCCCGCATGTCCCAGGAGTCATAGACCGCGAACCCGAACATGGCGGGGATGCCGGCCGCGAGGGATCGGCGCAGATCGTTCAGCACCGCCTCCAGGCCGATGCCAGGGGGGTCGAGCGTGTAGTACGTCAGGACGCGACGCGGAAAGGCGTGCGCCAAGACCTCGCCGGGGATATCCTCGTCGAAACGCGCCTCGTCGTAGGGCCACAGCGACTCTGGCGGGGCGCCGACCTGGACGAGCGTCTGGATCGTCTCACGCAGCGACGCGCCCGAGTCACCGGAAAGGCCGGATCGCTGCCGCGTCACTTTGTAGACGAAGCGACGGGACATGTCGATGTACTTCGCGTGGGCTCGCCGCTGCATGAACTCGACGGCGCCGGCTGCGGCATGGGCCGAGCAAGCCCCGATCCGTCCTTGCTGCTCCACTGGCGAACAGCCTTCGCGGAGATCCACGATCATGGGTAACGGGTCCGTACCAACAGCGCGCGTCAGCCGGAGCAGGGGGACAATGCGCGGATGGCCGCGTGCAAAATCCCGGGCGTCGGGCTCGTCGGGGAGCCAGCCGAACGTCATCGCCGGAACCGTTCCGGTTCCTGCATGCGATGACGCAGGGCCTCACGCTCGGCCGGGGACAAGATCAAGATCCACGCGAATTCGTCGAACACCCCGCGGAGCCTTCGGTCCATCTCGACCTGGCCCTGCCGGATCTCCGTGAACTGGCGGCTTCGTTCGGCACGCACCTCGGCAAAGGCGGCCATCATGCTGCGATGGTCCGTCCCGACGGTCCAGACGAGCCAGGCGAGCGAGACGCCGAGCAGGATGACGACCAGTGACAAGGCACCGATGACGCCCGTGACGCGGATATGCCGCTGGCCCCAGGCGAGATCCATCCCGTTCATTGCCACCGCATCATCCTCGACGCGGATCGGCTCGCCGCGCTGGATCAGGTCCCGCGAGAGTTTGCCGAAACGGCGCTCGGTCAATCACGGAATCTCCTTGCGGCGGCACTCGTGACCGATCACGGTTCCAGCCTCGCCGCGCTTCTCGACCCAGACGCCTCGAAGCTCGTTCGCACATCGCTGCGCAAGCGTAGGGGCGCACGCCGCCAAGACGAGGGCAAGACCGACGGCTGCGGCGGCGACACGCTTCACGGCTTCTTCTCGTCGCCGTTCCGGCGATACTCAAAGGTGCGATAGAGATGGCTCCCGCCGTAGGCGAGCAGGAACAAGACGCCGCTCTTGGTCAGGGGTGCGAGCTTCGCGAAGTCGTCGCCGACTAGCGGCAACGATTCCATCACGCCGAGGAGGCCGAGGACCATCGCGGCGACGCCCCCGACGACGATCTCGACGTAGCTCCGCGCGCACCGGTTCGCTTGCGTCGTGCTGGCCAGGACGCGGCCGGCGGTGCCGAGGAGGCCGCCAAGGAAGTACTGGAGTTCGGGCGGTACGATCATGGCGCATCCTCCCCGTGTGGCACAAGATCGCAGCCTTGAGGCGGTCCCACGCGGTCGCAGGTCGGCGACGGCGTCGGCACGGGGCGGTAGGGCATGCTGGCCGGGTCGTACTCGAGGACGCAGCCGGCCACCAGGAGGGCGAGCAGGATCAGGCGCGTCAGAGTCGCCGGCACATGCGGCACGCGCGGCAGTAGAATGGGCACGCGAGCGAGCCAGAGCGTCGGCCGCGCAAGAAACAGGGCGAAGATCACGGCTGCTTCCCTTCCAGGACCTTCCGCGTCTTGGCGATCTCCTCGCGCAGCGCCCGAATCTCCTCGTTCTGCTTCGCCTGGACGCCCCGGTCCTCGTAGCGCTGGTACACCGACGCCCCGCCCACGACGGCGCTGACCCCGAGCGCGACGATCTCGACGCAGCCGCCGAGCGGAAGCGAGAAGACGAGCAGCATGACAGCGAGCAGTTTGCTCACGCGAGCCCCGCCGCGGCGCGGATCGCCGCCGCCTTCGCGGGGTCGTCCAGCGCGCGCTGGATCGCGGCGAGGTCCTCGGCCTTTTCCCGCGCGAGGATTGCGTCGATGGGAGCCATGGCGAGCTCCTGGACCGTGACGGCAGGCTGGCCGTGCCGCGCCCTGTCCGCGTTCACGCGGGTCAGTTCACGCCCGATCGCCGCGGCCTGCTCGTCGGTAATCGTGATGGTCAGGGTCGGCATCTGGGTCTCCTTAGTCCGCGTTGATGAGCACGAAGTCCACAGGGAGGTTGGCCGTCGCCGCCGCTGACACCGTGATGGTCAACGAACCGGCGCTGGTGACGCAACTCCGCACGTAGAGCGCCGTTGCATCATTGGCTTGAAGATTCGCCAAGCACTTCGCGTTCGCCGTCGCCCTGGTGTTTGTCACCACCACAGACGTTGCAGCGGCTGCGATGATGGCCCGTCCACTCGGCTTGCTGATCGTCACGGCACCGACTGTGCCCGTGACCGTAGAGGCAAGCCAAAGGCCCCGCCATCCAACGTTCGCCTTGCCAAGCTGGGCTTGGTCGTCCCCGTCCGTCTGCGTGTCGATGCCCGTGCTGGAGAAGTTGATGGTCTTGAGGCTCGTCCCACCGATCCGGCCCGCCTGTCCTGTAGGCATCCACAGGAAGAGGCACGTGCCATCACTGTGACACACGTACATCTGGCCGTTGTTCGCACCGCCGGAAAAATACGTTGACCCGGTGCCCAGCTTGACCTTGGTTGATGTCGCTGCCAACGTGAGATCCGTCCCGTCGTCGGCGATCAAGGAATCTGCAAATGCGGCTGCCCCGGCCTTCAGAATTCGATTCGTCGTGTACGATGTCGCCCCGGTCCCGCCGCTCCCGTATGCCAACGTCCCGGACACGTGGGTCGTCAGCCCGATCTTGCCCCAGGAAGGGGCCGCCCCCACGCCGCCAGAGATCAAAGCGTTGCCGGTCGCCACGTCGGCCAGGCGGGTGAAACTGGACGTGGAATCGGCGTAGATGAGATCGCCAATAGTTTGGCCGGCCACGGTCAAGCTCTCGATCGTGGCGGGCACGTAGATCTGCCCGGCCGATGCCGGAATCGGGGCCGCGATCAGACACGCCAGAAGAAAGGCAAGAATCCGGCGGTTCATTTGCCGGTCCCCACGAGCAGGGTTTTCGTTCCGGATCCCGCATGAATGCACTCGACCGCCTGGAACGGCACCCCGATGTCGTACAACCGGGACCCCCCGTTGGCGTGGATCCGGACCCCCTGACTCGCGACAGCCGTTCCCCCGGCCAGGTTGCAGTCGATGGCGGTGTCCGAGATGTTCGTGAGCTCCAGCAACTTCCGGGTGGGATCCGCCGCGACCGCCGTCGTGGACGTCGTCGCCACGGTCACCGTGGTGTACGTCATGGTCACCGGGCCGGCCAGAGCCGCCCCGGCCGCGAACACGACCGCCAAGAACGAGATCCACCACGTTCTCACTTCACCCTCCTCGCAATGACGGTCCACACCATGTTGATCGGGTCGGCCGACCACGCAATGAGCTCGTATGTCGTCGTTCCGTCCACGATCCGGTCCTCCCGCACCGGCGTTGCGGACAGATCCGATTGGGCCAGAACATACCGCAGATCGCCCATCTGATACAATCCTTCCCCCGCCCGCACTTCCCGGGCCGAGAGTTCCGTGCGGATTCCCCGAATCTCCGAGTCCGTGTACGTGGTCGTGTACACCCCCGTCGAGACCGTCCTGGAGACGCTCTGGTAGTCCCGATACGTGATGGCCCGGGAGACGTTCGTGTCGTCCATCAGGTCGGCCACGTCGTTCGTGATGTCCGTCGATTCGCGAGCAGTCAGATAGTCCGTGGTCGGCGTGTTCATGCGATGGCCGCCAGGGGTTCCCGGTACGGGCTCCCCGCCCACTGAATCCAGACGTCCCCATCTGAGTGCGGCCAGAGAACCGGACGGATCGTGTGGCCCACCCGGATAGAACAATCCAAGTACGACGGAAACCCCTTCTCGGCCGCACGCAAACAGAACTCCGTGTCCTCGGCCAGAAAGTCGGCCACGAGACGGCCGCAGCGGAACCAGGGGAACCCGACCGCGTCGAAGACCTCACGACGGACCAGGAGGCATCCGGTCCCGCACGCCAAGACCGGGATCAGCCCATCGGGAGGAAGTTCGTCCAGCCGCCATCGCACCGTGGGCTCGAACGTCCGTGTGGCACAGACGTCCAGATCCCCGCGAGGTTCGACGACCACCCCGCCCACGATCCCTTGGTTCCGAGCCAACATGCGGGGAATGGCATCGTTCGGGGGCGAACAGTCGGCGTCGATGAGAAACGCCCAGTCTCCACGAAGACGGGCCACAGCGGCGTTGCGCTGGGCGGTCAACTCGTGGCCCCGCACCCGAACGACGTGATACTCCGATGGTTGCTGCCGAAGCCACCCGACCAGGTCGTCGGACCATGTTCCACGTGAAACGACCATGACGGTCCCGGTCATGTGCCGTCACTTTCGACGTCGACGTAGTTGCTCCTGTCTTCTCCCACGGAATCCACGTAGTCCTCTACCACAGACTCGTACTCGAACGGTTGCGACTTGGCCGTTTCCTCGAAGTTCTTGGCCATCTCCAAGAACCGCTTGGCCGGATCCCGCCGGTCCATCTCGAATCCCTGGATCCCGTTCACCCGATACCAGATAGCGCGACGGGCGTACGACGTGGCCAGGGCGCGACACGCCATGGCAGAAGCCAAATTGATGTCGTTGGTGGCTCGGGAAAGAAGCATGTTCAGCTCGGCGTCCTCGAAGGCGTAATTTCCGGTGCCCGACGTGGTGTCGCCGATCTGGAGGCGAAGATTCTCCAGATTACCGGGAGCCGATGTGTCATACGTAAAGGCCACCGTCTACACCCCCGCAAGCTCGTCTGCCCGGGCCTGGACGAGTTGGGCTTCAGCGATCCATTCGGTCACGAGCTTATTACTCTTTCTCCGATTGCACGATCGGCACGCAGGGACAATGTTCTCACGAATGTGCGCGCCTCCACGACTCAAAGGAACCACGTGGTCTTGCTCAAGCTTCTTTCGCAGACCGCAGTACGCACATTGAAAGTTGAATCGGCGAAGGAGATCGGCCCACTCGGAGGAAGAAAACAGAAAGCGTTCTGCCTCGGAGTTCCGCATGCGCCGGCGGTTCGCGCGCCCAATCGCGGCCAAACGACGGCGTTCGTCTCGAACGGAAAGGCACGCCAGGCAATACCACGATAACGCCCGGCCACGAAAGGTATCTCGGGGAAACTTCGTAATGGGTTTGGTTTTCTTACACTCGACGCACGTCTTCCGACGAACGGGTTTGGGCTTAGCGTTGGCCCGGCGCATCTGCCCTCGCTCCAGACTATGCACGGAATTCGCACACGCATGGGAGCAGAAGACAACCCCGCGGTTCCTGGCAATCGTTGCGGCGCTCAGACGTCGCGCGAACGTCTTGTGGCAAGAGGCACAGACGTGGGTTTGGGGCCCGCCTTTCCAGTTGGGATGAGTTTCGTTTTGGCGGGCCGTCGCGCACCCCTGGGAGCAGAACTGCGCGTATGTGTCCCGACCGGATCGGCGGGCTTGAAACTGCTTTGAGCAGCCACGACATTGGCGACGTTTCTTGAGCGGGTTAGCTACTCGATACCGGGCCCACCTTTTCTGATGAGCCGGAGCATAGAATCCGGCGCGGCATTTCTGAGTGCAGAATTTGCGCGGTTTTTCCCGCTCTGTCCCGCAGATCCTGCGCGCGAACGAAAGGCCGCAAAATGAACATGTCCACTGCTCATTCGCGGATCGGACCACGCCGGGGATGCGCATGAGCGCCTCATCGACCGGCCGGGAACACGTCAAGCTTCCCGGCCGGCCAAGGCGAACTCAAACTGCGTTAATTTTCAGGACGAAACGTTCCTCGCTAGCGAAGATTCCGCCGTAGTAGCGAACCTTGTGCTGCACCACCACGTCCCGGCGAAATGCCGCGTCGTCGTCCTGGCGAGCGCGAAGGACCTGGAGGGGCCAGATCTCCTGCCACATGAACTGGCGCTTGAAGTCCCCGATGAGCCAGT
>ERZ1292632.323-Hain-H43-01um-R2-323-length-49274-cov-8_pt3 | contig 10389 bp, 10 predicted proteins | sample MGYA00564407_ERZ1292632 | MGnify/ENA primary metagenome ERZ1292632 (study PRJEB36523, sample SAMEA6512637) | groundwater metagenome | collected 2019-01-08 | study: AquaDiva: Metagenomics assemblies of 32 groundwater samples | reverse complement strand
CGGGGCCCAGTTCAGAGCGCGGGACTGGACCCCGGCCTGCGCCGGGGAACAATATAGCGGCTCGAACCACGCATGTTGGCGTTACTCGCCCTTGGCAGCGCCCGCCGCGTCCTTGGCCGCGTCGCCGACGTCGCTCGCCGCCTGACCGACCTGGGTCGCGGCGCTCGTCACGGCATTGTCCTTGCTGGTTTCGCTGCTGATAAGGAAGAAGGCGGCAACCGCCACCACGACCACCAGCAGCAATATGGCGAAGGTCATTCCGCCGCCACCGCTGCGCTTTTCGATCACGGTCGTCGTCGTTGCCGGACGGTCCTGATAGTCGGTGCGATACTCGGTCATGGTGTCTCCTCCTCGTCACGCCACCCGGCAGCAACAATGCTGTAATATGGGATGAGGTTCCCAAAAGTGAGTGAGGCGTCAGTCCTCCATGGGGACGAACGCCCCCTTCGCCCTGTCCTTCACCACCTTGTCGGCGCGGAACACCGATCCGCTCATGGTGATATAGACGCCCGGCTCCGCCACCTGCGCTGTCGCGAACGCCATGCCGAGGTTGAAGCTGGCGTCGCTCTCGCCGAAGCGCGCGGGGGCGAGCGCGCCGACCAGCACGATGGTCTTGCCTTCGATGGCGTGGAGCTGCTTCGCGGTCTCGGTCATCGTGTCGGTGCCGTGGGTGATGACGACATGCCGCTCCGGGGCGGCGGCGACGCGGGCGTAGATCAGCGCGCGGTCGGCATCGTCCAGTTCCAGACTGTCCTTGCGCGTGACTTCCTCGACGCGGAAGGGCCGCTTGACCCGCGCGATCTCCAGCAGCTTGGCCATCACCGTCTCGCCCACCTGATAGTCCGATAGAGCGTCGAAATAGATTTTGTCGATCGTCCCGCCGGTGGTCAGCAGCAGGATCGGCGTATCGGGCGTGAGCATAAGAGGGTTCCTCTAAGCGCCGCGCGCCATCGCCTCGCCCCGGTCGCGGGCGGCGGTCAGCGTGTCGGTGAGCAGGGTCAGCAGCCGGTCCTCGGCGTCAAGGACGTTCAGCCCCTCGCGCGTCATGCCGCCGGGCGAGGCGACCTGATCGGCGAGCGTGGCAGGGCTGACACTGGCGCGGGCGGCCATGTTGGCCGATCCCTGCACCGTCGCCAGCGCCATGCGCGCGGCCTGATCCGCCGGAATCCCGATCGCCTCCCCCGCCCGCGCGAGCGCGTCGACGAAGCGGAAGAGAAAGGCCGGGCCGCAGCCCGATAGCGCGGTGATGCTATTGAACAGCCCTTCGTCCGCAATCCATTCAGCGAGGCCGAGCGGCCGGATCAGCGCTTCGACCGCTGCCCGCGTGTCCGGGCCGGTGCGGTCATCGGTGAACAGCGCCGTCACTCCTTCGCCCAGGCCCACGGGCAGGTTGGGCATGGCGCGAACGATGCCGGCGACGCTCGGGAAATGACCACGCAATGTAGCAAGCGTGGTGCCGGCAAGGATCGAGACGATCCGCGTATCCGCCGCGCAAATCGGCGCCAGCCGCCCTGCCACATCCTCAATCTGGTAGGGCTTCATCCCCAGCAGCACGGTGGTTCCCGCCGGCAGCGATGCGGGCCAGTCTGTGACGACGCTCACGCCCGCCGCCACCGCCCGCCCGCTGGGGCGAAGCACCGTGACCCGCGCCGTATCAAGGCCGCAGTCGAGCCAGCGGCCGAGCATCTGCCCCGCCATATTGCCGCAGCCGACCAGGAACAGATGGTCGGGCCATGCAATTGCCGCCACCCCTCAGGCCTCGCCGCGGGTTTCGATCAGGCTGGCGGAAATGGCTTCGGCGGGCGACTTGCCGCCCCACAGGACGAACTGGAACACCGGATAGAAGCGCTCGCATTCGTCGATCGCGGTTTCGACCAGCATCTGCGCCTGATCGAGCGTCAGCGTGCCGCCCGCGCCCAGCAAAGCGCCATGGCGGAACAGGATGATGCCGCTCGAAGACCACAGCTCGAAATGGCCGATCCACAGCTGCTCGTTGATGAGGCCCAGCGTCTCGTAGATGGTCGCGCGCTTTTCGTCCGTCACCCGAATGTCGGGCATGGCGAGCAGCTGGAGCACCTGATCCTCGTCGCGCCAGATGCCGCGCAGCTCATATTGCGCCCATGACCCTTGGGTGTTGCCGACGATCTCGTCGTCGCCGACCTGGTCGAAGCTCCAGCCATGCGCCTCGAAATAGGCGGCCAGCATGTCGATCGGCGCGGCTTCCTGACCGCCATGTTCAAATTCGTCGCTATCCATCATCGCCGCGCTTTATCATCGCGCGCAGCCAAAGGACAGATGGATCGCAGCGGCAAGCGATCAGGCCGTGCCGCCCTTGCCTTCCAGCGCATCGATACGGGCTTTCAGCAATTCCACTTCCTCGCGCGCCGCCGCGGCCAGCGCCTTCACCGTCTCGAACTCCTCGCGCGAGACGAAGTCCATGCCGCCGATCCATTCGCGCGCGCGCTCGCGGGCGTTGGACTCGAACTCGCGGGTCATGCCCGCCATCGTACCGGCCGCTCCGTTCACCAGCTTCGCCAGATCGTCGAAAAAGCGGTTCTCGCTCTGCATTGCTCTTGTCCTCATGTCGGGCGCGCCGGGTGCGCCGCTATCTATCTTACTTGGGTTCGCAGCGCAGGCGCGACAAGGGTCTCGGCATCGGGGTTCAGCCGGCCGATCTCATAATTGAGGTAGGAGGCGAAGGCCAGCCAGGCGAGATAGGGGAGCAGCAGCACGCCTGCGAGCCGGCGGATGCGCCAGAACAGCGCCGTGGTGGCCGCAACCGTCAGGAACAAAGCGACGATCAGGACAAGCGCACTGCCGACCTGATGCGCGCGGAAGAAAAGCGGCGACCAGGCGAGATTCATGAGAAGCTGGACAAGGAACAGCGCGATCGCCGCGCCCCGCCCCTTCGCGCCGCGCGCGTGGAGGACGATGGCGAAGGCGAGCGCCATCAGGATATAGAGGATGGTCCAGGCGACGCCGAACACCCAGCCGGGCGGGATCAGCGTCGGCTTGTCCAGCGCGTCGAACCAGCGATTGCCATAGCCGCTATTGGCGAGCTGTCCCGATAGAAACCCCAGGAAGACGATCGCCGGAACGGTAACCAGCGCCCAGCGCAGATAGGCAAGGCGCAACTGACCTTGGGACGCAATCTCATTCATCGAAAGCAACACTCCCCACGCATGTCACTCATTCGGCCGGTTCGGGCGAATCCTTCAGCGCCGATTCCAGCTTGCGGCTGACGGTTTGCGGAGAAACCGTCCGCTTGGCAACGCGCGAATAGAATATGGGGATCAGGAACAGCGTGATGAGCGTCGCGAGGCTGACGCCAAACACCACGACGACGCCGATCGACTGGCGCGCGGCCGCCCCCGCCCCGCCCCGGATGACCAGCGGCACCGCGCCGATGACGGTCGCGATCGAGGTCATGAGGATGGGGCGCAGCCGGCGCTTGGCCGCTTCCCGGATCGCCGCCGCCACCTCCCGCCCCTCGTCGCGCAGCTGATTAGCGAACTCCACGATCAGGATGCCGTTCTTGGCGGCAAGGCCCACCAGCATGACGATGCCGATCTGGCTGTAGAGGTTGATCGTGCCGCCGGTGATCGCCAGCCCCAGCACACCGCCCGCTACCGCCAGCGGCACGGTGGCGATGATAACGCCGGGATGGATGAAGCTCTCGAACTGGGCGGCGAGCAGCAGGAAGACGATCAATATGGTAAGGCCGAACACCAGCCAGATCGCGCTGCCCGTCTCGCGCAGCGACTGGCTTTCGCCCCGATAGCCGATCGCCAGCACTTCGGGCGACTGGCGCGCCTGCCCCTCCAGCCAGCCGAGCGCATCGCCCAGCGACGTGCCGGGCGCGAGCGCGGCGGACAGGGTGATGGCGCGCAGCTTATTGTAGCGGTTGAGCTGACGCGGCCCGGCGACCTCGCGCACCGTCACCAGCGCGGACAGCGGCACCAGCGCGCCGGTCCGGCTGCGGACGTTGATCCGCTCCAGATCGGCGACCGTCTCGCGCCCTTCATTTTCCGCCTGCACCAGCACGCGATATTCCTCGCCCCGGTCGACATAGGTGGTGACACGGCGCGATCCCAACAGGCTCTGCAGCGCCTGGCTGACGTCGTTCACCGACACGCCAAGGTCGCCGGCGCGGGCTAGGTCGGTCTCGATCCGCATCTGCGGCTTCGATTCCTTGTAATCGCTGTCGAGGTTGACGAGGCCCGGATAGTCGGCCGCCGCCGCCATGATCCGATCCCGCGCCGCCGCCAGCCCTTCATAGGTCGATCCCGCCAGCACGATATTGACCGGCAGCCCGCGCCCGCGTCCCAGCCCGGATCGCGGCGCGACATTGCCGCGCACGCCGGGCTGGTCGGCAATCACCTTGTTGACGATCGCGGCGACTTCGCTCGTCGTGATGCTGCGATCCTCCCAGGGGCGCAGGAAGGCGATGACGTTGCCGCCATTATAATCGTCGGTGGAGCCGAAGCCGGATGGCGTGCGGATAACCAGATTCTGGAGCGTCCCGTCCTTCCGCAGGAAAGCGAGATCGTCCTCGATCTTTTTCATATAGGCCATCATCCGGTCGAAGCCGGTGCCTTCGGGGGCGCTGATCTGCCCTTCGACGACGCCCGTATCCTCGGCCGGGGCCAGCTCGCTCGGCAGGCGGGTGAAGAAGAAGCCAGCTATCCCTAGAAACAGCAGCACGCCCAGCAGCGGCAGCAGCGGGCGGCGGATCGCATGGTCGAGCCAGCGGGCATAGCCGCCCTCCAGCCGCTGAAAGCGCGCATCTACCCAGCGCGCCAGCCGCCCGCGCTCGGCGGTCTTGAGCAGCTTGGAACAGAGCATCGGCGCGAGGCTCAGGGAGATGAAGCCGGAGAAAGCGATCGCCGCGATCATCGCGATCGCGAGTTCGCGGAAGAGGAGGCCGGTCTGCCCCGCCAGGAACATGACCGGCACGAATACCGCGCAGACGACCAGCGTGGTCGAAATGATGGCGAAGCCCACCTGCCGCGTGCCGAGAAAGGCGGCGACGAGCGGATCGTCGCCCTGTTCGACGCGGTGATAGACATTCTCCAGCACCACGATCGCATCGTCCACGACGAGGCCGATCGCGAGAACGAAGGCGAGCAGGGTCAGGAGGTTGATCGAGAGGCCGAGCAGCCACATCACCGCGCAGGTCGCGAGCAGGCAGATCGGCACCGTCACCGCCGGGATCAACGTCGCGCGGACGGACCCCAGGAACAGGAAGATGACGAGGATGACGAGCAAGGCCGCCTCGATCAGGGTGTCATAGACATTCTCGATCGCGCGCTCGATGAACAAGGATTCGTCGGTGCCGATCGCGACCCGCATCCCCTGCGGCAGGGTCGGTTCCAGTTCCTTGATGAGCGCCTTGGCGCGCTGCGCGACCTCCAGCGTGTTCGCGCCCGACTGCCGGATGATGCCGAGGCCGATCGCCGTGCCCTGGTTGGAGCGGAAGCTGCTGTAGCGGTTTTCCGCGCCCTCCTCGATCCGGGCGACATCGCCGAGCTTCACCAGATAGCCGTCCGCGCCGCGCCCGACGACCAGATTGGCGAACTGGTCGGGCGTGGCGAAGGGCCGCTCGACGCGCAGCGTCTGGTTCTGGTCGCGCGATTCGAAGCGGCCGGCGGGCAGCTCGACATTCTGAGTGCGCAGCGCATTTTCGACATCGGCCGGCGTCAGACCGAAGGCGGCGAGCTTTTCCGCGTTGAGCCAGATGCGCGTCGAGGGCCTCGCCTCGCCGCCGATATTGACGCGGGCGACGCCGTCGATCGCGGCGAAGCGATCGACGATATTGCGATCGAGATAATCGCTGATGCGGATCGGCGACCAGCCCGGCCGCGAGAAAGCAAGGAAGAGGATGGGGCGGGCGTCCGAGTCGACCTTGCGGATTTCGGGCGCGAGCGCGTCCTCCGGCAGATCCTCGACCACCGATCCCACCCGGTCGCGCACATCGTTGGCGGCGCTGTCTATGTCGCGCGAGGGATCGAATTCGATGTTGATGTTCGACGTGCCGTCCTGCGAGGTGGAGGTGATCGTCTCGATCCCCTGCACGCCCGCGACCGCATCCTCGATCAGCTGGGTGATGCGGGTTTCGACGACCGATGCGGCAGCGCCGGTATAGCTGGTTTCGACCGACACGATCGGCGGGTCGGTATCGGGATATTCGCGCACCGACAGGCTGAGCCAGCCGACCACGCCGACGATGCAGAGCAGCACCGCCACGACGGCGGCGAACACCGGGCGGCGGACGGAGAGGTCGGACAGCTGCATCGCGTCAGCCCGCGCGCCGGGATACGCCGGGTTCCGCCTTGTCGCCCGCCAGCCGGACCTTGATGCCGTCGCGCAACTTCACGACGCCCTCGGTCACGATCCGCTGCCCCGGCTTCACCCCGCCGGTGATTTCGACAAGGCCGTTCTGGCGGATGCCGGTGTCGACCTTCACGCGCTTTGCCTCCCGCCCTTCCAGCACGAACAGGAAGCGATCCTCGCCATCGCCCACAACGGCCAGCTCAGGGGCGGCGAGGGACTGGTGCTGGCGCGCGGCGACGGTGACGGTCAGCAACATGCCGGGCTTGAGCGCGCGATCGGGATTGGGCAGGATCGCGCGGACGCGCACCGCGCGGGTCGCCGGGTCGATGACGGGATCGATGGTGGCGATCGTCCCGGCAAAGGGGCGGTCGGGGAAAGCGGCGGAGACGGCGCGGATCGCCATCCCTTCGCGGATCATCGCCAGCCGCGTTTCGGGCACGGTGAAGTCGAGCTTGATGCGGCTGAGGTCGCTGACCGTCGCGATCGCTGTCCCGGCCGGGATGATCGCGCCGGCGGAAATGGTGCGCAGGCTCACATAGCCGGAAAAGGGCGCGCGGATCACCCGGTCGCCGATCGCCGCGCGCGACTGGTCGGCCGCCGCCTTCGCCGCATTGGCGAGCGCGAGCTGCTGGTCGAGCGAGGCGGCGGTGGCGAAGCCGCGCGCCTTCAATGCCTGCACCCGGTCGAGCTGCTGTTGCGCCTGCCGCGCCTGCGCCTGCGCGGCGGCAAGCTCCGCCTGTTCCTGCGCCACCGCCATGCGCGCGACCACCTGGCCCTGGCGCACATAGCCGCCATCGGCGAAGTTCAGCGACTCGACCCGCTCCGTGACGGGGGCGGAGAGCACCACCTGCTCATTGGCGAGCGCGGTGCCCACCGCTTCGATGGCGTCGGTGAAGGTCGCGCGCGCGATCGGCGCGGCGCTTACCAGAGGCGGGGCGCTGGGCTTGCGGTCGGGCTGGCCGCCGCAGCCGGCGAGGCAGAGCAGGGTCGCGGGGAAAAGCAACAGGGAACGCATGGTCGCGGGCTATCGGGCCTTGGGCAAGGATACAAGACGGCCCTTTGTGCCGGCCTGTATCAAATCGTATCGGCCATGAAAACGAACCGTGGCCGCTTATCCGCCAAGCCGGGCGTGGAGCAGGAATTCGACATTGCCCTGCGGCCCGGTGATCGGGCTGTGCGTGAGACCAGCGACGGTCCAGCCCTTGCTGGCGACCCAATCCTGCACCTCGGCGCAGACCCGATCATGCACGGCGGGATCGCGCACCACGCCATTCTTACCCACTTCCTCGCGCCGCGCCTCGAACTGCGGCTTGATGAGGGCGACGAGATGCGCGCCGGGGCGGGCGAAGCCGATGGGCCGCTCCAGCACCTTGGCGAGGCTGATGAAACTGGCGTCGCAGACGATGATGTCGACGGCTTGCGGGATATGGGCATCGGTCAGGATGCGGGCGCTGGTCTGTTCGTGGACGATGACGCGGTCGTCGGCGCGCAGCTTCCAGGCGAGCTGGTTGGTGCCGCTGTCCACCGCATAGACGCGCGCCGCGCCGTTCGTCAGCAACACGTCGGTAAAGCCGCCGGTCGAGGAGCCGACATCGATCGCCACCATGCCCGTCACGTCGATGGCGAAGGCGTCGAGCGCATGGGCGAGCTTGATGCCGCCGCGCGAGACCCAGGGATGGTCGCGCCCGCGCACGTCGAGCTGTGCGTCGGCCGCCACCTGCTGCCCCGCTTTCTCGACCTTGCGATCGCCGAGATAGACGAGCCCGGCAAGGATCAGCGCCTGGGCGCGCGCCTTGCTTTCGGCGAGGCCATTGTCGACGAGCAGCTGGTCGGCGCGGACCTTTGCCATGTCAACGCACCAGATCGGTGAGGGTCGATGGCGTCAGCAACTGCGGCAGGGTCTGCGCCTCCTTGCCCGGCGCATACCAGAGATAGAGGGGGACGCCGGAGCGGCCCTGGCTTTCGAGGAAGCGAGTGATGGCGGGGTCGGCATTGGTCCAGTCGCCCACCATCACCGTGACGCCGGCCTTGTCGAACGCCGCGCGGGTTTCGGCGCGGTCGATCGCGGCGGCTTCATTGGCCTTGCAGGTGAGGCACCAGTCGGCGGTGAAATAGAGAAAGACCGGCTTGTTGGCGGCGCGCAGCCGGTCGAGGTCGCGAACAGCGAACGGAACAGCTGAATCGCCTTTCGCCTGCGCCGCTGGAGCGCTCGCCGGCAGGGCCAGAGCCGCGCCCGCCAGCAGCGCCAGCGCCGCAACGCCAACGATTATACCGCCGCCCCGCCCCGCCCGCTGCCGCCCGCCCAGCCACCAGAGCAGCAGCGCCAGCAGCAGCGCCGCGCCAAGGCCGATGGTCATGCCGGGGACGCCCCTTTGCTGCCCCAGCAGCCAGGCGAGGCCGAGCGCGGTCAAGAACATCGGCAAGGCAAGGGTTTTCTGAAAGCGACCCATCCATGCCCCAGGCTTCGGCAAACGACTGCGAAACGCCGGCACATAGGCGAGCAGCAGGAAGGGCAGCGCAAGCCCCAGCCCCAACCCGGCGAACACCGCCAGCGCGGCAGCAAGCGGCAGCAGCAGCGCCGCGCCCATCGCCGCGGCCATGAACGGTCCGGTGCAGGGGGTCGCGACGAAGGCGACCAGCGCGCCGGTCCAGAATGCGCCGGCCAACCCGCCCCTGCCCGCAAGCCGCTCGCCGCCGCCGAACGCGGCGAGATCGAACAGCCCGGCGAGGTTGAAGGCGATGGCGGTCACCAGCAGCAGCAGCGCGAGGATGATGCGCGGGTCTTGAAGCTGGAACGCCCAGCCGACCGCCCCGCCCGCCGCGCGCAGGCCGAGCAGCAGGCCGCCCAGCGCAAGGCAGGTGAGGATGATCCCCGCCGCATAGGCCAGCGCCTCCCTCCGCACGACGCGCTCATCGCCCCCGGCTTTCGCCAGCTTCATCGCCTTGAGGCCAAGGATCGGAAACACGCAGGGCATGATGTTGAGCAGCAAGCCGCCCAGGATCGCGCCGCCGAGCGCAACGAGGATCGCGGACCATTGCCCCGGCCCCGCTGCCTCGGGGACGGCTCCGGGGCGGGCGGTCAGCAGGAAACCGACATGATCGCCGGTGCGCAGCACCGCCTGCGCCTTGTCGCCCTTGGGCGCTTCCGCCGCGTCGGTCTCGATGAGCAGCCGGTCGCCTTCGCGCGAAACCGTCTGCGGCGCGGCGTAGCGAGCCAGCCCTTCGGCGAGCGGGAAGAGATGCACCGCGCTCGCCGGTGCGTCGGCCGGGAACGGCACGGACAGGCGCAGCTTGCCGTCCTTGACCGCATAGGTCGCCTCCGACCCGAGCGGCCGGGGCAGACGGGTTCGCCACGCATCGAAGCGATTTCGTTCCGCATCCGAAACAATGCCCTCGCCCGCGACCAGATCGAGCGCGAGGTCGCCGCTTTCGGGCACGCACACCTTGTCGGTGCAGGCGAGCCAGTTCGCCTTCGCCCGCACCAGCAGGCGCGTGCCGGGCGCGACATCGGCCGCGACCTTCAGCGTCGCCAGCACCGCATAGGGGCCTTCATAGACATGGTTCATCAGGCCCGCGATCAGCAGCGTCTCTGGCACCGGATAGCGCAGCGGGCCGACGCTGACGCCCTTGGGAAGCGTCCATTCGACCGTCATGCCAAGGCCCGCGTCGCCCGGATTTTCCCAATAGCCGTGCCACCCCTTCTCCGGGTTCATGGCGAAAGCGATAGTCGTGCCCTCGCCCGCCTTGGGCGAAGCGCTTTCCGCCGCCAGCCGCGCGGCGATATGCGCCGGCCCGCCGCCGAAGGCGCCCTGCGCATAAGCGGCCGGAAGCCCCGCGAGCAGCGCGACTGTCATCAGAATGACGTGAAAAATCCGCATCGGGCCTCTGGTCGGCTGGATGATTGCGGGCTAGGTCGCTGGTCATCCGCCGTCAAGGCCGCTGGCAGCGCCGACGCTCCGATGATCCCCCATCCTCCCCTGGAAGGGGAGGGGGACCATTTGCGGAGCAAATGGTGGAGGGGTGTCGCCCTCTCGATAGGCTGACACCCCTCCGTGG
>ERZ1292632.4241-Hain-H43-01um-R2-4241-length-10393-cov-4_pt1 | contig 10393 bp, 7 predicted proteins | sample MGYA00564407_ERZ1292632 | MGnify/ENA primary metagenome ERZ1292632 (study PRJEB36523, sample SAMEA6512637) | groundwater metagenome | collected 2019-01-08 | study: AquaDiva: Metagenomics assemblies of 32 groundwater samples | reverse complement strand
ATCATTAAATGCATATACTCCTATGACATCTACAGAAGGTGGAACCCAAACAAGTTTTTGATTATCAGAGTCTACTATTCTAACCCATGGAAAATAAGTAGCTGCATAACTTGAATCAAATCCTTGTGCTACACTAATTACACCATTTACAGTAGAATCTACTGCACCTGATGTAGATTGTATAGTGCTATCAGCTACATCCATAATATAGAAAGCGTCTCCTCTATCACCAACCATATCTATGACTCTCTGAGTAAGGCCTCCATTTGCAGCATTTCCAGCATTGATTCCTGGAAGTGCTATCAAATTGAAATCAAATTCATCTGCATTGCCTAATAGACTTATAGCATAATTATATTCAGTAGATAAAGATCCATTTGTCAATTCTCTCTTATCTTGTCTTGGATCAAATCCATCTGAACCACCATATAGAGGAACTGTAAATGCTACTTTTTGATATGTATTAATATTTCCGCCATATCCAGAAGTTGCATCTGTAGAAGTTGGAGCCCAAGAAGAGACTTGAACATAAGATGAAGTTAAAGTTGCAGTGCTAGCAACGTTTACTTGTTCACTAGATACAGGATATATTAACAAACCATAATCATTTGCTTTAGTGCCTGAAACAGAAATTATTGATCCTTTTATTCTATCTCTTATACCATCAACAGATGTATCAACACCCATATAAACTTTATCATTTTTAACATTAGTTAGTGTGCTAACATGATCAGTTTTATAAGGTATTTGAGCAAAAGTACTACCACCAGTTATACTAGGTATTCCTCTAAATCCAGATGGTCTAGCTGATGGCGGATATAATGGATTATCACCAGATGTTTGTGTTGAAACTCTAACAAATTTAGAATTATTCGGCCAATCACCGTCCCATTTTATAACAGGAGGGTCTTGTGAATTATCAACAGTTGGATATCTGTCACCTATTACTTTACCAATAAATGAATTTGATGTTGGGTCAAGATTGCATCTAAATGATTCTAATATCACTGGTCTATTATCTGTGTCATCAAAGCTTCTTATAAACACTGTGAAATATGGATATGAACTAGTAGATATTTGGCTTTGATCAACTAAAACTGATACTTTTACATCATAATTAGAAGCATCTCCATCACTTCTTGACACTACACTAAATAAGTCAAATACAGCACCATTATAATTTTGTGATACAATACTTGGTGATTGAGCAGTGACATATCCACCAACAAGTTGTGAATTATTTGTAGAAGAAACACTACCAATTGTAACACCAACAAGATTAGAATATGCAAAATCAAATACAGCATCAACATAAAAAGCAGGTAACAAATCACCAGCTTTAGTCATTGTTGGATCTGTTCCTAACACTTTCTTTATATAATTTGGTGAAGTTTTATCTAAAGAAAGATTAGCAACATATTGAGTTCCAGCTGATATACTAAAATTAGCAGGTGTTCCGCTAATTGAATCAAGTGTCCACACAGTAGCGTCATTTCTACGTCTTAACACTGCCATAGCAGTACAAGTTCCACTAGCAGGACTTCCACCAGTACCAAAAGCTAATATTGCTGGATAACCTACAGATTTTGTAGTATCACTTAATATTCTTGTAACAGTTAATACACCAGCATTTGCTAAATAATTTTTAGCTGCATAAGGTGTATATAACTTTGTGTTTAAATTACCAAAAGTATCTCTGAATTGATTAAATCCAAAGACTTGAGTTGGCACAAATGCAGGTCCTTTTTCAGTTAGACCGATAAGCGCAGCTCCAATAGCTTGAACGCCAGCTGGGACGAAAGATAGATCATTCTCTTTCGTAAAAACACCAGCACTAATAAGTTTGGCTACAGCCATTCTATTTCTCCAAAATCAATTATCAATTTCCATAAATGAACGAAATCTATAACTAACCCACTTGTTAGTCAAATTTTGTTCACATAAATCGTTAATTTACAAAGATAAATATTGGATGAAATTTAGAAAAGTATAAAAATATTAAAATTTTCAATATTTATGAATCAACTTTCGGATCCCAGTCAGCAGTCCAATCTTTTCTAAACCATGCATATGAACCCTGTGCAGTTAAAGTCGTATTTTGCACGTTGAGCATTAGACCAATTCTGTCAATAACATTAGTGCTTTCAATAAAAGTAGTCCTAGTTTCTGAAAATATTTGATTCCATGATATTCCGTCTGAAGATGCCCAAAAGCTTATATTCGTTGAGTCTCTTTGTATTCTTAAATAAACAGGTGCAATACCGCTATTATTTGTAGCAGCACCATCAAGCACGTCAGCATTATAACTACCATATGAATTCCATTTATTTATATATAATAGTCTATCAGTGTTATTAGTGTTAAATGTGTATGACATCATTCTTCCAGTAGTGTTATTTCTAACAACTATGCCAACTTGTTGAAATGCGATAGTTTTTAAGTTTCCACTAACTTTTGCAGTTATGTTCCAAGTAGAAGATGTAACTAAAGTTTGAGCTAATATTCTAACTGCTGGGTTAGCACTACCGGGATCTCTAATTATTAAAGATCCAGCTGTTGTCCAAGCACTAGTGCTTGCACCCCAATTTGTTTGCACCCATTTTGCATCTAGAGTTACATCCTCAAATTCATCATCATAAGAAGATGAAACACTTGGCGGTTTATCACCAGGATTTGCAGCATATGATCTACCAGTTGCTCCACCGCCACCACCGCCACCAGCTCCCCAACTTAACGAACCAGCTCCATCGTTCTTTAAAAATGTGTTAGCAGCACCCTGTGTTCCTGGCCATGAATATTTTATACCATTTATCTGATTCAAGTTATTAACATACACAGATTGTAACCAGCCAGTTATAGCACATACACTAAATACGTTAAGGCTATTAGAATTTATATGACTAAAATTGCCACTTGTTGAACAAACTCCAAATGATGTTATAGCAGCAGCTGAAACAGTTCCAAAGTTTGCTGTTATAGAAGAAAGATTTGTTGATGTTATTGAAAATGCGCTTATAGATAAAGTTGTTAATGATGTAGAGCTAATACTATTAGATGTCAAAGATTGTGATCTAACATTATTTGTAGATATAGAATCAGCAGAAATAGAGCCTTGAACGTGCAAAGTAGCACTTAATGACGTTGTTCCTAGTGTGACATAACTTCCAAAGTATGCAGGATCTGCTTCTGCATAAAATGACCAAGCAGTCGAACCATATGGGATTAAAGCTGTTGGCCATTTTCTGTGAAAAAATCCGTATGGATTACATATAGAAACTGTAGAAGAAGAATTAGATACTCTTGACAAATAATTATAAGCACTTAAAACAAAACCAGTTGAAGGAGCTATAAATCTCATTTCAGAAACATTATTAATCATACTTGTCATTGATGAAGCAGATCCAGTAAGTGCTAAAATAGAATAACTAGAAATTAACTCTGCACTCAATGGTTTTGTTTTCCCATAATTTGTCGACACCATGAAACCGACTACACCACTAGCCATGGTACCAGTTCCAGCAACATCAATTTTAATTACAGCACCAGTTAATCCAGACATAACATAATCTGAACTAACTGATTTCAACACATAAAATGTTTGATGTTCTCCAGTATTACTAGAAAATATATCAAATGTTCTAACATTTCCTGTAGAGCCTATACTATACATTCCACCAGTTGTTACCATCAAGAATGAACTAAATTGACCAGATTTACTAGCAGATGCGCTACCTGTAACATTATCAAACAACTCATTATATAATATAAGAGAACCAGGAGTGCCAAATCTAGATCCTGTAGTGCTACCAACAACAGCTAAATTCCAAGTAGCAGAACTACTGTCATTAGTTAATCTAATACCACCAGTTAAACTAGACGAAGAAAAGCTAACGATATTTCCACTTACATTGTTACTACTAATTGTAAGTTTCTCTGGAGTAAATAATGATCCTATGCCAACTCTTCCATTTAATAACACTATCGGACTATTAATCCAAGAAGAATCTGAACTGAATAAAACAGAAAACGCTCTATTTGTGTAATCTAAACTAGTGATAGAGTCAGTTACACCAGTCCACCCACTGTCTACATATGATGTGGTGCTAGCTGTAAATGCTGATGATATAGAAGTTATTGGAGTATTAAAAGTTGATCTGTAAACTTTATAAAAAACAGCACCAGCTGATGGTTTCCAACTTATTATAACTGCAGACAAACCAGTATTAGTAACGTTAGCTGACACTGAAGTAACTGATTGTGTTTGATTTATACCATCACAAGCGACTACACGCCAAAAATTAATACCAGATAATGTGCTAGAAACACTATTAGAATATCCAGTTGTTACACCTGTAACAGGTGCTAATTGCATTCCAAATCTATAACCAGGAGCTATCGTTAATTTTTCTAATCCACCTGATAATCCAATAGAAACATTTCCACCACTAAATGCTATGTCAGCACCAGATACAACTTGTAAATAATTAGCTGTTAAAGAATTAGCCCACATATCTGTAGCAGACACAACACCAGAACTAATTGAATGCGTAACAATTACATTTATGTACAAAGGATCAGGGATTTGTGGTCCTTGAACATTTGCAAATACTTCAACTGGATATATAGTTTCTGGCATTTTTAATATTCTTTAACTGTTATCACTGGAGTGAAAAATGTTCTACTTACTTTTGTTTCATCTTTTGATATTAGAGGCGCTTGTATTGTAAATGAATAAGAGTATTTTATAAGCCTTTGATTATCAACAAAGTCTTCTACATTACTTTGATCTGCAGAACTATTTATTGTTGCAAAAATGTAATAACCATTATGAGTGAAATACGAACGACCAGCATCAAATTTTTTCCATATATTTTCTTGCAATTGATTAGCTTGAGATAAAAATGACGTATGTAATGTTATATTATATCTTAAAGTGACAAATGTTGGATATTGAGCCATTACAATTTCATATATTGGATTGTCCATATTTTTTGGATCATATACTAATCTTTCATCATTATCATAAGTTTCAGTGGCAATTCTTTTAATAACATTAACTTTTGTCTCGTCCATTTTTGGGACATATCTTTTATATAATTCAGAAGATTCTAATCTTCTAACTGTAACTAATGGTAAAATTATGACTCCGTTTTCGTCTCTAAATCCTTTTTGTTTTTGCGCTAATGCCCAACGTTCTTGACTTACAAATATAACAGGAGTCTTCCTTCCTTCAAAATCAATAGGAAAATCTTTGACAAACCAATTCGTAACACCTTCGTCTATGTTTTTAAGGAATAAATCATTTATAATAACTTTATTTGCATCTGATGTAGATACTTTTGACATTATTAGCCTCTATTAATTGGTCCAATCTTTAATTTTCCAAAACTATCAGAATGACGATCATGAATAAATTCAGCTTTTATATCGTCAAATTTTACTTGTTGCACTGCAAGATATGTGCCAATGTCAAATGTTTCTCCTTTTTCGTCAAAAAACTTAACTAATATTTTATACAACATTCCTTGATCTTTAGATAGTTCATATAACACAATAGTGTTAGTTCCAACATATTTTCCATACATTTTTTTAATTATATCTTCTACAGTTAGCTTTCCAGTTAACACTTGATAAGCAAGTTTTTCATTATCATCTGTAAGTTTTATCTTTTTTACTATTTCAGTTAATGTAATCAATTGCGTATTTGGCTATCTGGCGCTTTTGTTTGATCATATGGTTCTTTCTTATCAGGATTAAATATTTCTTGCCGAGCTATTATAGCTTCACATATGATACCAATTCTATGTTGCGATAAACCACCAAATAATTGTGGTTCTCTAACAGTTTTTATTTCAAAATTTCTATTATTCCATTGAAAGAAATCACCAATACGCGGATAGAATCCTAAGTCTTTCATTACTCTATCTCGTTGAAAATACACTTCAACTTTATAAACATTTTCTGCACCCATTTCTCCAACAGTCATTCTATGATCTGCTAAAAATACTCTACAATACAATTCGACAGGAGGTCTAAATCCTTTTGTTATACTTTCGCCATATAATTCATCAGAATTTGTAGCTTGTTCTTCTATAGCGTAATAAAGTATTTTCTGTTGAATTATTGTCTCGAGCAATTCTGTTGTCGCGTCATTAATAAACTGTATTTCTTTTTCAGTTATAAAAAGTGATGTGTTGTCTCTCGGCATTTAATTCTCCAAAAAATTTAGAACAAATATAACCCACTCGGAAATGCTTGCAGCTGTTTGTTATACAAATCTATCTGCTCAGTCTCTTGTCTTGCTAATTCTAAATTAGTCAATTTCTCTAAGTCAGCTCTTAATTGAGCTTCTAATTTTTCTTGTTTATCTAATCCTTCTCTAACTAATTCATCGCCATCTAAATTTACGTCGCCATTAGGAATAGGAATAGACTTGAATTTTCTTCTTATTCTACCAAGCTCTTCCATACATAAAGCAAATGTATTTTGTCTAATCCAATATCTACCCATTGGATTTATATCTTGATAATTTATATCTGTAAATGGAACATTAGATAAATTTGATATACCATCAATACTTGGATCAGCAGATAATGAACCAGTTGGAGCAAATGGATTCACTTGAACTGTATATTCAATCCATAGAGCAAGAGCTGTTTTCGGTCTTGGAAACAATCTCAAAGTATCTCCAACATGGTAATATGATACGTTACTTCTTCTTACTTTGTCATTTAAGTTCAGCTGTTGAGCTCTTAAAACATCATTCCATATAGGTAATACATAAAATATTGTTTCTGTTTGAAATGATTCAAAGTTAAATTCTTGACTAAGTAAATTGACTGAAGAATACGGGTCATAAAATCTATATAGTGTTATCGGAGAATAATGAAATACTGTTTTAAGATTTACATTATAAGAGTTTGTATTACTACTTACAGAACTAATATATTGTCCTATAGTTAATCCTGTAAGTTTATCTTTGAAATCGTTTAATAAACTATAATCTTGAGTGTTTGGATCGACTACAACATACGCTTTTCTTGTTTCTGTAGCACCGCCAACATAAAATTGAGACTCTTGCCCAACATTCTGCGTTTGTCTCTTCAAAAAGTTATATGTGTTATATGGTAACTTATTCGTTAAATCATTAATGTCAAAATCTTTATTTAAACCATAAAGATTAGTCATCCAATTTCTAACTTGATATGTATTGACTAAATAAGAAAATTTTATATTAGCTTCTTCAAAAGCTACAAATATTTGTTTGTTATCGAGCTCTACATAAAGAACAGGTTCACCAAGTTTATATCTAACAAATTTAACTATCTGTGCAGTTTCTTCTCCTAAAGAAGATAAATCTCTAACTCCTGGTAAGTCTATGTCTGTAGTCCCAAATAAATTTGAAAAGTTCTGTTGATTCGCCGTTTGGCTAAGATCCGTGAAAAAGCGATTGAATGCCACACTAATCTCCTAAATTATTCTTGAACAGTGTCTTTGAGACGAAATTTATCTGTAACGGCTGCAAATTGCCTACTTATCGTATCATTTATGTATAATGTAAAATAATATATGCCTGGGTCTAAAGTGGCCGTATCAGTGTCTAATATATACACTTCTAACTCACCAGATACTGCATTAGTAAATAATATTTGTGCAGGATCTGTTGATACTTTCTTAACAAGAGACGCTCCACCTAACGTTGATGAGAACGTAAACGTTCCAGTTGTCCCAGACAGATTATATGCAGTAAATGCTGCTGTTGGTGACGATTGTTGCAACACTGACATAAATAGCGTTGTATAAGAACGCTTGCTAAATTCTATTGTGCTAGCCACTCTAATTACTCCTAATATTTTTTGTTATAGAGCATAGTTTATTATAAATATTAATATAATTGATTAAGGGTCAAGTATACCAAACTTAAATAACACTTTGACTTTCGATTTTACAGAAGACGAAATTTTTGCGATACTTTCTACGTTAAACTTGTCTTTTGTATAAGCTATTACTTCGTTTAATGAATTAGCTAAACTTGTTAAAAATGCGTCTTTAACATAAGTCACATTATCAAAAACATTTTCTACGTAATAATCAACTACAAATTCGTGTCTAACATAGTATAATTTAGAAACAAGCTTAAATGTTCTTTGACCGAATACAGCTGCTATATTACCAATAAAAGAGACAAGACTAGATGCACTAATAGAGACTCTCTTATTAAATATTGGTAAGAAAGTCAAATTTGCTAATAACTTGTATGATATAAACTTAATATAATTTGACGTAAATGTTAACGCTGCATTTAATGCTTTATTTGGTAATTTGCTAAAGTAACTATTAAATGATAGAGTTGCAGTAAAAGTTAATCTTGTCACTGCATGATAAACTTCTGTGAATACGCTAGTAAAGCTTATGCTTCCATTGAACACTTTTTCTATTAACTTTATAAACTGTCCAACAAATGTTATATTAGCGTTTAATATTTTATTAATTTTTTTGTTTATTAAACTATCAAAAGTTAACATTGCTGTGAATATCTTGTAGTATATTATGAACCAATCTGCTGAAAAAATACTAATGAACGAAATTATAGAATTTGTTAAAAGCTTTCTAACAAGTTTGTATAAACTATTTGAAAATGTTAAAGACGAACTAAAAGTCTTCAAGATTAATTCGCTAAAACTAGAGAAAAGACTTACAGACCCAGTCAACAATTTGTTGATTTGTTTTAATATACTTACATTAAATGTTAAAGAAGAACTACTTAATGCACTAATTATAGCTTTCAACAAATTTCCAGAGAAATGAACTAATGAATTAAACTGTATTTTTACTATTTTACTTAATAATCCTATGAAGTTAACATTTCCACTTAGTGTTTTATTAAGTCGTTTTATAAAAGTAGATGTAAAACTAATAGTAGCAGTCATAACTTCAACAAACAATCTACTTATTGTTGTTGATGCTAAAAATGTTAAAGAAGAACTACTCAATAATTTATCTATTAATTTCGTTAACAAAATAGTAAATGTTAAACTTGCATCTAGCAACTTGTTAACGTGTTTCGTAAATGTTGATACAAAAGTTAATGTAGCAGAAAAAAACAACGTTTGAAGCTTAGAAGTATTAATACTACCAGAAAATGAAATGCCAGCATCTGCAAGTATTTTTTGTATAAGTTTTGATAAATTGTTAGAAAATATTAAAATGCTAGTCAATAATTTATCGATTATAGTGTTATAAGTAGAAGAGAAAGACAAAGATGACAATAGTACTTTGCTAGTTCGTTTCAACAAAGAACTACTAAATGATAGATTAGAAGTAAATGCTTCTATAAAAACTATGCTTATATTTAATAAACCAGAAAAGTTTAAATTTCCGCTAAGAATCTTGCTTATAAGTTTAAGAATAGACCCAGAAAAAGATAATGTAGCAGAATTGACTTTATTTTCTTGTTTAATTATAGAAGAGATGAAATTTAATAGACTATTAAAAGTTTTGCTTACTCGTTTTAATATACTACTAGAAAATGATACTACTGACATCAAAACTTTTGTGATGTGTTTAATATTAGAAGATATGAAAGAAACTATACTGCTTAATATTTTACCTATTTGCTTTGTTTGTGTAGAAGAAAATGACAACAATCCAGATAAACTTGTTAAGTTTGTAAAACCAAATGGTCCAAAGTCTCCATAGGACCCAGTGCCATATGAATCAACTCCGTATTGCACATTATCTAAATTTTATTATTTTCATTTTTATATCATCATTTGAAATTGATTAGCACCACCGGGTGTAGTATACGTTATATTCAAGTATGGTTTATTAGTAGTTGTTTCTGAACATGCGACTTGTATTAACATGAATCCACCACTACCCCATGTTGGAGTTGAATTATCGATATCATGAGAAAATCTAAGAGCAAATTGAGATGTTCCTGTTTTATTTATATTACTTAATCCAGTTGCATTTAATGCCCACGAATTAAAACTTGATGTTGCAATAGAACTATGAGCTATGTCTGAAGCTTGTCTTACACCGTCATAATTAGCAAGCGCATATCCAGCTGTAGTGTAATGGTCAATTCCCCATCCTGGATTATTAGGTACTGTATCAAATTTAGCAGATACATATATATTAAATGAAGCACTAATTATTGTTGCTGCTGCACCGAGTGCAGATGTGTCAAATGGAAAAATACCTCTATGCATATAATTAAGAACATCACTTGTAGTGCTAAATGTTAACCCCATAACTAATCCATCTGCTGTAGTGATATCAGAACTTGTTTGAGCAGCTGCTCTTAAAGTTGCAAATGTCGCAGGACCATCACCTGCATACCAGCCATAACAAGCACTTGATATAAAATTTGCCATAGTTATGAATTGTC
>ERZ1292632.4239-Hain-H43-01um-R2-4239-length-10398-cov-7_pt1 | contig 10398 bp, 14 predicted proteins | sample MGYA00564407_ERZ1292632 | MGnify/ENA primary metagenome ERZ1292632 (study PRJEB36523, sample SAMEA6512637) | groundwater metagenome | collected 2019-01-08 | study: AquaDiva: Metagenomics assemblies of 32 groundwater samples | reverse complement strand
GAACGTCGATATCGCAGGTTCGATCCCTGCCCCGTCAACTGCTCCTCGCGCTCTCCTTATCCCGCGCGGCAACCCGCTCACGGTCATCACGCCCGAGCCGATATCAAGGAGTTTAGATATCCAAACTCCCACGGAAATCTCAGAAATCGTCGCGGCGGCGGCACGACGGCACGGCGTCGATGTGGCGTTCGCGCTCCGCATCGTGTGGTGCGAGAGCAGGTTCGACCCGAACGCGGTCGGCGATCACGGCGCGGCGGTCGGCGCGTGGCAGTTCCACCTTCCGACCTGGGCCGCGAACGCCCGCCGACTCGGCATCGAGGGCGACTTCCGCCGCGACCCGTACCTGTCAAGCGAGGTGGCGAGTTGGATGCTGGCGCGTGGGCAGGCGCACCAGTGGACGTGCGCTAGGTGAGCGGCGGAGGGACCTGGATTCCGGCCGTGGGGCTGCTCGGGGTGGCCGGGACCGTCGTCCTGATCGTCACGGCGCTGAGAGCGAGCGAGGCCACCGCGAGGGCGATGATCGCGTTCGTCTGATCCGTGGTGAACAGCTTGGGCCAGAACGCGGTCACAAGGATGAGCGCGGCCCGCAAGAAACCGATTACCGCCGCAGAATTATCACTAACGATGTTGGGCATTCAGAAACTCCTCTTACGAGCGACGTTGAGTAGCGCGTTTCCTTGCCAATCGTAGCGGACGCTCCAACCTCCCGATGAAGCGGTGGAGGGCCTGAGATTCCCCCAAACCGTGATCCAGCGTGTGGAGAAGCTCGTGGATTACCGCCTCCTCCACGTCCCTGTCTGAACGCAGGAGTGGGCGGTAGAGGCGGATCAGCGAGCATCGCGCCCCTCCGGCGATCGTGTATGTGTTGTCCGCGACGAGCTTCGGGTCGCCACCGATCGGCTCGTCCACAACGGTGAACGTCACCTGCCATGCCTTGAGGTCGAGGAGGTGAATCCAGGCGTCGAGGTGGGATTTGGCCGCCGACTCGACATCGACGCTCATCCCGTTTTATCCGAGCAATCGCCATGTCCGATCTTTGTGTACATTTTTCGGGAGATCACTCCGGCTCCGTCCCGTCGGCGAGGAACAGGCACAAGAAGAGTCCAAGCGCCATGAGGCTCACGATAGAGAGCAGATCGCTCATAAACTAGCCGTTGCCCACGATAGTGGGCATTCTATGATCCACTGCCGGTTGTAACCCCGGACGCCCATGTGGAGAATGTAACCTCGAACGACCTCATTCGGGGTTCTCCGCCTCGAAGTCCCGACAGCCACACGCCTGACAGCGGTTCTTGTCCTCAATGAAGTGCTGGTGGTAGGTCGGGTCGGGGCAGGTGGGACGGCAGTTCACGCACACGGCGTCAGATGAGGCCCAACTGACAACAGTCGTGGTCATGGCACCACGCTACCATGACTCTTTTGCGCGGTCGCTAACACTACCAGGACTCTTTTGCGCGGTCGCTAACATAGATGGCGTCCAAAAAGGTCGTACCGTACTCGGGCGTCGTGAGGAAGAACGCCTGCGAGGCCGAGTCGGGGCGGCGGGGGTCGGGCTCGAAGTTCCCCTGGAAGGCGTACTCGTCGAAGCCCTTGAGCGATCCCCCGACGATGAGGCCGCGACTCACGAGGCCGAGGTGCTGGTGCCAGTGGCCGATGAGCATGACATCGTACGGCTTCTTCGCCGAGGACTGCCGGCGGGCCTTGCGGTAGGTGCCGAGCATCAACGGGCTTAGAGCCCCGGCAATCCCGCTGCCTCCCCTGAACTGGTCGCCGTGGGTCAGAAGATACGTGGTGTTGTGGATCTTCACGATGGCATCCGACCCCTCGGGGATATGGAACGTCACGCGGGGGTCCTTGGCGAAGTCTCGGGCGAGGAGCTTGTAGAGGAGCCAGTCGATGTTGTCCTGCGCCCGGTACTTTGCGATCGGCTTCTTTGTCTGCCGCCCGTGGTTCCCGACGACTCCGACACAGTGGACCTTGCCGAACTGGTCCGCCATCATGCGGATGCCCGCCTCCATGTGCTCGATCCAGTAGACGAGCGCATCGAAGAGCGTGCTCACGTTCGTCTGCTTCAACTCGTCGTGGATGTTCCCGCTGAACATGTCCCCGCCCATGAACAGCACCATGCCGTCGTAGGTCACGCCGGAGAGGTAGTCACGAGAGAGGCTGATCGTTTTCTCGAACACCTTGCGGAGTCGCAGGACCGCGATCTCTCGGTTGTAGGCGTTGAGGAAGTCCACCTGCTCGGGCCTGACCACCTCGTCGAAGTGGGTGTCCGTGAGGAGCAGTGACACCGTGGCGTGGTTCTTCGAGGTGGTCGCTTTCGGGGCGAGCCAGCGGGGTGGTGCGGAAACTACACCTTGAAGCTGGGTGAGTAGTCCTAGTGCCACCCGCAGGTCGTGGTTGTCCTTCTGCGACGCCATGAGCGAGGACCGAAGGCCCTTGATCTCGCGCCGTTCGTCAGCGTCCTTCTGAAGAAGGTCGTCAGTCAGCGTGGACACAAGCAGACCTCACGAAGATGCCGTGCGATGCTCTGCGGGTTGATCCGCTCCCCGTACTTCGCTTGGAGGATTCTTGCGATGGTGGCGAACGTCGCGCCACGCTCGCGGAGGGCAAGGATGAGGGCGAGGTTCTTGCTGCCCCCCGTGGCGCAGGAGACGTGCGGGCGATTGGGGAACTCGGACATGAGCATCTTTGCTACGGTGTCGATGCTCTTTGATGATTGTCGGTTCGTGCGCACCTTTTTGCCGGTACCCTTGGGTTCCATATGGTGCGTTTTGGCACCACCCACTACTTCGGCTCCGAGGTCGGCACTCCGCTGAGGGGAACGTCGTGGTAGTGGCTCTTCACCGCATCGTCCTTGCGGACGTACTGCTCAGTGAGCTGCTTCTCCAACGCCACCTTGTAGTTCTCGAAGGCTTCTAGGGTCACGTACACGTCTGCTCCTTCCGTTGTCCAGCCTTCCTGCTGGCAATCGTTGTAGTCCACCGCTACGCCGCAGAGCGTTTGGCCGTTCTCCTGCTGCCAAAGATCGTACGCGAAGTCCGGCACCGCCGGGGGGCGCGGGAGCCACGGCCAGAGGTGCGTGATGCCGAATGTGTCTCGGATGTACGTACAGACATAATCGGGTCCGTACACGCCGATGGCGTAGCCCGACGCCCTGACGTTCAGGTCGGCGTCGGTCGCGCCCTTGAAGTAGTTGGAGAGCCTTCCGTCTGAGGTAAGCATGTGGGTGTCCACGGCGAGGAAGATCGGCGTCCCCTTCGGCTGCCGGGCGCTGTTCGCATCCACGACGGCTTCGAGCCAGTCCCGCCAGCCCTGGTTGTACGTGAAGTAGTCGCCGTTTTGCGGGAAGCCGGGGATGCTCGCGCCACCACTCGTCTCGTAGACGGTGTGGAGGAGGAGGCCCGCTGCTGCGATGTCTTGTGCCTCCGCGAGCGTCAGGCCCTTGCCGGGAACTCGGCCACCGTCGTAGTACCGTGCCACTCCGCCGACAGAATGGCGGAGACATTCGAGGGTGGTGCGCGGCTGCCTGAACGCGAAGTCAACATAGGGGCTCACTGCTGAGGTTTGACCCCGAAATACGAAAGTACCATGACGAGCGCTGCGCCGACGGTGGTCCCCGCCCCGGCCCACGTCGCCGCGACCTTGCGGGATTCGCGCGCGTCGCGGTTGAGTGCCGTAACGTCGAGGCGAAGGAGCCCGAGATCATCCTTCGTGGCAAATGTCGCGGCCATCCAGCGGCGCAGGTTTTCGTCCTTCTCTTCAAGGTACTCGCGCAGGGGGATGTGAACGTCATTCACGTCAGGCCACCTTTACATGTCCGCCGTGTATTCGATCTCGACGCCGAAGAAGTCCATGTCACCCGTCGCGGTGTCGGACGCGTCCGCGCCGAGGCGACGGATGAACATGATGAGCATGTCGCCCGCCGTTACCGCCCAGGTCGTCGTGATCGTGTGGATGTCGAGCAACTCGGCGGTCCCCGGGACGCCGACCGTCTGCGTCGTGTCCACGTCGTTCGCCGCATCGTAGGAAGCACCATCCGCGGGGCCGAGGCACTGCGTCCTGATGACCACATTGCCGCTCGTCGCGGACTCCATGCCGTAGTAGAGCTTCGCCGTGAGGTTGCCACTCGCGTAGTCCTCGGGGAGCAGGAAGGTCGTGCCCAGCCCCTCTTCGCTCGCCGCGTCGAGCTTCCAGACCATGCGAGGGATCGTGTTCGACCCGGCGTTTGTCAGCGTCGCGGGGTCTACGGAGTGCCACGCCGGGGCCGGAAGCCAGATGTGCCGAGTCCGGTCGGTGTGGTCGGATGCGCCATGCGCTTGCGTGTGGTGCGCCGAACCGGAGTGCGTCGCGGCAACGGTTGGATTCGGATATGTTCCCGCCAACTCTCCGCCGGCAGCCCCGGACGGGGCGGCGGAGAGTGCGCTCCATTGGAGATTACCGTTCGTGGATGCCACATTGAGCACGTTGTTTGTGCTGGCGACCACGGCCGCAGAGGCGTAGAAGGCGTGGCCGTGATCGCGCGGTGCGGCGAAGTTCACGCCGCCGGTGGTGCCGACATCGCCGAACGCGACCGCGCGCGCGGCGGTCGTGTCGAAGAGCGCGATGGTCGCGTTGCGGCGGACAAATCCGTTTCCAGAACCAGCGCCCCCGGTCGTTGAGAGGGTCAGCGAGGGAACGGCGCCGAATCCGGTGGCCGTGGCGGCAAGCCCCCGTCCCGTCTCGCGCCAGTTCCCGGAGCCCTCCGAGACGAGTTCGAAGACATCCCCGGCGGCCGTCGTGTAGTTTGTGGCGCCCTGAAGGATGAGCGTCGTCGCGTTGTGCGTCAGCGTCAGGATGCCGTCGAACTCAAGCTTGATGACGGTTCCTGCCGGAAGCGACGAGATGCTCGTGATGGCGACCGCCCCGGTGACATGCCAGTAGTTGCCGTCCGTCGGGAGCGTGAGCGCTGAGGCCGAGGCGAGGTCAACACCCTTCGTGAACACGGTGAGGTTCTCGCCCGTTGTGCCCTTGAGGGCGGCGACGATGGAGTTGTGATCGGCTGCATAGATGACCTGTCCGTTAGAGACATCAGCCATTGGCATCTAGATGGCGTCCTTCATGCCCTTGATTATGGCATCCGTGGGCCGTTTGCTGAACACGGCGAAGGTTGCCCCGCCCCGCGTCACGGTGCCCCGGAAGTCGGGGTGTTTCCTCGCCATGGCGAGGGCGCGAGCGGACACGGGGACCTCCTGGTCATCTCGCACCGGGGCCGGAAGGTTCGACACCGGGGCGTCCCCGTGAGATGGCGAGATCATGCCAGCACCTTCCACGGAATCTCAAGCGTCGTGATGGCGCTCCATGCGTTGTTTTCCATCGTGAGCGTCCCGACGGTGTTGTTCTTCACGACATAGCCGATGGTGTGGAGACCGGGAACGAACGTGTAGGCGTTCGTCGTAGACTTGAGGTTGAAAGCGTTGTAGAGCGGGAAGTGCGTGTAGAGGGTGTCGGAGGGGATGAAGAGGCCCCCGAAGTAGGACCAGTATTCTCCAGTGCCTGTGCTCACCCCGTAGTCTAGGAACATCCCGACATCGACGCTCGCTCCGGCCCCGGCGGAATGCTTGAGCGAGGCGTCCCCCCACATGTGGAACGCCACCCGGTCAGCCCCGATGGTCGTGATCGTCCCCGAGTAGGCGTAGAGGATGTCGGTGGTGTTCGTCGTGGTGAATCCGGCAGCGACCGGAACGAGCTGCGTGGCAAGCCAGATGTTCGACCCGCCGATGGTCCTTCCGGGAGTGGCGATGGGGTTGTGAACGCCGAAGCGTCCGAGCGGCCTGCCGAAGTTTCCTTGCGTCATCTAGCTGTAGACCGCCTGCCCATACGTGAAGGCGAGCCCGCCGACGGCGGTCGGAGCCTCGACGACGGTGATCTTGTACGTGTGGCCCGGCTCCTCGTCGGCGGCCCGCGTGTCGTCGGACACCTTCTGCACCTGCGTGAGGATGCCGGAGAAGTTCTGCTGGTTCTCGTCCGTCACCGTCACGTAGACGTTCGTGTCGCGGAGCGTGTTGAGGTCGTCGGTGATCGTGACGGGGGACTTCCGCAGGTTCCCGCCGCGAGCGGTCGGCTGGTGGGCCTTTCCGGTGATCGTAAACACATGGACTCTCCGACGGGTTGGGCGTTTGATGCCCTGGAAGGACACGCTCGTCACGATCGGCGAGGTCGTGGAGGTGTTCGTGACGAGGTAGAGGTAGAAGTCGTAGAGGTGGCCCGTGGGCGGCGTCGTCGGAAGGACCGTGGCGAGCGGCGAGGTGGTCGCCGCGCTTGCTCCGAACTGTGTGATCGCCCCGCCGTCCACAGAGTAGTACGGCGTGACCGTGATGTTCGCGGTGAGGTCCCGGCTCTTGATGACGCAGCGGTCGAAGATCGTCGGGGCGTCGGGCGAGCCGTACCGCCCGAGTCGGATGAGGTGGTTCTGCGTCACCGTGCTGTACGTGTAGTTCGTGTCGTCCACCGCGTTCGGGTACGTGCTGAGCCTGATGTACTTCGTTGTGTAGGTTGTGGCGCCGTCCGAGTAGGAGAAGAACAGGGCCGGGAAGCCGGGGGCGGCGCTGATGTCGATGTGCTTGCCGACTTTCGTCCCCGCCGTGCCGTCCCACCAGAACACATGCCACGATCCCGAGATGCCCCTACGGAGGATCATCAGGTTGTTCGAGGAGTTCGCGCAGAGCGCGTAGAGGTAGCGGTCGTCGGAGCAGAGCGCCTGAACGACCACCGTCGGCAGGTCGGGAGAGGAGAGCTGATCGAGGCCCACGCGGTACTTGAGTCCGTCCTGGGCGGCGATCTTGATAACGCCGTTCAGGGTGCGGAAGTAGAAGTCGTTGTTGAACGTCGTGACCGCCCGAAGGGAGGCGAAGTTCGCGTTCGCCTGCGGACGCAGCTCCGGCGTGAGCGGAATGATCGTCCCCTCGGCATCGACCGTGTAGAGGCCGTCCTCCTTGCCGATCATCAGCAGCTGCTCGACGCCGGTGAGGCTGTTGATGTTGTACGACGAGTCGGCCACCGTGTACGCGGCGCTCCACGTCCCGCCGAACGCGGTCGCGGAGTAGATGCTGTTCGGGCGGATTGCTTTCCAAAGGTTCTGACCCAGGACGCCGAGGCGGTCGGCGTCGGCGTTGTCGGTCGTCCAGTTCGTGGCATCCGAGGAATACTGGTGGCCGCTCGTATAGGCGATGCCGAGGTTGCCGCCGTGGACGACGATGTCCGAGGCGGTGAACGCGCCGAGGTCGCGGGCATCGATCCACGTTCCGGCGCTGTACCTGTAGACGATGCGACCGGCCACGATGAGGAAGGCCGTGTTGCTGCCGCCCGTCGGCGTGAAGTCCACCTGCCGGATGGGATCGCCGGGGAAGGCGGTGCCCGCGTTCGTGACGGTGGTTGCGGCGGGCTGAAGAATCAGCTGATGGGCAAAGGCCGCGTCAACGCCCCTCGACGACACATACTGCGGGGTGGCCTGCTCGTAAATCCCCTGGTCGGCGGAGAGCATCCCGCCCGAGAAATCGTCCTTCGTGAACTCCGCCGCCCCGCCGGGGGAGTAGTCGGTATCCACGACGGAATGGGCGTTCTTCTCCGCAAGATCGAATCGGTAGTTCCCGATCTTGATGAAGGAGGACGGAACGGCCACCTAGCCCACCCGGAAGCGCGGGACGGAAAGGCTCTCTGATTCCTTCGGCCGGTAGTAGGCGTCCTTCGCGTTCTGAAGCTCGCGGCCCCACTTCTCCACCTCGGCCTGACCGTCGGGCTTTTGGAGCGCGAGGAACTTCCGGGCCGCGAGGAGGATGAGATGGGCTGGTTCCTCGGTCGTGTCGGTGTCGTTCGTGAGGTCGGAGGCGGGACGGACCCCGGTGAAGCGCAGGACCGTCGAGGCGACGGTGACGTACTTGAGGAGCACCGAGAGGGTACCGGAGTCGTCGAGCACCTCGTAGTCCATGCCCCGCCGCAGCTCCTCCCAGCGGTAGTCGGTGTTGATGCTGCCGACCGGACGCTCCAACTTGAGGAACTGCGTCATCGTGTTGCCGGCGGCCGACGGGACGGTGATCTGGTGGGTCGTGAGGCCCGCGGGCTCCACCGACGAGGCGACGGTGTAGACGTTCCGCGCCCCCCAGAGGTCCCGGATGCCCGAGTTCACCGCGAGTCGAACATCGGTGTCCGGGTCGTAGTTCTTGAAGATGTCGTACGTCGTTCCCGAGGACACCGAGGCGGTGACGGCGGGGGCGAACGTGATCGACGTGTTGCCGGTGGAAAAGCCGGTGATACGCCGGACGGCACCGTTGTTCGACCCGACGGTGAACTTGATGAACGCATCTACCCGGTCGAACTCCCCGTCCGGCTCAAGGCGGTTCGTGTCCACAAAGAGCGTGGTATTCCCACTTGTTGGGACGGTGCCCTGCGTGAGAAGTCGCAGGCCCATCCCCCGGACGGTATCCTCCTTGAGGGTCAAAAGGGTCACGGGCACCGGCTAGAGCCCCGCTGCGGTCAGGTACTTCCGGGCTACCACGTCCCAAGCATAGCCCCTCGCGCACGCCCTACCGGCTTCTGAGAGGCGTTTCCAGCGTCGGGATTCTCCAAGTATGTCCTCGACTGTTTCGACCCACTCCGCAAGCCGGACGGGGCGTGGGAGGACTACGGCGGCGTCACCCCACAACTCGACGTGGGATTCCCCGTCCGCGATGACGCAGGGGGTCCCGGCGGCCATCGCCTCCAAGATGGCCATGCTGAAGAAGTCAGATTCCCGACGTGGGTCGTACGGGTAGATCAGAACCTGGGCCTCCCGTTGGAGTTTCACAAGGTCCGCCCTCGAAACTTGCCTTGTCGGGGGAAGGCCGGGGACGGGCTTGTAGGTGAACACAAACCGAGGGAACGCAGCCCCGATTTGGAAGGCGGCCTGACATCGATCGGGAGATGAGGTACAGAGCACCAGCCCCTTCGTCCGTTTTACTTCGCCTTCGTAGTCCGCGAGGTTGACCCCCCCTCCGACGTGGGGTCGTCCGGCATGTCCCAAGAACCGGGCATGGTGGGCGGATAGAAATAGGAGCTCGTCGAAGTTCGTCGTGGGGGGTGGGTCCGATCGGCAGACAACCAGAGCCGTACGATCCGCCCGGTCACGCCGAGCGTGATCGTCGAAGCAGAAGAGGAGGTCGTACCGCTGCGCCTCGGCCTCTTGACCCAGCCAGAGAACGCCACGATGAGCAAGAGCGTGACTCGGATAGGGAAGGCGAACAGATACCTCGTGGCCTTGCCGAGCCAGTTCACACGCCACCTCCGTCAACAGGTGTTCGCTCCCGCCGATTTGCTTAGCGTTGAACCAGTCCGTGCCCCAGTAGTTGAAGTCGCCATACCCGGTTGAGAAGCCGATGCGGAGTTTTCGCTCGGGGGCGATCACAACTTGCCCAGATCGCCCTTGAACATCACCGCGTCACCGAACACGACCGTACCGTGCGAGCATGGAATGCGACCGTAGCGGCGGGCGCAACGGAATGCCCACCTCCGAACAGACTCCGTCGGGTCCTTGTGGTGCTTGTTCATGTGAAGGAACACGCCCATCTGCTCAGAGTAGTAGGACGGGTACGGCGGCTCGGGAAGCCAACGAAACGTGACGCCGATCACTCGGCCTCTACCGTGATGCGGAGATTCCGCTTTCCAAGAGTGGACATCCGCATGATGCTCGCCAACTCGGAGGCACTCGCTTCCAACACGATCTTCGCGTCACCCTCATTGGAGAGCGTGAGCCAGCGGGATGAGGTGTTGGTGCCCGCTAGGTTCGCATGAAACACGATGGGATCACTCAAAACGACCACGTCCTTCCACCATCGACGACCCAGCACGCGCCCGTGACCCACGCACACGCGGGAGAGGCAAGGAATGTCACGACACGGGCCACGTCCTCGGGCGTGCCGAGGCGGCCGAGCGGGATGTCCTTGACCATCTTCTCGTAGAACTCCGGGGTGTTCACCTTCTGCCACTCTCGGTAGGGACCGTTGAACGAGCCTGGGGCAACGCTATTCACCCGGATAGGCGCGAGTTCTCGGCTGAGCGACTTCGTGAGGCTGATGACGGCAGCCTTGCCGGCGTTGTAGGCAAACCAGCTCCCGGCCTCGACACCGGCGATGGAGGCGATGTTCACGACGGCGGAGCCGCCGCCCATGAGCGGGAGCGCGGCGCGCATGACGCGGGCGGTTGTGCCGAAGGAGAGCGCTACGGAGAGCATGGCGTCCTCGGGGGGCGTGTCACGGAGGGAGGTGCCGACCTTGCCGCCGACGTTGTTCACGAGCACGTCCACGGAGTCGAACCGACCCATGATGGTCACGAACGCTCGCTGGACGGACTCTTGGTCCGAGACATCGGTGGCGATCCACTGTC
>ERZ1292632.1337-Hain-H43-01um-R2-1337-length-24274-cov-10_pt4 | contig 10400 bp, 8 predicted proteins | sample MGYA00564407_ERZ1292632 | MGnify/ENA primary metagenome ERZ1292632 (study PRJEB36523, sample SAMEA6512637) | groundwater metagenome | collected 2019-01-08 | study: AquaDiva: Metagenomics assemblies of 32 groundwater samples | reverse complement strand
AAACTTCGCCGCATCGCACAGGAGGACAAGAGAGTCAAAGTAATTTTTTTCGCCAATAATGCAGGACAGACGGCGGCGATGGGGGCAGGTGTTGAGCATGCTACCGGCGATATCATCGTCTTTATGGATGGCGATCGGCAGAACGATCCTGCCGATATTCCGAAATTGCTTGCAAAGATTGACGAAGGATATGACGTCGTCTCCGGCTGGCGGAAGGAACGGCAAGATGCATATCTGCGTAGCGCGCTCTCGCGACTGGCGAATAGATTGGTCTCCGCTACAACAGATATTAAGCTCCATGACACCGGCTGTTCGCTCAAAGCGTTTCGCGCACCGTTCGTGCGGCGTATTGAGTTCATCGGCGAAGTACACCGGCTTCTGCCGGTGTACGCGGCGTGGCAGGGTGCGCGCATCACCGAACTGCCGGTCAACCATCGTCCCCGCGTCGCAGGTGTGTCAAAATATGGTTTCTCGCGTATTATAAAGATATTGCTTGACCTCTTGCTTGCTCAATTTACCGTCCGCTGGCGCAGACGCCCAATGTATTTTTTCGGCATGCTCGCGGCAGTGTCGCTTGGCCTCGGATTTCTTTCCCTTGCGTGGGCGCTCGTGCTTAAATTCTGGTTCGCTACGACGCTCATCCAGACGCCCTTGCCGCTATTCGCCGCTCTGCTCGTTATTCTCGCCATGCAGATGCTCTCCATGGGAATCGTGGCTGACCTGCTTATGCGCACGAACGACCAAAAGCCGTACACGATAAGAGAGTCCGTAGGTTTTTGACCTATGTGTGGCATAGCTGGATACTTTGGGAAGGGTAACGAGCCGATACTGCGGGCAATGGGCGGGGCGCTTCACCACCGCGGTCCCGATGCATCTGGAATATGGCGATCGCCAGATGGGAGCGCCGGTCTCGCGCACACGCGGCTTGCGGTCATTGACCTCTCGTCTCTAGGCGCGCAACCCATGCGAAGCCATGACGGGCGATTCGCGGTTACGTTTAACGGAGAAATATATAACTTTTCTGCGCTGAAAAAAGAGCTTGCCTCATATCCCTTTACAACGCATTCCGATACTGAAGTCATATTGGCCGCGTATCAGAAATGGGGAGACAGTGCGTTTGCCCGGATGCGCGGCATGTTTGCTCTCGCGCTCTATGACACACAGAAGAGCGAGCTGCTCTTAGTGCGCGACCGCCTCGGCAAGAAGCCGCTCTATTGGAGTTCATCGAGAGACACCGTGGTGTTCGGTTCGGAGTTGAAGGCCTTACTCGCGCATCCCGCGACGCCGCGCACGCTTGACCGCCGCTCGCTTGCGCACTATCTTGCGCGGGAATACGTGCCGACACCACGAACGATATATGAAGGTGTCCATAAATTGCTACCCGGCCATATACTGCGATGTAAAGACGGCATGACGCATAGCGCACCTTTCTGGAACCCAGTTACGGAGGCCATTGCGATAGACGAGAAGAACGCTGTGGCGCGCCTTGATTCATTACTACAGCACGTCACAGAAGAGCGCATGGTCTCGGATGCGCCGCTCGGCGTTTTTCTCTCCGGCGGCATAGACAGCTCAACAATCGCCTATTATGCCGCACATGCGTCGAAGAAGAAGCTGAAGACCTTTTCCATAGGATTCAGCGAGAAGAGTTTTGACGAATCCTCGATGGCCCGGCTTGTCGCCGCCCATCTCGGCACTGAACATCATGAGCGGATACTTAGGGCGGAAGATGCGCTCGCGCTGGTGCAAGATATTCCAGACGTATTTGACGAACCGGTTGCCGACGCCTCGGTGCTCCCGACGCTACTCCTATCGCGTTTTACACGCGAGCATGTCACGGTTGCGCTCGGCGGAGACGGCGCCGACGAACTGCTTCTCGGCTACCCTACGTTCCAAGCCGAGCAGTATGCCGGGCTCTATGCGCGAGTCCCTGAAGCACTGCGAGTTCTCCTGAAAAAAGGCATCGGGATACTTCCTTCCTCAGCACGTTATATGAGTACTGATTTCAAAGTGCGGAAATTTACCGACGATTTCGCCGATGATCCGATAGTACGTCACCTGCAATGGCTCGGTAGTTTTAAGGAGGACGAGATGAGGACTTTATTTTTACCCACTGTAGTACAAGATGCGGGCGGGATAAACGAAGAACTTATTGCAGAGTGGCGGCAGGAGTGCCCGCGACTCGAAGGATTGAATGCGCTCTCGCATTTCTACATGCGCACTTATCTTATGGACCAAGTGTTGGTAAAGGTTGACCGTGCGAGTATGCGGTATGGGCTTGAGGTACGCGCGCCTTTTCTCGCGCATGATGTCGTTGAGTTTCTACTCTCGCTCCCGCCGGATATGAAATATGGGAACGGTCGCGGCAAATATCTTCTGCGGACGCTGATGCGCGGCAGACTACCGGATGGAATCATAGACCGTCCGAAGCAAGGTTTTGCCGCGCCGGTGGCCGAGTGGCTACGTGGTCCGCTCAAAGAGCTTATGACAGACCTCCTTTCTCCCGCTCGTTTGAAAAGACAGAATATATTTAATGCCGACGAGGTGGAACGGCTTGTGCGCGAGCATGTGAGCAGTTCTCGCGATCACCGCAAAAAGCTTTGGACCCTGCTGGTATTTGAGCTGTGGAACGAGAAATGGACTAAAACACCGAGTTATACGTAAGAATGACCAGGTGCTTGCCGGGGGGCACCAGTATGGACATATAGATACCATTCGTCACCTGTATGGGCGCAGCAATTCCGTCAACCGTTGCTTGCCAGCGGGGCAGGTAGGCATTCCCGATGTACAGCGTTTTTGCGGCTATCCCGGCATCAACGTCAAACGAAATGGCGGTATCGGAAAACACGGGTACAAGAGCGTGTTTTATCTCTCCAAGATAGTATCGCGGCCAATAATCACGCAGTTCGTAGAGGTATACCGGCGTGTTACATCTGCCGATGAGAGAGGTAAACACTGGGGTCAGGTCGGCATCTTGCAGAGCGACGGAAGAAAAGACGTATTTTACGTTCATGCGCCGCAACGCGTCCTTAAGTTGTGATCCGATAGGCAGGCTGGAAAAGGATGCGATGTCGTTTTTTACGGTAAGCGGCACAAAGCCGTCGTACCCCGTAGGCGTGTCTAATCCATAGAGGAAGTTTATGTCGGGCTCTGCGGTGGCGTTGTCCAATAGATGCTTATCCTCGTCTGTTAAGACGCAGGGCTCAGCAGTAGAAATGCGGTTCGGTATAGTATATACGCGGAACGGATATTTTGACCCGGCCTCGCGGTCTTTTATAAATTGTATGGTCTGCGGAACGGCGATGATGCTCTGCGAATCTACGGTCTTGAAGTATGTCGCATACACGGCCGCGAAATTCGCGGTTACCAACACCAGTGCCAGAGCCGCAAAACGCTGACCGTTCAATCGGTCGTAGTATCGCAGGAGCAGGAACGCCGATACGAGTGCGAGAAGAAACACGTCCGTTTGGTAGTCCAGCACTGTGAGCTGTCTAAGTATGGCATGCACGTTTTGGCTAATATTGGCGAGAAAGGCAGCAGACTGGTCCGGCGTGAGCGCCGGCGTAACGAGGCGCGCGAAGAAGTTATAAAAGAACCTCGCGGCATCATTGGCGAACAGGAAATAAAATGCCGTCATACCCGCAAGAAGAGCGGTGATTGCGCCTGTTGCATATCCGAAGACCCGCGTGACAGATGCAACGAGCCGGGTCGCGGCATCTTTTTTATCAAGCAGATACTGCAAAAAGAATCCGGCCACGAGCGCAGCGGCAAAGTCCCCGATGAACATGATGCGGGACACGCCCCGCACGGCGTCGAAAAGCGGCAGCGCGTTGAAGAGATAGGCGAGCGGCGAATATTTAAATGAGGAGATGAGGCAGAACACAAATACGGCAGTGAAGAATACGAATCTTTTATTAGCTATTTTTTTCAGAATAAAAAATGAGGCGATAACGAACAGCAACGGCAGTATGCCTATATACAGGTTGAAACTGTTCGGGCTCGCGACCGGAATAGTAAAAAATGGCAGGAGATAATGGACAAGATCGTGCGGCCAGTAGGCGTGGATAAAGAGATTGGTGTAATTAACGCCATCGGCGCGGTCGGTCAGCGACTGAAAATCGAGCGTGGCATAAATCCTGCTGATACCGACTATCGCCGAGATGATGAACGGGAGCAGGAACACTTTGCGCAACCCGAACACAAAGAGAACATACAGAGCCAAAATGGCATGGATGTATAAAATGTACTGGGAGTGCCCCGAGAGCCAGCCGACCCCGAGGAATATGCCGGTAAGCACAAGAAAGCCATAGCGCCGCAACCGCGTCTCTGCTCCAGCCGCGAGTTCTGTGAAGTACAGCACGGCCGGCAGTAAGAAGTAGTACGAAGCGTTAGGTACGGTGTCAGCCCAGAGCATCAGCTGTCCGGAGAAGGTAAAGGTCGTCGCGACGAACAGGGAGGTGAGATAGCCAAGGTTGATCTTTCGTGCGTAGAGGTACGCAAAAACGTATGCGAGCAGTATGTGCAACAGTATGAGGAATTTATAGGCGCTGAATACGCCGAATAGAAAGACCATCGGATAGGTGAATGGAGAAAGAACTGAATTCGTTGATACCAGGAGCGGGAATCCTGAAAAAATCTCTTGTGCCATCGCATGGCCTCCCTGGGTGAGATAGGCAAAATAAGGATAAAACTGTAGCAGGGTGTCAAAGTGGGCCGGAAACCGGTGTCCGAAATAGTCTCTAAAGATAAAGACTATTGCGGCTATCGGCATGCAGAAAAGGGCGATGCGCCACGCGCGTGTCATAGCGAGGAATATACTACAGTTTCTGTAAGCCGTATATCCGGCAGGGTATGCTACCCTGCTGATGATGCCCCGATCAGCTCTATGGAAACGATTATTACCCGTTTCCTGGCACTACCAGTTGTCGGAGCTTAAACACGCGATTTTTGGCTACCAGAGGTATGCGCAGTTCGGAGAGGATAAGGTACTTCTTGAATTGTTTAAAGACAAAAACGATGGTCGCTACGTCGACGTGGGCGCGCATCATCCGTATCGGTACTCTAACACCTATCTGCTCTACAAAAAGGGCTGGCGCGGTGCCAATATTGACCCCAATCCGCACGCGATCGCGCTTTTCAATAAAGCGCGTCCCGATGACGTGAATATCTGTAGCGGCGTTGGGAGTTCGGGAGTGCTTACCTATTACCGATTCTCCGATCCGGCAGTCAATACCTTCAGAAAAGAAGAAGCACAAAAGTGGAAAGAGAAATCGTTCCTAAGATTTCTTGGCACGACTGACATAGAGATCCGACCGCTCTCAGCGCTGGTTCATGAGCCGATGGATCTCTTGACGATTGATGCTGAAGGGATGGACCTGGAGGTGCTGCAGTCCTACGATTGGGAGTATTATCCAAGCGTCATTGTTATAGAGGGAGATGAGGCGAAACAATTCCTCGCCCAGAAGGGTTATCAGCTTTATACGGTATGCGGGGTCTCAAATATATTCGTTCGAGATACGAATGAGCTATGAACATAGGCATGTTACTCAATCCCTATGGGGAAAAGAGTCCTGGCGGGCTTGGGCGGTTTATCTATGAAATAGCCAAACATTTGATAAAATTCGACCATCAGAACTCGTACACTCTGTATTTCAAAGACAAAGAGCCCCCTAAGCCCGCTTTCCGCGGTGAGCGTTGGACGTATACAGGTCTCGGAAGCAGGGTGGTGTGGCTTACCGGGGCGTTCGGTATGGATCGTACGCTCGATGCATATATTTTCTTTACTCCCATTATTCCGTTCTTCTTGCGACCGAAACGCTCGATAGTTTTTGCGCTCGATTTTGCGTACTGGAGTAGGCGTTGTTCATGGCGCGAAGAACTTTCGGCGCGCTTGCTGTTCTACCTGCATAAGCGCGCTTTGTGCATGGCCGATGCTGTTGTGGCTATTTCTGAAGAAACAAAACAGAGCGTTATCCAGCTTTTCGGCATACCGGCAGAGCGTATCACGGTCGTACCCCTGAGTTACGTGCCTCTGGGAGAAAAAATAGATGCTCTGCCGGTGCCGGAACACTTCTTTCTCTTTGCGGGCGTACTCAAAGAGCGCAAGAATGTCGCAGGCATTATCAGAGCATTTGCGCTCTTTGTGGAAACTAATGCGACGCACGATCTCCTTATTGCCGGCAAGCAGGACGGAGCATATGCGGAGTCATTGCGACAACTCGCGCGTGAACTTGGTGTGGAACAACGAGTACGTTTTCTTGGGTATGTGACCGATGCACAGCTCGCGTACCTATACGACAAAGCGCAGGCGCTCGTCTTTGCCAGCTTTCTTGAAGGGTTTGGTATGCCGGTCTTGGAGGCGATGAGCGCAGGTCTGCCGGTTATTACCTCACATCGAGGCGCGCTCGCGGAGGTCGCGGGCGATGCCGCAATCCTGGTTAACCCCGAGCGTCCGGGAGATATCGCGGTCGCTATGGACCGTGTCGCCACCGATGCGCTCCTACGCCGAGCTCTTAAAGAGAAAGGACTCGCTCGCGCGGCGCAATTCTCGTGGCAGAAGACCGCCAAAGGGATTCTTGAAATAATTACTGAGGTGAAGCATACTGAGCCGATATTATGAAAAACAAAGGGACACAGGTGAGTAAGAAGAAGCGAGCGTTGATTACCGGCATCACTGGGCAGGATGGTTCCTATCTCGCGGAGCATCTTTTGGCTCAAGGATACGAGGTATGGGGGCTCGTGCGCCGCACAAGTCTTGACCCGCATATGCGCATAGAGCATATGACGCTTCCCAGACATATTAAACTCGTACATGGCAACATGCGTGATGAGGCTACCCTGCGTGAAGCTCTGCAACAGTCACGGCCTGACGAGGTATACAATTTAGCGGCTCAATCCGACGTAGGGGTCTCTTTTAAATGTCCGGATGAGACGATGGACATAAACTGTTACGGCCTCGGTCGGCTCGTCTATCAGGCAATGAAGCAGAATCCAAAGGTACGCATCTATCAGGCTTCAACGAGCGAGATGTTCGGGGAAACGAAGCCGCCGCAAAGCGAAACATCTCCTTTCCAGCCGGTGAGCCCCTACGGCGAGGCGAAACTGCGTGCACACGAAGACTATGTTGAAGGATATCGGGGGAGATACAGGCTATTTATTTGTTCAGGTTTTTTGTTTAATCACGAATCCCCGCGGCGCGGGGAGCATTTCGTGACCCGTAAAATTACTATTTCGCTCGCTAAGATAAAACTCGGGTTACAGGATTCTTTTGCACTCGGCAATCTTAACGCGAAGAGGGACTGGGGATTTGCCGGCGACTATATAAAGGCAATGCATACGATGCTCCAGCAAAAAAAGCCGGATGATTATGTCATTGCGACCGGACAGAGCCACACGGTGCGGGAATTTGTGAGTGCCGCAGCGAAAGCGATTGATATGCCGCTCATGTGGAGCGGGAAGGGAATAAGGGAGGTCGCTAAGACAAAAGACGGACGTACGGTTCTCACGATCTCAAAAGAATTTTATCGTCCCAATGAAGTACATCACTTGCTCGGCGATAGCCACAAGGCGCAGAAGAAACTGGGGTGGAAGATAGAAACCACCTTTAACGAATTGGTCGCTATGATGGCGAAGGCGGACTATGAACGCTTGAAGAAGCTGAAAGACGCGGGGTTGCTATAGATGCTATATACTGCTTAGATGCAGAAAAGCACTGAACAGGCAGGGCAGTGGCAAGAGATTTGGGAAAGGCACAATGCGGTAGATACTGTCATTGATTGGGGTCGTACGACCTATAACTTCTTCTTTAGGAGGATTCTCCGCAGATATCTCACCAATCGTTCTAGCATGATTGAGCTGGGTTGTGGGCGTGCGTCACTCTCTCTTTCACTAGCGCCTGAAATCGGTTCGCTTACCGGCGCAGATATTTCTGACGCTGCGATTACCCAGGCTCGTTCCTATGGACTACAAAAGGGTCTACGGAACACACGACTTATAGTTGCAGACTGCACCAATCTCGGGCCGGACTTTGACGGGACATTTGATTTCAGTTGGAGCCAAGGGTTGATTGAACACTTTGACGACTCAACAGCTATTACACGGCAACACTATACGGTACTTCGCCCCGGCGGGGTGGCGCTTATCAGCGTCCCATATCGGTATTCGTACCATAACGTGTGGTACACGCTCACGCGTCCGCAACTGTTACGACGCTTTTGGCCGTGGACCGAACAGAAGTTTTTTGACAAAAAGACATTACTTGCACTCGGCAAGTCAATCACACCGCACTCGCGCGTTTTCCTACTGCAGCCATTCCCGCTCGGTATTGTGTTTCTTGAGATGCGGAAACCGATAAACTGAAGGGAAACTATTTTCCGATTACTTCAAAATAGGGACAGGGGAGAATAAATTTGCCTCCGCGGTCCAGAAATTCCCGTTCGCGCCGGACAAACGATTCGATAAAGTGCCACGGGAGCACGAGCAAGTAATCTGGGTTTGCCTTGCGCATATCTTCGTCTGGATATATGGGAATATTGCTGCCGACGGTTTTGAGGCCGTATTTCATCGGCTGGCGCTCTGCAATGCCGTCTACAAGCGTGTTATCAATACCCCACCATTGTAGAAGCGTATTGCCCTTGGTGGAGGCACCATACGCCCATATCTTTTTCCCTTTGGCTTTTTCTGCTTTCATAAAGGCGAGTGTCTGGTCGCGCAGATCGCAACATTGCTTATAGAAGTTGATGTATGTTTGTGGATCGTCGAGGCGGAGCGTCTTCTCCTGCGCCAAAATAGACTGAACCCGGTACGTAGCGACATCGCGATAGGGCGCAGTCGCGAATGTGGTCGGATCGGCGCCTTGTTTGCGTACATAAATACGAAAACTGCCGCCATTCACATCGTTTAACTGGCAGTCCACGATAGCAAGCCCATGCATATCCATCAGGTGCTTGAATGCATGGAGCGAGTAGTACTTCAGGTGTTCGTGACAAATGTTATCGAATGCGAGCTGTTTAAGCATCAAAGGGAGGTAACTCATCTGTACGACCCATAGACCGTTGTCATCCATCACATCCTGTATATCCTTCACAAAGGTGTGAGGGTCTTCAAGGTCATAGAACATTGCGATTGTCGTGATAACGCTCGCTTTCTGTTTGAAGACTTTCTTGTACGCCGCCGCACTGAAATAGTCGTTGACGAACAGATCAAAGTTTTGCTTGTTCGCTTCTTCGTAGGTGTTATATGCGGGATCAAAGCCAACCCGTTTTATGCCGGACTGAAGAAATGACAACAGAGTGCCGTCATTACAAGCGATATCGAGGAAAATATCGCCTGGCTGCATCCGTGCGTGTCGCGCAGTGGAAGTGGCGATTTGCTTCAGCTCCTCAACCATTGATTCATTGGTTCCCGAGCGGTACCAATAATGCCGGTACATATCGTCGAAATTGGCGGTGTGGGCGAGCTGTACGAGCCCGGATTTCGGCGCGAGCATCACAGTGAGCGGCACCGGCTCTATCCGCGGCTCTTCATGTTGAGGGAGGAAGTCCGAGACGTGCAGAGTCCCAAGCGAGAACAATTCGACCAGCGGCTCGCCGGAGATACGGCACGTAGCCCGTTTCATAATGAAGCACAGTAGCACAATTTCGCATTGCGCAGCAAGCGGTAACGCGCTATTTTTGGAGCACATACATGCGGAACAGAGTAGTTATTATCCCGACCTATAACGAGGCGCAAAATGTTACGCCTATTATCGCGCGCGTGCGCGAGTTTGAACCTAAGGTTGACATCCTTGTGGTTGACGATAACTCCCCCGATGGCACCGCGGGTATCGTGCAGTCCCTCATGCAGAAAGACCCGCATTTATCGCTTCTCAATCGCAAAGGGAAAGAAGGACTCGGCAAAGCGTATCTCAATGCATTTGCTGAAGTGTTCAAAGACCCGACGGTAGAGTGGATACAGATTATGGACGCAGATTTCTCGCATGACCCAAAATATCTGCCGAACATGTTTGCCGCATCAGAGCGTGCCGACGTAGTGATCGGTTCGAAGTACGTACCCGGAGGCGGCACGGTAGGGTGGGTGGCGTGGCGGCGCTGGCTGAGCAAGTTTGCGAATCGCTACTGCCGCACTATTACCGGTATGCCGGTCAATGACTGCACTTCGGGTTTTATTTTGATGCGCACCAGTTTTATGCGCGAATCGCGTCTGGAGGATATCAATGCAAAAGGGCACGCCTTCATGATGGAGCTTAAATACCGGCTATGGAAAACACGTGCGCGAATCGTCGAAATCCCAATTGTGCTTGAGGACCGCCAACATGGGGCGTCAAAAATGTCCCGGGGCGTTATCATTGAAGGAGTTCTCGCCCCTTGGAAAATGAGATTCAAAAAAGCGGCTAGAAGGTA
>ERZ1292632.2526-Hain-H43-01um-R2-2526-length-15102-cov-7_pt3 | contig 10401 bp, 8 predicted proteins | sample MGYA00564407_ERZ1292632 | MGnify/ENA primary metagenome ERZ1292632 (study PRJEB36523, sample SAMEA6512637) | groundwater metagenome | collected 2019-01-08 | study: AquaDiva: Metagenomics assemblies of 32 groundwater samples | reverse complement strand
GTGATCTGCGCATGGAGGGTAAGACCTACGTGGTTAATGATGGTGACGTGATGGTCTTCCATCACTCGTAATGCAAATCTAGACAGATAGTGTTCGGGATCGTACTGTCATTTCAGACAGCTATGGAGAAACACGGTGCAGTCAGGATTTACGTTTACCGATGAAGAGGCAAGTGCAATTGCCTTCGCTGAATCGTTTGAAGCTGCTGCGCAGGTGGCAGTAGCGGCTCTGGCCCGTATTAGGGAAGCCGGGGGCGAAATTGCCCAAATTTGCGGGCCGATTTCGACCGGAGGACTTGGGTCTCGAGAACTGAATATGCAGCGCTTCCGTAATGCGATCGCCTGCGCACTCTCTGCGGGACTCGTGCTCTTCGATCAGCGTCCTTTTGAAGATGCAATCGCTCGACTTAGTCCCGATCACAGTGCCGAGAACTACGACGCCCGCATTCTTGAAGAGTTCTATCGTGCCGTGTTCACTTCCGGACACATAACACGCATCCTACTGCTTCCCGATTGGGAAAGTTCGCACGGTGCGCGATGGGAACGCTCACTTGCCGTCGAGCTCGGGATTACTATCGAGGACTATCCAATCGAATGGCTACTCGAAGTGTCGTGAGCTAAAAATACAAAGACCTGGCTGCGTGGCCGGGTCTTTTTATGGTATAATCCGCACACTATGGAAAACACAAATCTGGGAACGTCAAAGACCACACCGAAAGATTTCTTCCTCTGGGCTGGGGCGATGATCGCGCTCTACCTCGCGGTCATTTCGTTCATCTCTCTTTTGTTTGAGTACATTAACTACACCTATCCGGATCCAAACGCAGGCTACGCTGATCCGTATTCCGGCACCCTTCGCTTTGCGATGGCGTCTCTCATCGTGCTCGTACCAACGACGCTCGTACTGCTTCGTCTTATTCGCGGCACCCTTCTAAAGGAGGCAGGCAAGGCAATGATCTGGGTACGCCGCTGGGCGCTCGTGCTTACTATTTTCGTCACCACCGTCACGGTACTCATCGACCTCATCACACTCGTGAACTACTTCCTAAATGGGGAAGTGACGATGCGCTTTATTTTGAAGATAGTTGTAGTGCTTCTGGTTGCAGGTTTTGTGTTCATGCACTTCCTCGCCGACCTCAAGGGATTTTGGATTACACACCCTAAGCGCGCGAACTTAGTCGCGCTTGCTGCCGGCGTTGTTACCGTGCTCGCTATAGTCGCAGGATTCTTCATTGTGGGCACGCCCGCTGCTGCACGTGATACACGTCTCGACATTCAGCGTACGAACGATCTCCAGAACCTTCAAAGTCAGGTGGTGAATTACTACCAGCAGAAGGAAGTGCTCCCTACGTCAATCGACCAGCTTAAGGATCCGCTTTCGTCGTATCAGTCGATGCCAGTTGATCCTGTAACCGGTGCAACGTATACCTACGAAAAGACCGGCACGCTCTCGTTCTCGATTTGTGCTGACTTTGCCCGTGACGGTAAGGACTTGAAGGGTCGCGGAGCCTACGGACGTGATGTCGCGGTCTCCTACCCAAGCTACGGTGGCATGGGAGTTGACGAAAATTGGCAGCACACCGCAGGTCACGTTTGCTACGCACGCACCATTGATCCTGAACGCTACCCACCTTTCCCCAAAGCCTCAAGTAAGCCACTTCAATAGTCAAAATGGCTCGGGAGCGATTTGATCATCAGAAGATAGAACAGTCCGCCCAGAAGAAATGGGAGGAACTCGATCTATACCGAACGGACCTTACGGCCCCCGGTGATCCGTACTATCTACTCTTTGAGTTCCCGTATCCGTCGGGTGATCTACACATTGGTCACTGGTACGCGTTTGCGCTTACCGATATCTACGCGCGGTACCTCCGCATGGCGGGTAAGAATGTGTTGTTCCCGGTCGGGTTCGATGCTTTTGGACTTCCGGCCGAAAACGCTGCTATTAAGCACAAGGCCGACCCTGCAGCGTGGACTTACGCAAATATGGAGCGCATGCGCAGTCAGATACGCTCCATGGGAACGTCGGTGGATTGGTCAAAGGAAGTGGTGACGTGCGACCCCAACTATTACAAGTGGACCCAGTGGCTCTTTTCAAAGTTATTTGAGCACGGACTCGCGGAGCGAAGGAACGCAGCGGTGAAGTGGTGTCCATTTGATATGACCGTGCTTGCAAACGAGCAGGTGATCGACGGACACTGCGAACGCTGCGGCAATGAAGTGGTAGAGAAACACCTTACGCAGTGGTTTCTGAAAATTACCTCCTATGCCGACCGACTCCTGCGTGATTTGGATGAGTTGCCATGGCGCGAGGAAATAAAGGATGCGCAGCGCGCATGGATTGGTGAGTCAGAGGGCGCAAAGCTTTCCTTCCAGCTCCACTCCTACAAAGAGGAAAGTATTCTCGAGGGAGAGGACATGAATATGGCTATCGAGGTCTTCACGACGCGTCCTGACACGTTGTACGGCGCGACCTACGTCGTGCTCGCACCCGAGCACCCCCTGGTCGCTGCTCTTCATGCGTGCGCACTCAATCCCGATGAGATTGCGGCGTATCAGGAAGTAACCTCACGCAAGACTGAACGTGAACGCCAGGAAGAGAAAGAAAAGACCGGCGTACTCGTGGGCGGGGTCATGGCCATAAATCCGGCGACCAAGGAACCCATTCCGGTTTATTTGGCTGACTACGTGCTTGCTTCGTATGGCACGGGTGCCGTAATGGCCGTGCCTGCGCACGATGAACGCGACTTTGCATTCGCACAGAAATTTAATCTGCCCATCGTCTCCGTTATTGATCCAGTAACGGGCACTCCTCAGAAAGATCCCGCTGATAAGCAAAAAATTGTTGCGATCGTGGAGCATGAGGGAAAGGTGCTCACTATAAAGTGGAAGCCTGAACTTGGTGGGCGCCTCACCGTCGGTGGTACTGCGGAAGAAGATGAGGATGACGTAGTGACCGCGATGCGAGAAATCAAGGAAGAGACTGGGTACGCTGACCTCGAACTCGTGGAGCAGGCTGACGAACAGGTACATCACGAATATTTTGCACACTCTAAAGAAAAGGCATTTATTGCACACACGACCCTGCTTCACTTCCGTTTGAAATCCGACGCGACCGTTGAGCCCGCACTTGAAGAAAATGAGAAAGGAAAGTTTGAGGTCGAGTGGCTTTCAATTGCGCAAGCCAAGAAGGAAATAGTGGATCCGCTCCATAGCTACGCCCTTGCGCGCTTTACCGCGCGGACTGCGTACACCGGTGATGGCCTTCTTGCTCGCTCAGCCACCTTTAACGGACGCCCTAACCGTGAGGCGCTATGGGATATTGCTGCATCGGTTGGCGGCGAGCGCGTAAAAAATTACCGCATGCGCGACTGGCTCGTCTCTCGTCAACGCTACTGGGGTTGTCCTATTCCGGTGGTGTATGACCCAGAGGGCACGCCGCATCTTGTGCCTTCCGAGCACCTACCGTGGACACTTCCCACTGACGTTGATTTCACTCCGTCTGATGCCTCGCCACTCGCTTCCTCCAAGGAGCTCAAAGAGCGCGTGACGCGCATCTTTGGCGAAGGATGGACACCTGAATACGACACACTCGATACCTTTGTGGATTCTTCCTGGTACTACCTGCGCTACGTAGACCCAAACAACGATCACGATTTTTCAGACCAAGCGCTCATGAAGAAATGGATGCCGGTCGACCGGTATTCGGGCGGCTCCGAGCACACCACCATGCATCTTCTCTATGCACGTTTCTTCAACAAAGCGCTTTACGACCTGGCGCTCGTTCCGACAAGTGAGCCATTCCTGGAACGATTCAATCGCGGACTCATTTTGGGTCCCGACAATCAGAAAATGTCGAAGTCTAAGGGTAATGTCATAAACCCCGATGAAGTGGTGAGTAAGCACGGATCAGATGCGGTGCGCATGTACCTCGCCTTCATAGGTCCCTACAATGAGCCGGGAAGCTATCCGTGGAATCTGGACGGCGTAGAGGCTACGCGCCGCTTCCTCGACCGTGTCTACGCGCTTAAAGAGCGTATTGGCGAGCAAGAGGAGTCACCGTCAGTGCTTCGTGCGCTTGGCGTAGCGGCAGCAAAGATCGCCACCGATAATGACCGATTTAAATTCAACACGGCCATTTCCGCGCTCATGATTGCGCTTAAAGAATTGGAGACACCACCGACTATTTCAGTTGAGAGCTATCATACGTATCTTCAACTCCTTGCACCATTTGCACCGCATCTTTCAGAGCATCTGTGGGAGGAAACGGGAGGAGAGGGAAGCATACATAGCGCTTCGTGGCCGGTGCTACCTGTTGAGGCTGAAGATGAAGCGCTCATAATTGTGCAAATTAACGGAAAAAAGCGTGGTGAAATAAAATTGTCTCCTGAAGCCTCAGAAAGTGAAGCACTCAAAAAGGCGCGTGAAATCGAAGCTATTCAGGCAATTCTTCATGAAGAAAACCCTAAAAAAATCTTTTATGTAAAGGGTAGAATCTTAAACCTGGTCATGGGAGGACCCTAGGGCGGCCCCGGGGCTCGATTTGACTCATTTACCCACAGCTGGTATAACAAGACCACATTTCACATATGGCAAAAAACATCGTCAAGAAGACAGCAAAGGCCAAGACACCTACCAAGCGTCCTGCGGCTAAGCTCTCGTTCGACAGCGCGGTTCTCGTAAAGCGCCTCCTTGCGGAGGTTCCTGAGCGTGCCCGCGAAGTGCTGGTATACCGCTTTGGTCTCGGCACCTCTTCGGAGCGCGAGACTCTTGAAGCCATTGGCGAGCGTTGGGGCATTACCCGCGAGCGTGTCCGCCAGATCGAGGCATCCGGTGTTGAAGCCATTCGCAACTCCAAGGCCTTTCGTGAGGCTATCGGCTCATTCGGTGAGCTCTCCACCTATATTGAGGCGCTCGGCGGGATCGTCCCTGAGGATGTTCTTCTCTCGGGACTCGCCGCAGATGAGAAGGCGCGTAATCGTTTCCGTTTCCTCCTTGTTGTCGGTAGCGAATTCTTCCGCGAACGCGAGACTGATGACTTCTACGCGCGCTGGCACGTGGACCCTAAGACCGCCGACGTTGTGCACGGCGCACTCACGCGCCTCTACAGTCAGCTTGATGATGAAGAGGTACTTTCAGAGCGCCAAATTCTCGACCGCTTCCTCGAGGAGCTTAAGGGCGTGAATCAGGCATACCAGCAGGAGGAAATCTTGAAGCGCTGGCTCACCATCTCAAAGACCATCGCGTCAAACCCACTCGCAGAGTGGGGTAAGGCAAATGCGCCGGCTATCCGCACCAAGGGTATTCGCGACTACGCCTACCTCGTCATCAAGCAGAAGGGCGAGCCTATGCACTTCGGCGATGTGGCCAAGGCGATTGTCGACATTTTCGGCAAGAAGGCACATGTGGCAACTACCCACAACGAACTCATCAAGGATTCGCGCTTCGTGCTCGTCGGCCGCGGTCTCTACGCGCTTGCGGAATGGGGTTACAGTCCGGGTGTGGTGCGTGACGTTATTCGCACCGTTCTCGCCAAGAAGTCGCTCACGCGTGACGACGTCATTGCGGAGGTAAAGAAGGTGCGCTACGTGAAGGACAATACGATTCTCGTAAATCTAAACGACAGCCGCTACTTCAAGCGTCAGAAGGACGGCAAGTACGTCTCCGTCTAACCCACCTAATTCGTTTCTCACAGAAATCCGGACCTCGTGTCCGGATTTCTCCATTTAGAGCGGTATACTGCAACTATCTATGTCAGACGCAGGACACGGCAGTAGCGGAGGACTTCCGTTCTTTCACGCCATCGATGGACTTTTTCATAGTGCGCACGACCAGGGTGTGGCAGTGCCCGCTAAGCCATTCATCATTGCGGGCATCATGGGGTGCTTCGCGTTCCTGACCATTGCGCCCTTTCAGACCTTCTACAACTTCAGAATGGTGGTGTTGCTCTCGCCCATCTGGCTCCCAATTATTTTGGTGCGATTTGCGATCTTCCGCTTTGTGGAAGCTAATCGTGTGGCGTGGCTTGCGGGGCAAGAGTACGTGCTTCTCGAACTTAAAATACCGCGCGACGTGCGCAAGTCGCCGCTTGCGATGGAGACTATTCTCACGAACCTGCACATCGGCCCCGGTGAATCCACCTGGTACAAGAAGTATGTAAATGGTTCAGTGCGTCCCTGGTTCTCTCTAGAACTTGTATCCTTGGGTGGAAGAGTGCACTTCTACATTTGGACGCGTGCAGGATATCGCCGCGCCGTCGAAAGCTTTTTTTACGCACAGTATCCCGATCTAGAAATCGTTGAGGCCATGGACTACAGCCTCCTGACTGATCCGTCTCATGCGCCGAACAAAATGTGGGGTTGTGACTACGTAAAAGCAAAAGGCGACCCGATCCCCATCAAGACCTACGCAGAGATGATGAATCCGACGCAACCGATGGCAAAACCGGAAGAGACCATCGATTCGCTTGCGCAGGTTATCGAACTTATGGGTTCGATTGGACCCAAGGAGCAGTTCTGGGTGCAGATCATGTTCCGCGTAACGAAATCCGAGAAGTACGGCGCGGGCTTTACCTGGAAGGATGAGGCACTGCGTCTCATTGCTGAAGTGCGCGACAAGGCCGTGCGCAAAGTGAAGCGGTATGATGCGGCGGCAGGGGCACTCATCGAGGAAGAAGGATTTGGACCGCTCACCAAGGGTCAGGGAGAAGATATTTTTGCTATAGAGCGCAATGTGAACAAGCCTGGTTTTGACGTGGGTATGCGCGCGATCTATAGCGCACCCGAGGATGCGTTCCAGGGATCTATGATTAGTTTCCTTATCGGACTTTGGAAGCCAATGAGTAATGAAAACGGCAACTATCTGAAGATTACGCGTTGGGGAGCCATCTTCAATGATTTCCCGTGGGAGGACAAAAGTGGTCACCACAAAGCGCACTTGGAACATGAACTCGTAGATGCGTACCGCAGACGTGCGTTCTTCCATGAACCCTACAAGCTCGGCTGGTCCATCATGAGTACCGAAGAACTTGCGACCTTGTACCACATCCCAAGTGCGAGCGTCACCGCACCGAGTCTGCCGCGCATACAGTCGTCAACTAGTGAAGCTCCTTCTAACCTTCCTCTGTAAAGAACGCTCAAAAACCGGTGATTACTGCGTTGCGGGACCCGACTCGTCATTACGCCGTATGCCTGATACGCCTTCTCTCCTCGTTTTCCCGCGCCTTGTACTCACTCAATTTTTGAGCGTTCTCGGTTGATTTTCAAATGAAAAAGGCCGCGGTGCTCGTAAGCAACCGCGGCCTTGGCCAGTGTTATAGCTACGCATCCTTGAACATCTCTCGTGCTTTTCCGTCATGGCTTATGGTCCAGATATCGATGATCATATCACTCCAAAGTTTGTATAGACGATCCGAGGGCAGGCCGAGTCCCTCAATCTCTTCAATCTCCGGAAAGACTACCCACCACACTTTGCCGATCTGCTGCTTCATGCCCGCGTATTCACACGGGCCTTCCACATCGAGCCGTTTCGACCCGTTAGTCGGATCAAGGAAATGTACCTTTTTACCTTTAAGGATAACCATACGCACGTCGAGTAGGGGCGTCGTGCCATCCAAAGAACTCACCTCCTTCCTATCGCTACACCTTCGTTCGGTACCTATAGCATTACAACTTCCAGGATTCTGTCAAGGATGCTATGACTAATGCATGAAGGTGAAAGGAAAAACTATTTTTGTTGGCTTATCTGGCGGCGTCGACTCAGCCGTGACTGCCGCGCTTCTCCAGGAAGCGGGTGCAGACGTCGTGGGTGTCTTCATACAGGGCTGGTATCCACCAGGCATGCCCTGCACCTGGCGAAGCGATCGTCGGGATGCTATGCGCGTGGCAGCGCGCCTCAACATTCCATTTCATACTCTGAACGCAGAGAAAGAATACAAGGAAAGTGTCATTGACTATCTGCTGCGCGAGTACAAAGCGGGCCGTACCCCGAACCCCGACATCATGTGTAATCGTGAGGTGAAGTTCGGCGCGTTTTATAGGTTTGCTAAAGAACACGGCACGGACTATATAGCGACCGGTCACTACGCAATGACAGAAGAAGGGAAATTGCTGCGCGGCGTGGATGAGGGAAAAGATCAGAGCTATTTCTTGTGGGCCGTTCCATCTGACGCACTTGCAATGACGCTGTTTCCGCTTGGGGAACAAAAGAAAGACGAGACCAGACGGCTCGCCAAAAAATTTAATCTGCCGAACGCCACAAAGCGTGACAGTCAGGGTATTTGTTTCCTCGGCTCCATCTCGGTAGATGATTTCCTGCGTGCTGAATTCGGCACGAAGGCAGGAGTGGTCGTCGATGAGCAGGGAAGTGAAATAGGTGCGCATGACGGCGCTGTGCTCCACACGATAGGTGAGCGCCTATCGCTCGCAGACGGCCCCTGGTACGTCACCAAGAAGGATATGGAGCGCAATGTGCTCACCGTCGCGCACGAGCGCCTCACGCCCACACAGACTGGTGCAATTCATCTCACTGACACTAATTGGCTCGAGAACACATCACCTGATGAAATTCTTACTGCACAGTATCGTTATCACGGTCCTCGCATCGAAGGCACGTTGTCTGCCGATCGCACGTCGTTTACTCCAACCACTGATGTGCCCGAAGCGCTCGCGAGCGGTCAGTCGCTGGTTATCTACAGTGGAGAGCTCTGCATAGGAGGTGGTATCATCCAGTAACGAAGCAAACTGCCGCATATGCGGATGTCTTGCGCAGTTAATCTATGCAACCTGAAATCATTAAAGCAGACGGGACCATCGAGCCATTCGACGGAATGAAGCTCGAGTCGTCGCTCCGTAAGGCCGGTGCGTCGGACCACACCGCAGAACGCATTCGTCGCACCATCGAATCCTCCATATCAGCAGCAGCAGAATCAACAGAAATTTATAAGCGGGCATTCCAGATGCTTCGTCACGACAACCGTCCTTCGGCGGCCCGGTATAGTCTGCGCCGTGCGCTCTTTGAATTTGGTCCATCAGGGCATCCATTTGAGGACTTCGTTGCTGAAATTTATAAGAAGGAAGGATGGACGGTTGAGGGACGCAGAATGATTCCTGGTAAATGCGTACCGCACGAGGTTGATGTGTACGCAACGCGTAACGGCGAATACCTCGCCGCGGAACTCAAATATCATAATGACCCCGGCTACAAGACCGATGTGAAGGTTGCTTTGTACGTGAAGGCGCGTTTCGATGACATTTGGCAGTGCGACCCAAAAACCGATAACACGTGCCCCGTAGATAGCGGTTTTTTGATCACGAATACTAAATTTACGACCCACGCTATCCAGTACGCGAAGTGCTCGGGCCTCGGTCTCCTTGGGTGGAGCTATCCGCATCAGGGCAATCTCTATGACCGCATCGTGGCGAGCGGCATATACCCGATTACCGCACTTACCACGCTCAAGAAGGCTGAGAAACGGCTTCTCATCGACAAGAACATCGTCACTTGCGAACAGGTCGCCAATCATCGCGAGCTACTGCGCGAGCTCGGCATTACGCCCGAGCGCATGGGCGCCATTATTGCGGAGACCAAGACTATTTGTGAGCCTCACTAGCAAAGCTGGTAGAATGTAACAAATGTCAGAATTCAAGAAATACAATCCTAATCGCTCTAAAGACTGGAACTATGGCGGCCCTAAGTGGCGCCTTTCTCGCTCCAAGATCGAACTTTTCAATGAGTGCCCGCGCTGCTTCTATCTCGACAATAAGCTCGGAACGGCTCGTCCGCGCGGCCCAGCGTTCACGCTCAATATTGCGGTAGACGCACTTCTGAAGAAAGAATTCGATGTGCATCGTGCAAACGGAAGCGCGCACCCGCTTATGGACGCGTACAAAATTGACGCAGTGCCCTTTGCACACAAGAACATGAATACGTGGCGGGAGAACTTTGAAGGAGTGGAGTTCTTTCATGCGCCGACCGGATTTACTATATCGGGTGCCGTAGACGATATATGGGTCAACAAAGCGGGAGAACTTATGGTGGTCGACTACAAGGCCACGTCGAAGGCGGGCACGATAAAAACGCTCTCGGATTCTTCCTGGGAGGGTTCTTACAAACGTCAGATGGGTGTGTATCAGTGGCTGCTTCGCAATAACGGATTTACCGTGTCACCCATGGGCTACTTTGTGTATGCAAACGCGAGCGCAGACGGCGAGGCATTTGACGGCAAGCTCGACTTTGAGGTTACCGTCGTGCCGTGCGAAGGCGACACGGATTGGATAGATGACATTCTGCCGCGCATCAAGGCTGCGCTTGATTCGGATGCTATTCCACCAACCGGGGAAGTCTGTGAATTCTGCCCGTATCGGGAGGCGGCGGGTAAGAAACTTCTCGCGCTTCACAAAGC
>ERZ1292632.1477-Hain-H43-01um-R2-1477-length-22549-cov-5_pt2 | contig 10403 bp, 10 predicted proteins | sample MGYA00564407_ERZ1292632 | MGnify/ENA primary metagenome ERZ1292632 (study PRJEB36523, sample SAMEA6512637) | groundwater metagenome | collected 2019-01-08 | study: AquaDiva: Metagenomics assemblies of 32 groundwater samples | reverse complement strand
CCCCCGAAATTAAACTCAAATCCGTCAGTGTTAAATCCGCCCTGTTTACCCTGAGCGGAGCCGAAGGGTCCTTTGTACGACCCATTTCCTGCAAAACCGAATTGATCATACTGCCGGCGCTTAGCCGGATCAGAGAGTATCTGGTATGCCTCGTTTATTTCTTTAAATTTGTCACTGCTCCCGCCTTTTTTGTCGGGATGATATTTGTGCGCTAATTTGCGGTACGCCCTTTTCACGTCGTCTGGCGACGCGTTTTTTGGGACATCTAAGATTGTGTAGGGGTCATGCGAGGCCATAACTATAGAACAATTCGCTCCGCTTCAATATTTGTTTTTTCAATTTTTACTACGTTCGTCTTCCGCAATACCATAAACAGTGCCCATCCTATAAACGCCGCGAGCCAGACAAAAATAAAACTCAACCCTTGCAAGATAAGAAACATGCCCAAAGCAAGCGCTGGCGGGATAAATTGGCGGTAGGGACGGACGAGATTATTAATTAAGCTCATCGTTTCAGCGACGACTTGATTTTCCGCCGCGGTGCGCTGGGCAGGCGACACGCCCTGGAGCTGACCGCTTAGAAACTGGCGTGCCGTGGTGCTGACGGTCTCTCGTATAAATGGCGGGAGCGCTTTCGACTGCACGCTTGCCTGCACCGCAGGACTTTCATAGTAAGCAAACGATGTCGCCAACAGCAAGGACGTAACCAGTGCTGGAATTCCCCGCTTGAGCATGGGCATGGCGCTGATGCGAACCCGTGCCTTTGCTTCATCACGGATGGACTCCATGGCAAAGAAATTAAACAATAGAATCGCCGCAACCCCCGCAGTATAGATGAGTTTGAAGCCGAAAAAGAAAAAAAACGGCAATGCGGCAGCGGCCAGTACTCCCCAGCGCCAGCGTGAATCGCTCAGCAGCAAATACGCAATGGATTTAACCGCCACCAGTAACGTGAGAAGCAATATCGGCCACAGCCAGTCGTGGTACTGATTCCATGATATACCTGGAGCATCAATCCACTGTCTTACGACATACCAAAACCAACTTGCGACAAGTAGAACGATAACGAGAATTCCAATTTTTTTATGCATTATTAGATCTTAGCATAATTTGACGTATATCTTATAATATGCTATCGTATTATAGTTAAGGAGGTGTGAGATGATCTTTAGCTTTGTGGCGTTCCTTGTTGGGATCGTGTTTTTCTTCCTGTCCCTGTGGAGCGTCGTCAGGACAGGCAAGCGGCTGGTGTCGCAGAAATCCCCGACAACGGAAGATCTCGCTGTGTTCTACCGCGGCTCGATCAGCAACAGCATTTACCTGCTCATGAGCATTGGCCTGATGCTCATGAGCATCGGCTTCAAGATTTTCGCCTAAGTGGCCGACCGCTCCGACCCCGACAGCACTGCGCCTATGCGCTACTGTCGGGGTTTTGTTTTTTATTGACAACTGTGGCTAAAGGTTAGCATAATATTGACCAAGGAGGAAACAGTGTTCCGACGACTGACGTGGACTATCGCCTTCGTACTCGCACTTGCAGGCTGTGGTGGCAGTCCGACTGCTGTACCAATGCCTTCGCCAACGCCTACACGGCCGTTCGCCTGTCGACCACCCACACAGACGATCCCACTTAACTGGGATGCGTACCTGGTAGCGACGTATCAGGACCAAAACCCGGACCCCAATCTCGTTGCCGTTCTTGATCCGATCTGGGATGTCAGTGATGGCGGCGGACGGGGCGAACGCATCTACGACGATCAGCCCTGGTTAATCGTCGTCCGCTATTTCCGCACCGGCACCTTTACTGTTCGGCTTACCCGGCAGGGTGATCCAACGCAGGTTCACAACTGTACCGTCGTAGTCACCGCCCCGTTTTAAATCCCGTGATTCTTCAGTCTCGAATCACGGGATTTTCGTTGCCCTATTTCTGCTCCTTGTGTGGATCCTGTTCCACCGTCTGCTCTGGTGGTTTTTGTTGACTCTCTTGCTGGGCCTTATACAGCGCCTCTCCAATCTTTTGTGCCGCGGCAGACAGTTCCTCGGTGGCTTTCTTTATTTCCGCTGCGTCCTGCGAATCCTTGAGTTTCTTAAGTGCTTCTAATTTTCCCTCGACTTCTTTTTGTAATTCAGCAGAAATTTTTGCTTGCCCTGAGCCCGTCGAAGGGTCGCCTGCTTCCTTGAGTGATTTCTCCGTCAGATACACCAGTGACTCTGCGGTATTGCGCGCATCGACAAGTTCTTTCTTTTTCTCGTCTTCTGCCGCAAACTTTTCCGCGTCCGCCATCATGCGCTTTTTTTCGTCTTCCGTAAGACCAGACGATCCTTCAATATGAATTGATTGCTCTTTGCTGGTTGCCTTGTCTCTTGCTTTGACGTTGAGAATACCGTTGGCATCAATGTCGAAGGTTACTTCAACCTGCGGGACGCCGCGCGGGGCCGGTGGTATTCCATCAAGAATAAACCGTCCAAGTGTTTTATTATCAGGCGCCATCGCTCGTTCACCTTGCAACACGTGAATCTCCACCGATGGCTGGTTATCGGCCGCCGTAGAGAAGGTCTGTGTCTTTGAGACGGGAACGGTCGTGTTCTTTTCAATCATTTTTGTCATAACTTGGCCGAGCGTCTCAATGCCAAGCGACAGCGGTGTAACATCGAGCAGGAGCACGTCTTTGACATCGCCTTGTATGATGCCGCCCTGAATTGCCGCACCTACGGCGACTACTTCGTCGGGGTTGATGTCTTTGTGCGGTTCTTTGCCAAATAACTTTTTAACCGCTTCGACAATCGCAGGCATGCGCGTCTGTCCGCCCACTAAAATTACTTCGTGGATATCGCTCATTTTCAACCCCGATTCTTCAACGGTCTTTTTGGTTAACTCAATCGAGCGGCTGATGAGGTCATGGCACAGCTCTTCCAATTTTGCCCGTGTAAACGTCAGTGTGAAGTGCTTCGGACCGGAAGCATCGGCCGTCAGGAATGGAATATTGATTTCTGTCTGTGCTGTGCTCGAGAGCTCGTGTTTTGCTTTTTCTGCCGCATCTTTCAGGCGTTGGAGCGCGAGTTGGTCTTTGGCGATGTCGATACCGCTTTCCTTGCGAAATTCACCCGCGAGGTGGTGGATGACAAGCTGATCAATGTCATCGCCGCCTAAATGCGTATCGCCGCCGGTTGCTTTTACTTCAATCGTATCTTCTGATACTTCAAGTACCGATACGTCAAATGTTCCGCCGCCAAAGTCATAGACGACGATTTTCTCATCCTTCTTTTTGTTGAATCCGTATGCAAGTGCGGCCGCAGTCGGTTCATTAATCACACGCTTTACCGTAAGACCGGCAATTTCACCAGCGTCTTTGGTCGCTTTACGCTGTGAATCATCAAAGTATGCCGGAACGGTAATAATGGCTTCGGTAATTTTCTCGCCGAGTTTGTCCTCGGCGTCTGCCTTGAGTTTCTGTAACACCATCGCTGAGATTTCAGCCGGCTTTTTCCACTCATTGCCGAGTTTTACCTCAACATCATCGTGAGCTCCCTTGCGAATCTCGTACGGCAACAGGGCCTTGTCTTTCTGCACTTCCGCATCTAAATACCGGCGGCCGATCAAACGTTTAACCGAAAAAATCGTGTTTGCCGGATTGGTCACCGCCTGACGCTTGGCCGTCACGCCAACATAACGCTCACCGTTCTTGCCGACTGCCACCACAGACGGAGTTGTCCGCATGCCTTCCTTATTCTCCAATACCCTCGGCTGACCATGTTCCACCACTGCCATCGCTGAATTGGTTGTACCTAAATCGATTCCTAATATTTTGCTCATAATGCTTTGATTAAATTAGCTAAGTAGTTAACTGGCCGACAAATTCCCATATTGGCTGGCACTTTTATAAGTGGCCCATTTGGAATTTGTGTGTTGTTGTCAATTCTTCCGCTTGCAATCCCGATTACCTTACCCGTTTTCTTAGAAAATACTGGAGAACCACTTGCGCCTGCATTGATGTGAGTATCGACAAAAAACACTTCTGGGGTGCCATCTAACGCTCGTTTTTTAATAGCGCTCACAATGCACTGGTCGGCTGTTCGCGTAACTCCTAGTCCCATAATCATAAGCTCCGTAGCAAGTGGGTGGCCCAAAATAAGTACCTCTTCCCCCTCTTGTACTGCCTGCGTATCCCCCAATGCTACGACTCCAGGAGATTTTTCATCAATTTTAAAAACAGCTATATCTTTCTCTTCGTCAAGTTTAACTAATTGCAGATCTTTCCGAACATAGTGTTCTATACCCTTCTCATCCGTTCTACTGTAGTAATTTATTGCGAGATGTTTTTTTTCTGCATCGGGAACCTGCTTATAAACATGGGCGTTAGTCGCGAATAAGCCATCTTTATTTATGAAGAATCCAGTGCCTCGAATCCCTCGCTTTATTTGAGTAGGATTGTTTGGGGTAGGATCAGGAATCGCGACATCAATATAGCCGATTGCCCGGCGATTGCTTTCGATTATATGACTATTATCGAAACCTCTTTTGAAAATGTTATACATAGTTTTTCTTTTTTAGATTCTCGATACGCTCTATAACATAGCGTGCTTTACCGATAGCCCATTGCTGACCAGATGAATTATATTTCTCTTCATCTCCGCTATCCATCAAATACCAAACCTTTGCGCCACAAAGTATTCCGTTAACGATTTCGTCATGATCTGCAGCGAGAAAGGGTATGTCTAAAGAGCTTGCTGCAATTGCAGGAAGAAGATCGTATCGACTACCTGCATAACACAATGAGTTAGATGAGAAATCGACCGTCACAGTTGGAAACTTTTGAATAATCGCCAGCCTATCAACTGAAAGATGGCCCCCACTTAAGGCATTGGTCATTTCTTGGACCTTGACTTCTTCCACCAAGATAACGCTCTGGTTCGTGATAAAGGTTTGAAATAGTGTACCCGGGGCCTTCTTAATGAAAGCAGTTCCTGCGGCAAAGCTCATGGAGGAATTCCAGTCGCATTCATCTAACGTCTTGACTTTGTGAAGGACTTCACGTTCGTTTGAACCCTTTTCCATACAGAGTATTTTTGTCATAGTATTATACCGATTAATTAACTTTTACTCGCGCAGGGCGGATGACTTTCCCGCTCATCTCGTATCCTGCGCGGACTTCCTCTACTACGGTACTGCCCCGTCCATCTACTGCTTCGTACTTATGCGGATCAAACTGCTGTTCGGTGGTTACCATACGCTCAATCCCATGTTTTTTCAGAAGTGTCTGCCATTGCTTAAGTATCTGCCGAGCTCCTTCTAGCCAATCCTGTTTTGTGTCGGGAGGGGCGTGCTTCAACACCATCTCCAAGTTATCGATGATATCCGCCACCTCTAGTATCATCCGCTCGTTGGTAAAAGCGACGACTTCCGCCACGCGCTTTTTTTCATCCTTGCGGTAATTTTCAAAATCAGCCTGCGCCCGCTTCCAGTTATTCAGATGCTCTTCGGCTTTACTCTGCGAAAGTTCTAGTTCAGTTTTTTGCGGTTCTTGTTTCATGTTTTTACCCATTATTCCGATGCCTTATCGAGCGCTTCCGAGGCATAGCGCGCCAATCCGATATTTTTGCGGTAATCCATGCGCGTAGGACCAATAATCGTAAGAGTACCGATATTGCCGTGCGGCAAACGATGGCGAACGACAATGACCGTTTCATCCTGAATGTTCCTCAAGGGGTTTTCCCGCCCAATGAGAATGTTGAAGTTTTCCATCGCTGAATTCTCATGAAAGAACTCCCGTTCCATCCGTTCAAACATGTTGTCAAAGTGATCAAAGAAATCAGCCAATTGAAACATGCGATTGAACTCCCTGAATTCGGGAAACTCCATCAAGCTTGAGAGGCCGGTCTTATAAAAGTCATTGCTTCGCTCAACGTTTGCAATAACCAAACTTTCGGAAAGTTCTTGTAATGCCTGGGCTGCGTTGCGACTTAAACCGCGAGGGTCATCGCCGGCGTCAGAAATTGCCTCGTCGATTTTCCGCTTCGCTCTGGGATCGACGTCATAGTGTCCGGTATTGACCAATCGATTTACAAACCAGCGATATCCCTTATCGGTGGGAATGCGCCCGGCGGACGTATGGGGCTGATAGATTAATCCTGCCTCTTCAAGCGCCTGCATTTCGTTGCGAACGGTGGCAGAACTGGCATCAAAAATCGCTTTGCGCGATACTACGGCCGATCCGACTGGCTCTGCGGTTTTTACATACTCACGGACTATGAAATCTAGGAGTTGTTCTTGCCGGTTACTCAACATAACTCCCATTCTAGCAATTAGCACTCTCATGTCAAGAGTGCTAATTTACTGTAGCCCTCGTCCCCATCTACTTGCTCCGTGTCATTGGTCCCAGACAGGCCGTGTCGTCCCGTTGCTACGGGACGCACTATAACTCGTTCGCCGTGGGCGAACTCCGTGAATGCCTGCGTAGGGAACAATGACACTACGCTTATTACCGATGTGCGTCAGCCTGCCTGCCGCAGGCAGGCGCAGTGGACCATATCTTTTTGAGAGGGTTATCGGACCCGCCTTGGGCGGGGAGATACAGACATCCCGACAGTAGGAGGGAATGTCGTATTCGAAAAAAGGTATGGCCACGGAGCGGTCCAAGGGCGTTGGTTTTATGCTACAATACGTGCATGATGAACGGGCTCAAGAAACTCTGGAAAACACTTGGTTCTGGGTTAGTGGCAGGTGGCTCTGATAACGATGCGTCTGCCATTCTCACCTACTCCATTTCTGGAGCTCGCTTTGGATTTTCCCAGTTGTGGTCGGTGGTATTTATTCTTCCTGTTATGGTTGCCGTCCAGGAGATGAGTGCGCGTATCGGCGCGCTGTCGGGTTGCGGTCTTGCCGGCAATATGAAACGCCACTATCCCCTCTGGCTCTTAGCATTTGTCGCGGTCATTATTGTGGGGGTTAATATCTTTAATCTCGGGGCAAATATCTACGGTATGGCAGGTGCACTTAATTTGCTTTTACCAATCCGGGTTGAAATCCTTGCGGTCATCGTTTCGGTTATGGTGCTTCTTATGACGGTGCTCCTGAAATATCACCATCTGGTACGCGTCTTTAAATGGGTGGCACTTTCGCTCGGCGTCTATATGTTGGCCTTTTTTGCCGTAGACGCGCCGTGGCGAGACATCCTCCGGCACGCATTTATTCCTTCTGTTTCGCTGAATAAAGAGTTTCTTCTTGTGCTGTTTGCGGTTGTCGGCACGACACTTTCCCCTTACTTGTATTTCTGGCAGGCAAGCGAAGAAGCGGACGAAATCCGGCAAGGCAATCCGCGTATCCAAGTATGCCGGTTCCGCACCGTCCCGCCCAAAAAATTGGGTGCGATTGAATTTGATACGGCATTTGGAATGATCTTCTCCAACGTCATTTCATTTTTTGTCATTGCCCTGACGGGCGCTACCCTATTTTCCGCAGGCGGCAGTGGTATCGAGACACTTCGCGCCGCCGCTGATGCGCTTCGGCCATTTTTGGGCGATTATGCCTACCTTTTATTCACCGCCGGCATTGTCGGGTCCGGTATATTGGCAATTCCCGTGCTTGCGGGTTCGGCAGCATATGTTCTGGCAGAGGTGTTCAACTGGCGCGGTAGTTTGGATCACCAATTCGGTGAAGCGCGAGAATTTTATGTGGTGCTCATTCTTGCCACCGCCGCAGGGTTGACGATTCCCTTTCTTGGCATTGACCCGGTACGCGCGCTTTTCTACACTGCAGTGTTAAACGGGTTTGTCGCCCCTTTGCTTATCTTATTTATCATCAACATGGCCAACAACCCCAAAATTGTCGGGTCACTGGTATCTAGGCCCATAGTCAATGCCCTAGCGTATCTGGGATTTTTTATCATGACCGCAGGCGCCCTATTTGTTCTCATCGCCTAGAACATGCTGAAATTCTACAATACACTGACGAAAAATATCGAAGAGTTTAAACCGCGTGGTCAGCGAGTAAATATGTTTGTTTGCGGTCCAACAGTGTACGACTATGTCCACATTGGCAATGCCAGAACATTTGTCGCATTCGATGCCATTGCAAAATACCTGCAGTATCGAGGGTACGAAATGTTGTATCTCCAGAATATTACCGATATCGATGACCGGATTATTGATCGCGCACAACAACTTAAGACCGAGCCCTCGGCTGTTGCTACAAAATATGAAGAGGAATTCATGACCGATATGAAGGCGCTCAACGTGACTGCGGTTGATGTGTATGCCCGTGCAACCGATCACATCGAAGCAATCATCAAGCAGATTCAAGTGCTCATGGATAAAGAATTCGCGTATGAGATACGCGACGGTATTTACTTTGACCTTTCGAAATTCCGCGACTACGGTAAACTTTCCGGTCGCACTACCCTCCAGGCCGATGACGCCGTTTCGCGCATAGACGAAAACCCGGAAAAAAGAAATCGCGGTGATTTCTGTCTCTGGAAACGGTCAAAAGATGGTGAGCCGCGGTGGTCAGCCCCGTGGTTTGACGGTCGCCCCGGTTGGCATATCGAAGATACTGCTATTACAGAAACATTCTTCGGGCCGCAGTACGACGTGCATGGAGGCGGAAGAGATCTCATTTTTCCCCACCACGAAGCCGAAATCGCCCAGCAGGAAGCCGCTTCGGGCAAAGTCCCCTTTGTGCGCTATTGGATGCATGTTGGTTTTTTGGAGATGAAGGCGACAAAAATGTCTAAATCGCTTGGTAACTTTTCCACCGCGCGCAACGTGCTGAAAGAGTATCCACGCGAGGCAATCCGTTTGTATTTATTGAGCGCACACTATCGTTCGCCTCTTGATTTTTCTGACACTGCCCTAAAACAGGCGGAGGCCGGTATGATGCGCATCGGAGAATTTCTTCAGAGAATTAACTTCCTGGAATCAAAAGGGATGCTCGCTCTGGAAATGGATCCTGGTTTCAGTATTCAGATCGAACAGATGAAATCTGCAATTGAAGAAGCGCTCGACAATGACTTTGACACCCCGAAAGCGATCGGGATTCTCTTTGATCTCATCCGCGTTGGCAACCAGCATTTGGACGCAGAAACCCTGGGTGTTGGCGGAGGCAAAAAGATGCTCGATGCACTTGCTCTCTTTGACTCCGTGCTCGGCATCGTACCGCATGTCAGCGTTGAACTGCCACCACACGTGAAAAAGCTCGTTACCGAGCGCCAACATGCAAAAGATGAGAAGAATTACCCTCTTGCCGACCAACTGCGCCAAAAGATTGTTAATCTCGGTTACCAAATCGACGATACCCCCTACGGTCCGCTGGTGAAGAAAGTACGGTAGCCACATCTAATCCACCCGCTCTCCACTTTTCCTCTTGTCACAGCGTAGCTGCCTGGCATAATGCCAAGCGTGGCCGACTTCAATAACGGACAACTTCCCCCGCAGAATATCGACGCGGAAAAGTCACTGTTGGGCGCACTGTTGATTGATAAAGAAGCCATCAATAAAGTGGTGGATTTTTTGCGTCCGCAGGATTTTTACAATCGTAACCACCAACTTATCTATGAGGCGATTGCTGCGCTTTTCGACCGCCGCGAGAACATCGATCTCTTAAGTTTATCCAATAAACTGACCGATATGGGGCAACTGGATGCCGTCGGCGGGGTTGGATATTTAACCTCCCTTGCCAACTCCGTGCCAACCTCTGCCCATGTGGCAACCTATGGACACATTGTTCAGCGTAAGAAAACCCTTCGCGATCTCATTGATACCGCCCACCATATTATCGGCCTCGGCCATAAAGAAGATGACGACTTAGAAAACATCCTTGACGAAGCCGAACAAAAACTTTTCAGTGTTTCCCAGCAAAACATCAGTAAAGCATTTGCGCCTCTTCACGCGGGCCTCAATGAGGCCATGGATCGCATCAGCAATCAGGACAGCGGTATCTTGCGAGGATATGCGACCCGTCACCGACGCTTGGATGATATGTTGGGCGGCTTACAGAAATCAGATCTTGTCATTGTCGCCGCGCGGCCCTCGGTCGGGAAAACGTCATTTGCGGTTGATCTCGCCCTCCGTGTTGCCGAACAGGGCGTTTCGGTGGGTATTTTTAGTTTAGAAATGTCGATGGATCAAGTTATCGACCGCTTTATCGCGGTGAAATCGGGCACTAGTTTATGGAAATTACGGACGGGACGCCTCTCACACGAGGGTGAGTACAACGATTTCCTGCGCATCACCAATGCGATCAGCGAACTCAAATCATTGCCGCTGTTTGTGGATGACGCCTCCTCGGTTAACGTACTCCAGATGCGTGCGATGGCACGCCGACTGCAGGCCGAGCATGGATTGGGCCTCCTCGTTGTTGACTACCTCCAACTCATGATGCCTACACAAACACGATCGAGCGACTCTATG
>ERZ1292632.4236-Hain-H43-01um-R2-4236-length-10405-cov-4_pt1 | contig 10405 bp, 31 predicted proteins | sample MGYA00564407_ERZ1292632 | MGnify/ENA primary metagenome ERZ1292632 (study PRJEB36523, sample SAMEA6512637) | groundwater metagenome | collected 2019-01-08 | study: AquaDiva: Metagenomics assemblies of 32 groundwater samples | reverse complement strand
CCGTTTAGAGATCAAGTAGACATGAACAATGCAATGATAGAAAGAAACAACGCCGTTGTTGGTAAAAACGATACTGTTTACCACCTCGGCGATTTTTGTTTGTGCCGCAAACATGATGTAGAAACTGTATATAATGTTGTTAAACAACTTCATGGAACACATATTCTAATAATGGGTAACCACGATAAGCTTACACCATTTGAGTATATTGATGCTGGGTTCCAATCAGTGCATACTTCTCTTCTCGCCTCCGTTTGCGGACTCCCAGTAGCCCTTGTGCATGATCCCGCCGTGGCTACAGTTAAAAGAGATCTAACTTTTCTTGTAGGGCATGTACACGATATGTATACCAAATGCCTTAATACTGTTAATGTGGGCGTAGACGTTCACAATTTCATGCCTGTATCCGAAGAAAAAATAGTAGACTTACTCAAACATGCAACTAGTGCTTAAGGAGAAAATATGTGTGATTATTGTGGATCCGATTTCTTTTATCTTTGTAATTGTGACATCGCAAAGCTACTAGCTGATGAGCCGAACCTAGGGGAGAATCTAGATGATGAAATGCCGGGTAAGGTAACAGCAGCAGTAGTAAAAAAGTTTGGTAGAAAAATTAACGGGCCGGACGGGTGGAGATACATGCTAAGAGAAGCCATTAAAGAAGCAATAGAGGATATGGAATGAAATTTAAACAAAAAACTATAAAAAATATAAAATATAAAATTGATATTTTTAGTAACGCCTGGCCCATAGAGTTTGATCTTTGTAATGTTTGTGGACAACCTGACAGCGAAGGTGACTGCAATCACACAGAATTAACAGATACCTATATTTTAATTCTAAACGGAATACCTAAAAATAAAATGAAGGAAAACCTCAATGAGTAAACTCGCAGTATTCACAATTTTAGTAGAAGACGAACACGCCCCTCAAGTAGAAAAAGATCTTGAAGAATATTGTCAAGTACATGGGCATCATTTTATTACCACCCAAGAATCCGTCAAAGGACAAAATATTAAGCCCTCCTGGAATAAGAAACCCCAACAAAAACCAACTCTAATGTAATTCATGAAAATAAAAGTACCACTATCTGAAATAGATTTAGAGCAGGTATTTGAGTATGATAAACTAAGAGATGCAGAAATTTCATTAGACATTGAACCTACACATACAAATTGTTGCTGTCGCTTACATACAAAACCAGACAATAACGAACAACCATTTTCTTGTGAGTTTTTTGAAAACTTCCATGGTGGACATTGCGAGCTGTTAAATATAGACATAAATTTTGATTCAAAGATATGGGAATACATAAGACCACAAGAATGTAAAGATAGAGAAATAAAGTGACAATACTAGCAAAATACATTTTTTCATTTCTTTTTTCTATCAATATCTCCGCCGGGGCGAACAGTGGGTGCCTCGTTACAAAAGTAGTAGACGGAGACACCTTCCACTGTAAATATCAGGATACTCTAATTATCGTAAGGCTATTAGGCGTTGATACCCCCGAACTACACCACCCTAAAAAATCAATACAATGCTTTGCCAATGAAGCTAAAGTTTTTACTGAATCTCAGATATTAGGTAAAAAAGTAAAACTAAGTTTTGAAGGGCCTATGCAAGATAGGTATGAACGATTTCTTGCATGGACCACATATGGTAATAAGAAGAACCTAAGTTTTGAACTAGTAAAAAATGGATATGGGGTTGTTTATACTAAATATCCTACTTCTAAAATGCCATATATGCTACAACTAGAAAGAAAAGCCAAAGCAGAACTAAAAGGAATATGGGGATCCTGCCGATGAAAGAATTTTATAAAACTAAAGTAACGTTTGTAATAGTGTCTAAAGAACCTACTAGAATAAAAGATTTAAATCATGTAATAGATTCTTTAGAATTTAAAAATAGTGATTGCGTAACTAAACTTACTAGTACAAAACAAGAAAAACTAACTGAAGTACAAACAAAACAATTTCTAAAAAATATTAGCATATACCCTGAGTATCTAGGTATAGATTAAAAGGGAAAAATAATGACAATCCTAACATTAAAACCAAGTGATAAAGCAACAGCACGAGGAAGAAACGGGCTCTTTAAGCCAAAAAACATATGGGTATCAACATATAGTGGTTATAAAGAAGTATGTATCTCAGTACAATCAAGACGCGCAGGTAAATCAGACCCCATTTCTTTATGGATATCACGAGATGAAGCACTAGCACTGGCTAATATGCTAGCTAAGGTTGCCGCAGACGAAGGAGACTAAATGATGCAAGAAAAAGAAATTTCAATATGGACAGTAAAGAATTCTTGTAAGGATAGGTTTGGTCGTAAAATTTTTCGCTTTAAACCACACCCAGATGTTCCTGGAAGACTTATTGCCCCTTACGTGTCTATAAGCGTATTTAAAGTAAAAGCAGAAAGTAAAGAAGAAGCTATTGTCCTTGCGAAAGAAGCAATGCTCGAAGACCCAGAATATAAACCAGAATATGGTGGGATCATGGAATCTGAAGTATTCACAGCCGAAAGGGTTAAATAAAGTGCAAGAAAAAGAAATGGCCGAACAAAATCTGATCCTTAAAGTTAGAACAGGATCCCATCTGTATGGAACCAATACTGAAAAATCGGATTTGGACACAGTTGGTTTATGTATTCCTAATATAGAATATGTTGTAGGCAATAAACATTTTGAGCAATACCAATATAACTCTAACCCTTCTTCCAGTGGACATCGAAACACAGCACAAGATGAAGATATAACTATATACAGTCTTCCAAAATTTTTGCATTTACTTGCTGGATGTAATCCAAATATTACAGAAATACCTTTTGCTCCAGCCAACTGTATTCTTTTTTGTAATAAATATGGACAAATGATTTTAGATAATACTAAACTATTTCTAAATCAACGCTGCTATTATAGTTTCAGCGGATATGCTCATTCTCAAGAAAAGAAAATGTGCACTAAAGACCCTATCGGGTCAAGAAAAGAATTGGTAGACACTTATGGTTATGATGTAAAATTCGGAATGCACCTAATTAGACTATATTATGAATGCATAGAACTATTAAAAGACGAGTGTATTACTCTTCCACACATTCAAGTAAGAAAATTAATAGATATAAAGCAAGGAAAATATAAGTTAGAAGATATTTTGGCGGAAGCTAACAGACTGCAAATACTAACAGACGAGGTATGGGCAACAACTAAACTCCCAAAACACCCAGACTTGGAAGCCATTAACAAGCTGCAAATTGATATGTTAGTATCCTTCTGGAAGGAGACAGGGCAACTATGATGCTAGCGCTATTTGAAGTAAAAAGAAATAGAAAGAATAAAATCATGCTAGATAAAGTAAAATTCTTATGTTTTTCTATCTACTTTACTATTGAAAGACCCTTAAAGCTGTTGTTATTGTTAATATTAACACTTATATTTATTGATTGGTATACCCTAAGAACTAATATTAAAGAAGCCGAAGGTTCTAGAATTATACTTGTTAAAGGAGAACCATTAGCTATTGATTTTTCTAATAAAAAAGTATATCAATGTATGGGATGTCATCCTTTATGGCAACCTGCACCCATAGAGTGCTTACATAAGAAAGAAATAAGGATACTAATAGATGAAAATAAAAAAGGAATCTACGAAGAAACAAAATAAAAAGGAACTATTGAATGAGTTGGAAAGCATATGGATTAGTATTTGATGATGGAACCGAAGATCTTGTTAATTTAACATATAAACATAGGCCAAATCGAGATAATTCTTGCTCTGACATATATGCGCTTTATTCTTCTAGGGACGCCGCAGAAAAGGCCATGCGTAGCAGTAAAATAGCTAGCGGCGTAGACTTAAAAATAATAATTTTTAGAATTAGCCCCATCATTGAAAAAGTAAAAGAAGAAGAATGAAATCAAAAAATAAAGAAAGTAAGGTACACTAATGGGTTTAGATGTATACCTCCGAAAATATACAAACTTAAAAAAAACTATTCGTGATGAACAACTGTACCAAGAAGAATTAAATAAGTTACTAAATGAAGGCATATTAGTTACTTATAAAGCTTATGAAAAAATGACACCTAAAGAAAAGAAAACCTATGATAGAACTATTGAACCAGTTTGCCTTGCTTTAGAATATAAATACAACGTAGATTCGTGGGGCACTTCAAAAAGAAGTAAAAAAGATATTATTTTAGAATCTAAAAACTACCCAAGTCATTGTTTCCAAATAGGATATTTTAGGAGTTCTTATAATGAAAGTGGTATAGATTATTTTCTAATTGAACATTTAAATACCTGCCTTGCTAAAATTTTCTCAGCGCCGATTGATAGAGACAGTGTCCTTAGAATTTTTATACCCGATTGGAAAAAGTCTCTTAAACTAGCACAAACCCTGGCAAAAAGAATAAGAAAAAATAGAGAAAATTTAGTATCTAAACGATTTACACTTGGAGATATAGACTCCTTTGCTCAAGCCTTAGATATTGTAGCTGAAACATGTGATTATGTACTTAAACAAAAAGATAGTAAGAAATATGCCCTCTATTGGAGTGATTAGTTTACTATGGCCAAATCAGGAATATGTGAAATATGTAAACACTATTCTGAGGATATACACCGTCACCATATTATTCCCCGCGCTCGCGGAGGAAGTAAAGGTCCAACAATAAAATGCTGTCCAACTTGTACCTACCAAGTACATGTGCTGTTTACAGAAAAAGAACTAGAAAAAATGACTCTCGAAGAGTTATTAAGCACCACTCAGATGCAAAAATATATTCAGTGGAAAATAAAACATCCTGGGGACTATCGACATAAAAAATCAAGGAGAATAAAATAAATATGGAACATCTTCAAGCACCTTTTTTAAAAGAATTCTCTAACGCCGCTGCGCGGCTAGAACAAAAAGCTAAAGAAGCAGCAATAGATGCAAAAATTAAACTATTTGAAGGATCAGATGATACAGCCCTTCTTAAAGTAAACCAAGAACACGGGGTTCATGCAAGTTACTTATCGTATGGAGTTCCAAAAATTATTAAAGGTGATGAGTTACTTAAACTTTGTTCAAGTAACTTACTAGAACTAGGTGAACGTTTAGTTATGCTCCATGATGAACTAGAACGAGAACTAAAGTGGAGAAAAGAAATTGAAAAAAGGTGGAAAGATAAAACTAAACAGTTGGCTCAACTTGGCAAAGATAATAAAAACAAAGAAGAGAGATCCTAATGGAAAAAACAAACAAAGAGTTTATATCTGATTTAAAGAAAAGAATAAAAACAAAGAAACCATTTATCACACATAAAAACGGATGCACTAGAATAAACTGTAGTAGGTGTAGGTTATCTTTAGAATTTTCTACTGATGACGAGCCATTGGCCCTTCAGCTTGCTACCAAATCAGGATGGACCATTCTTAAGACTAAAATTAGTGCACACGGTTTAGATGATATAGTAGATATTCCTATTGGTAACATGACAATAGAACAAGTACCATACTGTCTTAACTGCATGAATAAAATACAAACTAAGAAGGAAACCAATGGCTAATAATTATTTGCAATTTTCATTTGAGATAGATTGCAACACTAAAAAAGAAGCTGACTGGCTATTTGATAAACTAAAGGAAGCTAATAATAATGAAAATACAAATTGGTGCTGTAGTGTAGAAAAAGAAACTAATAACATATTGTGGGTCTATGCAGAAGACTGGGGTGATATCGAACAGGTAGCAGAAGCTATTAAAGAATATCTAAGCTTCTTTATTAAAGATATAGCTATTTCATTTACTTATTCAGAGTCGTGCTCTAAAATGCGCGTAGACGAGTTTAGCGGCGGCGGAGTAGTAATAACTAAAAATAAAATTAGCTATATGCACGCTTCCTCTTGGGTAGATTCTGAAAGACGAAGGTTATTAGAATGACACATGAAATTATTTTTGATCCTGACTCTTATTGTTCTACCTGTGCAACTCCTACAATATTAAACTCTTGTAATAAATGTGGAACACTTATATGTTACAATGATCAAGAAGCATATATCCCAGATGCTAATAAAGAATTTCCACGGTATTATTGCAGTAAATGTTATACAAAATACTGTAAAGAGGTAGAAAAATGAAACACACTGTAACTTTAACTATAGAGCTGCCGGCGTTCGCAAAAGAAAAAATGAATTATATGATTAAAAAGTATGGAAAAACCATAGGGGAAGCAAAAACAAGATCAACAATAAGTAGGTTTATTAGAAAAAATTTAGATGAAATTATTTCTAGCCGCCCGGCGGCGCTAGAAAAAGCACTAGATGCTATGGAAATACCCTATAGAATTACTTCGTGGGCCGGAACAGATACGGAACCATAAATGATTGTAACAATAGATATATTAAAACTAATAGAAGATAATTTCAAAGATGAAATTAAAGAATTAAATATAACCCCAATGGAATTAATTGATATGTCTGTTATTATTTCAGAAGAATTTAATAAAGCCGGAGCCTTTCGCTACGGCATCATTGATGATTTTTGTGTAACTATAGCAAGGCTTATACGTAGGTTACCTGAAGAAAGGAAAGTAAGGTGTTAAATAAAATTAAAGAATTAATAGTAATAATGGTTATTGTTTTTATTATAACTACAATGGTAGTAACTCTTTATAACGGGTTATCTAAAAATTTTAATAACTATAAAGCAACCGTTAATGGATTTACCTCTATTACTCCTGATGGAGAACAGGTAGTTTGTAACAAACAAACATGGGTTAGCAAAGATTCTTCGTTAGTTCATTGTATAGGACTAACACAAGGATGTAATATTATAGAAGGGCATGGTATGTTATCTACTGTAACTACAATGAACTGTATGCCTTTAAAGAAAGAAGAATAAAAGAGGCGAGAGGTTAATAAATAATGCGTTGTGCTATATGTACTAAAGACTATTCTTCTAACGTAATGAAGAACATAATACTAACTACTACCATAGACGGAAAACGTTGTACTATACACGCAACATATCATGGTCATTGTGAAACGCCCTTCATCGAAGAACTTGTTAGTAAGCTTGACGATGACAGAACTCGTGAACTAGCTACGTATTTTCTTTTAACCAAACTAGACCCAAATAGTATTGCAATTTGCCCAAATTAGAAAGGAAGTATAAGATGGAAGTATTCTCGTTAGCATTGTTTCTGTTAATTTCTTTGACTCCAAAGCATATTATGGTAGGGCATATGACTTCACTTGGCTGTGGGTGGAATGGAAAAATGGGGGCAAGTGGGATAACATATGACTGTAAAACCCCAATTGCGGCGCATAAAACATTCCCATTTGGAACAATAGTAAGAGTAACTAACATTGATCCAAAAAGCAAATTATTTAAAAAATCAACTGTCGTTTTGATATATGAGCGCGGGCCATATGGAGCGGGAAGGGTCTTGGATGCTCAACCTGTAGTAGTAAATGAGATTGCCGGTAAAGGGAAAGGCGGCGTGCGAGTAAAACTAGAAGTACTATCCTCTAAGTACGCATGTAATGGATTTAAATGTTTAAAAAAGAAATTTGGAAGTAGTAATATTCCTGATAATGTTTTATTAGAAATGAAAGTAATGGAGTGATAGAATGTCAGCACGCAAATGGGATTCAGGTCCAATGAGGCTAGGGGAGCACTATAAACTAGAAGACTACGCTAGAGCCCCTATTATCGGCAGATTAACTTCAATCAGGGAAAACCCCAACAAAAAAGGTAATCTTATTTATACGTTTGAAGCTTCAATGGGAGAAGAATATGAACTTAATGACATTGATCCAACAGCCTGTAGAAGATTTCCTGATTGGAGTGACCATGCTGCAATCATGGAACCTTTATCTTTAATCGAACTAGAGTATGAAAGAAAAAAATCGTTGAGAATTGTTGAGTGGCTTAGTAAAGAAATAGAAAGATACTCTGAAAAATGAATCAACTAAAAGAACTAAAAGTAGGACTAATTGCACTCTGTATATCTTTAGCATTTTTAGTAGCACTATTACATATAAAAGAAAATACAATAAATAGTACTATACTATCCACTAATAATATACAACTACAGCACTTATTTAAATGTGAACCTAGTCTCTTTCCTTTGCTGCACAATGAAATGCTTTTAATGTATGTTTGTGAAAACTTTGAATATAAATGTTTTATTTTAAAAAATAAAAATAGTAATGATTCCTTAACTTGTGAAACTAAAATTATAAAAGAAAGCATAAAATGAAAGTTTTGCATCTTGAAATAAGTAACTGCCAAGATTGCCCCCACTGCTTTTATCACTCTGGTGGTGATTATTACCAAGACATGTATTACTGTGATAGATTAAGTGGTGATGCTCATGGGCTCGCCGAAGCAACAGACGGCAACCACCATGTCCAAATTATAATTCCTCCCGATGCTTGTCCATTGCCAGATAAGGAGGAGTAACAATGAGCATCACACTTGATCATGCTGTACACGAAGCTAAAGGTGGACACTTTCATGTATGGAAATTTGAACCTTTATCTAATGAAGAAGCTGCTCTGTTCGAAGCAACTAGAAAAGATCATTGGAGATGCAATTGTGGTATGGATACCTTCCACACTGATACTGCATATTATGCATCTATCCCTAACTATTCTGGAGACCCACGTCTATTCTTACCACTACTTGAAGAATTATTAGCTGATGGCTACTGTATTTCACTAACAACTGTGGGAAAAGATAAAGGCAAAGTAACTATAGGCAAGTGCAATGTTGATGGCTTAGACCACAAATTAGCACCAATTACAAACGAGCTTTTAATAGGTGAAGCTGTATGCGAAGCGTGGCTCAAAAAGGAAAAAGAACAAAAATGAAGTTTGTTATTATAGTAGACGAAAAAAAATATGAAATTACTCCAGCATCAAGTGAGTGTTGCGAAACAGACCTTAGCGACAACTGCGACTACTGTATATATGAACTTACAACAAGAATTCCTAGATGTGTTCTTTTTGACAAAGAATTATGTGAAGGTGATGACTCAAATCCTGATGGAGATAGATACGCTATTCGCCTTCCTTGTTGCATAGAAGCAGAAATACCAACATCAAACTAAGAAGAAAGGTAAATAATGAGCGATCAATATCAAACTAGATGGACCGATGAAACACCTGTGTGCACAAAGTGTAAGAGTTGTAGGTATATAACAAATTGGCCTTGGTGTAATAACCAAAATAATGCTGAAATAAATAACAATTATCCCATTTATGGTGGAAATAAAACAAATTCAGTTTTATGCGAAGAAGTAAACTCTAAAGGGGAGTGTACATACTTTGAAGCTAATCCCCCTGTACCTCCAAAACTAACACCAAAAGAAAAGAAAATTTGGCGAAAGATCTTTAGCAAGTTGGGAATAAACAAATGATTAAATGCCCTTTGTGTGAGAAGTTTACTTTAGCTACGTATGGACAAGAAAAAATATGTGTCAATGGTAAATGCGGGTATACTTACCCAATGGGAAATGCTTCAGATATTAATTTAAATGAAGTGATGCCCTACTTGTCTAAAACCAGCAAAAACAAAATGAATAAATGGTTAAAATTAAAAGAAAAGTAATATTATGTGGAAGACTGTAACTACAGAATATTTTGATACTAGATTTGGTCGTATAGATGCAAATATTAAAGACCGTGGATGTAGAAACATAATAAAAAGAATAAACAAAGAACTAAGAATAAAACCACTGGTTATTATTAATCGCCTTTACTGGGAGAATGAACCCATTACAGAAGCCGTAGCAAATCCACTAATCTGGCCGGACCCAATAGCCTACTACGCTACCACAGGTTCTACTGAGATAGTAATTAACATGCCTAGTCCTTTTAGACACGATTTGTTTAAATTCTTATATGCTCACGAAGCTAAACATTGTTGGCAACATGGATACGATGGGTTGTCTGCCATATTCCAATTAGAACTCGATGAACTTAATAAGGAATGGAATCAAAACGAAAAGAACGCTAATTTGTTTGCTTTCGAGAAAACAGGGATGCGTCTTGAAAAGTTTCTAAAAGAATTTTATAAGACTTACCTAAGACCTAAGATAGGAAAAATAAATAATGATTACCATAGATGAGGTTATTAAGAAAATAAAAGAAGAAATTGGGTGGGCTGAAGAGCCACCAACTTATGGAGATACAGAAGCAGATATAGCCAAACAAGAAGGAAAAGCTTGGGCATTGCGAGATATGCTAAGCTTTATAGAACAAGCAAACAAAAAACCAGAACCACCTAAGGACTTAAAAGAATTTTTGAAACGCCACAAAGAAAACAAAGAAAGATTTAAAGAAGAAACCAGAAAAGATAAAAGAAAAATAAAAGGCAAATAAACAAAAAGAGGCGGTATGAACCGCCT
>ERZ1292632.4234-Hain-H43-01um-R2-4234-length-10409-cov-5_pt1 | contig 10409 bp, 14 predicted proteins | sample MGYA00564407_ERZ1292632 | MGnify/ENA primary metagenome ERZ1292632 (study PRJEB36523, sample SAMEA6512637) | groundwater metagenome | collected 2019-01-08 | study: AquaDiva: Metagenomics assemblies of 32 groundwater samples | reverse complement strand
TACTCTAACACTTCCGTAAATTTTCTCAGATGGCTTTTTGCAAGATATATACAACCTGTCTGAAAAATCATCATAAATGAACCTCGGATCCTTTCCCATCTGTTAACAAGCTACTTGGATTTTATAAGGTTTTCTAAAAGAGGGCGGAAGGGGAGAATCGAACTCCCTTCTTGCGGACCACAACCGCACGTACTGCCATTATACTACAACCGCCATAGTTTATTTTATTGAATATAGGAAAAAACGATATAAAAAAGTTACTTAAAGGAAAGTTAAGCAAAGGAAACCTTGGTGTCCTCGCAAAGCGACAGCTAGAAAAATCTTCACTGATTTCAGTGATAAATGTGCCGGCAACCCCGGCTTTTAATTGCTGTCATGATTTTATCAGAAAAAGGCAGTTTTTAAAAGTTTGTTTTTGAGAAATTAGGTTAACTATTGATGGGATTGCTAAAGGAGCAGTATATAGACATAATTGTTATTGACGATGGCTTTTTTTGTCATAAAATACCAAATATCCCACCCCATTATCTTTCTGCAAATCCTGCTCCGGCTAAAAAATTAAAATAAGAATTAAATAAAATAATAAAAGTTAAAAATTAAAACTTTTTGTCTGTGGGCAAAGCTGCTCATTCCCTGAACTATCAAGGAAGAATGCTGTGTATTCTACTTTGTCTCCGCCAGGCACTGCTGTTGCAGTGTTTGTATCTATGCTCCTTGTTACTGTTCCTAGAGCGTCAAGATCGCCGACAGCTCCAAAAGCAATAACTCCGCTGCTGGTTGTTTGCCCGCTAAAGACATTGGCTTTTACACCAACATCTCCCTGGCTGTCAGAACCTCTTCTCAGGGTTACATTGTATATCCCTGATGAAACGGCGGTTTCATTCACAGTAACACCAGTTAGCTCAACAGCAAGACACTTTTGGCTGATATCTACCTGCTGTGCTCCGCCCTCAACCACATTTCTTATAACAACCCAAATAATTCCTACAGCAACTAAAGTCAGCAGGATTATTATCAGGGTGGCCACAATGGTTGACAGACCTTTTCTGTTTTGCATCCTTATGCTTCCTCTTTTCATGCCTTTATTGAGGGAAATCTCATTTAAAAATCTTTTTATCTTCTAGTATTTATATGATAAAGAATTGGCAACTTTTTGATTATTTTCTGTTAAATGTATTCAGGAGAGTAAAAAATTCTTTTCTGTCCATTATCTTGTCATTTTCCGAAAGGCCAATTCTCTCTGCAAACTTCCAGAAAGCTTCAGGCCTGTAACCGCGTTTTTTCAAGGCAGCTATTGTTGGAAGCTTTGGATCATCCCATCCGGAATATTCTCCGGATTCTATGCCTTGTCTCATTTTTGTCGATGAGAGCTCCATATCTTTGAAGTGTATTCTTCCGAGAAATCCTGTCCACGGAACCTTTGGTTTCAGACCGAGAGAAAAATAAATTCTTCTCTGCCTTTCCGCATTGTCTCTGTGGTCTTTTGCCCTGATTATATGGGTCATTTTTGTGGCGATATCGTCTGCGGCAACTGCTAGATTCATGAGCGGCCATACCCTGTATTTGTTCCCCTGCCTTGCGTGTTTTGAAAGGTTTATCCTTGCTAATGGAAAGTCTCTCATTGCGGGATTCTTGTCCTTCATGCCGTTAGGTGACTTAAATCTCAAGACAGCTTTTCCTTCTGCAAAAGCGTCTTTTCCTTTACTTAGCATCTTTTTCCAGCGTCCAATGTTTTCCTTAACACTTAAATTTCTGCATGGGCAGTCTTTCATGGCTTCCACAAATTCCTTGAACTCTTCCTGGGTGCAGGTGCACACATAAGCAGCCCCCTTCTTCAGGAGTTTTTCTGCAAGAGCATAATATATTTTCATCCTGTCTGATTGTATAAAGATTTCAAGAAACTTTCCAGGAAAAAGCCACATGCTCTCTTCGGCAATCATCTTGTATGCCTTTGGGTAAATATTCTCGGGATTTGTATCTTCAATCCTTATGTAAAATTTTCCCCCATATTCCCTAACAAACAAATAAGAAAGGCTTCCTGTTAATGCATGCCCTATGTGGAAAGGCCCTGATGCAGAGGGGGCAAACCTCATTATTAATTTCCCTTTTTTTGCTCCGGGAAGTTCAGGAAGGCCCTCGCGACCTTCGCGATGTGAGGTCATGGATTCCAAGGTTGAAAATTCAGAGCTCTGTTCCTCAAGAGAGAGTTTGTTAACCTCAGAAACAATTGCGCTAACGTCCCTGGCGAATTTTCTGGCTTCTTCTTTTTTCAGACCTTCATTGAATAATGCACTGATGACTGCACCTGTCTGCGCTTTCCCCTCGTGTGACAAAGCATTCTTCAGTGCGTAGGCTCTCGCCTTTTTCTCGAGGTCTTTCATAAGACAGAAAAGAAAAACATGTTAATAAATTTAATTAATCATAGATATTTTTTCTGTGACCTATTCTTATAACAATAATCTTGCTGGCAGAAATCAGGACATCTATTTTAGCCCTATAATCTCCTATTCTAAGTCTCCATAATTTCTCTCCATGCAATCTTTTTAAAAATCTAAATGGATTGTCTCGAATGGAATAAATTTTATTTAATATAATATCCGCATCTTTTTTGTTTAATTTTTTAAGAAATTTCTTAGATGTTTCAGTAAGTTCTATAGAATACATTATTCTTTAAGGGTTATGCCCAATTCCTTTGCAACAGATTCTATAGAATAAACCCTCCCTCTTTTTACATCTTCAAGTCCCTGCTTTATTTCTTCTATTTCTTCAGCATCAAGAATTTCTTCCTCAATTCCATCAAAGATTCCATTAAGCAATTCATCATAGGATTGTCTCTCAAATTTTTTAAAATTTTTCAGTCTTTCAAGAGTATTTTGGCTTATTTGGATTGTTGTTTTTTCCATGTTATATAATAACTATAACTATTATATAAAACTTTCTATGGAATCAAATCCTCTTCACATCGCTTTTTCTTTCGAGAAGTTCTAGCCTCTGCTGGAGGTGATAAACCTGGTTTCCTATGTCTTCAAGCTTCTCTGTCATCTCCAATATCCTCGCCGCAAGCTTCTTTTTTTTGTCATCCAGCGGGGAAATGTCGTTTGAGGCATCTGAAGAGCCATTTGAAGATGGGGAATCGAAAAAAGAAAACGGGCCTGCTCCTGTGGAATCGGAAGATTTTTTTTGTGAGGCACGAGCCTGCTCTGCCCTTTCCAGCTGCCTTTTGTAGTTTTCTGTTAGGTCAAGTATCCTCTTCTTTTTTCCAAAGCCTAAAAATCCCATGATAAAGAAAACACAGGGTTATTTTTAAATTTAGTTATTGTTTAGTCCAGGCCTCTTTGCAACCTATAAAGCTTATTGTAAATTCCTCTTTTTTTCATAAGCTCGTCATGGTTTCCTAATTCTGCAATTCTTCCTTTTTCAAGAACAATTATCTTGTTTGCATTCCTTACTGTGGAGAATCTGTGGGCGATTATGAAAGTAGTTTTTCCCCTGATTAGCCTGTTTATTCCTTCCTGCACTTTTTTTTCTGATTCTGCATCAAGAGCCGCAGTAGGCTCGTCCAAAATCAGTATCTTGGGATTTTTTAAGAATGCCATAGCTATTGCAATTCTCTGCCTTTGGCCCATTGAAAGCTTAACGCCCTCTTCCCCAACTTTTGTATGATATGCTTTTGGAAGAGTTCTTATGAATTCGTCTGCGGAAGCAGTTTTGCACGCCTCAATTATCTTTTTTTCTGTTGCTCCTGGATCTGCATATTTTAGATTGTTAATCAGGGTATCATTGAATAAATTAAGATCCTGGGGAACAATTGCTATCTGGTCCCTAAGCCATTTCAGCTGCAGTTCAGAGATATCGACATCGTCTAGCTTTATCTTTCCGCGACCCGGGAGATAATATCCCATAACCAGCTCTGCAAGAGTTGTTTTCCCGACTCCGCTTTTTCCGACTAGAGCAACACTTTCTCCCGGACTGATTTCTAAGTTTATTCCCCTGAGAACTTTTTTCTCTTTAAGATATCCAAAATCAAGATTTTCAAATACTATTTTGCCCATAAAATTAGGAAGGGTCCTATTTCCATGCCCCATCCTTTCAGGGGCTATCCTTCTGAGTTTTAGAAATCTTTTTATTGCAACAGCTGCCCTTTTATATGTCCTGTAAAGGGTTCCAAAAAACCTCAGAGGGCTGAATGATAAATTGATGTAACCAAAGAACATCACGAACTGCCCTGGAGTTATCTCTCCTGCCCTAAGGAAGAATATTGCTCCCCCAAGAATAAGGACAAAACTAATGCCTGTAATAATTCCCTGCACAGTTGAAACTCTTCTGGATTTGATTGCAGCATTTTCTACTACAGGAACTATCTTCTCAACAAGGGACTGGAAGAATTTTTTCCTTTCTTCATCCTCCATAACAAAATTTTTCACAAGAAAGACATTATATAATTTGTCATAAACTGTTCCATATTGCTTTTCATAAGCTTGATGTTCCTTTCTTCTAGCAGCCATCTCTGGCTTTACGAGCTTTATCGTAAAGAAGCCATATACTACAAATGTTACCAGAAGAATCATTGCAAGCTGCCATTTAATAAAAAACATTGCAATCAGGGAAAAAAAGAGCATCAAAAGTTGGGGGAGTATGTCTGAAATTGTTGAGATAAGATTCTCCAAAGACGAGGATGCTCTTGAAATCTTTTGGAAAGTCTCCCCTCTCTGCTCTTTTTTGTGAAACAATACTGGAAGAGTAAGAAAATGTGAATATGCTTCTGCTTCTGATTCCTGTGAAATCTTGACCCCCAATACCTCTCCTCTGTATCCGGTCATGTTTGAGATATAATTTGAAAGAAGGCTTAAAATCAACCAAATGCCTATCAGAGCTAAGAGGATATTTGTGACAGTATCTGGAGCCTGTGAAAGATCAAAAAGCCTACCATAAACATAAGGCGTTATTGTTGTTAATATGGCTCCGATGGTTGCCACTAAAATTATTGTATATAGCTGTTTCTTGTTCTTCTTGAATATGTCCAAAACAAACCTTGTTGAATTATTCATTTCTCAAAAAATCGAAGATAGTTTATAAAACTTCTTTGTTATTGCAACTCGGAAGGGAAAAATAACCAACAAATTTATATATTTACCACCCTTAAATTTAGCATGAAAGATGAGCCAGAGGAACATGGCTTTGATGAGCGGGATGAGGAAGACGATGAAGAATTTTTAGATGATTTCTTTAAGGATATTGAATAGATTTAAACAACGATTAGAAACATTTTTTAAACAAACAAATCTTCATCTTTAAAATGAAAAGGGAAGTTAATGGCCAGGAATTCTGGGTGGTGCGGAACCGAAGGTTCTGGTTACCATGGTAGCCACAATAGCACAGATTCTCGGGAAAATAAATCCGGAAAAATATGCTGAAAACTGGAAAGAGCTCTTGAAGAGATACAGGCACCCATCTGAAATTCCGGCAGAAGAAGTGAAGGAAAATCCTCTAGGAAAACATGGGCTTGTCTACGATTCTTCCTCAGAAACTCTGGAACCAGTGTATTTCTTTATCCTTGACCTAATGAATGACATGGGGCTTGATGCCCAGAAATTGATAGACAACTTTTCTTCCTCGCCAGGCTCTGGCCATTTTGCAGAGCTAGGTCAGAGGGCAACGATAATGCAGCAGCAGGGAACAAAAATCCTTGGTGATGTGAATACTGTCCTTAGAAGTGTTCTTAACATAATTTATGACCTGAAAGAGTTCAGGATAAGGCTGAGCCATTACGATGCGCTGAAAAACGAGAAAAAGAAAGAAGCAGCTGTTCTTGCCCTGAAACAAATATGGATGGACAAGGTAGACATCAACAAAGGAAACTCGAGCATAAAGGCAATGACTATCAGTCAGCCATATAATTACCAAACACTGATAGATGCTTTCCTTTTTTCAAAGAGCATAGAAGATGTTGATAAATTAGACCTGAATGACAGGGTAAAGAGAATTCTCCGCCCGAGAATTCTTGAATTCAATGATTGGGTGGAACAAAGTGAAAAAGAGTTAACAAAGAGATACGAACTTGAAAAAAATTATCTTCAAAGCCAGGTCAATTCAATGAAGTTATATGCCCGCTGGGCCAAACCTTACCTGCAGGCAGCGCAGCAGCTTGAAATGAAATCAGGCAGTGAGAGGGAGCCTGCTCTCGTCAAGGCTTTCAATACCATTATCTTTGAGCTTACTCTTTTAGGTAAGAAAAAAATAGATCCCAAGGAAGAATCTCTCTCTGGAATTCTTCCAAGGGAATTTGAAAGGATGAAGTTCGAAAGAGAGTACAATTTTTGCACGCTTGTTGAGTTTAAATTCCGCGGAATTCCACAGAGAATTGCACAACAGGCGCATTATACTTTCGGCGGAAGAGCAGAGATTTCTTTCAAGGCTTATGTCCTTAATTCAGACGAGCTTAAAAAATTTGAAGAAGAACTCGATGCATCTGATGTCACCGATGTCCTCAAGCTGATCAAGGGGGCAACAGGAGAAAGCCTGGAGAAAATCCAGGACGAGATAAATTTTTTCCTGGAGGAAAAGAGCTCCGAAGAAGTGAATGAAGAAAAAAGAGAAAAATCCAGCCTGGAAGAAAAGGACGAATCCAATCCTTTCACAGCCTTGATAGGAGGATATGATAGGCAAGATGCTGTTAAAGAATCTGGGAAAAAAGCCGGGAAAATAGTAAATTGGTGGCCGGGAAAAGAGTCTTTCATTGAGAAAGAAAGCCTAAGGCCGCTTGCAGAAGAAAAAGCGAAGGAAACGACCTTCAGGATTTTTGACATCTATAAAAAAGCCCACGGAATGCCTTCTTACGGCTGATTCTGTTTCTGAAAGTTAGTTTTTATCACGAGAATCTTTATAAATTTCTTTTTATAATTACTAAAAATCTTATGGGACTTCGGGAAAAAATCAGATTGGAGAACAAGAAAATTGTCAAAAGAGTATTGGAAACTCTGCTTTTAGTAATGTTGGGGTCAATTGCAATTGGCTCGACTTTGATTGGTACATATGCAGAGCCAAAATGGTATGATACAGAATGGAAAAGGATGCAGCAATGCGGCCAAGCAAAAAATAAGAAGCCATATTTTTTAAAATTAAACTGGCCTTTTAGTGACGGATTTCCTTGCAATAAAACAACCAAAGGATGCAGGGGAGCGTATATAGGGCCTTTTCATACAATCTTGATTTCAGGAGATTACATAAATAGCGAAACATTAGTGAGACATGAAATGCTTCATGCCCTTGGTGTAGACCATGGGGCATTCATGGACAAAATAGAGAACACTGAATTCCCAGACAATATGACGCAGGAAGCATTTTTGGAAAAATGCGGGATTTATAATAACGGTGCAAATAGCTTGGTGAGGCTGAAAGAGTTGAAGAAAAGAGCCATGTATCTAAAGGTTTATCCTCCTCCTGAAAGTAAAAGGTAATTTTTATATATTTCAAGTAATTCTTCTATGAATGCCAAGAAAGAAGAAAATTGAGGGGAAAAATATTAAGGATAAAAATAAAGAACAAGTGCTAGATAAGTTAGATAAATTAGATTTCAAATTAAACTTAAATCCAGAAAAATCCGAAGAACTAGAAGATGAAGAAGAATCCGAGCTCGAAGAAGATGTCGATGATTCAAATTTGAACCTGCAGAGCCTTGAATTTCATCAGTTCATGGAGCTTTCAGAGAATTCAGATTCAAGAGCTCCTGTTCTTGAGAGAATGGCTTTGTCTGCACCCAGGCCTATTTTCGTCGGAGAGATTTCCCAAGGTTTTGCAGGCTCTTCTAAAGAGGGTTCTGGAAGAGAATTCAAATATGTTTCGGGAAACGCAGATGCCAATGAGCCCAAATATTTATCGGAGCCTGGAATAAACTCTCCGGAAAGAATTGATTTTTCGCGGGCGGGAAGAACAGACATAACAAGAGACAGTTTCAAGGAAGAGCTCAACCAGGAAAGGTTTTTCATGCAGTCAGAACCAAGGATAGAATCCTCAATAGTGGAGAGATTTGAAAGACCGCAGAGATTTGATGTTGAAAGAGCTGGAAAAAGGGATTCCACGGGAAGAATTGAATCTGAAATGCAGAAATACAGGCCTAAAATTCCGAAGAGCTGATTGTGTTAAATTAATTTAAACTTTCTGTCAAAAAAGGAATCAATTTTTTTTCAGCGCGCCTTAAATTTTCCTGAAAAGTCTGCCTTTTTACTTTTGCAATTTTTGCTAGTTTTTCCAAATCAATTCGTCTAGGATAACCATAATAGTTATTTTTTACAGCAAGTTCAATTGCATATTTTTGTTTGGGAGAAAGTTTTGGAAATATGTGCGGAAAAAATATATCTGAAAGTTTAGTCTCTTTTATTGACTTTATTTCAACCTCAAAAACAGGGACTTCTGTTATTTTCATTAACGCATCTCTGTCCCAAGAAGCGATTTCCCAGTCTTCATAACCATCACTTCTTTGAGCAACAGGTCGGACATGAATTATTTTTGGGTCAAAAACAGGAGTATAATACTGCTTTTCTAATGGCTCCTCGTTAAGAGTAAATATATAATTGTCTTTCTGCTCTAACTTTTTAATTGACTTTTCTTTTTTTAAATCCTTAACAAATTTCTTCTTGTTTTCTTCTGTACCTTGTAAGATATGCAATTCTGTATAATAAAACTTGTTTTTCTCCTTCCATGAATTAATAAGGTAAACTAAATCCGTTATCTTATGCTTAATGCATTTTGGTCTAAGTAAACAATTCTTATGCCATATTTTGAATTTTGCAAGCCACATATATTTCTTTCCTTCTTTAAGTATTTAAATTTTGCTATTCTTCCTGCATATGCAGGGTAAAAATAGATATACCTAAATATTGGTTGTTACTATAGAGTAAATAAGTACATCAAATAAAATGAAACCAAAAATAAAAGTAAGAAATGGAGACAATGCTAAGGAAGGTCTATTCATAATTGATGGTATAACCTACACATTTCCATTTACAAGTTCGGCTTATAGGAGGGAAAGAATTTACATTAAGGGCAAAAACATACATGTTTCAAGTGGAATTATAGGGTTATCTCCATGTCTTGAGATAGGTAATGTTAGAAAGGCTTTGAAAAATCTTGGAATTAAAAGTGAATTTCAATCAACGAGCAGATATGAATATTCTGTGGCAAAATACAGAAAGAATATAGGTGAATTAGTAAGAGATAGTATCTCTCCAATAAATGATAGTATAGATGCTTATGCATTTAGGGAAGTAAAGAGACGAATTCCCAGAGGTTTAATTGATTTCATAAGACAAACTAGTTTTGAATTTACAGTAGAACCAAATATTAAATTGGGTGACGAGACATTTAACCATAGTTATGCCGTATATGATCATAAGTTGATTATAAAATCTCCCATCCTTTTTGATGCAGAGGTAGTATTAGAATAAAAAAATAAAATGATAAACGAAATAAGACAAATAATAATCGGAAGGAGACAAAAAAGAAAAGTTAGAGAACTAGAAGAAATATTGGGTAATGTGAACAATAAGTTTTGGAAAAGCGATCCCACAGATGAGCAAGTTGATGATTATCATAGAAAAATAAATCAAATTGATAAAAACTCTTTAAGTCTGCTTGACCAAAGATTAAATGAATTTAAACAAAATCCCGCTAGAGAAACTGCATTAGCCTTTGAAAGGGCATATGATCAAGAATTATTATATAAAGTTGAACCGTTAGAGGAAGTTTCTGGATCTTTTGACAGGGTAAGTAATTATGTGGCTAAAGGATTGATAGGTCTTATGGAAATTGCGGAAACTTTAAAAGAAAAAGACAATAAAGTTGCAAGAAAATTAGCAAAAAGAGCTTATAATTGGGGGTTACATCATTTTCATCCAAATCTTAGCGTAGAGGGGACTTTAAAATACTGGTATTGTGGTAAGGACGGATTTGGAATAGCATTACCACATATGAATAACAGTTCATATCCTATAGAATTATTATATAGTATTGTAAGTTCAGCCAAGTTATTGAACAAATCAGAGGAACTTAAAAGTGCTTTATTAAGAGTTCCAGAAATTAAAGAATTCTTAGAAACCAGAGAAGGCTTAAAATTAAGAAAGCAACTATTTAGTGAAATAAGAGAGTAAGTTATTTAAACAAATTCTCTGTAATATAACCATCATGGCAGAGGAAAAAAGAGGCTATACAATCTCTGATATTTATCAGGGAGGTTACTCCAGCATGAGTCCTGAAAAATCTTACGGCGGAGGATATTTTTCTGCGGGAAGCCTCGGAATGACAACTGACCCGAGATCTGCAAACATTCTTCAGGAAGTCTCAACAAAACTTGCGTCAGGAGTAAAGCAGATAGAAATTGAGGCTGTTTCCCCAGAGATTTTTGATTCTATACC
>ERZ1292632.4233-Hain-H43-01um-R2-4233-length-10409-cov-7_pt1 | contig 10409 bp, 17 predicted proteins | sample MGYA00564407_ERZ1292632 | MGnify/ENA primary metagenome ERZ1292632 (study PRJEB36523, sample SAMEA6512637) | groundwater metagenome | collected 2019-01-08 | study: AquaDiva: Metagenomics assemblies of 32 groundwater samples | reverse complement strand
GCCCGCTTCAGCGTCAGCTTGATGCGCGGGTAGGCCTTCTGCGGCCCCCAATTGGCGTTGATGATGTACCGACCCAGCCCGGTGTACGGCGTGTCTCCTGGGCCGTTCAGCACGCCCTCGAGCGTTGCCACCAGGGCGAACGCGAAGGCGTCTGAGTTGGCGTCGTGCACCTCGCCGACCGACCGGCTGCCGGTGGCCCCAGTGCCCAGCGTCATCTGCTGCGCGCCCACCACCCGGAGCACCAGGTTGCCGAGGCGCTCGTACAGGTCGATGACGTGGCCTTTGTTGGCCCCGGGCGAGAACCACCATTTTACCGTCCAGCCCGGCGGCATCACCAGCGAGGCGGCCTCGTGGTAGACGCTGTTGCTGAGCAGCTTGACGAGGCTCTTGCGCTGCTTCGGAGAGAGCGGCGGCGCCTTCTGGTCGGTGCGCTCGGCGGTGGGGATGCCCAAGAATTCCCGGGCGCTGCCTACCGCGAGAATCTTCAGCAGCTCCTCGCGCAGCTTGCACGGGTAGTACACCGGGCGGAACGCGGAGTAGCCCTGGTAGTTGTCGCCGTTGCGATTCCACGTGACGAGGAGGATGTCCCGCGCCGGCAAGCGAATGTCGCTGTCGTAGCTCGAGCCGCGCTGGCCCTGCTGGCGGATGAACTCGAGCTCCCCGTCGGCGCCCTTGTTCCAGGCGTTGGTGTGCAGCGAGCCCGGGAGCCGCTCCGCCAGCTTGGTGCAGGCGTAGCCGCGGCCCTTGGGTAGCAGGTCGTGCTCGACGACGCCCATCACCTTTTCGTGGATGGCGAAGCCGTACAGCACCGCGTTGCACGCCTGCTGGCTGTACTCGGTCCAGCCCGGCGCCATCCGCTCGAGGAGGTTCCACCGCAGGAAGTCGGCGTGCCGCTTCCCGTCCTTCACCGACTCGGCCGGCTCGACGTCGAGGCGCGCGTCCCGAATCTGCGCCTTCACGTGGTCGAGCGCCGCGGCCACGTCCGGGTCGGTGCGCCACAGCTTTTCCCACTCGCCCCAGCTCCGGCTGCCCGGCGTGCCGTAGCCGCTCTGGTGGATGAGTTTGCTGTTCGGCTCGGTGAGGAGGTCACCGACCCAGTTCGTGGTGCCGGTGATTCCCTTCTCGCCTGCGGGGGCGCCTTGGCCGGGTACGGTGGGGAAGGGTTGGATGCTCCCGGGACCGCTGGCCGGCGCCTGCGCGCCAGGAATCGCCCCGAGCATGACGGCGGCTGCCGCGGCCTTCGCGGTGCTGCTGGCGCCGTTCTTGTGGGTGTCCCTTCGCCCCATGCCCGAGAGGCTGGGCGAGGGGGTGGGACAAGGGCTACACCAGAGCGGACCTCACGGCCGGCCCCCTGTCCCGGCGATCTGCTCGGCATCACGGGCGCGCTGGTCCGCGGCCTCGAGCTTGGCGAGACCCTGGTGGATGAGGGCAACACTCCCGCGGTGGATGGTCAGCCCGCCCAGAGCGCGCCCGAGCGTCTGACCGTGGATGCCCAGGGCGGCGAGCACCACCCGTTCGCCCGATTCTCGGACGTGGCGCATGAGTTCGGCGCGCTCGGCTTCGAGGAGAGGCGTGCCCTTCGGCGGTGAGAACTTCGTCACGGCGAGCTTGTCGGTCACCATTCCTCGATCTCCTCGACCTGAATCGACTCGGCCCCGTGGTTCGCGATGAGCCAGTCAGGGAAGCTCAGCCGCGGCGGCTCCTTTTCGCGGGGAAAGATCTGGGGCTTGAGGGCCGCGCGGTTCAGCGCATCGTCGAGCGCCTTCCACTCGGCCTCCAGGGCCTTGATGTCGAGCCCGGCGGGCACGCGCAGGTGGCGCACTGTGGCGTCGGTCCGGTCGCCCCCGCCTAGAGCGGCGACGATGCGCGGGGCCGTCCCTTTGCGAAGCCGCTTGATTGCCGCGAGCACCGTCTCGAAATCGGCGTTGTGCCAGTCGGTGCCGTTCAGTCCGAGGGGTTGGCACGCCTCGACGCAGAAGTCGATGATCCGGCGTGACCGTCGCGCCTCTTCCTCTCGCAACTTCGCCAACTCCGCCCGGCATTCGGAATCCGGCTGCGCTTGATACCTCGCCGCAACGTAGGACGTGAACTGCCGAGCCACCACCACTTCGGCCTCAGCGCGTAGCCGCTTCACCTCGGCAACCAGCGTCAGGGCATCGAGCGCAAGCGCCCCCTCCGTGGTGACTGTCGCGCCCTCGACCTGCGCCCAGCGCTTGGCCTTCGCCTCGATCGCCTTCAGCTCTTCGTCAGTCATGGTCTGCGGCCCTCTCCCTCGCCTCGCCGTGCTCCACCGCCAGGCTGTGCGCGTCAAGCTCTGCCTTCAGTCGGGCGATCTCCGCGTCGGCTTCCTTGTGCGACTCCACCAGCCCAGCCAGCGTCGCCTGCGCGTCCCGCTCGCGCGCTGCGGTCAAGTCCAGCGCCTCGGCTTGGCGCCGCACCTCGGCCACGAGGCGGGGCACGTCCTGGTCGCACGTCTTCCGGGCGTCCTGCCACTCGCCGGTGTACCCTGCGGCCTCGGCCTCGATGGCGTCAAGCTCGGCGGGAGTGAGGGGAGGGGATGCTCGCGCAGCGCCTTCGCTGCTCGCATCTTCTCTTCGTCCTCGGTCCAGCTCATGTCCGGCTCGTTCATCGCGTGCATTCTCCTCTCACATTTCCTGCGCCGCCAGCCCTGTGCGCTTGGGGATTGCCGGCCTCTCGTCAATCTCCATGTCGGCGCCATCATCGAGCACGTCGTTGGCCGCAACGGCAGCGTCCACCTGGTCATCCTCGTCGCCGTCCTTGCCGGTGAAACCCGCGTGCTCAGCGAGGAAGGCGTCGAGCCACGGCGCGGACTTCGGCACCAGGATGTTGCCAGCGTTCCACTCGGCCGCGTAGTGCTGCGCGCGGACGAGCTTGTCGCCCTTCGTCGGGAGAATTTGGAGAGGCACCGGCCGCGGTTCCTCGTTGAAAAAGTCGGCCGAGCCCGTCTCGGTGCCAGAGCCGTAGAAGCGCCAAGGGGCGCCCTGCTCTCGCCGGTGCAGGCGTCTGCAATAGCGCTTGAATTTCGGCGCGCGCACCTGCTTTCGCAGCACGCCTACCACATACTTCTTGCCGTTGGCCTTGAGCATCTTCACCGCCACACTGAAGTCGCTCGAGGTCTTCGAGGTGTACGCGAGGTCCACTCCGAAGCCCGCCTGGTACACCGTCGGCAGCTCCGAATAGGTGTGCGACTCGCCGAAGACAGCGCCACCGCGCGGCCGTGGCTGCCCCTGGAACAGCGAGGCCCAGGTGTACGCGCCAACCTTCTTCTTCTTGCGCTCCAATTCCTCGACGGGCCAGCGCTCCGGCCACAGCGCCTCGCCCGCGGCGTTGATGGCCGGCAGGCAGATGTGGTCCCAGCCCTCCCTGATGAGCCGGCCTGACAGGTCGTCCGGGTGCCACCGCGTCATGAAGACGAACACCGAGCCGCCCGGCTCGATGCGCGTCAGGAGGACGTCGTTCATCCAGTCCCAGTTGCGCTCGCGGTACGTCTTCGACTCGGCCTCGATGCGGTTCTTCACCGGGTCGTCTACGACGGCGCAGTTCAGCCCGTGGCCGGTGAGCGGCCCGCCGATGCCCCCGGCGAGCAGGCCGCCGCCCTCGGCGGTGCGCCACTCGTTCAGCGTCTTTGACTCGAGGCGAATCCCGGCGCGCTCCGCTAGCACCATCGCCTTGCGCGACTTGGAGCGAGCGAGGCGGTCGGCGTAGGTCGCGTAGGCGAACGTCAGCGCGGGGTTTCGGCGCAGCCCCCATGAAACGAAGTGCAGCACCGTCTCCGTCTTCGCGTGCCTGGGTGGGGCATGGCACACCACGAACTGGCGCTCTCCGTTCACCGCCCGCTCAAGTCGCTCGATGAGCGGCGCGAGGTGGCGCGGCTCGCGGTAACTCGGGGTGAGGAAGGGAACAAAGTAGGAGAGGCTGCGCCGCGCTCGCTCGGTCCGAACGTCACTCAAGCCCGCCCGGACGTCACTCAGGCTTGGCTGCGCGAGCAAGAATCTCCTCCATCTTCGCGAGGTCATCTTCGCTCAGCTTCGCGAGACCGACCGTCTCGATTGGTCCACCCCTCTTGCCCGTCAGCTCGGCGCGCATCTTCATCCGGGCCTGGTCCGCCCACCGCTCCGGGAAGCGGTGCGAGAGCCACCACTCAGCGTGCTTCGGGTCCTTCTCGGCCGCCTTGATGATGCGCCCGACCGCCTGGATTTCAGCGCTCTTCTCGGCCTCGATGATTGCCGCGCGAAAACGACCATGCCGCGACTTCGGGCGCTCGCCGCCGAGCTTCATCCACTCCTGGAAGACGCGCGTGCTGACGCCCGCCCATTGGGCCGCCGTCGAGCGGAAGTTCCCGCCACGCAACGCGAGGCAGATTTTCCGCTGCGTCTCCTCTGTCAACTTGCTCGGTCGGCCCATTCAGATTGTTCCGTTAGAACGTCGCTTCCCCTGGGAAATCCCGCGAGTTGAATTGATTGGACAGCTCTCGAACCCCGCCTGCCATCCTCGCGCTCCTAAGACAACCACAGGAGAGCACGCATGGGAGCCGAAACAGAAATCCCCTGGACCGACCACACATTCATGGGCTCCGTCTGGGCGCGCGAGAAGCACGCCAAGCACCGCAAGGGTGGTGACCCGGACGAGTGGCGTCCGGAGTTGCGGGTGCGTCGGTTTCCTCTTTCGTAGACCGTCCATCACGCTCTCTCGTGCTTCTTGTCGGTGAGTTTCTCCCACCGTTCCAGGGCGACCTGGACGTTGCCGGGTTCGAGCTCGATCGCCACGCACTTACGGCCGAGCGTTTCCGCGGCGATGATGGTGCTCCCGCTGCCAGCGAAGGGGTCGAGCACGACCTTCCATGGCGGAGTCCAGTGGGTCAGGTGCTCGACGATGAGCGCGACGGGTTTCTCCCATCGGTGGTCTTCCCTCTCGCTCGCAGGCGCCGTCACTACGCTCGGGAACGTCTCTCGGCTGGTCGGACATTTCTTGACCGAGCCGCACTGCACCACGAGCGCGTGGCGCTGGCCGATGTGCGTTGTCGCGCTTCGGTGAGCGTTCACCTTGTCGATGACTCGCTCGAAGCGATAGAGGTTCTCCGGCACCAGTCGCGCGTGCCGCACCTGCCCGAACAGCACGCAGGGGTCACGCAGAAACCGGGCCCACAGCGAGGCGCTCCCGTTGAATGGCGGGTCGAGCACCACCACGTCAGCCGGCTCATCGATGAAGCGCGCCGAATCCCCACAGATGAGCCGATGCCGACCAAGCGCAAACACGTCGCCTGGCTTGACCCAAGATTCAGCGGGAGCCTCTGGCACCACGTCCACGTTGGGGTCGAGGTCCTTCAACAGCTTGTCAACGTCGTCGTCGTCGTACCCGGTGCCAGCCAGCGCGTCCTTCTTCGCTAGGTCGGAGAGCATCTCGGCCAGCTCGGCGTCGTTCCAGCCGCCAGCCTCGACGCTGCTGTTCGACGTGATGAGGTACGCCTCGGCCTCGGTGTCGTTTGCGCTCGCCCATCCGCGTGTCACCGGCACGAGCCACTCGCCCGCGGCGTCGAGTTTGATTCCATCGGGCGGCCTCACGCCCTTCTCGGAGAGCTGGCGCAGCGTGGCGAGCCTACCGTGCCCGGCGACGAGCCGACCCGTGCGCTCGTCGAGCAGCATCGTCTCGGCATACCCAAAGCGCTCGACTGAGGCGTGGAGCTGCCCGAGGTCATGGTTTTTTGGGTTTCGCTTCGCACCCTTCAGGCCGTCGAGGGGCATGTACTCGATGACGCGCTCTCGCCCTGCCCTCTTCACGCTCTTCATCTTCCCACCTCTCCGTCGTTCGTGGTTTACACCCGCCGCCTGCCGCAGTTGCCAACCAACCCCAACTCGCGCTTCCGCCGCTCCACCGTCTTCCGGCAGAGCCCTAAGCGGGTGGCGATGGTGCTCGTCGGCAGCCGCTCGGCCGCCATCTCCAGGATTCGCCGCCACTCCTCGAGTTTCCGCCAGCCCTCCTTGAGCCGAGCCCGGTCGGAGTCCTCCTTCCGCTCCTGGTCGTAGGTCCGGCTCACTGGCGCCAGCCCTCCCGGGGACGCTTCTGCCCACCGAAGGCCAGCCAGAGGAGTTTGTCAGCATGGTTGAGCTGCCGGGCGAGGTGCCTTTGTTGGACCACGAGGAGGAGCCGCTGCGATGGGCCAGGGGCGGGGGCGGGCGCCGCGGCGGCATCCTTCGCCCGCTGGTCCGAGATGACCCGCGCGAAGATGGCAACAATCTGAGACACCAGCACGACGCCGACACCTGCGAGGAACGCGAGGATGTGGCTCACGCGAATCTCCTTCCCAGGCCGCGGCGTGCGGGCGCGTACACGACAACGGCCGAGGTGAACCAGCCGGCCCCCTTCGGGACGACGGCGAGCGTCACACGCACCCCCCGCCGCGGTCGTCGTCGAGCTTGTCGAGCACCTTCGAGCAGGCCCTGCTCGCGGCACGAAGGAGGACCTGAGCCGACTCGACGGCGTGCCGCCTCCGGTTGGCCCGCTTGACGGCCAGGTCCAGCGCCGTGTCGGCATCGGCCATGTTGGCGATCGCGTCGCCGAGGTGGTTGCCCAACCGGCTCAGTCGCTCTGAAGTCTTCATGGGGTGCCCTTCACGAGCGCCTCTTCCTCGGCGCGGATGGTGGCGAACTCCTCAGCCGAGACGCCCGGCACGGGAGAGAGCTTCGGCTTCCTCGCGTGCGACGGCGGGCCCCACCGGGCGCCGTCGAGTTGCTTGGCCAGGTCCTTCCCCGCGGCGCGTACCAGCTCGATTGCGCACCGAGCCCGCGGGTCGGCCTCGTTCTCGAGGAGCCGGGCGACTTCCTCGGCGAGCTCGTCGAGCTTCGCCCGGGCGAGGTAGACCGGCGACGGCCTGCCGCTGTTCGAGGTGCCGCTCATGCGGGGTTGCTCACTGGCGGGCCCCGGCTTTCTTCGCGGCGACGCGGCGCGCGTAAGCGGCGCGCTGCGCGGCGTTCGCCCGGTTGCGATGGCGTTGCCGGTAGCGGGCCTTCCGACCGCGCCGTAACGCCTTGAACCGCTCCGGGTCCTTCGCCCTCGCCCTCTCGACGTAGGCGCGGGCGTAGTCCACGGCGCGTGTCGGGTTGGCCGCGCGCCACTTCCGCCAGTACAGGGCGTTGACCAGCTTCGGGTCGAGCTGCTCGAGCTTGCCAAGGCGTTGGAACGAATAGCTCTCCCTGGGGAAGAACTCCATCCGCCCGGCTACTGTTGCGGCGAACTCGCGGGCGACCTCGGCGTGAAGATAGTCCCTCACCGCCGTTCCCCGTGGACCACCCGGAGGGCCGGGCGCGGTGGTCTCGGTGCCTTGGCTTCGCGCCGCTCACGCTCCAGCCGCTCCTGGCGGAGGTCGATCAGGTACAGCGCGAACAGGATGAACGCGGCCAGGCCGGCGAATGGGGCGCTGACGAACAGCACGAGCGGGGCGTCGAAGGTCATGGGTGGGCCCTCCTTCGGTGCTTTGCCAGGCATCGCTCGCATCTGGACGAGCTATGAGGCGCCCTCGGCTTGCCGCACCGGATGCACAGCCCCGCGCGCTTTTTGCGGTCGCATGCGATCGCGTTGCTCTTCCGCGCGGCATCGTTGCGCTTCTGTCTCCAGGCGTCGTGCTTGACCGACACGAAGCACGACTCCGGGAGCGGGGCCGGCTTTGTCTCTCGCGTCACGCGCCTCTCCATGTCTTCGAGCCAGCTCATACGAGCCCGTCCCTGAGGCACTCGGGCTCGGCCGACTCGATGCTTACCCGCACCGTGTACTCCTTGGGGTTGCCACGTTCCTGGGCGTAGCGCCACGAGACGCGGGGATCGGAGTCGTCCACGGTCAGTTCGTGCGCCACCTGGTCACGAACCGCTTTCAGCGCCGCCTCGGCGTTGTCTCCGTCCAGGGCGCGCGGGTCGATGCGGGTCAGCGTCACGACGCACGGGAGCTTCGGGCGGCGGAGTTTCAGACCTGCGGCGATCCACGCCCAGGCCGTGGCCTCACGCTCCTTCCTGACGCGGCGAGCCCTGGTGCCCCAATGCTCTCGACCGTGACCGACGTTGCCGGACTTCGTTTTCAGGGGAATCGTGAAGTTCACTTCGTCGCCTCGCTCTCGGTGTCCCTGGGGTGGGGTGCGCGCCTCCGGGCGCCACGGCTGACGCGTTTCTCGTGGCGCCGACCGTTCGCCTGTGCGGCCATCGCCTCAAGCTTCGCGACGGACTCGGCCTTCCCATCCATCACCTCGACCACTTCCGGGGGGAGGGTCGTCATTTGCCTCGTCAGTTCAGATCTCATCTTCCGCTCCATGGCTTAGAACCAAGCCGTTGATTTCGCGCACCACCACGCCCCACTGCTCGGCCAGCGCCGTCTCGAGCGCCTTCATCATCGCGTCGTCGCCCTTCCTCAGCGCCGCTCGCTGGCGCCTCAAAAGCCGCTGAACCGGACCCGCGCAGGCCCGGCGGTAGACGCCACACGCCTGGAGCGCGAGTCCCGGGAGAGTCGTGTCGAGGATGCGGACCATCTCGATGCAGTCGAGTTCAGTCACTTGCCTTCCTCGGGGAGCGTGACCAACTCAGTGCTGCTCACCATCGCGGCCGTGCTCTCCATTCGGAGCCCCTCGGAAACCCCGCTCGGCCCATTGGTTTGTTTGAGCACCGACACCCGAATCCCGCCCGCCACCAACGACAACCCCAGGGCAACACGAGCCATCCGCTCCGGCGCCGAGCTGTTCGCGAAGTCCGTGAGACTCGGCGCTGAATTCACATCAAGCCCAACCCGGCGCCTGACATGCGAGGCTACCAGCACCGGGACGTGGTGACGCTTGGCGATGTCTCGCAGTTGGGACAGGGCGCCGGCAACGTCGAGGTCGTAGCGCTCGCTCCGCTCGAGCCGCATTTCCCCGAGGTGGTCAACGATGATGACCTTGCAGTCGTGGTTCAGAATCATGTCGCGGGCCGACTGCGCCACGTCGGCCGGGGAGAGCGCCAGCCGGTCGTCGATGACGACGTGCTGCATCGTGGCGTAGACCGCGGGGGCGGCGTCCTCAACACGCTGGCGCTGCCCCGCGTCGAGCGGCCTTGTGGCGAGCACGAACAGCGGCACCCCGGACGCGAGCGAGAGGAACCGGCGAGTCAGCCAGAGCCGTTCGTCCTCGAGCGAGAAGAAGCCCACCCGCCGGCCCGAGGTGGCAATGTTCCTGGTGATGGTTGCGAGCAGGGCGCTCTTTCCCGCCCCTGGTAGCCCCCCGAGCATCGTCAGCACCGCCGGCTGAAGCCCGCCCACAAGCCGGTCGATCGCCTCGATGCCGGTTGGCACGCACAGTTCCCGCTTCCCGGCCTGGGCGTCGTCGAGCAGCACCCCGAAGGCCAGCACGTCGCCCTCGGAGGTCCCCAGGGTCGCATCTCGGGTGGTAAGCGCCGCCCACGCTTCGGCCCCGAGGGACAGCGCGTCCGTGGTCGGGGTGGCCGGGTCCTTCAGCCGGGCCAGGGCTTCGGTGAGCGCCCTCGAGGCGCGGCGGCGGAGGGAGGCATCGCGGATGATGCGCGCGTGCTCCGAGCCGGCCCTGCTGTCGTCGTGCTCGGTATCCATGAGCAGCGGCGCGAGGAACTTCCGCCCCCCGGCCAGGTTGACCGGCATTGAAGTCTTGAGCGCGTGCTCGACGGCGTAGAGCTCGAGCGGCACCCCGCGGGCCAAGAAGTCCGATGCCACCCGCCACACGTCAGCGTGCGCTGGTTGGGAGAAGTCCTCGGGCACCACCCTGGAACCCTCGAGCAGCCGGAGGGCTTCGGCGGGGTCCAGGCAGGAGGCGGTCGAGACCGCGGCGATGAGGGCTTTTTCGGAGTCGAGGCTCATTTGGCCCCCGTGGCTTTCCTGGCCTCGGCCTCGGCCTCGGGCGAGCACAGGCCAAACTTGCGCTCGATGGCCGTCAGGGTGCGGAGCTTCGGCCCCGGTGGCGCGGGGGCGGAACCGGCTGGCCGGGCGACCGACGAGCGCGCGTACTTGCCTTCGAGCACTTTGACCGCGGTGTCGGGTTGCAGGAGCCAGTCGAAATCGGCCATCCACCCGCGGTCGTTCTCGCCGAGGCAGAAGGGGGTTTCGTTGATGCGGGCGATGACTCCGGCCCATGCGGCGAGGTCGCGCTCGAGCAGCCTGGCCTTGGCTTTGGGCCTCCGGGTGTCGGTGATCTTCATGCACCTGGGCAAGGATGGGTGGGCCGTGTTGTTCCAGAGCTTTTGGAGGTCGGTCGGGGTCGGCGCAGCCGACAAGGCTTCTTCTTCTTCTTTAGGTGTTGGGTGTTGGGTGCTGGGTGTAAGGGCCGGGGCGGACTCGGGAGTGCTCCCCGGCTCTACCTCCAGGTCCACCCGGGAAGGATTGGCGCCCCGTTTCAGGTTTCCGGCGTG
>ERZ1292632.4232-Hain-H43-01um-R2-4232-length-10409-cov-7_pt1 | contig 10409 bp, 16 predicted proteins | sample MGYA00564407_ERZ1292632 | MGnify/ENA primary metagenome ERZ1292632 (study PRJEB36523, sample SAMEA6512637) | groundwater metagenome | collected 2019-01-08 | study: AquaDiva: Metagenomics assemblies of 32 groundwater samples | reverse complement strand
AAGCGAAGCATAACCGGGACTCGAAGCGTCGAGCCGCGGCGAAGCGGGCGAAGCTAGCCCGCCGGATTGCCAAGACCGAGCGAAAGTATATCAAAGATAGGAGTTCATGGTAATGAAAAAAATTATTCGATGGATCGTACGAATCGTCCTCACTCCTATTTGGGTTCCCATGTGGCTTTTCGTATCCATGGTGGTTGTCGCGGGGACGCTCGTCTTCGCCCCAATACTTTTTGCTTTTGACCAAGACGACCTGGCTGCCGATATGATCTATTCAGCGGTGTGGGTTGTCACTCTAGGAAGAGTCGAAACCTTAAGGAGGTAGGCTCGTTTTGAAAGTTCTTGTATGTGGTGGTAGGGATTATAAAGACAAACGCAAAGTATGGCAGCGTTTGAATAAATTTGTGGCTACGGATCATCTCTTTATTATCGAAGGTGGCGCTAAGGGCGCAGACACCCTGGCCGCCGAGTATGCTCAAGAAAATGGGATTCCCGTGGCTACCGTTAGAGCAAACTGGGAATTCTATGGGAAACGGGCGGGCTCTCTTAGAAACGAATGGATGCTAGACCTGGAACCTGATTTGGTTATTGCCTTCCATTCAGACATTAAGAACTCTAAGGGAACTAAGCACTGTATCTACAAAGCTGGCGAACGGGATATCCCGACGGAGCTTATAAAATGAAAAAGGTTGTTGTGCAGCTTCCTAATAAGCTTGTTCAGAAACTAGACCGATATGTTAAATTGCTTGATCGGCCTCGTGACTGGTTTATCAAGCACGCCCTAATTAACGACCTGTGAAGCAAACCTACGTGCAAGATGAGGCCCTTCGGGACGAGACTATAGCGATTCTCGCGGCTCTTATTGGAACTTTCGCACACTTCCAAGAGCGTGCCATGACCCTTCACACAAAGATCATCAATGCCAAGAAGACAGAAGAGGGACAAGAGCTGGCTTCTTGATCTCCGTCCCCCCCTGAAATGGACAAACAAAAAGCCCATCCAGGGGCCAGCGGCTCTCTGGTGGGCTGTGATTCGTACCGCGGGGTACGATTTACGTTATGGGGATCGGATCATCGCACAGGACGGTCTCGCGTTCCTTCGTGTATCAGGTCTTCTCCTTATTGAAGTCCTTGGGCTACCGATTCAGGCATATAAACAGGAGGTTGTAAGTCTTGTGAGACGATCATGTCTAAACTCAGACGCCCTATAAAACTTCCGAAGTCCCTCCGAGTGGTCCTGGTTGAGTGGGAGGATGCCACTCATCAAGTTGACGAGCGCGATACCCCTATGGGGACGATGATCGCCTACACGCTTGGGTTCCTGGTGAGGAATACCAAGAAAGACGTGGTTCTCTGTGGGGAAGTCTTTGAGGATGGGGGCCGCAGGGACATTACCGCCATTGCGAAACCCATGGTCCGAAAGATTATTCAGGTCGCAACGATTCCGGTTCAGTTCCCGACCGGAGTGACTGCTCCGCCAGCTGTTTCGTAACCTCTGCATTGACGAGATGCTGTAGGTGGTTGCTCGTGAGCGTATCAAGTCTCTTTTGGAAATATAAGATGGCCCCTGTGATATACACGTAACTCCCCAGTACAATTGTCACTAGCAAACTGTGAAACGCGTCGAGAGAACCCATTAAATCCACCGATAAGTTTGGAGGTATGCGAGAATATGGTTAGCAGTGTCCCCGATGTTGGGGCGGAATCCCCAGCCCTCTCTGAGCAGGCTCTGGAGATGGTCATTTACTTTATTCTGGACGAGGGGCCAACGGCCAGTCCCGGCAACGGCGCCAAGGAACTCCCCGTGGCTCACGATCTTACCAGTCTCAGGACTCTTGTGAATCTCACCCCCGAAGAAGCCGTCATGGTCAAGCAAATGATCGGCAGATGTGTCGGGGTTGGCATGTCCGTCGAGCAGGCTGACGGCGAGCCGTACTTCTGGAGTGGGCGGATTGCTACCAAAGATCAAACTGAGGAGGTCAGGTAATTGAGCGAAAATCGCGGGGTACAAGAATCCCAGACTGCAATCGTTAATTTCAATGTTAGTCTCAGAGATCGTAAGGGAGAAATTGGAGTAGCTCGTGTGCTGGACGCCCTGGAGAAATTCCATAAGTTTGTTGAATCGCTTAACCAAGTCGGACTGGAGGTTGAGTGGGATTACCACGTCACCCAAGTTCCCTATCTCCGGCCCGTTCCCGACGGCCCAGGTGTTACGATGCCGTATGACCAAGTAGCAAGAACCACCGGGGGCGACACTAAGACAGGCCTTAAGCCCGGCGCTTTCTTTTGGACTAGTAAAAGACGACCCTAATGCAAACCGGGTGAGTATCTTCTGACGATACCGCTCATCATTCGTGATAAGCTCGGTCGTCGGGGTAGGACCGACAAAGGGTACGCCCCGCTTTCTTAACTGCGTGAGTCGCTGAACCATGTCGCTCGGGTGCCAACTACGCCTTGTTTTATGAGAGGGGAATACCCCGTCACAGATTACTAAGTCCGACTTATTCGCTAGGTTTTCCCAGGTGGCCTCGGATGCTCTAGGTAAGAGCCCGAGGCCATTTTTGTTATGTGGATCAGGGCAGTAATAGACGACTTTATTCCCTGCATCCCGAATCTTTGTTGCCATGGCCCAACCATCGCCCCAAGGCGAAATCCACAACAGTTTCATTACGGCCTCCGCGCTAAAGCGCCTGAATAATATCTAAAATATTCCCCTCTAAATCCTGCTGTAGAAACGCCGGGCCACTGTATGGGCGCCCTCCAATAAGGCCCAACCAATTAGGGACAAGGCGCCATCGAGGAGCCGTATCTAATTGGATACTATCGAGCAGCCGGAAGGGACTTTTTTCTTGCATTACCCAAGTTTGCTAAATCCCATTCGATTCATCTTCTTCAACATTGGCCCGAACAACTCCACCGCCTCCGGGTTCATCACCATCTCACCAGCGAGGAGGGTACCGGGGACTTCTGCCCCTGGCTCACCTTCTACCATTCCTCCCTTGTGCATGTAACCAAAGTTACTCAAGGAAGTGATATCGCCGCCGTACCAGGGTGTCGGAGCGGGCGGCGGGGTGTAATAACTTGTTGGCTCGGGGGACTGCATAGCAGGTCCATAGGGTAGAGGAGCCATTGCACGATCTGCGACGAGATTCACGGCTGATGTTGGGCTCGTCTGCCCCGTCGCACCGGCAATCGCATTCTTTAAGTACTCTCCTGTATAATCCAACGGCTTATAGCCAGCCCCACTACTTGCATACCCTCCCCCGCTGGAGTCTGCATAGGGCGCCGCCATGTAAGCCTCGTATGCTTGTGCCCCGGGGTTTGTTACTTCACCAGGGGGGACGTTAAATGCTTCTCTGATAGCAGTATCAGTCATCCCAAAACCCCGCTCTCTTCCCTGTGCAGTTGCGTCGCCGCCGCGGGCACCCCCGTATAGTGATGCGCCTTCATCCCGCATCATCTGAGCAGCCTGTGTAGCATTGGGGTCTTCCATATTAAGTGCTGCACCACCGCCTCGGATAAGACGAGACACTAACGAAGAAACCCCAGGGAACCCGGTGAGCCCCCCCGCCGCTTGGCCCCCAGCTGTGGCTAATGTACCACCGAGTGGCCCAGGGGATGCTGTTCGGGTGCCTAGGGCTCCGCCAGTCGCGCCGCCTAGGAACGCATTCGCCGCGGTCGGGTCTGTCGCCCAATCCTGCTGGGCAGATTTATATGCAAAGTCCGGAACGTAGGCAAGCGGGGCTCGCTCACCAGCGGGGCCAGCGAGACTTGCGGTTGCTTCAGTCGCGCCCTGCTGCTCCCCAATATTGCCTAAGACCTGGCCGAACCCCACACCGCGCTCCAAAAGGCCACCTGCTAGGGGCACTTCGCCCGCTAGTTCCGTCACCGCCCTCTGGCCTTGAGTTCTTGCTTCCATATACGGTTTATCGGTAAAAGGAAGCTGTTCCTTAAAGGCTTGCCAACCGGGACTTTTGGGCATCATCGGGGTTGGGTAACTCGATTCATACAACCCAAAGGGGTCTTGAGCCCCTGCCGCCCGCGTCATAAATCCCATTTCACTCTCGGGACTCGTCAGACTGGGCCTTGGCTCACCCGTGTCTGGAGTTCCAGCAAGGACCATGTGGGCTGGGTCTGATGACAACATAGAAAACCCACTAGTATCGACTCCTGGTATCTGAGCATTGCCTTCGCCGAATTCTTGGGCACCCCCTAAAGAGGGAAACTGGCGGTCCCTTGGCCTCTGCGGCGTTGGGACTGCGGAAGGCAGCTTTTCGAATCCTACGGGGCGCCTTGCTGGTTTCTTCGCGACGGAAGGAGGGGTCACTCCTGTATCAGGAAGATTAGGAAGACGAGGAGGCTGGGGGCGTAGTCGTCGGGGTCTTTGTGAAACAGCCATGTTATCGCTCTCTTTCCATAAGGTCCTCACGTCGTTTCATGAGGTTCTCTAATTTCCGTTCTTTCTGTGCTTCAGGTATATCCGGTCGAGGAATAACTCGGCGCATACCGCGTTTGGTTTCTCCCATCTGGGCACCGCGGGAGCGCCTACCCTGCTCCTCAAATGCACTCGTGGGAGTAGTACGAAACACCTGCGGAAGAAGCGACTTGCTTACAACATCGAACGCAGTATCTGGGTCTTCCTTCCACCGCTCATAGGGAACTTCATTCCACTTTGAGTACGTGCGCTGCATGACATCATGGAGGGCTGAGGGGGTGGGACTAATCTTTCTCGTCATCTTCATAAGCCCGTCGTATTCCGTTTCCCCCTTACTTGGGTCTACAATCTTTTCTCCGGTCTGTAAGTCTACGCCATAGAGTAATTCTAATGGCGCAATAGCCGGTCCAGAGAAAAAAAGGCTCAGCATTGGAAGTCTTGGAAGACTACGATCCGCTACTTCGGAAGTCCCCTTTCCTATTTGGAGCAGCTCGTTCATAGGGATCGTCGCGGTCAGATCATGCCAGTAGGTCTCGTCGCCTCCGAGAGGGCTGGGGATAAGGAGTCTTCCACGCTTATGTTCGGGGAGGGACTTCTGGAATTCCCAGTAATCTGCTAACGTCATTCCTTGTGCCCCCATCCCAAGAACGGTCGCTCCGAGTGGAATGCTCAGAGCTGCCATCAGGCGGAGTGGGTTTTCGTCTGCTGCATGCAAGAATATACGTGCAGCCTCAAGTTGGAAGCTGGCGAAGGGGGCACCCACGTAGGCTCCTGCGGGTGAGGTTTGCCCACGGAGAAATTTACCTAACGAGCTCGATGTTTCATAGTTGGGGTAGGACTTTGCAATCGCAAGAGCTGCCTCTTGTGGGGTCTTCCCATATTTCTCTGTCAAGATCAAGTAGGACGCATACCGTGCGGCCTGGTCCTCTAGGTCATAGAACCTCGCAAACTTCTGCATCGGCCCGGTCTTCAAAAGGTAATCTCCCCAGTTGCCTGCCCGAGTGGCCACGTCCGCATAGCTGTGGGCGAGCTCCCGGCTGGCGAACCCAGGCACAACAGCCCCCGAGAAGATCGCTTCTTGAAGCTTACGATGACGCATCAGATTCGAGGGCTCTGCCCAGAGGGAGAACGTTTCTTTGAAGGCCCTCTGTGTCTTCTCCCAATTAAGAGGATTGACCCAGTTCCCGCCCGATAAAATACCGAACATGATATCGCCGGTAATGTTGTTGACGTGGGTAGGGGGGTTTCCGACAACCTTGCCCATCTTCCAAAGGGTCATGTAGGACCCGATGGCCCCCCAGGGGTTCTCACCACGAAGGGTTTCTAGGGCATCCACCACGTCGGGGTGGATGTTACCCCCAGCCCACCGCCCGTAAAATCGGCTCTCTGGCAGGAGCTTCCCAGTACGGATGTCTGTCCCAAGCGTAAAGTAGTCTCGGTCTTGGATTGGGCCCATATACAGTAATGGACGCCCATCCCGAGCCGTGATCTGACTCATGTGTTCCATCATAACATCAGATGTAATAAGGCGGATTTGGTTGTCTAAGGTCTGCCCAACCCTTACAGCCCCGGGTTCTGTGGGACCTAGTAGAGCCTTCAAGGCGGTAGGAACCTTCTTACGGTGAAGTAGAGCTCCTGCCTCACTCCCAAACACGGCTGATTTTACGGCCCTCTGGCCGGGCTGTAGCTGGAGATGTTCCGCCCGCCCAAGGATTCGGTCTATCACAACATCTGCGTCGGCCCCAGGCATCTTTTTGTTGATCCAGGCCCGGGCATTATTAAGGACCGCCACTGACTCCAGGTTCGTGGGGTCCATGAGTTCATTGTGCCACTGCTTTGGGTTAAGGAATGCTTCATACGTTTTATGAAGATACCCGGGGATGGCCTCACCGGCTTTCATGACTCCCATGCCCACCAACGTATTTTGGTTGCTCTCAATAAGAGAACGGATATCCAGGATGCTATCTTTTTCAGCTTGGGGGAGGGTGGCGAAGACTTTGCTGTCTACTGGGCGGAGAATACCTCCCTGGTCCATCGCTAAATCTACATTCTTCCCAGTAAAGGTAAAGGGTTGCTGGGTACGGGAGGTTCCGGCAATTGCAACAGGGTTCGCTCGCCTCGCGGCAAGCTGTTGTTTTCTGAATGCCTGAAGTTCTTTGGAGTCCAGAAGAGACGTAGGCTCAAGGAATCTAGCCCCTGTCGTGCCTAACTCTTTTGCCTCTTCAACACTTTTTCGAGTTTGACTAATGGTAAGCGCGAACCGCTCCCCCGCACGTTCAGCTTCGGAGGCAAGCATTTCGTCAGGCCAGTTATACCGGGGTACGATCTTACCGATCACTTTATTAGCTGGGCCTTTGATCGCCTGTGGGAGAAGTTTCGCCCCCTTAGTCGCTGCCACGCTGGCCGCTCCCGCAACCGGAAGCCCCACAGCCGGAGCAGTTAATGCAAGGTCAACGAGAGCCCCGCCTGGATTCTCAGGAAACTCGGTGAAGGGCTTGACGACCATATTATAGAGCAGGTCTTTCGCCCCTTGCTTAAGCTCTCCACCTACAGAGGGGTCAAACACCGAACGCCCAGGGGGTTTCGGTCCCTGCGTGGGAGGAGGGTTTTCTGTCAGAAAGGACAGACCTTCTTGCCCAAGCATCGCTCCAGTGCTGGCAAGGCCCTCAAGATGTTCTAGGGTACGCTTCCCCGCTCCGAGAACCAAATGTTGAAGCGCCTTTGCACTTGCATCCTTATTGGTTTTTGGGGGAGTGGGCGGACCAAGGACCTCAGATTCCTCTGGGGCAACCATGAGGTCTTCGAGGCGCCTAGACATTATTCTCTCTGGAACGTCTCAGCAAACTTCTTATATTCTTTCTCGTCGAGGGATTCAAGAATGGCATTAAAGTCAGCCATAGTGCCGGTTGGCGGAAGCGCCTTCTTCGGGAATAGTTGCCTGTAAATTGTCCTGGCACGAGAGAGCCCCCGTTTCTGAGCATCGTCCGGGGCTTGCTTCAATAGGGCAATCGTGCTGGCCTGTTTGATCTCATCCTGCTTCGCCCGAAGTCGATCAACCTCCGTCCGAGTTGCAGCCTGCTCAGCCATAATCCTCTGCCGCTCAGCGGTGCTCGATACGTTCCAAAGCTGGTTCCCAAGATTCCGATAGGTATTCTCAAGATCGTCGATTTCTCGGCCTACGATTTGGAGTAGTTTATCGGTGTTCTTAAGGTTATTAACCGAGGGATCATTCTTCAGCTTAGCGATGTTGAGGTCCATGTCCTTCATGTACTTGACACGGGCCATCGCATTCGCTCCACGAAGCCCCTCAAGTTCTTTGACCATCTTGAGTGTACTCTGGGACTTTGAGAGGGACGCCGCACCCTGTTGGACATAGCGCATAAGGTCAGACTTGCTGACTCCTTCGGAGGCAGCCGCCTGAATCGCATTGCCCATGATAAAGGAAGGGTCAGCCATATCATCCCCAGCCAATTGCTTCAACTGCCCGGCGAGGTCGTGGGCCCCCTTGAGCATCTCCGGGGTCGCCGCGTTCAGCCGTATCTTTTCTTGTGCGAGCCTTTCAGCCCGCTGCTCCCCAGCCTCGGCGCCCTGTTCCCGTAACCCAGCCCCCAGTCGTGTGCTATAAATATCTCGTAGCGCGTCTGGGGGAGTCAGTGGGGAAATAGTCTTCGGAGTCCGCACAGGGGCACCAGTCGTGGAATCATATCCGCCTTCTTCTACAAACTCTGGCATCTTGATGCCACCCTCAGCTGCCCCCATCGCGCCGCCCTGAAGTGTCTGGATCAGCGCCGTGTTGGCTTCCAGAGCCCGGGTTTTCCCTAGGTTACTCTTAAACTCTTCGAGCTGTTGCGTGAGCTTATTCTGCTCCTGCGCCCCAGCGACCTCATACCCATGCTTAAGACCTAGAAGTTCCTTCGTCTGACTAAACGCTCGTTCCTCTTTATCCCGCTCCTCGATGCCCTGAAAGAGCTTATCGAGGGAGGGAGTCGGAGCAAACTTTCCTTCGTATAGAACTTTGCTTTCAGCCATTACGCCCACCACTTATCACTGAGTCTTTTGAACCCTTCTTGTGCATTACGAGTCCCCACCGCCTTAGTGATAAGGCTGGCCCAAGGGTTCTCCTGTCCGGCTACGCCCTGCACATTCATGGGTTGATATCCGCTAGTAAAGGCATTGAGATTACCAAGATTCTGTTGCCGTCTATTCGCAATGGCTGCCTGCATTGCTTGGTTCTCTCTCTCAGCACTTCCACCAGTTTCGAATGAGCCACGGGCAGCATCGGCACTCCGGCTCCCCCGTTTGATATGGTATTGCTCCTCAGAGGTTAAGCCTGCAAAGGGATCATTCAAGGCACTACCCATACTCCCGGCGGCATGAAGACGGATTTGCTCAGCCTGGCGCCCCTGACCTGTACGGGGGTCGGTCCCCACGATTTTCGGTTTCTCGCCTGGGAAGGCCATACTAGCTGCGCCCCCCACGAGGGCGGGCAGTGCAATAGGCATAATCTCTTTTGCGAGACCTTTGAAACCCCCCCACATGGACTCCATGAAGTCCGGAATTCCCCACGTACTACCCGAGGAACTTCCGCCCCCACCCCCACTGCCGAATTCACCACCAAGCCAGTCACTTGTGCCCGTACTTCCTAGCGTAGTGGAGAAGTCACTCAGATCATCCCAAATAGCCATAATCGCTCCTAACGATTCCTGTTTCCTGGATCGTATTCACAATGGAGATGTTCCCAGGGCTTTCCCTGAGATTCCCAGATCAGATCATACTCCGCGTCGTAGAACGCCTTGAATTCATCCACAATAAGTTGAATTTTATCCGGAGGATATATCTTGCTGCGGATGTCCACGGCCCGCCCCGCATTGTGCAACGACTGGGACTTGTGTTTCCCATCCTGGACACTCGTGATCCAGATTTCATTCACGTCCAAGATTCTCTCCATAATTCCACAGAGCATAATAAGCCCAGGAAGCAGTGCGGTGTCTATCTGTTTCACAACCGTATCTTCCTTGAATCGTAACAAGATCATACGGGCTCGTCCGGTCTTATGAGAGACACGTCCCGCTCCGTCGGTGGCTTTTTTAGGTGTCCGAGAAAGTCTCGGCTATGGTATGTCTCATCTTCAATTTCAAGCTGGATCGAATATGTCGTCCCATCAATGACTAAATCCAGATCAATTCGCCGCTCGGGCTGGGTGTTCACATTCAAGAAAGCCAAATGGGGAACTGAAAAGGTTGTAATATTTGCAATACTTCGAAAGGAAATAATGACTCGTGACGCCTTCGAGCCTGTTGCGACTTTTAAAAATGCCATTTACAGTAAGTCTTCACGGGCCGTTTTCGTCAGGGGAATGTCCTTGCCCGATATCGTAATACTTTGGAACAGGGGGTCAAATAGCACAAGCTTGATCTCAAAGGATTTTGGTGCCCCGTCGGTCGTCTCTAGAAACGCCGTCATGGTGCGAAGTTCATCTGCTGAACCCAGAAACGCTCCACTGATAAATTCAAGGTCAGCGGCCCCAGTACTTAGTAGGCGTAGTCGTACCCCCGTATTCTCACCGCGTATTTGAACCGAGTTTGTCTTTGCCATTATACGCGGCTCTTACTAATCGTATATCCGATGACAATGGGGACAAGCACTTCGAAGCGGTTTGCCGTTGCTCGAAGTCTGAGTTGAATCCACCGATTCGTGACACCTAGATGAGCAAAGCCTTTATCAGTATTCGGTGTCGAAGCTACCGTTCCATAGGTTGTAAACGATGCCCCAGCAAACTCACTTGGGTCATCTGCGAACCGTGCGTCGATGTTCATTGTGGCTGCGCCGCGCTTATACACAGTCGCGTCAAGCCACTGAACCACATCGTCTTGTTCCGCGTCTTTCGGCTTCATCCAGGGCAGAGTAATATAGCTGGTGATTGCCGTGCCGTTAAAGTCGGTCCCTACTCCGACTCTCATAATGTGGGTGTCATACAT
>ERZ1292632.1764-Hain-H43-01um-R2-1764-length-19888-cov-48_pt2 | contig 10409 bp, 14 predicted proteins | sample MGYA00564407_ERZ1292632 | MGnify/ENA primary metagenome ERZ1292632 (study PRJEB36523, sample SAMEA6512637) | groundwater metagenome | collected 2019-01-08 | study: AquaDiva: Metagenomics assemblies of 32 groundwater samples | reverse complement strand
TTAGAAATTACCAGCGAAGCAATTAAAAATAAGAAATAATCATATGAACCACAATCATCCCAGCGCTGAATCAGTCGTCTACACCTGCCCAATGCATCCGGAAGTTCGCAAAATGGAACCGGGTAAATGTCCGGGTTGCGGCATGGATTTAATTCCCGAGAAAAAATCCGCAGGTTCTCATGGCGACCATGACATGCAGAAAATGAGCCACATGGATCACGAGGCGGCGATGACCAATCCGCAAATGGCGAAAAAGATGGAAAAAGACATGTGCCAAAGATTTTTTGTCTCGTTGTTGCTGTCAATCCCGATATTTCTTTATTCTCCGGTAGGCATTAACTTCTTCGGTCTTAATCTGCCGGCACCGATTCCGGTTAATTGGATTCTGCTTATCTTAACGACGCCAATCGTATTTTGGACCGGCTCGATCTTTATTACCGGCACATACTATTCGCTTAAGGCCAAGAAACTTAATATGGCGGTTTTGATTGCCACAGGAGTTCTTGCCGCATACCTTTTCAGCGTATTGCTTACTCTGATTAGGCCGGGAAGCGAGACGTTCTATGAAGCCGCAGCGTTGCTTGTCACTTTCGTTCTTTTCGGCCACTGGATGGAGATGCGTTCGCGTCGCGGCACATCGGATGCTTTGCGCGCTCTCTTTGATCTCGTGCCGCCACAGGCAGTCGTAATTCGAAACAGGAAAGAAATAACCATTCCGAGCGCGGAAGTAATAAAAAACGATATTGTGGTTATTCGCCCGGGCAACAAAATCCCCGTGGACGGCGAAGTAGTTGAAGGCGAAACATACATTGACGAGGCATTAGTCACCGGAGAATCCCTGCCGGTTCACAAAAAGATCGGCGCACAAGTGGTCGGCGGTTCAATCAATCAGCAAGGTTCAATAAAATTCAAAGCCGTGAAGGTCGGGGGAGAAACCGTGCTTGCGCAGATTATTAAAATGGTTGAAACTGCCCAGAATTCCAAAGCTCCCGGACAAAGAATCGCCGATAAGGCCGCGGCTGTTTTAGTCATCGTAGCCATCGGTTCGGGACTCGCCGCCTTCTTTGGATGGTATGTTATTGCTGGAGCCGGACTTATTACAGCGCTTACGTTTGCCGTTTCAACCGTGGTTATTGCCTGCCCTGATGCTTTGGGCCTTGCGACGCCAACCGCGGTGGCAGTAGGCACCGGCATCGGAGCAAAGCACAATATCCTTATCAAAGATGCGACAACTCTTGAGAAAACTTCAAAGATCAGTGCCATGATTCTTGATAAAACGGGCACCTTGACCCGCGGCGAGCCGGAGGTCACCGATGTCATTTCGTTTATCGAAACAAAACGGCCGGAGATTCAGGCAAACATTCTTCAAATCGCCGCTTCTATTGAAAAACTTTCAGAACACCCTTTGGCAAAGACCATTGTTGAAAAGGCGTCGAAGGACGGGGTGGGATTGCTCGACGTTTCAAAGTTCGAAGCGGTTGCCGGCCACGGCGTAAAGGGATTTATCGTAGGCCTTGCGGCTGGCCTCGGCAAAAAGTCTTCGCACCCCTTGGATACGGCGATACAAAAAGAAGCAGAAGCGATACATGCCGATAAACCAAGCATTGAGCAATTCAAAGTAGAACCCGGCTTCGGATTGCAGGGAAAAATAAATGAAGAAAAGCACTTGGTGCTTCTCGGAAACCAGCGGCTCATGGAAACTCACGAGGTGCCAGTAAACCATGAAGTGCGTCAAAAAATCGAACAGCTTCAAACCGAAGGGAAAACCGCGATGCTCCTCTCTCTTGATAAGGAAGTAATCGGAGCGATTGCGGTTGCTGATACGCCTCGAGAAAATTCCAAGCGCGCGGTTTTGGAACTCAAAAAAGCGGGTATCGAGATTATTATGATTACCGGCGATAACCAGCGCACCGCCGAAGCAATCGCTAAACAATTGGGCATTGATCGGGTTTTCGCCGACGTTTTGCCAGCTGATAAAGCCAAGTGGGTAAAGAAACTGCAGGATGAGGGTAAATTTGTCTCAATGGTGGGAGACGGCATTAATGATGCGCCGGCCCTGGCGCAAGCAGATATTGGCATTGCCATCGGTGCCGGAACGGACGTCGCAATTGAGACCGGCAATATCGTGCTCATGAAGTCGGATCCCTACGATATCGTTGCGGCTCTGCGGCTTTCCAAAGCTACGGTTATCAAGATGAAGCAGAATCTCTTTTGGGCGGCTATCTACAACATGCTAGCCATTCCTGTCGCCGCTGGAGTATTCTATAACTCGCTCGGCTGGACATTGCGACCGGAGATAGCAGCACTACTTATGTCGGCCTCATCAATAATTGTGGCTACCAACGCTGTGCTTCTCAAACGAGTCGAGCCGAAATTAAAAATCTAATTTATAATTAGCAATCATTTTTATGAACTTAATCTATAAAATATTTAGAACCTCCTTCTTTGTTTTTCTGGATATTAGCGGGATTTTGCTTGGCGTATTTTTAGCTGTTTTGGGACTAGGACTACTATCCGGTTGGTATATTACAGAATGGATGAGCTGGGTTTTATTGCTAATCGGCATTTGTGCCTTTTTCCTGCATCTCGGCCACTATTTTAATCTCAAATATATGCGCTGGCTTTTTGGAAGTCAGTACTTTATCCAAAAGTCGAGGCAAGACTAAAAGCATAGTTATGCGAAATATGCTAATATATAGATGTATATGAAAACGGTCGCATCCTCAATTCTCATATTCGGCCTTCTGTTTATTGCTGTTTTCGGCCTGACATGGTCGAATCACAACCTGGGACACGGCAATAGCGGCTGCATCGTCGCGGTTCTCGACGGTGTGCTCTGCCCGGACAATATCGTGAGCTTTGTCTCAAAGCATTTCACTTCCATTCAAACCTTTTCTAACGCCATTCTCATCTATTTTGTTTCCATCATTTTGCTGGGGCTAATGGCAAGCTTGCTTCTACTCCCCCATCTCCTGGCTCCACCTCCGCCGATTTTAGCGCGCGCCAAGGCGTTTGATTTAAAATATAATCCCTTTAGACAGAGATTGCTCTCCTGGCTTTCTCTTTTTGAACACAGTCCTTCTTTTTAATTCGTGTTTTTGTGCCGTGCCGTGCCGTTTCGTTTCTTCTACTAGGTTAATTAATCAACATGAATAAAACATTAAGTATTGTGCTGGTGGTTTTTCTCGCCTTTCTCGCCCTGGCATTCTGGGGACGCAAGGCTCAAAATACCGAACCGGCCGAAGCCGGTTCGGGCAGCCAAATCTCTCCTCTTTCGGCGCCGGAAACTTCTTATGATTTCGGCAGAATCAGCATGAAGGACGGACTGGTTGAAAAAACCTTTGTCGTGACCAACTCAAGTTCCGAAGACTTATTTGTCGAAAGGATAAGCACTTCCTGCATGTGTACTATCGCCTTTATCACCCTAGCCGATGGGAAGGAGAAGGGGCCTTACGGCATGATAGGCCACGGCGCTTCGGTGCCTAAGGCCAACGAGACCATTAAGGCTGGTGAGACAAGAACAGTACGCGTGGTCTTCGACCCCAATGCCCACGGTCCGGCGGGAGTGGGCAAGGTCGAGCGGATTATATACCTCGAAGACAGCTTGGGCCGCATCACGGAGTTTAGCTTTAGCGGTCTAGTAACGCCCTAAAATAATGGTGACAGAGATTATCTGGCAATTAAGCAACGGAGGAGATTGGCTCTTACCCCTGGTTCTGGTAGCGGCAGTTCTTGATAGTGTGCATCCATGCTCCTTCTCGATCCTTCTTATTACCATGGCTTTCCTTTTCGGCATCCAGGCTTCGAGAAGGAAAATTCTTGAGATCGGCGGCACTTACGTCCTAGGCATATTCGCGGCTTACTTCGCCATAGGCGTAGGCGCTCTGAAGGTGCTTCACCTCTTCAACACTCCGCACTTCATGGGAAAATTAGGGGCGGGGTTGCTCATAGCTTTCGGTGTGATCAATCTCATTAACCGCTTCTTCCCGGCTTTCCCATTGAAACTCAAGATGCCCACGGTTTCTCATAAGTGGATGGCACCGCTTATGGAGAAAGCGAGTATTCCGGCGGCTTTCGGCCTCGGCCTCTTGGTGGGCATATGCCAGTTCCCGTGCATGGGAGGGCCGTACCTCATGGTTATCGGGCTCTTGAAGGACCAAATGACCTACTTCCAAGGCCTCGGCTATCTTCTTCTCTATAACCTTATCCTCATCGTGCCGCTAGTCGTCGTGCTCTGGCTCGCTTCCGGCCGGCAAGTCGTTGAAAAGATGGACGAGTGGAAGAGAGAAAACATGCAGGGCGTTCGCCTTTGGGCGGGCATTGCCATGATTATTCTCGGCTTAATAATCCTTCTTGTATGACCAAAAAACTCAGACTCGGCGACCTAATCGCCAGCATTACCAAGTTTCTCCATATTCCTCATTGCGAGAATTGCGAAAAACGGCGCGTCGTTCTCAATGAAGTCGGTAAGGTGGGAATCAAGGAAACATTAAAAAGATTAAAACACTGCTGTGACTAATTCCACGATACCTCTAAGCATCGTAGTCGCGGGGCTTATCATCGCCGGAAGCATATTTCTCGGTGGAGACGGAAAAATAATAAAGCCCTTCTCCGCAAACAAGGCTGAGGCAAAGATGCTTGACGGCGGCTACCTTCTAGCGCACGAGATAGAGATTAAGATGCTTCAAGAGTTAATAGAGCTCGGCGTGATAGACCCGGATAAGATACCCCAAGTAACAGAACTTAACCTCTTATGGGCCTGGGGGCTTGCGAATAAAAACAGGATTCTTGAGGAAGGGCCGATGATGGATCCGCGCTACGGCGGAGCAGAAAATTTCGCTTCGACCGGAGGCTGGAGCGTTGGAAAAGGAAGCGTCATGGACCACTATTCAATGCATGCCACGATGAGTCTCTCGGCAGAGGAGCAAAAGCTTGTGGATAAGGTGGCGAAGAATATTTTCCGCCCGTGCTGCAAAAATCCGGCCTATTTCCCGGACTGCAATCATGGCATGGCCATGTTGGGCTACCTGGAAATTCTTGCTTCGCAGGGAGCGAGTGAAGCGGAACTGACGCGGGCGGCACTTAAAGCTAATAACGACTGGTTCCCCGGGTATTACCAGTGGGATGGACCGAGCCGGGAGAAGCCAACAAACAAAGGTTGTAGTGTATAATTAACTTATTGAACTTATTAGACATATTTAACTTATTAAACTTATGATGGGATATGGATTCGGCTACAGCGGCATGATGAGCGGCGGAGCGGGCATCTTCATGAGCATTATATGGCTCGTGTTTATAATCGACCTCATCCTCCTCGGCATCTGGCTCTGGAAGCAGATAAATAAATAGGTCGCATCGCAGCAGAAAAACGTGTAAAGTAAAAAATGTAGATTATAAAACAAAACCACCCGACCGGAAGTGGTCGAGCAGCTTGCATAAAGAGCTTCGCTAGGAACAGGGGGTGGGTTTCTCCACTGTGATTTTTGTTTCGTCGGTTGTTATGCCGACGGCATCAGATCACCTTGGATCAACCCGCTGGATTTTCACCAGCCCCCTGACCTTGCCCCGCACAGCATTTCTGCGCGCGGTATCCCATTTGCCATCTACGACGGAGATCGTATTCGTGCACCCTAGGACGGGGCGTCATCACTGAGGTCTTCTCAGTCCAGAATGTGGTTTCCCACACTTTGTCCTATGAAGCCACAGGAGCGGACAGGCACATATTACTGTTTGTCATTGTTAGGCCTCTCCTTTCGAAGAAGCCCAGAAAGTGAGTTGCTCCGCTCACCTCTATCCAAACAGCTTTTAGCGCCCTGGCCTGCGTAAGAGGTTATCAAAAGCCCTTTTAGGTGTCAACTTGATTATCTGGATAATTCTGTGCATAATTTGTTGATAACTACGGCCTCATCGTCTATCGGCTAGGACACAGCCTTCTCAAGGCTGGAAGCGGGGTTCGATTCCCCGTGAGGTCATGCGATTTATACGAAAAGTGCCCACGAGAGTGAGAACTTCTCGTGGGACACTAAATCCCAATAGGATTGTTGTTTGAGCGCTTATGCGGCGCTTGTCGTCTCGCCGCAGTTCGGGCACTTGTAGCCTTTTCCCTCGCGCTCCATGATAGCGCCGCAGGTTGAGCAGGGAGGAGCATCCTCCTTGTCCTTTTTCTGGGCAGCTGCCATCGCGAGCGAGATGTTCGGCGATGATGGCGACAGGAACTTCGATGCCATCCAGCGGAAGATGTAGTCGACGATCGATTTCGTGAAGCGGATCTCCGGGTTGCGCGTCATTCCCGACGGTTCGAAACGGACGTGGCTGAACTTGTCGACCAGCGCCTGGAGCGGCACGCCGTATTGCAGCGCGCAGGAGATTGCCTGCGCGAACGCGTCGGCAAAGCCCGAGATGGTCGAGCCTTCCTTGGCCAGGACCAGGAATATCTCGCCTGGCGCACCGTTCTCATAGAGACCGACAGTGATGTAGCCCTCGTACCCGGCGATGTCGAACTTATGCGTAATCGCCTGATGCTCGTCGGGCAGCTTGCGCCACACGGGCGCCAACGGATATTGGCTAATCTCCTCTATTCTCTGCGTTTCGGCCATAAGGACTCCTTTCAAGTCCGAATACTTTCTGAAGACATGTTATCAGTCTATTAATCTCTTTACAAATTCACCGCAGTCGCCGGCGGAGCCGCTTCCCTATCCGGCGGGATGTGGTAGTAGTTAATAAGGAACTTGGTGATATTGAAAAAAGCGTCAGTAAGAGTCTCGGAAGCGAACTGGACATCTTTCGGGTAATAAGTGTAAAGGAAAATTAAGAATTGAGGGTCGTAAGACGGGAAGTAACCGAAGAAGGAGTGGAGGAAGCGGTCCTGGTAATAGCCCCCGCCTTGAGGGTTTGCAATCTGGGCGGTGCCGGTCTTGGCCGCCACGCTGTAATTCTCAAGCCGCATTTGTCCGAAGCGGAGCGCCTGGTCGGTAACCTCGGTGAGCATTCTTGATATCTCGGCCGATGTCTCCGGAGAAATTACCCTTTGCCTCTTCTCTTCCGACAGGTAAGAAACAGTTTTCACCGGTCCAATTTTATATCTTATCTCTTTGACCAAGTGAGGGGTGATAAGGTCGCCGCCGTTGGCGAGAGCCGAAATAGCACGTACGGTCGTGATGGGAGTAAGGGCAACACCCTGCCCGAACGAGGCCTGGGCGGCCTCGAGGTCGCGATGACTCTTCAGATTCGATACCAGAGACTTCCCTTCATTCGGCAGATCTACGCCGGTCAAATTATCAAGTCCAAACCGGAGCATGTAATCCTCGAATTTCCGCGTACCCATCTTTGAAGCGACGAAGGCGGCGCCAGTGTTCAAGGACTTATTAAGTACCTCTTGCATGGACAGGTTGTAGCCGTGCGACTGTCCGTCGTAATTGCAGAAAGTTTTTGTATTTAAAGTAATACAGCCCGGGTCGTTGTAGACAGTGCGCGCGGTCACGGCGCCCGAATCGAGCCCGGAGGCCATAGTCAGGGCCTTTATAATCGAACCCATTTCATACCGGTCTTCCACCAGGACATTTCTAAAGACCGCTGAGTCTTTCTCATTCTGCGGGAAATTCGGGTCGAAGGCGGGGTTTAGAGCCATGGCGAATATTTCTCCAGTCTTGGGGTTTATGACAATGCCTCCGGTAAAATCCGAAGAATAGGTCGTCGTTACCTTACTCAACTCACTTTCGACGAATGCTTCGACCGACGGCTCTATGGTGGTGACTATATCCCCTTCCAATCTCTCATCTTCTTCCACCGCTGATTTTATGTTCGAGAATATTTCCGCGAAGAAGTTTACGAAGACGTCGTCCCCGCTTCTCTCGAGCGTCTTGTCATAGAAGCGTTCCAATCCGTAGCGGCCGGCCAATTCATTACCCGAGTAACCGATGAGACCCACGGCATGCGCGGCCATCTTCTCTCCCGGATAACTTCTCCACCTCTCGCGGGTTACTCCCACTCCGGGAAGTTTGAGTTCCTGGATTTTATTAACTTCCGGATCGCTTAAGCGCTTCATGACCTCCTCGTATGGGTCGCCGACTTTGTTGGCTTTGATTAAAAATGTTTCTTTATCAAGCGGTACAATGGCGTTTAATTTCTCATACACTTCCAGAGCCGAGCCGTACTCTATGAGGATATTCGGATTGATATAGAGGGTAAAACCGAGCTTTACCGTCGCTCCAGGCACCAAGGTGCCGTCTTTGGTGGAAAAAAAGATGGAGCCCCGGTCGAAATAATTGATGCCAGCCACATACTGGTGCTCCGCCTTTATCTTGAAATCTTCGCCCCTGACTATCTGAAGGAAGTAGAGTTTGCTCGTGAGAAGCAGGGCGAAAAGAAGCACTAATAAAGAAAGAAAGCGCAATCTGTTTTGGAAACCTGTCATGCTAGGCCTATTCTAACGCCTAACCGTGTTTAAAGTAAGGGAATTGGCCGCGTCTCTCGAGACATACAAAGGGGTTTTTATCTCCTCAAAGCCGTATAGGCGGGCAAGCTCGATGCTCACGTTATTTTTAAGCTCGATGTAAGCGAATTCAAGGGAAGAAAGTTTGCCTTCCGCCTCGGCCACCCGCGTCTCCAAATTTGCCCGCATGGCGATATTTCTTGCTGTCGCTTCTATGGCATAGATATAAAGAACAAGCGCGAAAAAGCAAATTCCAGCAAGAAACCAGAAGAAGCGGCGGCGGTCTTCAAATGAAAGAACCCTGGTGCCTCTCTCCCTAAATGGAAGGGCAAGTTGATTTTCGCTTATGATAATTTTTCTAGACATTTTTCTTGATAATTCTTAGTTTGGCGCTTCGGGAACGTGGGTTTTCTTTTATTTCTTCCGGAGTAGGCATTATGGGCTTCTTATTCAATTGATGCCCCGCATCAATTGAGTCCCTTTCTCTAAAAAATTTTTTTACTATCCTGTCTTCTAAACTATGGAAACTTATTACCGCAAACCTTCCTCCCGGTTTCAATATTTTCCATCCTTTCTCCAATCCTTCTTCTAGCGCGGTGAGTTCTTCATTGGTTGCGATGCGTAAAGCTTGGAAAGTTTTGGTGGCTGGATGAATCTTTCCTTTTCTTCTGCCTGCTACTTCCACCAGGTCGAATGTGGTTTTGAAAGGTTTTACCTCTCTTCTTTCCACAATCGCTTTGGCAATTTGCCGTGAACGCCTTTCTTCACCGAAGCCTCGGAGGATAAGCTCGATAGCATGCTCGTCCCAGGAATTCAAGATTTCGGCGGCGGTTATCCCCTTTCCGGAAAGCCGCATGTCGAGTGGCTCATCACGGAGGAAGCTTAATCCTTTGCCAGTAAGCTGGTCGGAAGAGAATCCGAGGTCGAAGAGGATGGCATCCGGGTTTATTCCCTTAAGGAGTTTATCCAAATCCCGAAAATTACCGGTAATCTCGGCACCCGCTTGCGGGTCTTGATCGATACTTATCACTCTTACCTTCGGGAAGCGCCTCAAGACTTCTCTAGTATGTCCGCCGGCGCCGTATGTAGCGTCTACGAACACCTCCCCTTCTTTCAACTCCAATCCTTCCACCGCTTCTTTTAAAAGAACTGCCTTATGCATACTCCGATTCGAGTTTCTTCCTGTAAGCCGCCCATCTCTTGTCATTCCATATCTCCACTCTGTCGTGGACGCCGGTGATGATGATGGGGTTCCTCAAGTCCGCGAACTTCCGCAGGAATTCCGGAATGAGAATGCGGCCGATGGAGTCAATCTCGATTTCAGATGCGCCGGCAAAGGTGAACCGCGCGTAGCGATGATCGCTCGCTACATGTCCCAACTTCTTAACCTCTTCGGAGATTTGAAGCCAGACTTTGTGGGGGTAGAGAAAAAGACAATGATCTTTGCCTCGAGTAACAACAACTTTTCTGCCGAGAGCTTCTCGGAATCTAGACGGGAGAGAGAAACGATTCTTCTCGTCAACCGTATGTTTGTATTCGCCAATAAACATTGCTTTTTCATATTACCACTATTTCCCACTAGATACTATTCTATCCCACCCCCTGCCACAATACTAGACGTCCATACCCCCATTTCCCTTCAAACTGTGGATAACTCCCACACCTATCGTTCTATGGTCGCAAATCATATAATTGAGATATGTATTATATATACATCCTAAAAAGCCAAGTGGATGGAAATATGTACTGTGGCTCTACCAATGATTTGCGACGCAGGCTAACGGAACATAACGATGGTAAAAATAGGTCGACTAAAGCCAGAAAGCCTTTCGAGCTGCGCTATTACGAAGCCTACTTTAATGAAAGTGATGCGAGGAGCCGTGAGTGGTCGTTGAAAAAAGATGGCAAAGCATTAGCGCAGCTTAAGCGTAGAGTGAGCAAGAGCCTGCAATAGAACAATAGGTGTGGGAGATAACTA
>ERZ1292632.926-Hain-H43-01um-R2-926-length-31290-cov-12_pt2 | contig 10412 bp, 11 predicted proteins | sample MGYA00564407_ERZ1292632 | MGnify/ENA primary metagenome ERZ1292632 (study PRJEB36523, sample SAMEA6512637) | groundwater metagenome | collected 2019-01-08 | study: AquaDiva: Metagenomics assemblies of 32 groundwater samples | reverse complement strand
GGGCATCCAGGTTCGATTCCTGGTGCGGGCGTTAAATTATAAAGAATACTGTATGTAAGAGCAACGCTTTTATAGAAAATATGTTGTTAGTCCTTATGACAAAAGACCATTTTATCCCAAGATTTGTTATCAGGAACTTTATGGATTCTAATGAGAATATCAGGTTTTATAACAAAGAAGCTGGATTAGTCTCTCCAGAGGTTAGCCACTATGCCCAATTACAAAAATGGAATTTTCATAGTAAAAAGTCTTTAACTGAATTAAAGAGTCTTTTTCCAGATATTGAAATAAACCCTATTTTTGATAGTAACATCAGTGAAGATTTAGAAACTGCTCTGAACCATTGTTTGGAAAGTCCGATGTCATCAATTGTTAATAAGATTGTCCAGAAATTTAACAATCTAAAAGGGATTATTTTAACAGAAGAAGAAAATAATTTTGTTAAGGAATATATGGCAATTCAACATCTGCGAACGCTCAAATTTAAGATGGTATCTAAAGCTTTTAATGAAAAATTCAGTCTTCCATATGGTTTCAAAGATAAAGTTGTTGAAATAGAGAATAATAGAAAAATTGATATTAAGGCTATAATTCAGAAACGTAGCCCTACACTAAATCATAAAGCCAGAAGAGAATTAGAAATAAAGTGGAGAAAAAAATTAAAGAAAGACCCAAAGTTGTTAGAAGAAATAAGACAGACATTATTTGATGAATCTCTTGATGAAATGGTAAAGAATGCTGAAGAAGATATAAAAGAAACTATCACTCATCCAGAAAGACATTCTGCAAGTATTATTAATAAAAAGCAAAGAGATAGTTTTTTAGAAGAGCTGAACTTGAAAAAAAAGACGTAAAAATAATAATTAATCTAACAAAGATACCATTTGTTTTGGGAGATACTGGAATGGTTTTTATGGCAGATGACCCAGAAGGAAAAAATAATCTTGAAGTTTTTCTGCCTATCCACCCTAATATTTTAATAGGGTTATCTGAAAATTTGCCTAAGAATGCCATAATAGATGACAACTTTGTAGCCAATTTTAATAGAATTGCAAAAGAAGATTCTTACAAGAATGTTTATTCTGCTTCAGAAATAACATTGAATACATTAAAATAATTTGATTAATCTCTTAACACTTCTACCTTTAGGGTGTAGTTTGTTTCCTTTCCTAATCTTTTGTTGAATTTTCCATAATGTTGGTTCTGAAATGTTAAGATTTAGAAAACATTAAAATTAAACAAAAGAATTTCTTGGTAAGTGGCTAATTTAATGATGCTCTATGAGGTCCTAAAAATTTATCTCCATTAAAATGTATAAGATGGTCTGGAGATTCAACAATCCATACTTCAGATTCCCAAGCTATGTCTGCTACATACTTTCTGAAAGTTGTTCTATCTAAGAATGCTGTAACATATACTATCTCGGCCTTACAATCTTTTGATAGTTCTTTTAACTCTAACATTCTAATCTTTGATATTGGTCCAGAGGTATGAACCGCTTCTATTAAGTATAGCCAATTCTTTTCTGGCAAATAAGCAACAATATCTGGAAGCTCACCATGAGATAACTGGAAGAAATTAATTTCTTTCAATTTGACTTTGTCAATATACAAGAACTTATCAGCAGTGTCACCGACATAAAGAACTTTTGCTCCTTTTCCAAACCTAGGTAAAAAATCTTCTATTATCGCTTTTTGTAAGATGTTATGTTGACCTAATGAGAAGTCAATTATCTTCCCATCAGGTAAAATTACAGGTATTTTTTCTAAATCTCTTTTCTCAGAGAGTCTGTCTGTTAATGTTCTTCTGGTGCTTAAAAAATTCTTAACTTTACCCTCCCATTTTTTGGAGCCAAATAACCTTATAATTTCTGCATGTTCTTTTGACACAGCGTATCCCCTAGTAGAATCATTTCTAGCAGAACCAGGCTTAGTCCTCACAACTATTCCGTTTAATACAAGCAATTTCAAATCTTTTCTTCTTATATCATCGTACGAACCAGAAGAAATGTTATCCTGAAGGTTTTTGTTTATGTAATTTATAACGTCCCTGGATTTCATAGATATACCATTAGATATGTCTTTTATTTTATGCCATTCATTTGATTTCCTAACTCCTGCCAGAGCTATAAAGGACAAAGCCATTCTTTCCAACCTTCTCGGAGTTAATCCATTTAGAGGTGTTCCAAAAGAATCAAAAATAAAAAGAGATTGATTTATAAGTAATTTTAGGGTTGGACGCTTCTTCCTAAACTCCTTCGTGCATTCTTTTTTTGTTAAGTATTTTTTCATATTTGACTATTTGTTATAATTTTTGATTGTATTGTAGGTCTAGGAATAAATACGACTTCCTTAGCTGGTTTCTGGAGATAATACTTAATTTTTTTTGCAATTTGTAATGCAAAATACGGTGGAACAGCATTGCCTATCTGATTAAATTGGCTAGTCTCTTTCCCATTAAATTCAAACCAATCTGGAAAGCTTTGTAGCCTTGCAGCTTCCCTCACAGTTAGTCTTCTCCTTCTTCCATCTGGTAGCTTTAGTCTATGCATATCACTAGTTGAACCTGCAAGATTTCTACAGGTTAAAGTTCTAGCAGGTTTGTGTAGATGTAAATCTCTTGGAACAATACATTTTGATGCTTTTTCATATTTTGCAATGTATGTATCCATGTTAGTGGTTAGAAACTTTGAACCAGAGTCATAATATTTAGCTAACTCTCCAAGTGCATCTCCAGCAGTTACTTTTTTGTTATGTTCTTTAGGAAAATCAAATTCGCCAAGATGTCCTACAATTATTAACCTCTCTCTATTTTGGGGCACACCAAAATTTGAAGTGTTAATCAATTTGACTTCTACAAAGTAGCCTAACTTTCCTAGCTCTATTATAACTGAATCAAGATATTCTTTATTTTTATACAACAACCCTCTGACGTTTTCTACAAGCCATATTTTTGGTCGAATTTGTCTAACTGCTTCTACAAACGCTGGAAACCCATTTCTAGAATCGTTAGAACCTTTCTGTTTACCTCTGACACTAAAAGGCTGACAGGGAGGACCTCCAATTACTACATCAGCATAAGGAAATTTATAATCTTTTGTTATAAAATCGTTGATACATGTGCCCTTTAAATTTTTGTTATAGGTTTCACAACAATCTTTGTCTACTTCTATACCAATACTCTTGAAACCCGCTGCTTCAAAGCCAAGAGATAATCCCCCACAGCCAGCAAAAAGATCCAAAACTGTAAAATCAAACTCTTTTGGAAGCGAAAGATCCTTGTTCAGTACTGAAATATAATTATCATCACTCTTTTCCATCATGAATTATAGACCAAACCAGTATTTATAAATTATGTAAATATTATCGGTTTCATGTTCTACACTTTGTCAAGAATATCTAAGTATTAGTATGAACCTTATTTTCTTTAAGGCAATTGTCCTGTACCTAAATCGGGCGTGGTCAAAGAACCTGCTTCAGCTTGGTAATAATCTTTTTGGGAAAAACCAAACATTCCAGCTAAAACATTTCCTGGGAATCTCTTCGTCGCAGTATTATACATTTGTATTGACTCGATATATCTTCCTCTCGAGGTAGTGATTCTATTTTGTGTTCCTGCCATCTCATCTCTTAAGGCAGTATAACCTTCGCTTGCTTGAAGTGTTGGATAATTTTCAGCAACAGCGCTAACAAAAGCCTGAACTCCAGAATTCATTTTAGCTCCAAGAATATCTTTTTGTAATTGACTAGCTCCAGCAGAATTTGCCCAAGCAGTCCTGGCTGCAATAACATCCTTCACAAACTTAATTTCAACTCCAACTTGGTTAGAAACTGAAGAAACAAAGTTAGGAATCAAATCTGCCTGTCTTTGATATTGATTTTCTACTTCACTCCACTTTCCATTAATGTTCTGATCAAGTGTAATAAAGTTGTTGTAACTTCCAACTACCCAAGAGATTAGAATTAAAACAACTAGTGCAATTACACCAAGAGTAATCCACATTTTTTTGTTCTTCATATGAAAAATAAACGTTTTTAATTTATAAAACTATCTTCCAGCCCCGCCGCCGCCGAAACCTCCACCACCGAAACCTCCGCCGCCGCCGCCAGAACCGCTACCAGAAGGCAAAAAGAGAGGAAAAAGCCACCAAGAAGAATTTTTCTTTTCATTTTTTCCAGGAACATATCTCTTTGAAACAATATAATCAAAAAGAAGTCCAAATCCCACCCCAATCAAAGCAAGGATAACAGCAGAAACAATCGATGAAAGGAAAAAGAAACCAATAATCGCTCCAAATCCTCCACCTAACGCGCCCCCTAACCACCAAGACTTCGAAGGTGCGAGAGTAGCATACATTATTTCCCAAACTATCAAAAGAATAATCCAAATAAAGTATGCTGGAAATGAATCACCCCCAGATTGAGATGTTCCTCCAGCTTGCCCTGATAAAACTTCCGCTTTGTTATCATAAATAACTTGTGTAATGGCATTGCTAAACAAAATAATTCCATTTGAAAAATTCTCAGTTCCTCTGACGGGAACATAATTTTCATCCAACAACCTTCCCACTTTAGAATCAGGTAAGATTCCTTCAAGTCCATAACCTGTTAAGACGTATAGTCTCTTGTTTGAAGGATTATCTTTAACATACAAAATAACAAGTCCGTTGTCCTTGTCTGCCTTTCCAACTTTCCAACTATCGCCTATTGTAAAAGCATATTGACTTATATCTTCCCCATTTATAGTATCAAGGCTTACAAAAACCACTTCTGCACTTGTTTCAGTATCAACAGAAGAAAACAAACTTCTCAACTCGTCAGTTTGATTAGAGTTTAAAACCCCTGCAAAGTCATTAACATACTTATCTTTGTAACTTGGAACGTCTTGTGCAGAAACAATTCCGAGAGTTCCAGTAATGATAACTAAGAACAAGCAAACTACAACTGCAAAACGCATCTTCTCCATCAAACTATTTAGAAAACGGCATTAATAATGTTTACGAATTGGTTGCTTTGCGCCCTCATAATATTTAAATAATCCATAGCTCTAGATTGGATATGGAAAAAGACATTGGAAAGATAAAGAAAGGGGAATATCAAGGAAGTGTAACAGAAATTGTTTTGGGTATCAGGGAGTATAATGGAAAAGTCGGTTTAGACATAAGAGAATTTGTATCGGGAGGAAAGTACACTGGCCCTACAAAAAAAGGCTTAAGAATTCCGGCTGAAAGCTTCAAAGAGTTCAAAGAAATGATTAATTCAATAGATGAAAAAGATTTGGAAGTTTCGGGAGCTGCAAAGGAAAAAACAGAAGGCTACAAAGAAAGCCAGAAAAAACCAGCACACAATAACGCACAGAAAACTCTTCCAGAAAAAGATGTCAAAGAGGAGATAGAAGAAGAAAGTGAAGAAGAAGAAAGTGAATTCGAAGATTACTAATTCTTTACAAAGAGTGTAATAATTTTATTAAACCAGTTTTGCAAACCATATGCTTGCTTTTATAACAGCAGCAATAAGAATTAACAACAATCCCCACATCATTCCCCTCTTTTCATGATAAGAACTCATTCCAATAAAGGCAAGTCCTATCAGAGCTATAATGATGAGAAGTGGATCATACCATTGCATCTCCGTTTCAGTAAAATAATCCTTAAATAACTTTCGATAAGCTTTCGATTAAATTTAAATATAAGCCGTATTAAGAGTAATCGGGAGAGTAAAAATAAAATGTTACCACATGACGAAGTATATTGCAGAATAAAACCTTCACCAATTTCAGGAGTAGGAGTATTTGCTATAAAAGACATTCCAAAAGGAACGTATGTTTTTCAGGACGAAAATGAAGAGTTAGTATGGATTGACAGAAGCGAGATTAAAGGGCTTCCAAGCGAGATTAAGAGATTATACGATGATTTTTGTATAACTAACGGGGAAAAATTGGGATGTCCAAAAAATTTTAATCAAATGACAGTAACGTGGTTCCTAAATAATTCTAAAACTCCGAATATGGGTTGTGATAAAGATTATCGGTTTTTTGCTCTTCGAGACATAAAAAGCGGCGAAGAGTTAACTTTGGATTATAAAACTTACAACACAGAATAGCTAAAACTTCTATATCAATCTTTAAAAATTGGGTTGTCCTAAAAAAGACATTATGAAACAAAAAACTCGCCAACCAATAGTTACAATCTGCGGGCACGTAGACCATGGGAAAACAAGTATTTTAGATTCACTTAGAGGGAGCTCCGTTCAAGAAAAAGAGGCCGGGGGGATAACACAAAGAATCTCTTTCACTTCTTGCCCTGGAGCACAACTAAAATCTTCTTTCCCATTTATAGAAAAACAAATAGAGCTAAATGTTCCAGGTTTCCTTTTCATTGACACGCCAGGACATGCAGCATTCACAAACCTTAGAAAGCGTGGCGGTTCTTTGGCAGACCTTGCAATTCTCGTAATAGACATCAATGAGGGAATAAAACCACAAACGGCAGAGGTAATCCAAATGTTGAAGAAGAATAAAGTTGCTTTTGTAATTGCTTTAAATAAAGTAGACAAAATTCACGGGTGGAAAACAGGAAAAGATAATGTTAGCTTCAAGCAAAGAATAGAGTCGCAGCCACTCAACGCCAAGCAGGATTTTAATGAAAAGTATATGACTTTAATGGGCTCTCTTCAAAGCCATGGGTTCGATTCTGATTTATTTTATAACATAACAGACTTCACAAAAAAAGTCGCGTTAGTTCCTTGTTCTGCAAAAACTTTGGAAGGTTTGCAGGAGTTAGTTCTTGTTCTCTGCGGTTTAAGCCACAAATACCTTCAAAAAAGATTAACCTTAGGAAAAGATGCAAAAGGGATTATGCTTGAAATAAAAAGCAGTTCAGGAAGCCAAGGAAAATATATTGAAGCAATTCTTTACGATGGTGAACTTTCCAAAAAAGATGAGATTGCAGTTGCTGGTTTTTCTGGAAAACCAATAGTAACAAAAATAAGAGTAATGGAAGAAATTATGCCTCTTTCAACAAAGTTCAAACCAGTAGACTCAGTTCAGGCAGCAACAGGCATGCGTTTACAACTCGTTGAAAAGGAAGAAATATTGCCAGGTATGCCTTTTGTCATCTTCAAAAATAATCTTAAGGAGATTGAACAAATTTTCAAAAAAGAAATTGCAGAAAGCATCAAAACTGATAATCATGGAATTATTGCAAAGGCAGACTCTCTTGGAAGTCTCGAAGCACTTCTTTCTATACTGAGACAGGAAAATATTCCCGTTCTAAAAGCAGGAGTGGGAAACGTAAACAAGGCAGATGTCGTCAACGCAAAAGCCAATCTTCAAATAAACGAACTCGATGCAGTAATTGTTGGATTTAACATTTCTGTTGACGAAGCGGCGAAAGAAATAAGCGGCGATGTGACTATTCTGACTGATGATGTTGTTTACAAATTAATTGAAAACATCCAGAAATTCCGTTCAGAAAAAACAAAAGAGATAGAAAAAGAAAGACTTATGGGATTAACTGCTTTGGGAAAAATTCGGGTTTTACATCAGTACGTTTTCAGAAATACGAGCCCAGCAATATTTGGTGTTAAAGTTGAAGCGGGGAAAATTAATTCTGGATTGAGTCTTATTGATGATAAAGGGGAAAAAGTTGGAAAAATAAAGAATTTACAATCTGAGAATAAATCGGTAAACGAAGCTCACGAAGGAATGGAACTTGCAATCTCAATGCCGGGAATTAACTTTGAAAGACGTATTAAAGAAGTAAACTTTCTTTATTCAGATATTGCGGAATCACAATTCAGGAATTTCAAAAAAAACAAAGACCTTCTCTCTTCTTCTGAAATTTCTCTTTTACAAGAACTTGCAATAATAAAGAGAAAAGAAAAAGCAGATTGGGGAATGTAATTTTCCAAAGGTTTACTGCTTGGGAAGATTTAAAAATCAATTTCTCGGTTAATTATCATGCCATTCAAGATAAATATCTCAGAAAAGTCTGGAAAGACCTACAAGTTGGAGCTTGAAAGCGAAGAACTTCTTGGTAAAGAACTTAATGACAAAATCCATGGAAAAGAGCTTTCTCCAGATTTAGAAGGTTATGAACTTGAAATAACGGGAACAAGCGATAAGGCAGGATTTACTTCTATGAAAGACGTTCCGGGTGTTGGACTAAAAAAAGTTCTGCTCACGTATGGAAAAGGATTGCATAAAAGACCTAGAAAAGAAGGAAAAAAGAAACGTTCAAATATGAAGCCTAAAGGATTGAAAATGAGAAGAACTGTTAGGGGTAGAGCCATTTCTGCAGACATCATTCAAATTAACATGAAAGTTTTGAAAGCGGGGAAAAAATCTCTCGCCGAGATTTTCCCAGACCAAGGCGCAGGAAAAGAAAAGAAAGAAAATAGGGTTTCAAAAAGAAAAAAGAAGCACACTGAAGCTAAAGCACCAAAAACAGAAACAGCAGCCGAGTAATTTCTAAAATAAAATTTGCATATCAAAATGTCCGAAAAATTTACTTTTAATGTGTACTCTTACAAAAGATTAGATGGCAGAAAAGGTTACCTGGCCTTTTCAGAAGATGAAGATATATCTTTGTCCAAATCTTTACAGGAATTGTTAGAATTGAGGCCAGTATCATCTTATACCGGATTTTCAATTAACAAAAAACTTCCAATTTTAAGGGCAGTAATGCACCATCAAGGAAGCAGAAAAGATTTAAAGTCAAAAATTGAAAGAATTATTGAAGCTTAATAAAAAACAAAAATGAAAACATTAACAAAAATTTTGTTTGCAGGAAGTGTTCTCCTAGCCGGATGCGACTCCAATCGGAGAAGTTATGCTACACTAACTGCAGAAGACTTTGAAAAAGCAGAATGGATAAGCGTTCCTTACAAAGGAGAGATATGGGGCAGTTATCTTGGGGAAGATATTGTACACGGAGAAACTAACTTGGCTATTTATGAAAAAATGGTTGCGCAGAAAAATGGTTTTGAGTATTTAACAAAAAATGGAAAAAGATATATAATAAGAGTTAAGGGTAAAGAAATTTTGCTTCCGGATTTGGACAAGAGCTGTTATGTTATTAATAACAGAGAAATTGTAGAATGCAAAAGAAACAATCAAAATAGAAGTTACATTGCAGAAGAAGATTCTGACGTAAAGTAATCTTTTCCATTTGTAGTATTTCTCACGATAAACGAAAAGGCAACGCTTAAAAACTATTTCTCTTATCTTAATTTATGAACAAAAACCTTCCAGAGATTAATGTTGGCGTAGTTGGACACATTGACCACGGAAAAACAACACTTCTCGGTAAGCTCACTGGAAAGTTCACAGACACCCATTCAGAAGAACTTAGACGTGGAATTACCATCAAACTGGGATATACTGAAATTACAATTTACAAATGCGGTTCAATTTTTACAAACAAAGATACTTTTGAAGGAAAGACTTGTACTCCTTTGAGATATGTTAGTTTCATAGACGCTCCGGGACACGAAATGCTCATGGCAACAATGCTTTCTGGAGCAGCAATCATAGATGCTGCAATTCTTGTTGTAGCAGCAAATGAAGGGATAAAACCTCAAACGAGAGAACATTTCATAGCCCTTCAAGCAAAGGGAATAAAAAACGTAATCATTGTTCAAAACAAGATAGATCTTGTTAGCAAAGAAGAATCTCTCAAGAATTATAAAGATATCAAAAACTTCTTGAAGGGAACTTTTGCAGAGAACGCACCAATAATTCCAGTTTCAGCCCAGCAGGAAATAAATCTTGATAAAATATTTGAAGAGCTTGCAAAAATAGAAATCCCGCATAGAGATAGTAAAGCAGATCCTATTTTTATGGTTGCAAGAAGCTTTGACATAAATAGACCAGGAACACCTGTTTCTGAACTTCATGGTGGTGTCTTGGGCGGCATCTTGAAAAAAGGAACTCTCCATGTTGGAGAAGAAATTGAGATAAAACCAGGAATGAATGTAAAGAAACCACATGGAAAAACAGAATACAAGACATTAACCGCTAAAATTTTATCAATGCAAAAAGGAAATGAATCTTTTGAAGAAGTTGGCCCAGGTATAAGTCTTTCAATCGAAACATCTCTGGATCCTTTTCTTACCAAGGCCGATTTTCTTACTGGTTGTATGGTCTCAACAAAGGGAAAACTTCCAGAAATCACACACACTATCAAACTAAAATCAAAGTTCTTCGGAGAAACTTTCGGTTTAAAAGACCAAAAGAAGATAGAGCCAATAAAAACAAAGGAGTTACTTATGCTGAGTATTAACACAACAATAACTGTTGGTGTTGTCGAAAAAATATCTGGAGACGAGATAGAATTAAGCTTAAACATTCCTGTCGTTACATTAAAGGGCGACAAAGCAGGAATAGCAAGAAATATTGACGGACACTGGAGA
>ERZ1292632.2527-Hain-H43-01um-R2-2527-length-15101-cov-10_pt2 | contig 10421 bp, 21 predicted proteins | sample MGYA00564407_ERZ1292632 | MGnify/ENA primary metagenome ERZ1292632 (study PRJEB36523, sample SAMEA6512637) | groundwater metagenome | collected 2019-01-08 | study: AquaDiva: Metagenomics assemblies of 32 groundwater samples | reverse complement strand
GCCTCGTGATCCTCCTGTTCATCCTCATCGGAGTGTTTGCCAATGGCGCGCACAGGGGGGGCACCGCCTGATGCCTCGGATCGCCTACGGTCCTCAGAAGCGGTGGTCGCCGACGGCGCGTTCGGTCGTTGCCACCGCGAACGCGATCATCGAGGAGTATGCGGCGCAGGGCTTCGCGCTGACGCTCCGACAGCTCTACTACCAGTTCGTCGCTCGCGGGTTCCTCGCGAACAAGCAGACGGAGTACAAGCGGCTCGGCTCGATCGTCAACGATGCTCGCTACGCCGGGTTCATCGACTGGAAGGCGATCGTCGACCGCACACGGAATCTCCGGGCGTTGTCCCACTGGGAATCGCCCGAGCAGATCGTGGAGGCCGTCGCCGATCAGTACCGCCGCGAGCGCTGGGCCACGCAGCCCTACTACTGCGAGGTGTGGATCGAGAAGGACGCGCTCCTCGGCGTGATCGAGCCGGTCTGCAACGAGCTCGACGTGCCGTTCTTCTCTTGCCGCGGGTACACGTCGGCCTCGGAAGTGTGGGTAGCGGCGCAGCGGATCGGCGCCGCGATCCAGAAGGGCAAGAAGGCCAAGGTCCTACACCTCGGTGACCACGACCCGAGCGGGATCGACATGACACGGGACATCGAGGACCGGCTGACGACGTTCCTCGTCGGCGATCTTCTCGAGGCCGGGTTCTTCGGCCAGGGTTCCGAAGAGTCTCTCCTCGAGGAGGCCGTCGCCGCGTGGTCTAGCGCGGAGCCACTCTTCGAGGTGAGCCGCCTCGCCCTGAACCTGGATCAGGTGCGCGAGTTCAACCCACCGCCGAACCCCGCCAAGCTCACCGACTCGCGATCAGGCAGTTACATCTCGGAGTTCGGGGGTGAGTCGTGGGAGCTCGACGCACTCGAGCCGGCCGTCATGGCGAGTCTGATCCGCGATGCCGTCGAGGGCATACTCGACGTCGAATCGTGGGACGAGGCGACCCGTCGTCAGGAGCAGGAGCGGGCGCGGCTCGCGGCAGTGTCGCAGCGCTGGGTTGAGGTCACCGAATACGTCGAGGGACTCTTGTGATCCTCGTCGGGTTCCTCCTCGGTGCCTTCTTCATGGGTCTCGGCGCCGGTCTGATAGCCGGTGTCGCTCTGGCCATCCACGAGCACGAGGTCGAGCACGCGCTCTGGCGACTCGAGCAGGGAAAGGTCTCGTGACCACGCAGGAGTTCCTCGAGCGCCTCGCCGCCCACGTCGACCAGGAGCGCACGTGGCTCGGCCTGTATGAGCACCTGAGGCTCGGTCACCGGATGTCTGGCTCGGTCGTCCCCGATGACCTCGCGGACACCGAGCGGGTCCACGTCGAACTCCACATGGTTCACGCGCCGGGGAGCGAGGAGCCGTGAGCACCGTGCCGACCCAAGCCCAGCTGCTCACCGAGGCCCTGATCGCGCTCGACGAGGTCTCCGCCTGCGTCCGCATACTGAGCCTGGTGGTCCACGACCACGTGCTCTGGCACTACACGACCGCCGGGCATGTGGTGCGCGAGGTCGAGCGGAACCTCGGGTTCCTGATCAGGCGCCTCGGTGACGCCGAGCGCGAGATCAAGGCGGCGCGCGCATGAACGGCCCCGTGACCTGCTTCTGCTGCGGCGTCGTCGCACTGGTGACCTGTTCGACGTGCCACCGCTCCTACTGCGGCTCCCACGCCGATCCCGAGCGGTGCCCCAACTGCTTGCTGCCCTGGCTCGAGATCTTCGACCACGACTCCGCGCTCGACCTCGTGACCGACCGTGTCTCGCAGACCGGCGGACCCCCGGGCGACGGCTCGTCGAGCCGTCTGCGCTGGGCGCTCGCGGTCGCGGTCCGCACGGGCTGTACGGCGCAGGAGATCGACCTGGCGTCGGCGCGAGGCAGGACGCTTCGTGAGCGGCGCCGCGTGCGGCTTCTCGAAAGGGCGGCGAGCTGATGCCCGTCTTCGATATCACGCCGCACCTGCGCGAGCTCGGGCGCCTGCGGACCGGGGAGCAGCAGGAGATCAAAACCAAGGCGGGCAAGACCAAGACCGTTCCCGCGCGGCTCGAGACCTGGCGCCTCACGACCCCGTTCCGCAACCTGGCCGACGCCGCGGCGAAGCTGTACGGGGGGCAGGTCCGCGAATGGGAGAACGCGCCGACCCAGACCGAGCAGTGGGAGGTCACGACCGAGACCTCCGAGCTCGAGGTCCTCGTGCCTCCCCAGGACGTCGACACCTCCTACGAACTTTGGTCCGGCGGTGGACGCCAACGCCTGTGCGACGGGATCACCGAGCACCTATCCGACGGGCCGTGCCTGTGCGACCCCTCGGAGCGGGCGTGCAAGCCGCGGACCCAGCTCGTCGTCGTGATGCCTCAGATCCCGGACCTCGGCCAGTGGCGGCTCGTGACGCAGAGCGTCTTCGCGGCGATGGAGCTGCCCGCCACGATGCTGCTGCTCCGCGGCGTCCACGAGCGCGCGGTGTTCGCCCACGCGACGCTCGCGATCGACCAGCGCACCTCGAAGACCGACGGCACGCGGCACTTCGCCGTGCCGGTCCTTCGCCTCGACTACTCGCTCGCCGAGGCTGGCCTGCTGTCGCTCAAGGCAGCGGATCCGCGCACCGGTGAGATCTTGAGCCTCCCATCGTCCTCCACTGCGTCGGGAGACGAAGGGAGCCCACCCGCTGCTGCGCCTGCTCGTGCTGCGGGAGACACGAGCAGCGCCGCGGCGGCGGGTGGGAGCACGTCGGAGCCGCCGGAAGCGCCAGAGCCGGAGCCCCCTTCGCGGGCGAGCGACGACACGGCAACGGCCGCGGCTGAGTACGGCGGCTCCGATGACCACCCGGCCCCGGAGGTCGAGGACGCCTCGTCTTGCAGCGGCGAGGCAGCGCCAGCCTCCGGGCGCCGGGCTACCTGCCTGCACACGAGCGGTGTGAGAACACTGGAGCGCGACACCGGAGGCCGCGCCGAGGTGTGCGTCGACTGCGGCGCGGCGCTCGAGGTGAGCCGATGAGTGCCGCAGTCGACGCTCGCTCGCTTGAGTCCTACGGCGTCGAGGACTACATCGAGGATCCAGGAGATCGCCGGCGAGCGGGCTCGGAGGAAGCGCGAATGGCGCGAGCGGACGGGCAGGGAGTAGCGTTGAGGGGAGGACATGGACGAGCTCGAGGTGGAAGTCGACATCGCGCTCCTACCGACCGAGGTCGAGGTTCTGCTCCGGGTCGTGCGGCTGAAGCAGCTGATCGCCTCCTTCGCGGAGCAGAGGCGCATCCTCGACGTGACTGTGAACGAGACGACTCGGGCGATGGAGCGGTTCGCTGCGACCTGGGCCGATTGGCCCCTCTACATGCGCAACTGACAACCTCCGTCCAGGACTACACCGAGCGCACCACGCGTGAGGAGACCCAAGCGCACGCGCGGTCCACCGAGTGCTCGATCTGTGGGTGTGTCGGGCTAGAGGCCCGCGTGTTCTACCGCGCCGGCGCGGGCCTCGGCATAGCGAGGGTCTTCTACGTCTGCCGCAACTGCCCGAATGCCGAGGAGGTCTGAGGTGCTCGCGATCCCGCTCGTCCTTGCCATCGTCGCCGGTCTGTTGTGGGTGCTCCCTCGTCTGCAGGGGTGGTCCGAGTCGTGAGCATCATCCTCGTCGACGAAGAGGCTGAGGCGCTCGTGCACCTGATCGGTGTGCTCGTCGACAGCGAAGACCCGGACCCTGTTCGCTGCGAGGCGTGTCGCGCGGCCGTCGACATCCTGCGAGGGGTGCCCCCCCTTCTCTCGCACAGCACCCTGGAATGGCTGCGGAACCTGCCGGCCGTCGTGGAGATGGACCCGTGATCCGCTGCGAGGACTGCGGCGAGCGCTTCGGCGGATGGTTCGGCGTCGTCCGTCACCGGCCGCTCACGTGGGATCACTGCCGCACCCCCGAGGAGATGCGCGAGATCGGGCTGCACCGGACCCGGCGTCGCGTGTGGGTCCGGAGGCGTCCCACGTGGCAGACGCAGCTCGACTTCCGGCGAGGCTCCCGGGTGCGGCGCTGGTTCGGCAAGTCCTACCGCGCTCTGAGCCACCAGGAGCGCCAGGAGTACCGTCGGCGGCTCGCCGATAGGGCGGAGGCCGACAGCCCCCCAACGTCAGTCCTGGGGGACCCCCGCAACGCGCATCCATACCGTGAGGGGGCGGCGTGAGCCCGACGGTCTCCCCCCTGTTCACGTGGCGCTCGGCGATAACCGAGTCTCGGCTCTCGCCCACGGCGCGGCTGATCGCGCTGACCCTCTCGCTCTACATGAGCGAGCGTGGCGACTCCGCGTACCCATCCCACGCGACGCTCGCCGAGGACACCGGCCTCGCGAAGTCGACCGTGACCAAGGGGCTGGGGGAGATCGAGCGGGCCGGCTACCTCATCGTCAGCCGCGCACCGGGCGCTCGCGGAGGTCGGAGTCGGGTGAACCACTACCGCGCTGCCGATCCACGACCAACGGTCGGCCCCGTGACCGTTCCGCCGACCGGCGAGGCCGTGACCAGCGACGATGCCCCTATGACGGTGCGTCCCGTGACCGTTTCCGAAACGGTCACGCTCGCAGCCGGAAACGGTAGTCCTGACTTCGAAGAACGGTCCGACCACGCTACCGGAGAGCGAGAACTACCACGCCAAGAACACGCCACAACCTTGGCGAGCGCCAAGCGCTCGCGGCCGAGGGACCCGATCTGGGATGTCCTGGTCGAGTTGTTCGGATCCCCGCCCATCTCCGCTCGCTTCCGAGGCAAGTGGAACGCTTCGGCTAAGGAGATCCGCGACCAGGGCATGAGCGTCGAGGTGCTCCGCGACCTGGTGCTGGGTGCTCGGCGCTCCCGGGACACGCAGTGGATGGTCGCGACGCCAGCAGCACTGGCCGCGAACCTCGGTCAGTTGCGCCTCGGCGTGAACGCCACGAAGAGCCGGGCGAGCGAGATCCACGCCTCGGCGCAGGAACTGCGGAGGGTGGGCCGATGAATCTCTCCGACGCTGTGGACCTCGTCGCGGACGTGCAGGCGGCCTACCCGCGGCAGCCCTGGCCGGATGAGACGGTGAACCTGTACGCCTCCGAGCTCGCACGCCTTCCGCTCGAGCCCGAGCCGGCGGTCGCCGCGATCCGGGCGATGATCCGCAGCCGGACCTCGGAGTGGGCGCCGACCATCGGCGAGATCGTCCAGTACCTCGTCGCTCAGGCCGACGCCGCGCCATCCTTCGACGAGGCCTGGGCCGAGATGGTCTCCAAGGCCTCGAGCGGGAACTACTTCCGCCCGGACGAGGCACCGGTGATGTCACACCCCGCCGTCGACGCGCTCGCTCGACTCATCGGCTGGAGCACGTTCCGCACGGCCTCGGTCGCGGATGACTTCTTCCGCCGGCAGGCCGCGAAGGTCTACGCCGGGGTGCTCGAGGATCGCACGCGGGTGGCCCTGGACTCCCCGGAGCGGATCCGGGCCCTGGGTACCGGCGAGGTCGACCCGCGGGTGCGCGAGCTCGCCGGACGGATCGGCGGAGATGATGCTGCATGAGCAAACTGCCAACGCACACAGAGCGCATCGAATCACTCCGCGAGGAACTCCTCGCGTACATGGGGCTGCGGGACCGCCTCGGCACGCCGATCTCCTACCTGGAGGCGGCGCGGGGACACCGCGCGCAGGTGGCTGAGAACTACAGGGCCGACGCAGACCGCATGTGGCTCGATCGACTGAGCCTGCTGGACGAGATCTTGGACCACGAGCGCGGCACCTCGCAAGGTGTAGCACCGGATGGGAGGGCCGTGTGAGCACAAAGACCGATATCCCCGTGAGCACCCACTGGTCTACCCTTGCCGAGCAGGCCGCCGACTTGCTTGATCGCGCCGCGGGCAAGAACTCGCTGCTGGATGGTTCGATGACCACGCACGGCGCGCCGAACGTCGCCCGGCGTCTCGAGCAGATCGCCGAAGACGTGCGCGAGGTGCTCCTATCGCCGTTCACTGCGGAGCGGCGATGAGCAGCACCCTCCGTCGCCGTACCCCGCTCCGCCGCAAGGCCGTCCGTCGAGGCAAGCCGAAGCGCGCCGCCTGCTCGTATCAGCGCTGCCATTCCCGGGTCGCCGTGGCAGGGCTCTGCCTCACGCATGCGACGCGCCGAGCCGACCAGCTCGTCGGTGACCACGTGAAGGCCCGGGACGGCGGCTGCGTCGTGGCCGGGCCCCACAACGGGCCGCTCCAGTGGAGCCACCTCGTCTCGCGCCGGTACCGCGCCGTCCGCTGGATGCCCGAGAACTCCGTCGGGATGTGCGCAGGCCATCACCGCTTCTTCACCGACCGACCGCTGGAGTTCGAGGCGTGGATCGTGGACCGGATGGGTGCCGAGGCCTGGGCCGCCCTGAAGGCCCGCGCCCTGGAGGGTCCTCGGGTCGATGTCGCGGACGTCATCGCGGCGTTCAAGGAGGCGGCGTGAGCGTGAGCGCGCCCGAGGATCGGGTCTGTGTGCGGGTCGCGTACCGCCGAGGCATCGGGGTGACTCCGGAGCACGATCTATGGCCGGAGGTGAGCCAGGGGCTCCGGGAGATGGGTCGTGTGCTGCGCCACGGCGGCCTGCGGCGATGGCTCCGCGACGATGACACGCTCGACCCCCGGTACGCGCTTGCCGTCTTCGAGGCGGACACATGGGACGTCGGAGACGCCGAGTCCGAGTTCGGTCTGAGCGACGAGGTGCGCCGGTACCTCGTGAGGGTCGAGGTCGTGCAGACCCACCACGTGACCGTGGACGCGATCTCTGCGGACGAGGCGCACTCGCTCGCCTGGCAGATGGTCGCCGAGGGCGGCAGCGACCCCGAGCGGGAGCACGTCGAGGTGCGGGACGTCAAGGAGTGCAAGCCGCAGGTCGAACCGCAGGCGGTGGCGTCATGATCGTCGACCCCGCGCAGGCCCTCCTCGACCTGTCGACCACCCTTCGCGACCGCGGTGCCGAAGGTGCCCTGTCCTCCTCACCGGAGTGGGCCGCGGAGGCTTGGGACGTCCTGAAGTCCCTCGCCCGCTCGGGGCGCCCATTCTCGGTGAATGACATCCGCGAGCGTGTGGGCCCGGGACCGAGCTCGGGTTCGTGTGGGGCAGTGGTCCTCAATGGGCTCAAGGCGAAGTGGATCCGACACTTCGATGACGAACGCGCTCGTCACGTCGAGGCGCACGCACGGCGCATTGGCGTGTACACGGGGACCGACAAGGCGAGGTCGTCGTGAGCCGGGAGGACATGCTCATGGCTCTGTTGCCCCAGCACGGAGTGGCCATCGAACGCAGATTCTGGGCGAAGGTAGAGGATGACCCCGGCTCGGGGTGCTGGATCTGGACCGGGGCTCAGAACAACCGTCAGGGCTACGGCGCCGTGCGGATCGGCAAGCAGAGGTATCTCGCCCATCGCGCGGCGTTCACAATCGCATTCGGGTCCCCCGGGCCCGACGACCTTGTACTGCACCGCTGCGATAACCCGAGATGTGTCAACCCGGATCATCTATTCGTGGGCACTCAGGCCGACAACGTCCACGACATGATTGTCAAGGGGAGGCATTGTCACGGGGACGCCTGGCGTGCCCGCAACCTTGAGCATCTGCCGCGGGGAGAGGACCACCCGAACTCGAAGCTGACGTGGGCTGATGTCGCCCTGATTCGCGATGCGATGGCTCGAGGCGGCAGTGTCAATGGCCTGGCTCGTCGCTTCGGGGTCTCCGCCCGAACGATCTCGAATGTGCGCGATCGGAAGGCGTGGGTGCGGACGTGACCTGGCTCTCAGCCTCCGAGCACCTCCGCTCCGTCGAGACCCGGCGCGAGGCCGAGACCGAGCGCGACCGCCTCCGGCGTCTCGCCGCGATCCGCTCGCGAACCCGCACGAGCCAGCAGCCGCTCGTCGCCCTCGTCGAGCCCAAGCCAGCCTGTGTCGCGCCGGATTGGACCAAGGAGCTTCCCCAGCGCCGACGGATCCTCACGCCCGCCGAGCGCCGTGCGATCATCCGAGACTTCCGCACCGGTCGGCCGCTCCGCCCCACGCTGGACGCGATCGGCGTCTCCCGCACGGTCTACTATCGGCTCCTGCGCGCCGATGAGGGGTTCGCGGCCCAGGTCTTCTTCGCGCGCACCGGAGCCGACGATGACGGGGAAGCCACGATCTGGACGATGCTCGAGGTCCCCGGTCACACGATGGGACGCCGAGAGTACGTGACCCGCTCAGGCATGGTGCGTGAGTCCTCGTGCTGTTCGTGCGGATGGCAGTGCGACCCGAAGACGTACTCCCGAGCAGGTGTGATCGCGGCGTGGAAACGACACGTCTCGAGGGAGACGCCATGAGCGATTCCCTCGAGGTGGAGACAGAAGAGGTGAGCCTGACCGTGCGGGGGGAGGCCGAGGGTCGGCAGGCAGAGCTTTTGGGGAAGGGCTCCGCGACTCCCTCCGCGCCTCGCTATTTCCAGCCGGATGGCTCTCCCGTCTTCTGGGTCGATGCGCCCGGCGGCCGCGTGCGGTTCGAGGATCATGAGGGCCGCGGCCTTGGACCCGAGCAGCCTCACCTCACCGCCGCGATTGCGTATGCGCGGCGCATCAGCTGGGATCCGGCGCACCGTTGTAGCTGCGGGCTCCGCGTCGCCGGCCGGACGCTTCTCTCGCACATGAAGCACGGTCGCGCACACTCAGACGGGCTACCGGACGTGGATGCGATCAGCTTCGGCTTCGCGGGCAACGTGTTGATCGAGACCGAACGTCTGCCTATCTGCGAGTGGCCCGGGGGGCTCTCCACTGTCCGAGAGCACACGGTGTCGTGGCTCCGCCGAGATGAGTGGGATGTTGAGCGTCTGGCAGAGATCGAGACCGGCTGGTCGCCCTACTTCGAGGAGACGCTGTACGAGTTCGACCTGGGGGCACCATGAGCGGAACCAGCAAGGCCGAGATAGTTGCCCGCCATCGGGTTCGACATCCCGAACGCGTCGAGGCCCAGCGCCTGCGGTCCCGCGCAAAGTCGCGCGCCCTCCGGACGTTGGCCGACGCGCATCGGGCTGAGTTCGAGGCGCTCTTCGCCGCGGAGTGCGAACGGATCGGCGTCTCGCGCTTCGACGCCGACGCGCCGCTGGAGCGTGACTTCAGAATCGCAAGGGTTGTCGCTTGCGCCAATGGTCCGGCGTTCGGTGACGGCAACAGCCCCGCCATAGAACTGTCTTTCGACAACGCCCGCCTCCGCCTCATCGAGGAAGCGGCGGGGGAGCTGCTCGATGCAGTGGACGACCGAAGGCTGTACGACCAAACCATTCCGCAGTTCGAGTACGAGCGCAACAAGAAAGTTCGGCTCATCAAGGCGTGCAAGCGCCTCCGCTCCGCCCTCACCAAGAAGGAGGAAGGGTGAGCGACAAGTTCGTACTGACGATAGAGATCGATGAGATTGGAACGGATGGGTGGCGCGAGAACATCGAGTCGCTCCAGGACGCGGGCGATAGCTTCGCCGAACTCCTGCTGTGGGACATCGAGGAGACGCTGTGCCGGCGAGAGGTCCACGTCGTGTTCTGCGGAGTGCCCGGCGAGAAGTCGATGAACGACGACTTCGAGGTCTGGGTCAAAGCTGGCCGCATCATTGGGGCCGCCCTCACCAAGAAGGAGGAAGGGTGAGCGACACCGCGATCGAGTGGGCGACGAAGGTCTGGAATCCCGTCGTGGGCTGTACCCACGTCTCCGAGGGCTGCGACCACTGCTACGCAGCTCGCCTGGCCTCCGGGCGCCTGCGGAACACCGACGCCTACCGAGGGCTCGCCGAGGACGGACGGTTCAACGGGACCGTGCGTTTGCTCCCCGAGCGCCTAGAGGACCCGCTGCACTGGCGCAAGCCCGCTCGCGTGTTCGTGAACAGCATGAGCGACCTCTTCCACGACGACGTGCCCGACGAGTTCATCGCGCGGGTGTTCGCCGTGATGTATCTCGCCCGCTGGCATGTATTTCAGGTGCTCACGAAGCGACCGGGCAGGATGGCCTCGTGGGTTCGCCGCGTGCAGCGATGTGAGCATGGCTATTGGACCCACGATGGGACCAACCCAGCGGGCGCCTACGAGGGCACGGGCATCATCGTTGCCGGTGAGACTTGGCCGCTCCCGAACGTCTGGCTCGGCACCTCTGTCGAGAACCAGCACTGGGCCGACGTGCGGATACCGAAGCTCCTCGAGACGCCGGCGGCCGTCCGGTTCCTGTCGTGCGAGCCGTTGTTGGGGCCGGTTGACCTGACGGCGTGGCTGAGCCTCGTCGAGACGGTCGATGTCTCCGAATCGCAGGAGGTATTCGACGCCCATGGGAATCGGGTCGTTGTGCCCTCAAGGTTCGCGCAACGGTGGGAACGACCTGAGCCCCGCCTCGACTGGGTGATCGTCGGCGGAGAGTCCGGCCCCGACGCGAGACCGATG
>ERZ1292632.4226-Hain-H43-01um-R2-4226-length-10433-cov-6_pt1 | contig 10433 bp, 12 predicted proteins | sample MGYA00564407_ERZ1292632 | MGnify/ENA primary metagenome ERZ1292632 (study PRJEB36523, sample SAMEA6512637) | groundwater metagenome | collected 2019-01-08 | study: AquaDiva: Metagenomics assemblies of 32 groundwater samples | reverse complement strand
TTACAACCTGACGATCAGAATGACGGCGTGGCATGACGGGGACGAGTTGACAAGGCGGGACGCTGATTTTTTGTTGAATGTGTTCAATAAAAAATACGGCGCGAAATATCAACTCGATAAATCGCGGCGCTCGAAGATACTCTATTTTTGGAGCCGCCCGGACCTGTTGGTTTACATCGGGCTGATGAACGTGGACGTCAATGATGGGATCGCGGCCTATGGCTCCGTGACGGACCAGCGCATGGCGGCGGCCATGCACCGGCAGCGGGAGAAGAAAGAAGGACAAGAGGCAGAACGCGCCGCGAAGGGGTTTTGAGGAGGACGCCATGAAAAGCGTGATCTCGAAAAACTGGATACATATCTTTACCCACAGGGCGGGAGATAATTTCCGCAGGGCGGCGGAACTGATCAGGAAGGGTGCGGTTTTAGGGGCTTGAACCAAAGACGCCACGAAGGCACGAAGGCACGAAGAAGGGCAAGACGCATTATCTTTGAAAGGGGGAAACAAGAGATGAAAAAGAGCATAGTATGGGGAATTGGATTGACGTTATTGGTTCTGGGGTTGTCCGGATGCATGACCATGCAAGCGATCAAGGAAGAAGACAAGGTTTTTTCACAGATTTACGATGCGCCGGGGTTCACCAGGGACGTGCTGTATGAAAAAACAAAAATATGGATAGCAGAGACGTTCAGATCGGCAAAGGCCGTTATGGAATACGATAACGCAAAGAGCGGGACGCTCATCGGGAACGGTGCTATCCCCTTTCCTTGCAAAGATACAAGTTTTTATTGCACATTAAGACGTAATTGGACTGTCCCTTTTACGATGAAAATGGAAGCTCAAGACAATAAATTCCGGCTCACCTTTTCCAACCTGCGGCTTGCATGGCCTGAAACCTACGGGGGATTGATATACACGGGGCATCAGCCTGCGGGCGACATGCCGTTGGTGCAACAGGAATATTATAACATGGTGCGCCCGGCACTTCTCGGCCTTGGCGAAGAAATCAAGATGAGCCTGAAGAAAACAGTGGATTCCGGAAAGTGGTAATTTTCACTTGACTTTTGCGCCATTCGTATTATCCTTAAGAGAGGAGGTAGTGTATGGAGGCAGAAGAAAAACGATATGCTTGTGAATATTCTCTCTGCGCAAACGAACTGTGCGAGCACTGGTTCGCACACGACAAACAGGAATCGTGTTCGGAAAAATGCGACACCTATCATAAGGCATTGCCTTGTTCTGAACAAAAAACCACAAAGGAGGAGTAAAATAATGAAACGGAATCTTTCGGCTGTTGGGCTGGCGATGGCCCTGATCATCGCGCTGGGAATCATGGGTTGCAAAGGAGATGAAGGACCGGTGCCGGCGCCGACGAACAGCGCCAAGATCACCTGCATGAACACCGTAGACACCTGCACTCAGGTGGCTGCGGCACCGGCCAGCAAATGGCTCGCCTGGCTCCCGGATTTTATTTCCACGGCGCAGGCGGACATTGTTACCAACATCACGACATTTCAGGGCGCGAATATTTCGAAAAGCTCCTTCTTCCCCACCGCAAATATCTCGATGTTGGTAGAGAACGTCGGGACCGAGACGTATACCGGCTATGCCTATACTGACCTTGAAACTCTTTTTGGAGGCTGTGGTCTGGTCGGAGGGCCGATCTCGCTCGCGCCCGGAAAATCCACGACGCTGCTCTACGGCTGCGGCGTCGCCAATCTTTCGGTCGGATCGTATGCGCTGTCCACATATGTCTACAGCACGACCGCCAATACGGGCGGTTTGTGTGATTTTACCGTGGAGAACAGCAACTATTGGATGATTGTTCAGGTACGAAACTGGTTTCAGTCTTGCAACCCCACGCCCGCGGCCATCGGGACATTGAATTTCAATGTAGTTTTATAGCGGCAGAATGATCTTACAGGTGGGGACCACTCCCCACCTGTAATTTATAATAATTGTTTGAACCCTGCGTAGGAATAAAAAGTATTCCCCGGATCCACGGCCCCGCCTTCCAGCATCACCACCAGCCTATAATCGGAAACGCTCGTCGGAATGTTCGTCGTATGGATTGCAACCAGCGTCCCATCGATGTAGAAAAGGACATTATTCTGATATCGGACGATTTTAAAGTCCTGCAAAACCCCGGCAGTGTGTCCAACGCCGGTATCGGTCGATGTTTCCACGCCCCCGGACCGCGTTTTGGCCAGCCAATTATTGGTCCCGTTGCAGCAGAAATAGATCATATCGTCAGGCGGACTCGATACGCAATTTTGCGTGAGAATAATGCCATGCCCGATAAGCGCGTAACTGGCGACATTCAACGCCCGGATCGCCACACGCTGGATCGATACAAAGTTTTTGCTATAATCGATCGCGGGGAGATACAAGCCGTCTCCTTGCGACGAGACCAGACCAGCAGACTCGTCCCAGCGCGTTTCTCCGTTTGCACCGGTGCTATAGCCGATGGTCGGGACCCTGCCGCCATGCCCTCCCCACCGGAAACGATTCGCGCCGAAATCTCCGGCAGTGGTCGTGCCGCCGAATGGGAAATATTCTATGACGGTTCGGATGCGGTAGTCCAAAACAGGCTTTGATTTTTCGGTAAACATGCCGTCGAAAAAAGCGGTGCCCGGTTGGTTCGTATCGGTATAGCCGCCGATGATGCGGATTTTGTAAAAATAGGCGCTTGCCGGCGGGGTGTGCTGATATTGAAATAATTTGGCGGTCGCAGGATTGCTCGTGGATGAGTATATCTGCGCTTCGGAGAAATATACTTTGTCCTTGTCGTAATACCGGACGTAGACCTGGTTTTTCGTGGCCGGGTTGGAACTCCAATGGATAAACCCGAGATCTTCGGCAAGCGACGACGAGCAGGGGACATAATCGGAGTCGGCATACCCTCCGCCGTTGCCCACGCCGCCGGGGTGGGTGAGCTTGAGTGCGGCGGCGCCATGGGCGATCTCTGTGCCCGTGGTCCCTACACCGTAGCTGCCGCCCGCGTAGAGCGAAATGTCCCAGGAATTGAACACGGGCACGCCGCCGACGATGCTGTATATCTCGAAGGAGCCGTTTTTGCTGCCGGACTCGAGCGTGCCAATGATGCCGTATAGATAATCTAAATTATCCTTAATCTTCTGCATCAGCCCTTGATTGCCGGGCTTGCCGACCTGAATTTGCGCCGTTGTAATCTCATCCCATGACATATTTCACCTCAATAGATGTGATAGCTCGTTTCTTCGTCGCCTATGAGTCCATTGTCGTCGCAAATATACCAGTATTGTTTTTGTGCTTCCGTTGACGCGCTGAAATCCGGCGCATCGTCCGGGGCGATGAAAATATATTTTTTGAACGGGTACTTGAGCGCCGAATAGCGCACCGTTGCCGGCCCCTTTTCATCGCGCTTGACGATCTGAAACAAGGCAGCGACAACGTCTCCGTGCCGGTCCAATACGCTGTCCGAGGCGATGAGCGAGAAGGCCCCGGTTTTCAGATCCATGTCCTTGAGCTCAACCTCAAAATCGATGACCGGCTGCGCATTGTTCACCCGGAACAATATCCGCGACGCCTGATTACGGACGTAATTACTCGCCGTCTCTTCCTGCATGCTCCGCGTCGTTATCCATCGACAGTATATTTTTTTCTCGATGACGGCATCGGCATCATTCGGGCTCTCCGCATCCGCATCAACGGCAATATCAATGCGCTTATACGACCCTGCCTCGTCGGATTTCTTGATCGCGTCCGGGTCCCAGTAGATGACTACGCGGGTATAACGGGCCTTGTCGTTCAGGTCCACGCCCACCTGTTTGTTCGCAATATTGGCCTCGTCAGTCAGGTTGATGTATTCCAGTCCCGGCTCATTCGGCACGTTCCTGCGGATGGCGATTTTCAGATTTTCGCCCACCCAACTCCGGCAATCGATCATATCGCCCAGCTCGAAATAGAGTTTCCCGAGCTTTGTGGGCTCGGAGATCATGGCCTCGAAGTTTATGTTCGTATCGGGGAAGTCCCGCCAGTATTCAAAGAGTTCTACCTCAATATCGCCGTCAATATAGCCCGCGCCGATCTTCAGCATCTCGTTTTTGAGAATGTCGAAGGCATTGCCGTTGTAGTACCGGCATTTTTGCACCTTGCCATTCGCCGCATGCTCCGCGGCCGTTGTGCCGTAGAATCCGCGCGTGCAATTTACAAGCGTGTTTGCAACGGCATTGAATGTGGCATATTTGATGATCTCGTCATCGATCCGAACATAGCCATTGCAGCAATCCAATCCGGCGACCGACGTGCTGAACGGCTGATATAAAACTATCTCCGTCAACGAAGATGCAATATCACTCAGCAGTTTGATATCCAACTTCGGCGGGACCTCAATATTGTCCAGGGCCTTCAACAGATCGACGACCTCGATCGAGATGCCGCCATCGGTGCGCTTGACGGTCTCGATCACCCCGTTGAAAACCTGCCTCCATCCATCTTCGGCAAGCCCGATAAACCCTTCATATATTCTGACCGGCCGGCTTTTGTAATTCGCGTTCCGGGCGAGCCAGCGCTGCCAGTAGCTCGCATTCGCGGGCGTAGTTGCCCGGGCGGAATAATAGGGGTCCAGCTCCACGTCCGTGTCGGGCTCGTCGAACAGAGTGATCGTTCCGCGGGCGCGGACCGTCTGCGTGTCTTTTATCTCCGTGGCGTTCAGCTTCGCGTCGGACAGATAGGGACGTTCATCCCATCGAAAAGGAAGCGGCGCATTGGCCGAAGTGTAAACGTAGAGACGCTGATAACGGCTGTAGTTCGCCCGGCTTTTGCATGTCGGCCAGGAGTTATAACACTGTTTTCCCGCAGCCGTACAGGGCAAGATCCCGAAGCCGAGGACGCAGCAGTCGATGTCCATCTCGATCTTCGTGACGCGGACGCGGCTGATATCGGCAAGGTAATCCGTGAATACTCTCCCGCCCCATCCGGAGTCGCCCCATGCCGTGTCTCCATAGCCTCCGTAGCGCAGAGGCAGTGTTTCACCACCCCAGGGCGCATTACCCCAAGCCTCGCCGTATCCGCCGAGCACGATGGCATTCGGCACGCCGCCCCACTCCTCGAGTCCGTAAGGACTCCCGCCCCATGCGCCGCGGAAAAGCGGTCTCATTTATGCGCTCGCCCTTACGAACACGGCGGGCTGCGCCGCCGCCGCCGTGATAACGCTTTCGCCGGCCGTGGGCCAGGTTGCCGGAAGCACGGCATAGGTATACGTCACGGTCCAGCCGATCCCCGCGTCCGTCCCGAGTGTGTTGTCGTATCCCACGATAGGGATCCCTGCGCTCGACGGGATGGCCCGGAGCGTCGGCGCCGCGTCGCCCACGAGTGCGAGCCATAGAAGCGTACCCACCGTAATCGCCTGGTTGATCGTGATCGTCTTCACACCCGTGGTCCCCGTCGTCACCACGCCCGCATCAAGCAGCAATGCGCCGGGATGACAGTTGCCATCGTCGGCATAGATGCCGAGGCGCTGGTTCCCCGATGTGAGCGTCGTGACATTAATTGCAATCCGATCCAGCGTGGTGTTATAAGGCACGATGAATGGAAAGGCCCGGAGCACATTTGCCGTCGGCGCCACGGTCGTGAGCGCATGGGCGTCCACGACCCCGGCCGCGTACCATCGGTCCTGTGTGGTCCCAAGGCGGCGATAATTCATTACGTCGCCGACCTTGTCCATCACGTCCCAGTTATCGCTATTGACCGTGCTGCCCCATCCCGTCTCGCTGGGCGGCGTGGGTTTGTATAGATTTCGTCTGGATGTTCTCGTTCCCATTTCTATCCTCCTATTCTTTTACTCCCTCGAATTCGAGCGAGAGCGATCTGCGCGTCGGGTCGTAGGCCGCCGAGAGTTCGAATCCGTCGGGTGCTTTGACCAGATATATCTGGTCCGCATGATTCGTCATGTCCCATATCCAGAAAAACGGCTTGAACAGAGAAATATGTGCGTCCCATGCGGGCTTGAACGTTGCGGAAAACCACGACGGCGTGATATTTCGGAACGAGGCCTTGATGTTCCGCGAATGATGACGCACCACGGATCCCAGGAGATGCCCCGCCCCGCGGGAGCGCGTGCTCTCGCCTTCGATCTTCTCCGGATCCGGCGCAAATTCGCCCTGGACGTACTTCTCCATCGTGAGCCGAGCGCCCAGGATTACAATGGCTATCTGCGCAGCCACGGATGCCGTGACGATCTTGATCCGCCAGTATCTCGCCGAGGCGCTCGTAAAGGCCTTGAATATCGCCAGATCATTCGACGGCACGAAGCCAGCCAGCCGCTCCACTTGCTCCCCTGCCCACGCCCCCGTAGCCGAACTCTCCACACTCACCGTAGCCGCCGCCGCGCCGAGGTTGTGGCTGATGAGGCCCAGCGCATCAGCGCTCTTCGCCGTGCCGCAATCAACGGTGATATATTTTGTCCCGAACGAAGCCGCGCGCCAGAAGGTATATGTTCTCCAGTCGCGGATGTTCAGAACATCATAACCGCTCGCCGTGTCCGTGGCCGCGGGCAAGCCATCATCGAAGCGGTTGTCGTAGAGGATAATTGACTTTGCGTTCAGCGCCATTTAATGCACCCCATCGTTTTGCGCCGTGATAATATACGGCACGAGTTCCCGCGCGATGGCCGTCGGGTCCCCCATCACGCTGCCGTAGACGTGAACGTTCACAATCGGACCGGACTGCGTTGCCGGCGCGCCGCCGGACTCCGGCAGGCCCGTGGCGGGATTGGCCGGGAAGGAGCCGACTGCCCCGCCGCCCGCCCCGCCTCCGCCTCCCTGAAAGGTCTGGGCGCGGATCGCGGCCACCTTTGCCAGGCCTGCCGCCGTGATTGCGGCGGCAACGGCATAAGAAATCGGGGCAGGGTAATCCTTCAGTGCACGGGTCGCGCCGGCATAGGTAGAAATGATCGCCTCTGAAATAGCCGCCATCTTGTACATCGTGAACCATTGCCGGGCGTGCTTGCCGCCGATGGACGCCATCATTTGGAAAGCCTGGGCGAAGTTGCTCGCTATGACCTGGTAACCCTGCTGGCGCAAGCGCCGCTCATGTTCCGCCTGCATGATTCGCTTGATGGATTCTTCCTGGTCTTTCCGCGTCTCCGCCTCCATGATCGCCGCGTAATCATAGTAATGCTTCTTTTCAGCTTCGTTGTCTTTTGCAAGGTCGTTGGCCCTTGCGTTCGCCCGCTCTGCCTGCTTTTTCCGGAGCTCGGCCTCCTTCTGGTCCCGCTCGTCGATCAGCTTCTGCGCGTCCTTCTCGTTCTTTTGCGCGATCTGCTGCGCGTAAATATAGTTCATGATCGGCGCGATGAGCCCGGTATAGCCCCGGTCCTTCATCTCGACGATCTTCTCCGTCAGCTTCTCGATCTCTTCCCGCTCCTGCTTCATCCACTCGGCAAAATTCTGGTCCAGGATGCGCTTCTTGACCGCGTGCAGCCGCTCGTTCGCCTGCTGCAGCTCCGTGGTCTGTATCTTATTCCCCGCAAGCGCCGATTCTTCCTTGAGCAGCCCGTCGACGCTCTTCTCCAACTCCTCGTGCTCTTTCTTTTTCTCCGCGTTGAACTTGCTCCAGATTGCATAGGCCGCCATGGCCGCCAGGCCCACGATGCCCATGGCCGCGGCGTACTTGCCGAAGGACGATGCCAGGTTCTCCACGGAGTTGCCGAGCTGCCGGCTCATCTGGTGCGGCACGCCGAGGGACTGGGCGAGGTTCTCGGCGCTCTCGCCCAGGGACCACATGCCGAGGCGTCCGGCCTCGGAGCCCCGCTTCATGGACTGGCCCATGGTCTCGGATTTCTGGCCGACGGACGCCATTACCTCGGCGACCTGGGCATCGTCGAGCAGGAGCCGCGCTCTTATCGGAGGAAGTTCATCTGCCATAGCGACCCGCCTTGAGCATAGAGAAGCCCCATGCGCGGACCAGGTTCTTCATGAAATTTGTCCGAACGTGGGCCTCGAAGGTCTCGTGAAATTTGTAGCGCTTGCGGTACATCGGGGCGCGCGAAAAATAGAGCACCGGGATGACGGAGTTCGGCCCCATCCTCCGGAACACGCCCACGCGCGGCGAGACAAACAGGTTTCCGTAGGCGCCCTTGTTTCTTTTCCTGGACCGGGCCGTGATGTTCATCATATACCCGGCCGCGTGCTCCGCAATTCCGGCGCCAGACTTTATCCTAATCATCTCTTGCCCGGAAATATTTCCGTAGGCGTCGCGCTTTGCTCCGGGGCCCGGGGTGATGAACTGTCCGCTGCCGAACAGGCCCGGATACCCGAACCGCAGGCTCCGCTCCGATGATTTTATTTTTCTGCCTCCGCCGAAGATATGCGGGGCAAGCACGCCTGCGGGCGTCATGTGCGTCTTGCCGGGGAATTCTTTGTCGCTGATGACCACCTCGATGTAGCGGCGCTGAAAATCCGCCTTGACGTAGAGCGGGGACCGGAGGATGCGCGGGGCGGGACCGGAAAACGTCCGGCCGATCTCCGCCTGCTCCGCGGCCCTCGCACCGTAGGCAGTGGCGTTCAGCGCATCGACCACCGCCTGGAGAATCTTCGTCTTCGCCAGGTCCGAGAGCCCCGCCTGAAATTCCTTGAGCCCGTTGATCTGCACTCTGAAATTCATTTCTTCTCCCGCTCCATCGCCAGCCGTTCCCGCTCCGTCCTGAGCCTGCCGAGGGCGATCCAGTCGTCGTTCGTCAGCTCATGCCTGCCTACATCACAAGGCGAGTCCGTGAGCGCCAGGTAGAACAGCAACCGGTTCAGCCGCGGGTTCCAGACGTCCTGCCCCCAGGGGCAGGCCTCGCAGACCCGCTCGATGAACCCCTGTTCCGCGGCCTCGAACCCCGGGTCCACGTCGCTCATCACGTCGCATTCGCCGCAATCAGGGACCTCCGAGCGCTTGAGCATCACCCTGAAGTCCTCGATCAGTTTTTTTCGTCGAGCGCCAGCGGCACCCTGTCGAACCTGCGGAACACGATCTCTGTTTTCAGATTCAACGGGAAAGCGGCTTTACGCTCCGGCGTAAGCGGCCCTTGTTCGTCTTCCAGGTCTTCGAACCCCGTCAGGAGCAGGTCGAAGAATTTCCCCTGCACCTGCTTCACGTGCATCATGGCCTCGGCCGGGGTTGCCTTGTCCGGCACACTGAACTTTTCCGCCTGGTAGGCGTTCATTTCCTCGTTCGTGGGCTCTCGCAGGAGCACAAAGGCGTCGCCGCCAGGAAGGGTCAGCCGCACCCGCGCTCCGTTCGGAAGTTTTGCCATAACTAATCTCCTTTTTTCTTCGTGTCTTCGTGCCTTCGTGGCGGCCCTAGGTCTACACCGCGAAGTACGCCGCCTTGGCGTTGTACCCCTCGAAAATGCTGATGGGGTTCGTGCCGTCGTCCATGATCAATATCTCGAAATCCTGCGTGAGGCTGTCCCCTACCCCGCCCTTGGGGTGCGGCGCCTTTTTGAGCTGGAACTTCGGGACGATGATCTGGAACCCGTAATAGAAGCTGCCGCCGGCCGCAATGAGCGTCGCGTGCTTGCAGTCCAGTTCCAGGGCCAGGGCCGTCTGGTTGAGATAGTGGTTGAGTTCCGTGTTGTCGTTAAACAGGACCGTGAGGCCGAGCTCCACGCCCCGCCTGCCCGGGTCCAGGTCCTGGAGCACGCCGGCGCCGCCGTGGCCCCGCTGCTCCTCGAAGTTGTTCATGAACTTCCACCGCCAGGACTTGACCCGGGGGCCCATGCTCGTGGGCGTTCCGGAGGAAATGTTCTCCAGTCCCTGGGTAAGCGTCGCGTCGATCGAGATGGCCGTCGACGCCTCACGCCATATTTTGGTGTACCGCGAGTAGAGCCGGGGTTCCGAGATCTTCGCCACGAATCCCGTGGCGTCCACGGCCCGGGTGCCGGAGCCGATGATCTCGGCCGAGAGTTTCACCGGCCCGCCCTCCTCGCCCGAGATCTCCACGCTGTTTACCTTGCAGCCATTGTGCAGGTACTGGATCCCGCCCTTTTTCCCTATTACATTGAAGCTCGGGATGGCCGCGCCCACGGCCGCGGGGTTGCCTTTGTGCTTGTACGCGACAAATGCGCCGTCCTGCGTGGCCGTAAGCCCGCCGAAGGCCCCGGCCACCATGCCGATGATCGCGTTCGGCCGGGCCCTGGCCTCTTCGTAGCCGAACTTGAAGCCCTGCTCCGTGATCTCCTGCTCCGTGGCGTATTCGCTGCCCGTCACGGCGTCGAGATCGTCCACGACCGTGTCCGCCCAGTCCGGGTCGTAGTCGCTGTGCCCCTTCATGGTACAGAAGTTCGTGGCGTTGATGACGACCGCCGCGTCGTAGGTCGCCTCCTTTTTAAAGAGGCTCATCATGAGACTCTGGTCCCAGCCTTTTTTCGTGATCATTACTTCCTCCTTTTTTCACTCCACGG
>ERZ1292632.4225-Hain-H43-01um-R2-4225-length-10436-cov-4_pt1 | contig 10436 bp, 9 predicted proteins | sample MGYA00564407_ERZ1292632 | MGnify/ENA primary metagenome ERZ1292632 (study PRJEB36523, sample SAMEA6512637) | groundwater metagenome | collected 2019-01-08 | study: AquaDiva: Metagenomics assemblies of 32 groundwater samples | reverse complement strand
CCTTTTTAAATCTATTTCAAAAATATGTGCGGAATTGTCGGTTTTGTTAGCGAAGGCAAAAAAGAAACTTTGGAAAAAATGAATTCCACCTTGGTCTATCGGGGACCGGACGAAGATGGTTATTTTTTTATTGAGGGAGAATTGGGATTTGGCTTCCGGCGCCTGGCCATTATTGATTTGGCTGGCGGTAATCAGCCGCTTTTTAATGAAGACCAATCAATAGTTTCAATGCTGAACGGCGAAATTTATAATTTCAAAGAGTTGCGCCAAGATTTGGCCAAAAGGCATAAGCTTGTCACTCAAGGCGACACGGAAGTCATTCCCCATCTTTATGAGGAAATCGGTGAAAAACTTTTTGAAAAATTGAACGGGATGTTCGCTATCGCGATTTTTGACCGGAAAAACAAGAAATTGATTTTGGCGCGGGATCGATTCGGCAAAAAGCCGCTTTTTTACGCGATTTTAAATCAGACTTTGATTTTCGCTTCCGAGCCTAAGGCGATTTTGGAATATCCCGGGATTAAAAGGGAACTTAATCCGCAGGCCTTAAATTTATATCTAATTCATGAATACGTGCCTTGCCCTTGGTCGATTTTTAGAGGAATTAAAAAGATTGAGCCAGGCAGTTTTTTAGTTTTTCAAAACGGCCGGATTCAAAAGGATCGGCGTTATTATGAAATTGAATTTAATCGGCGGGATTTGGAAGTAAAATTTCAAGATCCGGTCAAAGAATTGGATCGACGCTTGGAAGAAGCGGTGCAAAAAAGATTAGTGGCGGATGTGCCGCTGGGCCTTTTTTTATCTGGCGGCCTTGATTCCAGCACGGTTTGTTATTTTGCCCAGCGTCTGCAAGATCAAAAAATAAAGACTTTTTCTGTCGGTTTCAAAGACCAATCGTTTGATGAATCAAAATACGCGCGGCAAGTCGCTGAGGTTTTAAAATCGGAACATCACGAGAAAATTCTGGAGGCCGAGGACCTTTATTCTTTGGCGCCCCAGATCTTTAAAATGTTGGATGAACCGTTGGCTGACGCCGCCATTATTCCGAATTTCTTGCTGGCGCGCTTCGCGCGCCAGTCCGTAACCGTAGCGCTGGGGGGCGACGGGGGAGATGAAATTTTTATGGGCTACCCCACTTTTCAAGCCCACCGGCTTTTTGATTTTTATCGGTTCGCGCCGGATTTTTTAAAAAACAATTTAGTTGAACCGATTATCAATCATCTGCCCGCTTCTTTTGCCAATATTACTTTTGATTATAAGCTTAAGCGTTTTATTCTGGGCTTAAAATATGGGCCGGAGAGGCGCGATTCAATTTGGATCGGTTCTTTCACGCCGGAAGAGAAGCAAAAACTTTTGACGCCGGAAATTTTGAAAGAAACGGAAGGCTTTAATGACTTTTCCGTGGTTGACCGTTATATGGGTGAAGTAGCCCATCGGCCGTTTCTGGAAAAAATAGCCTATCTATATCAAAAAACTTATATGACTGACAATATTTTGGCGCGTACGGATCGGGCGAGCATGTTCGTTTCGCTGTAATTGCGCGCGCCCTTGCTTGATGTGAATGTGGTTGATTTCGTGAATTCTCTGCCTCAAAATTTAAAACTCCGCGGCTTTAAAACCAAATATTTATTAAAAGAACTGATGCGGGGCCGTTTGCCGCAAAATATCATTGACAGTTCCAAAAAAGGATTTGGTATTCCGGTCGCTCGTTGGCTTCGAGGAGAATTAAAGAGTTTGATGCTTGAGGTTTTGGATTCCAAAAAGTTGGCCGGGGAAGGAATTTTTCAGCCTAAAACCGTGGAACTTTTAATTTCCGAGCATCTTTCCGGCAAAAAAGACAATCGTAAGCTTTTGTGGACCTTAATGGCTTTTGAACTTTGGCGAAAAAATTGGCTGAAGAATTGATTATTTAATATCAGATGGGATACAATCACAATAATCAGGAAAAATGTTATGAATATTCTATTGTTTACGCCTTCCTACAGCTTAATGAAAAAAGGATACGGCTCCAAAAGAAAATTGCGGGCCGGGCTTTTTCCGCCGCTCGGTTTGGCCTATTTGGCCAGTCCTCTGATCAAAGACGGGCATGATGTCAGAATCATTGACGCTTCTTCTTATGAATATTCAGACGAACAGATTTGGGACATGGTCCAGCAATTTAAGCCGGATATTTTTGGCATTTCTTCCGTTACCTCTTCGGCCGACGAATCTTACGCTTTGGCTAATTTTTTGAAATCAAAACTTCCCAAGAAACCAATCATTTACGGCGGGCCTCATGCCAATTGTTTTCCCGAATTGGTTTTTGAGAACATTAAAGATCTGGATATGTTGGTCTATGGCGAAGGGGAAGTCACTTTCAAAAAAATTGTTGATTTTTATAAAGAAAACGGTCGTTTGCCCGAAGATTTACCCGGCACCTGTTTGAAAACAAACGGCCAGATATTCAAAAATGTTCCGGCCAAGCCCGTCTTGAAATTGGACGATATTTTGCCGCCCGCCTATCAATTATTTGATTACCAAGGAATTTATCGGCCCTTGCCCCTCCAATATAAAAAACTGCCCGTGGCCAATATGATTACTTCCCGAGGTTGCCCTTACGGCAAATGCACTTTTTGTTTTGAATCGGGCCGGGCTTCTCAAATTTATCGCCGGCAGAGTCCCGAACGGACCGTGGAAGAAATTAAAATGTTGGTCAAGGATTTAAGTGTCAAGGAAATCGCTTTTTGGGATGATAATTTTTTGATCAGCGAAGATTGGATTTTTAAGTTTTGCGATCTGTTAGACAGTGAAGGCATTAAGATTCCTTGGAGTGCCAACGCTCGGGTGGATACCATCAGTGAAAAAATGTTGGAACGGGCGGCCAAATCCGGCCTCTGGAATATTTTTTATGGTCTGGAAACCGGCAATCAGGATCTGCTGGATCGGATAAAAAAACGCATCACTTTGGAGAAAGGCCGCCAAGCTTTGGCCTGGACCAATAAATACGGCATTGATAGCCGCGGATCTTTCATGTTGGCTTTGCCCGGCGAGACGCCGAAAAAAGGCCGGAATACCATAAAATTTGCCTGCGAGGTTGGTGTCACTTACGCCCAGTTTTTGCCGACTCATCCGGAATGGGGCACCGAGCTTTATGATGACGCGATGGCTTCGGGTAGGCTCATTCCTCTCTATAAAGGAAGAACTTCGGTAACTTTTATTCCCGAAGGCTATAAAGACGCTAGCGCCGTGAGAAAGATGCAACAGAAAGCTTACTGGATTTTTTATCTGCGACCCGGCTACATTTGGAAACACATCAAGCGTTTGAGAAATTGGGAGAACTTAAAACAGTATTTTGACGCGGCCACTTATATTATTGGCATAACAACTTAAAGATAAAAAATATGAAAAAAATTAATTTTGGCTGCGGCCAATATAAAAAAGAAGGGTTTATTAATATTGATATCAGCCCGGCGACCTATCCTGATATTTTGCACGACTTGGAAAAAATTCCTTATCCTTTTGAGGATGAAAGCATTGATCTGGTTGAAGCGGATCATGTTTTGGAGCATTTGAACAATCCTCTTTCGGTCATGAAAGAAATTTGGCGCATTCTAAAGCCCGGTGGCCGAGCGACCATTAAAGTGCCGCATTTTAGCCGGGGATTCAGCCACGCCGACCACAAGCGGGGATTTGATCTGGGTTTTCCTTATTATTTCAAGCCGGAATTTAAGGGTGGTTATACGGGCGCGCCTTTTGAATTGGAAAAACAACGGATTCGTTGGTTTTCTCAATTAGCCTTGAAAAAAGCGACTCTTCCGGCCGCGTTTTATTATCCGGCTTGGGTGGCGGGCAAAATATTCGATTTTTTGGCTAACCTCTCGCCTTTTTTCTGTTCGCGCGTTTGGTGTTTTTGGGTTGGCGGATTTGAAGAAATGGAATTCACTTTTGTCAAAAAATCACTGGAATAGAGTTTTCGCGTTGGAACAAAAAAACGCCCCCGCAGCTGCGGGGGCGTTTTTTGAAACTTATTATTTGTCCATCAAATATTTTTCAATAAATTCTTTTTCAAAAGCCGGCAGGCAAAAGGCGGTTTTGGAATAGAAAGGGTTTTTCAGCATTTTTTCAACAATTTGTTCCAGGCTCTCATTCTTTACGTTGCCGTAGATCACTTGGATTAAAGGACAAGAAACCACATCGCCGTAGGGCTGGACGCCGATTTTTTCCCGAGCCGCCGGGCAACGAACGGTTGTCAGGCTAGAATACATATCGGTTCGGACCGAGGAAAATTTCATCAGCCACCAAAAGTACTGTTTTTCTTTGTCGTTCATCAGAATCTCAATTCTGTTTTTCCAAGCGCCGGTGACGCAGGGAGGAGTGATTTGCAAATTGACCTTTTTGGTTTGGGCTAATTTAACTAGGGCTAGTAGGTCGTGATTTTTTATTTTTTCATGAGTGCTGATGGTGTTTAAAGTAACTCTTATTTTCAGGGGTCTGGCCCACTCAATTACTTGCATAATTTTTGTGTATCCGTTTTCTCGGCGATTATCATCGTGAATTTCGGGCAGAGCGCTATCCAATCCCATTTCCAACGAGCTTAAACCGGCTTCCGCCAGTTTTTTTAATGTTTCTTCGGTCATTAATAATCCGTTGCTGCACAGATGCACGTAGCATTTTTTTGATCGCAGATATTTTGTGATCTCTAAAACGTCGTTTAATTGCAAGAGTGGCTCGCCGCCTGTAAGGCAAAATTGGAAAGCGCCCATGGCCCGTGCCTGGTCAATAATATTTTTAAATTCCGCCATTGTAAGGCGTTTTTTTGAGGGATCGTAAGCGAGGCGGCAGGAGCATTGATCGCATTTGGAATTGCAATTGTATTCCACCGCGATTTCCAGAGATCTTAAACGCTGCTTGCCCATAAAAAATTTATCAAAATAATTCTTTAATATTTTGGGTATTAAATAAGGATTTTCGGCAATTATTTTCAGAGTCTGCCCGATTCGGTTAAAAGAGAATCTGAATTGGCAATATTTTCGATAGAAAGCGCTTTGAGTATATAGGGAAAAATTCTTTTCATATTTTTCTATTTCTCCCGGTTTGAAGAAATCGGAAATTCGCTGAATTTTTTCAGTTTCCATTTATGGTTTAATTCAATTATTAATTATTTCTTTTTTTACGTAAGTCAAATTTGACGAGTCCTTGTGTTTGGAAGAGCGATAGACCAGTTCGGCGATCAATCCCATTAAAATCAATTGAAAACCGACAATGACGAAAGAAACGGTCAAAATCGGCAAAGGAGTTTGAACGAACATCATACCAAGAAAAAATTTGTAATAAAGCATAATCAGAAAAATTAAAAAGCTCAAAATAAAACAGAATACTCCCGCGGCGCTGAAAAAATGAAGCACGCGGTTGTGATATTTTTCAAAAAAATAAAAAGCCAAAATATCCACCAAAACGTCAAAGATTCTTTTGGCGCCGTATTTGCTTTTGCCGAATCTCCGCGGTGTAAAATTGACGGGAATTTCGGCAATTTTGGCGCCTTGCCGCGCCATGTAAGCCAGAAGCAGGCGGTGCATATCACCCGAAAAAGAGATATTATCAAACATTTCGCGCCGATAGGCCTTGAGCGTACAGCCAAAATCATGAATTTTCACGCCGCCGGCGAAAGAGAGGAACTTATTGGCCATGATTGAAGGAAGGCGCCGCGAGAAGACGGCGCCGGCCCAGCGTTTTTTTCGCCAGCCCGAAACCACATCATAACCCTCGTTGAGTTTTTCCAAAAGCAGAGGAATGTCGTTGGGATCGTTTTCCAGGTCTGCGTCAATAGTGATTAGAATATTGCCTTGGGCTTGGCGCACTCCCACCCCCAAAGCCACGGTTTGACCGAAGTTCCTCTTTAAATGGATTATTTTGGCTGGCGTTAATTCTTCCAGAACTTGGGGCGTCCGGTCGCTTGACCCGTCATTCACAAAAATAATTTCAAAAGGCAAACCGGTCTTTTGAAGCGTCTCAACTAATCTCTCATGGAGCTCTTTTAGTGATTTTTCTTCATTGAATACTGGCAGGATTGCCGAGATAAAATTTTGCATACCCAGTATATCAACTTCCAGTGCCGAACCCCGTAGAGCTACTTTGTGATTCTACGGGGCCGAACGCCTTTTTATTTTGGCGTTTGTATTCCAGAAGTCGTAATCCTAAAAATCTTCGACCTTGAGTGGTTTTTAAATAATTTTCACGGCGTTTGGCATCGTTCATATTTCTACATCCTTCAAAATAAATAAGTTGAAATGGCAATCTGTATGCCGTCGAAAAATTTAATCCTTTCTTGTGTTCTTCTAACCTTCTTTTGAGATTGTTGGTATAGCCTATGTAGTACTCCTGGTCTTTTAAACTTTTTAGGACATATACATAAAAGAACATACTGGAAGTTGTATTACTGGGCATATTTTCTTGTTTTTTTAGCTTTATTATAGTATATTATATAAGATCGCTTTTGGCAATTTAAACGGAAAATTTTATTATGAAAACGTTTTTTATCACCAGCTTCCATCCCCATATTTCCCGTAATATTCTCTCCACGGATTTTTTGAAAATACTAAAAGCGCAGAACCAACTGCGTCTGATTATTATAGTCCCTGACTATAAAGTTGATTATTTCAGGGCGAATTTCGGCGCCGATAACGTGATTATTGAAGGTATTACTCCTAACCTTACTTCAAAAACCAAAACCGGTGTTTTTTTTAAAAGGCTCGGTTTTTTCTTATTTGACACCAAGACCGCCCGCTCCAAAAAAAAATATGAATATCTTTGCCGGGGGAAATATCTAATTTATGCCTTTTCCCAATTTATGGGTTTTTTGAGCCGGTCTTTTTCAATTAGAAAGATAGTTCGTTATCTGGATTATTATTTTTCTCCCAAAAATTTATTCAACGAATTATTCAATAAATACAAACCGGAGGCGATTTTTTCTACCGATATCCAAAATGAGAATGATATTGGTTTGCTCCATGAAGCGAAACGTCGGAAGATGCTGATCTTGGGCATGTTGAGGTCTTGGGACAATACCACTCAGCGAATTTTGCGAATTTTACCAAATAAATTTTTTGTCGGTTCTCAAGCCTTGAAAGAAGAAGTTTCGCAATTGTATCGCTATCCAGAGAAAAAAATTATCATCACCGGCAATCCCCATTACGATCGCTATTTAAAGGGCCCTTCTGTTTCCAAAGAACAATTTTTTGCCAAATTTGGTCTTGATCCGACCCAAAAAATGATTCTTTACGCTCCGTTGGGAAATTATTTATTAAGGAATAATGATGTTGACCAATATATTATGGAAATATTAGGAAAGATTGATGCCCAGATTTTGGTGAGATTTCCTCCGGATGAGTCGGTAACTTTAAAAAACTTTATCAAACCGGCCAACATGGCTTACGATCAGCCCGGAGTGGTTTTCAATAGCGAGAGATTTGGTGACCGGGAAATAAGTTTGGATGACGATCAGCGATTAATTGACGCGATTAATTGGTGCGATTTAGCCATTACCGGTCCGACCAGCATTTGTCTTGATGCGGCTTTATTGGATAAACCCGTTATCGCGGTAAATTTTTCTCCGGCGCCGAAAAATTTTTGTGAATCGATTTTCGGGTATCATTGCGACCACATTAAAAAACTATTGGGAAGCGGCGGCGTATTCTACGCGACCGATAAAAACGATTTTTTAAGAGTGATTGAAGAATATTTAAAAAATTCAGAAAAAGATAAAGAGGGAAGAGTTAAAATTAGGGCTCTTTGGTTCTCTCACGCCGATGGCCGGTCGGCCGAGCGTTTGGCTCGGGAAATCATCGGCGCCGTAAAATCATGAAGACCATTATTATTCCCGTTATTAGCGCCATTGATAAATTATTTGCCCGCAGTTTTTTGGAAACGGATGCTTTTTTGGAAATTATCAAAGAACCGAATGTCAGACTGATTTTATTAGTTTCAAAAAATCGGTTGGAATATTACCGGAAAGAATTTAAATTTGATAATGTGATTTTTGAAATTTTGCCCGAAGTAAAAAATTTTTGGTCCGAAAGATTTTTCAAATTTTTGGAAGCCGCCAGCATTCATACACGAACGGTTAAGATCATTCATTGGACCGCCTTAAAAAGAAAAGGAGCCAAGAAAAATATTTTGGCGAGAACTTTTATTTTCTTTTTGAGCCGTTTGTTGTGGTACGCAGGTCAATTCCGCTTTTGGCGGAATTTAATCAGACGATGTTATTTTTTGATGCCTTCTTGCGTCTTCTCGGAAATTTTTGAGCGCTTTAATCCCGATCTGATTTTCGGTCCGACTTTGATATTTTCGGAAAATCTTTTTTTGAAAGAAGCTAAAAAAAGGAAAATAAAAATCATCGGTATGGTTTGGAGCTGGGATAACCTCTATAGCAAATCATTGATTAGGGTCCACCCCGATTACTTATTGGCTCATACTGATTCCATCGCCGGTCAATGCGTCCAACTCGGCGATTATTCGGAGAAACGGATTTCTGTTATTGGCGTTCCCCAATATGACCGGTATTTCAAAAAAGAGGGAATTGAGGGAAGGGGCGAGTTCATTGAAAAAATTGATGGCAATCCCGCAAAAAAATTGATTCTGTACGCTTTTTCGGGTAAGGCCGGGCTCGGCATTGAATTTGATATTTTGAAGATTATTCATAAAATAATCTCTGAAAAAAAATTAAGCGATAAGGTTCAAATGTTGGTCAGGCCCTATCCGCGTTTTGATTTCTCACAAGAGCAGCTTGATGGATTGAAAAAAAAATATGGTTTTTTGGTCCATGGCGCCACTTCTCAATCGGGAAAAGATAAGGACGATTGGGGAATGGATAGGGAAGCAATAAGTTTTTTAACCAATAGTTTGGCTCATGCCGATATTGTCGTAAATATGTATTCCACTTTTTTCATTGAAGGCGCGATTTTTGACAAACCCTTGATCGGTATCGCTTTTGACGGCGAGCAAAAACTTGATTTTTGGAATTCAGCTGTCCGATTCTTTGAATGGGATCATTTGGCGGATTTAAAGCCTTTGAACGGAATTTGGCTGGTTAAAAGCGTCGAGAAATTGTCAGTGGCCATTGATAAATATTTAACCAAGCCGGCTTATCAAAAAGAAGGCCGGGAAAAAATTGTTCAACAGCAGTGCCAATTTATTGACGGCAACTCGGGAAAGCGCCTAGCCCAAAACATTTTAGATTTTTTAAAGGGATGAATTTTATGGATAATTCAAAGATTAAGACAATATTTATCAGCCTTTCTTCTCCTGCGGTTTTCAGAAATCTTTTTTTCTTCCCCGGCAGTTTTTTTGAACAGGTCAAAAAAAATCTGAAAGAGAGCGATGATTATAAAATTATCTTATTGATGTCTTCCCACTATCAAAAAAAATACGGCGTCTTTTTTGAAAAAATTCTTCCGGAATTAAACGGCAAATTAATCATTGAAACGGCGGATATTTCGATAAAAAAGAATCTTTGGCAAAGGTTTTTTTATTTTTTCTATTCTTATTTGATCTATACCGGCACCACCAAGCTCATGGCGACGATGGGTACGAGGCCCGATGAACCGCCCGCCGGGGGAAAATGGTATTTGGCCTTTTTAAAAATTCTGATCGCCAGAACTTTTGGGAATTCAAAATTCATAAAGCTAAAAATCGTTCCTTATCTTTTTTTAAGAATATTCAAAGAAAGGTCGTTTAAAGTTTTTTTTGAAAAATATCAACCGGATCTGATTTTTGCCACTCATCTTTACGGCTGGCCCGACGCCCAATTGATCGCGGAGGCAAAGCGGCAAAAAGTCAAAACGATCGGCATGCCGGCCGGTTGGGATCATCTGGATAAGTATTTTTTGCCGTTTCATACGGATATTTTATTGGCTCAAAGCGAGCAAGTGAAAGAGGTGGCTATTAAATATCAGGCCTATCAATCGGCGGAGATTGTCGTGACCGGCTATCCTCATTTTGATTTTATTTCGCGCCAAAATTATTTAATGCCCCGAGAAGAGATTTTAAAGAGCTTGGGTTTTCCGGCGGAAGCAAAAATTGTTCTTTACGTCTCCGGCAGCGCTTATTGTCCGGACGAGCCGGATATTATTGAGCGGATTTTAAAATGGGCGGATGAAGGGAAATTCGGTTTTGATGTTCGGGTGGTGATTCGACCATACCAAGGCGGCCGGAGCAAGGATAAAGAATTTGACCAACAAAAATTTGATCATTTTCATTCTCATCCCCGGGTCGCCTTTTACCAGCGGGAATTTTGGGGCGATTTAGAAAAGAGTAATTATTTTATGAATATTTTGGCGCACGCCGATGTCGTGATTTCGGTTTACAGCACAATGGTTTTGGAAGCGGCGGTGTTGGATCGGCCTTTGATGGCGATCGGTTTTGACGGCTATCAAAAAAGACCATTTGCGCGTTCCATTCGG
>ERZ1292632.4223-Hain-H43-01um-R2-4223-length-10436-cov-10_pt1 | contig 10436 bp, 17 predicted proteins | sample MGYA00564407_ERZ1292632 | MGnify/ENA primary metagenome ERZ1292632 (study PRJEB36523, sample SAMEA6512637) | groundwater metagenome | collected 2019-01-08 | study: AquaDiva: Metagenomics assemblies of 32 groundwater samples | reverse complement strand
AGCCAGGCCTCGTTCGCGAGGACCGCGCGGGTCTCCTCCTTCGCGATCTCGCGGACGCGCTCCTCGGTGAGCATCGGTCCCTCCTTCAGCGCGACGAGCGGATCGCGCAGCGTGCCTGCCGCGTAGCAGACCCCGGCCAGATGCCGGTGGTCGGCGCAGTACTCGGTGTGCAGGTGCGGACCGGTGCTCGCGCTGCCGGTGTTGCCCGAGCGCGCGACGAGCTGGTCGAGCTCGACCCGGTCGCCGGTCACGACGACAACGTCGGGGCTCAGATGCGCGTGCAGCACGCTCTCGCCGGTGGACGCGATGATGCGCACGACGACCCCTGAGAGGGCGTCCGCCCAGCCGGCGAAGACGACGACGCCGGCGAGCATTGCCGGGACGCTCACGCCGGTCGGCGTGAGGTGGTCGACGCCGGTGTGCGTCGGCGGCGACGGCGGTCCGACCCAGCTGCGGTCGGCGCCGAACTCGCCGCCGAGGGAGACCGGGTAGCGGGCGACGATCGGCTCGGCGCGCTGGTACGTCATCGCTTCGTCCGCAGCGGCGCGAGGATGTAGAGGTCGAGGTAGCGCTGCCAGTTCGGCATGTAGTCGCGAAAGAACTGCGGGATGTCCGTCCGCTCCCAGAAGGCCGCGATCGCGCGGTCGACCTCGATGGCCTCGGCGAGGCGGTCCGGGAGCTCGCCCGAGCGCGTGACGAACGCGATGCGCTCGGGCGTCGGTCGCGAGAGCGGCTCGAGCTCCGGGTACGACACGCCCTCGCCCATGACGCGGGCGAGGATCTCGGCCGCGATCTCGTGACGCTGCGGGTGCGTGCCGTCAATGCCGAGGTCCGGGTAGACGTCGTAGGAGCCGCCGCGCCGGCGTCCCAGCGCGTCGGCCCACAGGTGGCCGCACTCGTGGCGCACCAAACGGCGCAGCGCGGCGTCGTCGCTGTCCCACGCGGGCGGCACCACGAGATACGGAGCCTGCTCGCGCTCGTTCCAGCGGTAGTAGAGGTTCGGCGTCGCACCCGGTGTCGCGTCGAGCGTCACACCAGGACGAGGCAGCCACGGCAGGAACGCCAGCACGAGGTCGATCTCACGAGCGATGCGCAGCGTCAGCGCGGGAGCGGGGATCACGCGCGCTCACGCAAGCTGAGCTTGCCGATGGCGTCCACGATCCTCGCGTGCTCGTCACCTGATCGCTCCTGGTGATCGCGGAGCGTGACCGTCAGTTGGCCGAGCTCGGTCGCGGAGCGCAGGCGGGCCTCGTTGCTCTGCTCCACCGTCGTCCGGAGGGCGTCGAGGAACTGCGCCGTGACCGCCTTGCGCTCGTCGTTCATCTGTCGCAGCAGATAGAGCAGGATCGCGACGAGCGGGCCGGACACGCCGAGGGTCTTGACGACCTCGGTCCACTGCTCTGGCGTCATGTGGTCCCTTCCCTTCTCATGCCGGCGGTGGCGGCCCCATGCCGAGCTCGAACGCGAGCGCCTGCGCCTCGGTCCGCTCGGCGATCGTCAGGTTCGCGTTGCCCTTCGCGCGCAGCGCGTCGTAGCGCGCCTGCTTCGTCTCCGTCGCGATCTGCGCGGCCGACTTCGTCGGGTCGGGTGGGCGGTTCGTGCGCCGGGGGGTCTTGGTCGCCACATCCCACACGGCGGTCACATCGATCGACTCCATGTCCGGATGCCGGGTCAGCAGCAGGGCGAACATCTCGTCGATCTTCGCGGGTGCGTTCGCCAGGTCGAAGAACACGCCGTCGAAGTCGCCACGCATGAAGAGGCCCACCTTGTCGCGATGCCACAGGTGGACGTGGATGGAGCGGTCGAGCGTCGCTTCCGCGTCGAAGCAGACCGGGCAGAGCGCGGCGCCGGGTGTCGGACCGTGCTTCGTCAGCATCACTTGTACTCCACGACTTCCCAACTAACTGTCGCTGTGCTAATGGTCGCCACGGTCACCGATGTAGCACTGGCTAGGGCGATCTGACAGATGTGCTGGTAGTTATCTGTGGGAGCGGACCCTCCGAGATGAGCCAGAGACGACTTGGCGGTGTTGACGCTCGTGATGGTCGCGCCAGCACTTCCAGTCGTACCTCGCTGAATGCTGTTGATGACGCTCGGCGGGTTGTCTTTGATGTCCTTGACCTTCGCGTGCAGGCTGCCGGTCGCGGATGCGGCGTCAGCCCTCGCACCAAGGTCGGTGATGAGTTTGGCGAAGATGGCGCTTAGGTTTCCCATTACTGATTCACCCGCAGTTCGTCGATGACCCAGTCGCCCGTCGCAGCACTCGCGCCCCCACGGAGGCTCGTCCCGTTTGGCAGGAAGAATGGTCCGAAGTCGTACGGCGTGTTAGCAGGTACTGCTACTGCGTCCGCCAGTTTCTTGGTGCCGTCGTCGAGCGTCACGTTGACCGCCGCCGCGCAGGCGTAGTGCAGGACCAGCAGCCGGTCGAAGGCCGACGAGTTCAGCACCGTCGTCAGCGTCACGGTCATCGTCCCGCGCCCGCCTTGGGCCCATACGTCAGCAGCCATTTACAGCCCCCATCTCGCGGCGAAGATGCCGCTTGAAATGTTGAACGGTGTCGAGACCAGCGTGTCCGCGCCAGCGGCCCCCGCACGGAAGCGCAGTACCCCAGCGGTCGTGTAAATACGAGTCTTGCCCGCTCCGGGCGCGGCCGGCGCGGCCGCGTCGGTGAAGTCCTCGAGGACGAGCGGGCCGAGCGAGCCTGATCCGTCGCCGTTCGTGCCGTCGTGCGTGTGGAGCTTCAGCTCCATGTCGTTGCCCGTCACGCCGTGGTGGCCATTCCAGATCGAAGCCGTGATGAGGTCCCCGGTCGCGCGGTCGACGCCGTCGGTCCACGCCATCAGGCCGCCTCCGCCCGCGCCGGCAGTCCGTGAGCGGCGTTCTCGCGCCGCAGCGTCCAGACGTCCTCGCCGCGGTCCGGTCGGTAGTGGCGGTTCTCCTCCCGGCGCGTGAGAAGGGCGGCCTCGACGGCGCGGCGTGTCGCGGGGAGCGGGGTCGCGACCGGCCGCCAGGCGCGACCGTCCGCGCGGTTCCAGCAGCCACAGCACATGAAGCGCGGGGAGCCGAAGTCGACGTACTCGGCGCCGCCGCACTCGCACTTCGCGATCCAGCGGCCGGCATTCACGTAGGCGATCACCGGCGTGCCGACCAGGCGGTCAGGGTCGCCGAGCTCGACTTGGAGAAGGTCAGCTTCCTCGCGCAGGAGGATCCCGCCGGATGCGAGCGCCCTCGCGACGTCCGCGCGCCGGCGGCCGAACGCGGCGACGGCGAACGTGACCGCGTCGACCTCATGGCCCGCTGCGGCGAAGCGCGTCCGCATCGTCTGGATCCGGTCATCCACGACGGCGATCACGGATCTCCCGCAGCAGTGCCGGAGCGGACCCGCGGGCGACATTCAGCACGAGGAAAGCCTGGCCGTTCCTGATCGTCAGACCGGCCACGTCGGGGTCCGACAGCAAATCGGTCGCGCGCTGGAGATCAATGGCGATCTCAGCGGCGATCGGAGGAGGCGGGCGTCCATTCATCGTCCGAACTGCTCCCACTCGACGAACTCGTAGCCGAGGTTCCGGCCGAAGGTGAGCGTGCCGGCGGTGTGGCTCTTGCCCACGACGGCGAGGTAGCAGGTGCCATCCGGGATGCCGGCCACGGCCGGGAAGCTCGCGCCGATCGGCGGCAGCTTGTCCCAGGCGCCGGCGACGCTCGGGAGCACGAGGTCCTGCTGCAGCATGAGCGTCGTCGCCGCCGGGCCGCTAAGGTCGCTGTTCTGGTAGATGGCGAGGAAGATGCCGTAGGCGGCGCTGGCGATCGTGTGCTTGACCTGCAGACTGAGGTTCGTCCGGAAGAGGCAGCGCGCCCTCGGCAGCTTCACGGTGATCGGCCCGAAGAACAAGACCCAGGTCTCCAGCGCCGTGGTGGAGCCCGTCGTCAGCGAGGTCCCGCCATGCTCGATAAGCCTCAGATAACGCTCGAGCTTGGTGCTGGCGGCCGGGTCCTCCGAGAGCGTCACGGTGCCAGCTTCGTCCCGGTCCCCAGCGGGGAGGACCCCAGCGCCCAGTACTCGTCCCCCGTCGCGTCCGAGAGCACGTAGGTGATCCAGTGGCCCGCCTGCGAGAGCCGGTGGCGGATGGCCTCGACGAAGAAGTCGCGCGAGAGGCCGAGTTGCGCACCGGATGCGCCGGTCCCGCTGGCCACGACGGTGATGCGGTCGGAGACAGCTCGCGTGAGCGCCTCGGTCATGTGCGCCGCGCTCCAGTCGGCGCGGAAGGTGATCTCGAGCACCGGCCGGGGCTCCTTGTAGCGGGACAGACCGTACTGGCAGTACGCCAGGGCCACGGCGCTCGTCGGGTAGAACTTGCCCCCTAGCGAGTAGCTCCGCTTCCCATAGGCCGTCTGGGAGGCCGGATCGGCGGCCTTCACCGTCAGAAGGTCCCTGCGGTAGGCCGCCGTCCCGCGCGCCCGCAGCGTCGTGAGGTAGGCGATCAGGCTCGCGTGCGCGTTCGTCAGCGTGATCTTCATGCTGCGGGGGAACTTCGAGACCGCCACCGTCACCGAGGCCGTGAGGTCGCTGCCGGTGCCGTCACTCGCGCTGTTCGCGACGTAGTCGGTGGTCGCGACCGGCGTCGTCCAGGCATCGACGTGGTCGGCCTGCTCGGGCGAGGACGGCGTCGGGTACTCGACCCACAGGTCGCGCGAGCCGAGCGCCGGGACCGAGGTGACCTCGGGATCCGTCCAGAGGACCGCCAGGAGCTGGAGGTCCCAGAGCTGGACGCTCGCCTCGAAGTCGTTGTGGATCTCCCGCCAGGCGTCCCGCTGCATGGGAGCGACGTATGGCAGCGCCGCGCCGATCGCGTCCGAGAAGGTCGCCTGCGACGCCGTATGCGGCGTCTTCAGCCGGTGGTGGACGTCCTCCCAGACGACGTGCCCGGCCTTGGACTCACCGAGGAAGCCCCACTCGGTCTCCTCGAGCTCGCGCAGCGCGCTGAGGCTGTTCTGCTTGTCAACGGCCCATCTGGTCATCGTGATCTGGCCGGTGTCGAGCGTGCGGTCCGCCGCCGGCCAGCCAACATCGTCGAGCACGTCGCCGACCGCGGCACCGGTCGCGCGGTTCGTCTTCACGCCGACCGCGGCGTCGCGCCGGGCGCAGTAGCCGATCGGCCCGTAGCAGCTGAGGGCCGCGTACGATCCGCGCTCGCGATCGCGGAGCGGCGTGATGGTGTCGAGGAAGCCGGCCCAGAGCGTCGCGGCGCTCGGCGCGGTGGTGCGCAGACGCACGCGGCGGGCAGGCTTGATCTTCCCGGTGAGCGCGCTAGCGGCGTTGAAGGAAGCGAAGCGCCCGTCCTGGTCCTTCAGCGTCGCGACGAGCTCGCCGGCGATCGCGCGTCCGGTCAGCTGCGATGCGTAGTCGCGCCCGTACCCCCACTCGGAGGAGACATGCCGCGAGATCTCGTCCGTCCAGACCCCGGTGGCGAAGTCGGTGGCGTCGCCATCCCAGTTGACCTCGAGGAGGTACGTTCCGAACGTCGGCATCTCAGCCGGTCTCCGTCGCGATGAGGCCGCGGAACGCCCCGCGCTGGACACCTTGGGCGACGGCCTCGCGGACCTTCGCCGCGATCTCCGGTACGCCGATGGCGCTGCCGTGGATCTCGACATGGACCGTCACGTTGCCGCCGCCACCGCTGCGCGGGACGACGTGCTCGCCGGCCTGCAGGTTGTAGAGGCCAGAGCGCTCGATCGGTCCGCCCTGATGCCGGTTGGGGATCATCGTGATGGTCTCGGCGCGGATCGCCTTCAGCGGGTCGAACTTGTCGAAGAACACGTTGCCGCCGATCTCGCGACGGCTGTCGGGGTTGAGTCCGATGGCGAACATCTGCGCCCGCCACAGCGTCGGGTCCTTGGACTGGTCGGCCCACACGCCGCCGTGGCCTTCGGGTCCGCCCTGCAGCGGGCCCGGGAGCGGCGAGCGCGCGATCTCGAGCGCGCGCTGGGCGCGGTCCTGGGCGTCGCGGCGGGCCTGCTCCGCTGCGTCCTTCGCCATGCGCGCCAGCTCCGCGTTGAGCTCCTGCATGGAGTTGCGGAGCTGCATCTGCAGGATGACCTTGGAGTCGTCGATGCCCTTCGCCATGCCGGCACCGATCGCGCGGCCGACCGCCACGGCAGCGGGCACGACCATCGTCTCGGCCAGGTCCATCAGCTGCTGCTTGGTGCCCTCGACGCCCTCGGCGGCGAGCAGGCGCGCCTGGCGCACGACCTCGGGTGTGCGCCGCTTGATGCCCACGGCGACGCCGACAGCGAAGTTCTGGCCCTCGTCGATCATGATCTCGGACGGGGAGCGCGACTCCCAGATCCGCTGCACCGTCTCGACGGCGCCGCGCGCGAGGCCACCAAGGGGACCGAGGAGCAGGTGCCAGTTGTCCGCGACGCCGCGGCTGAGGCCCTCGACGAGACTGCGGCCGAGCTCTCCGAAGCCAGAGAGCAGCTCGCCGGCGAAGGCCTTGAGCTCCTCGACCTTGCGGCCGATGACGTACGTCACCTTGTCCCAGTTGTCGATGACGACGCCGACGGTCTGCGCGACCTGCCAGAGCGCGAACACGACGAGCGCAGCGGCCGCGGCCACGGCGATGAACGGGGCTGCTGCCGCGAGCGTCGCCGGCACCATCGCCCAGAACGAGCCGGTGAGTGCGATGATCCGCGGCCACAGCGCACCCGCCGCGCCTGTGGCCGCGAGCCAGCCGGCCCGCAGCCCCGGGAGCATCGCGACGTACTGCTGCGCGGGGCCGAGCGCGGAGCCGATCGACTCCTTCCACTCGTCGATGCTGTCCTTCATCCGGAAGATCGCGCCCGCGCTCCCCTCCGCGTATTTCGCCGACTGGCCCCCGTACTTCTCCTGCAACGCCGCCAGCGCTTGGGTGGCGGTGGCGTCCTTGTCGAGCTCGATGCCGAGCTTCGACAGCGCGCCGATCTTGCCCATCTGGGCCTTGATGACGATCTCGGTGGCTGCGGCGAGGTCGATCTTGCGGCCGCGGGCGACCTCCATCGCCAAGGCCTCCAGCTCCAAGGCATGCGTCACGCTCTGCGACACCGGCGCCAGGCGCGACAGCGAGTCACGCGTCATGTCGTCGGAGAACGCGAGCTGCTGGCCCAGCGCGATGCGCTTGGCGATGAGCGGCTCCTGGACCGCATAGGCCTCGCCCATGTTCTCGACCGCCTGCTCGAGCCGCCCGGTCGATGCCGCATCCTCGGCCGCGGCCCGCGCCGCATCCGCGAGTGCCCCGACCAGGACGCCGCCGACGACGCCGGCGAAGGCGCCGGCGGCCTCGCGAGCAAGCTTGAACGTCGATGCCTTCTTGGCGACGACGGCCTCGGTCTTCTCGAGCTCGGCGCGCACCTTCGCCTGCACGGCGCTCGTCTCGTCCTGCGCGCGGAAGATGAGGGCTAGCTCAGCCACATCACGGCTCCTCGCCCAGCTCCCGCAGGCGAACGCTCTCGCCCATCACCGAGCGCACCCAGTCGTGGGACGATCCGCTCCCCTTCGGGTCGGCCTGGTAGTGCGAGAACGCCTCCGCGTAGTCGCGCATCGCGCCGCCGATCACGACCAGCGACCACGGCTGCTCCGCGATGGCTCCCGGGAATGGCAGCGCCCCCCACTGCCGCGCGGCACGCACGAGCGGCCACTCCGGCGGCTCCGGGCCGCTTCCGCTCAGGAAGCGGTGGAAGGCGACGAGCCTTTTCCCACCGCGGCCTTGGACGGGTCGGACCGGCGGACGATCTCGTCGGCCGCCCACGTCGCCGTGACCGGGTCGAGGTCCATGCCGTCGACAGGACCGGCGTAGCTCCACTCGGCGATCCCGCCGGGGTGCCCGTCGAGGCCGGTGAGGAGCGTGCGCTGGTCGTACTCGTTCGACGGATGCTCTTCGAGCTCCTTCGCGAGCCGCTCGACAGCGCGGGTACGGTCGGCATCACTGCGCGGCTGGTCCGTCGCAGGAAGCGCACGCGCGAGCTCGAGGGTCTGCTCGAACTTGCGACTCTTGGCCTCCTCGAGGACGTGCCAGGGCAGGGCCCGGAAGCGCATCCACTGGTCGGGCTCATTCGGGATCGCGACGCGGTCGCTGAGGATCGTCGAGGCGCGCGCCATGTCGTACTTCCTCCCTCGCGCCCCGCATAGGCGGATGCGCGCTCGTTCGGTCGCGTGGTCAGGCAGGTCCGAGCCGCCGCACCCCGCGGCTGGCGTGACGCCTTGCACGACTCGGGCCTGCCCACGTCGCTCCTAGGTCAGTGCGTTGGTCTTGTTCACGACCTTGGCCGAGAACATGTTGGTGCCGTCGTCGGAGTCAACGAGCTTCCAGGTGACGGCCTCCTGGCCGTCGGTGACGCCGTGCTTGAACGCCGTGGCCAGGTCGTGCTTCAGCAGCATGTCGAGCGTGAACTCGCGGGTCTGCGTGCCGAGGACCTGCAGTCGCATCGCGCGGAGCGTCCCGGCCTCGGCGGCGGTCTTCTCGGTGGCGCGCTGTGCGCCGACCTTCGCCTCGAGCTCGACGTCGAGCCCGCAAGCGTCGGCGTTGAACTCGTAGGCGGTGAAGTCGAGGTCGGTCCGTCCGTCGAAGCTGTGAAAAGGCTGCAGCCCGGTGTTGAACGTGACGTCCGCGCGGATGACCTGGCTGACGATCTGGGTCGTGCCGAGGTTCGCCCACGTCGAGTCGATCCAGATCTTGCACAGCGGGCTCGCCGGGATCTCGATCGTCGGCAGCGCGAGCGCGGCCGTGAGCGTGGACCCCTGCACCCGGCGCGCGAAGCCCTGCAGCGCGAAGCGCAGCGGCTGGTCAGCGCGGTAGATCCACTTGTACTGCGTGACGAAGAAGTAGCCCCACTCCTCGTCGATGGGCGTGGTGCCGTCGGTGGCGCGGCGCTCGAGCGTCCAGGTGTCCGGTGCGGGATCCGCCGTCAGCGACCGGGCGAAGGTCCACGTGTACGGGTCGATGCCCGTCGCGGTCACGCCGCCCTTCACCCCGGCGGTGAGCCAGTGGTGGTGCTGGTCGTAGACCAGCGACGTCTCAGGGATCGTGACGCGGGTGCCGCGCACGATGACCGTCTCCGACCCTGGGTGACGGTGGAGCAGGCCCTTCGCGAGCGCCGGCCGGTCGAAGCGGTCGGTCGGCTCGAAGTCGATCCGCTGTACGGCCGCCTTCGACGTCGCCGCGACGAGCGTGCCGCGGACGGTCTCCTTGCCGAGCTGGTAGAGATCGAGCCCTTCTGGGTACGGCATCAGTCGTCACCTCCGGCGCTGCGCGCCTTCCTCTTCGTCGCGGGTTCGTCGGACACGTGGTCGTAGAGCGCGCGGATCGCGCCCTTCTGGTCAGCGCTGAACTGCGCCTCGTACTCGGCCTCGAGCACGGCGAACTCCTCGTCGGGGATCTCGCGCCGCGGCGCGAAGCCCGGCGGCAGCTCGCGACCCTCGGTCTCTGGCTTCGGTACGAACATCTCTTCCTCCCTCAGATCCCGACCGTCACGGCCTCGTGCATGAGGACCTCGATGACGAGGTCCAGGCCCGTGAAAGCCAGGCCAGCGAACTCAAGGCGCGCGATCGTCGGATCGTTGCCGCGTAGCCGGATCGGGCCGGCGATGGTGCCATTGAGACACAGGTCCGCGCTGAAGGCGTCGAGCCACTTGTCGAGGAAGGCAGCCGCGATGTCCTGCGCACGGTCCAAGTCGGGGTTGTCGTGCATGAACTGCGACGCCACGAAGTAGTGCTGGGTGCGCTGCTCGTTGAAGTGCTCGACCGGCCCGAGCGTCACGCCGTGGATGAAGCACGGCGTCTCGAGCACGTGGTCCTTCTTCGGGACCAGCGTGTAGACCCGCGCAACGGCGAGCGTCTCGGGATCGGTGATGGAGAGTCCCTCCTCGACCGTCTTGATCCGAGCCAGGGCGGTACGGATGTTCTGCGTCGCCATCTACTTGTCCCAGACGTCCGCGATCTCGCGCGCGGTCTTCTCCGCGAGCTGCGGGAGCATCCGGGACACCTTGGCCTTCGCCTTCTTCATGAAGAAGCGGCCCTTTGTCCCGCGCCGCGCGACGGCGCGCGCGATGGCGAACTGCGCGCCCCGGTCAGAGGTGATGTAGGCGAATGCCTCGGGCGGGGGGAAGTTCCCCCCGGCCACCAGCGGCTTGCGCCCCGCCTCCATCGCGCGCGCGCCCGGATGCGCGGCGACGACCTTGGCCCCTATGAGACCGACCGCGACCAGATCATGGATGGCCGTGGCGAGCACCGAGGGCGCGCGGCTGATGGCCTCGGCCTGAGCGATGCGCGCGGCCTCTTGGATGAGACGGCGGACGGGAGGGATGATCAGGTCGGGCCCGAGCTTCTTCCGGATGCGCTCGAGCTTCGCCTGGTCGAACGTGATGGTGAGCGCCATCAGAAGCTCCAACGGCGCCGGTAGTGGCTC
>ERZ1292632.4222-Hain-H43-01um-R2-4222-length-10437-cov-4_pt1 | contig 10437 bp, 7 predicted proteins | sample MGYA00564407_ERZ1292632 | MGnify/ENA primary metagenome ERZ1292632 (study PRJEB36523, sample SAMEA6512637) | groundwater metagenome | collected 2019-01-08 | study: AquaDiva: Metagenomics assemblies of 32 groundwater samples | reverse complement strand
TGGGCTCAGGGAAAAACTCAAACTTGGCAATCTCAATGCAAAGCGGGACTGGGGGTATGCAAAAGAATACGTGGAGGCTATGTGGCTGATGATGCAATTCGATAGGCCGGTGGACCTGGTGATCGCAACCGGGAATTCATATTCAGTAAGGGAATTTGTGGAGAAAGCCGCCCGGGTTGCAGATATGGAAATTGAATGGACCGGGGAAGGATTGAATGAAAAAGGAATAGACAGGATGTCCGGAAAGGTGATTGTAGAAGTGGACCCCAAGTATTTTCGTCCGGCTGAAGTGGATATTTTACTGGGTGATGCAAGTAGGGCTGAGAAATTATTGAACTGGAAAGCGAAAGTGGGCATTGATAAACTTGCCGATATTATGATGCAGCATGACCTTTCTGTTGTTATGGAAAAATAGATAATATGAAAACACTAATTGGAAAAGTTACAGACGAATTTGAGGAAAAAAGATTTTACTTTAAAGGCAAAATAAAAGTAAAATGCCCTAACTGCAAAACTCAAATGGTAAGAGATTTTGAGGACCATTATTTATCATATCCGCAAATTGGAGAGATGGGCGAATTGAATTATGGCTGTGCGAAGTGCGGTAAAGAATGGGGTATGCCATTTAAAGTAAAATCGGTTGATGTGATTTTGGAATACGATGATGAAAATATTACTGAATACAAATAAGCGATTTTCTTTATATTTGAACGGAATTAAAACTACGTTTATGAGCCAATTACCATGGATACCGCCGCCGAATAGAGAAAAATGCTTGAAATATGCCGGGTTGCCAGATTGGTTTGATGGAGACCCAATGGTTCCTGTTTCAGGTGCATATCCTGGCACTGAAAAAATAAAAAAACGCGCTTATCAAGAAGTTGACAGGGTTTTACTGTCTTTAAATGGATATAGTAATAATTCTAAGAGTAAAAAACCTTGCTTAACGCCTGCATCTGAAAAGAACAAATTGTGTTTAACCGGATTTAAGAAACTTTTAAAGAAAGGAAAAGAATATGTCAGACGAAAATGTAAAACTTTTAATTGTATGTATTTCATTATTTTTTGGAATAGGTTCATTGATTTTTATTTCAAATCCCATGCTATGGGAATATTTGGAAAAAAGAAATCAACGGAAAGAAAAAAAGAAAGATTAATTATCCTTCGCAGAATTCTTAAATCGGCCAAGTGCATATCCGATTACAGCGCCCATCAATGTTCCAGCAGTAGAATCGGAAAGTTTTCCGAATGCGGTCATCGCTCCGACTGCGGAACAAATAATTCCAACCATGATAATATCTTGCCAATACCTGAATCTAAGAAATGTTCTCGCATCTGTCAGACTTCTAAATTCATTCTCCTTGTGTTTTATAGATGCTTGATTTTTTTCTTTCAATGCTTCAAGTTCAATTTGGTTTCTGGCTTCACGCATTTGTTTTATTCCAAGCGCAATCATTTTAACTCCATCGCTGTTGATTATCTCGCTTATCTTTTTAAAGATAAGCTCAATCCGTTGATTGATCATTTCCATTTTATGGATTTCGGAAATTTCCTCATCAACGAAAGATTGAATTTCAGCAATCTGGCCTTCGGTCAACTCTTTTTCTTTAAGAAATTGAATCAATTCTTCTTTAGTCATAATAGTGAGTTTCCACAAAAATACAAAATCCCTGTCAGATTCATTACAGGTACAATTTCACTTAAATCCGAATCGTTATGCCCAAATATAAGATCGTAAAAAAATTCCCAACGCAACGTAGTTGTATTTCGTATATGGAAAAACTACGTTGGAATGGTGTGCCGATATGTCCGTACTGCGGAAGCCAGAAAAGCAGCCAGAGAGGAGATTTACGCCACCAATGCAATTCCTGTAATCGCAGTTATTCGGTGCTTGTTGGAAGCATATTTGAAAACACTCATTTAGAACTTCCAAAGTTTTTCGCACTTATCAAATTAATGCTGAATGCAAGGAATGGAATTAGCACAATGGAACTTAGCCGAAACCTCAGTATAAGCTACAAATCTGGGTGGCTGGGGGCAATGCGAGTACGCTGTGGCATGGTAGAGCAGATAGATGACCTGCAAGGGATCGTGGAAGCTGATGAATCTTATATCGGAGGAAAACCACGTAAAAGGAATCCCCCTGCGAACCTGGCCTATCTGAGTCAAGTTGAAACCGATAAGAAGAAACTGAACAAACGTGGCAGGGGAACAATGAAAGTGCCTGTGGCCGGAATGGTTGAAAGGGATGGTCGTGTAGTTACTAAAATGATGAACCGCCTCACTTCAAAGGATCTTCTGGCATTGCTTCACCAAAACGTGAAAGAGGACGATGCTGTTTTAATGACTGATGATTTTAAGAGTTACAAAGCCTTTGATGAATTTGTCCAGAGGGAAGTCATTAATCATAGCAAGAAAGAGTATGTCCGAGGAGATGTTCATACAAATACCATTGAGGGCTTCTGGTCACTCGTTAAAAGCGGGATCACAGGAAGGTTCAAAAAGTTAAGCAAGAAATACCTCCCGTTTTATCTGGCTGAATTTTCCTATAAGTATAACCGGAGAAGTTCACCCAACATTGCCTTTGAAGCATTTATGAAGGATGCACTATCTGAAGAAAAATGTCTAACCTATTATAAGCCAAAGGGCGATGTCAAGAAAATTGTTTACAGCAAAAAGCCGAAACCGGAGAAAGCCTTTGCGAAGGTTTTTATCCGGGATATTAAAAAGGCGAGAGCAAGGAAAACCGTGAGAGAACTAATCAGAGATTTAGAGTCCGAGGGTTATTCGAGTCCGGTCAAAAAGAAGATTATAATAAAACCAAAATTTCAAAAGAAAAAAATCATTATTAAAAAGAGAGGTTAATATGGGATCACAAAAATTAAATGAAATCAACTTTCATCAAGTTCTCAAAGATATTGAAAGCAAATTATCGCAGGAAGATGCTTTTATATTACTGAATCTGATGCAAGAAAAAGAGGATTTAAAAACACGGTATCTTGAAGCCGAAAATAAGTTAATATTGAAAATATTATCGTTACTCAATTAATGTTCTTCATTTTTTAGTTTGGCAATGAGTTCTTCCAATAGTTTTCGATTTTCGGATACTGCTTTTTCTGAGGCGAGCAAAGCCTTTTCTGGAAAATCCATTAATTGCTTGGCTAATTCTGGATTTGTTTTCTCAACTTTTTTTATTGCAATGGCTCTAAGTTGCTCAAGAAATTCCAAAAGTATTTTTGAGTCTTCCATACTAAGTTATTTTATAACAAATCTACGAAATTCCAACTATATCCATTTAAAGACAGTAAAACCCTGTCATGTTCTTGATAAGCGCGTAAAAAAATATAACGATTGCAAAATGGGTCATGTATCTGATATTAAGATATTCTTCACCCCCCCCAAAATATCGTCATTGGTTTACTGGCCATAGGTGTCATCATCGGCGGACTAAAATTGGCAAAAGTTTTCTAAAAGCCTTATTCCTTGATGTTGGGGGTGTTTAATTGAGGCAATCTACACATGAACAAAAATTGACTATTTTTGTCCATGGAATCCCGTAAAAAAACAAGAAAAAGGCGAAAAAAGCCATTTCGGATACACCTATTAAGGTCGGGCCGATTTCCCATACAGAAAAAACTAAAATTCTTGGCAGCCATTCGCCGCGGGCAAATAATCTATGCGCCCAAAATCAAAATGGATGGAACAATTCATGAAGTGCTTCCACATAAACCACAATGGAAAATTGTTCCTGCAAATGTAGCGGATGAAATTAAGGCTTCTGATTTAAAAAATTTAACCCTCACAAAGTGGAGAAAATCAAATGGGGACAGGAGTCCTTCCAGCCTTTCAAATGTGGTTTTATGGGGGGATTGGTTTTTTAAAGACAGGTTCAATAATCGGGGCCAGGATGTCACAACAAAACTGAATACGGGCGGAGTTTTACTCAATGTAGAAAAAAAAGTAAAGAGCCCCAATGAAAAAGAATTTGAAGCAATTGCGGCATCATTGCGGGGGAAATTAATGTTGGTTAAAAGAGAGCTTGAAAGGGTATCTAACACACTACAATCTACAAAAGATCAATTTACAATCGATCAGCTCTGGGTTAAGAAAAAGCAGTTGATGAAGGACGTAAGGGAGGCCGGAGAAAATTATAAAAACCACATAGAATTAAAGGATAAATATTTAGAAGCCGGAAAGGCCCAATACGTTCTTTTTGATTCTGGCGGAACAACAAAAAAAAAGCTCAAAGGAAGGATCACAAAGAAATTTAAACATGGCGGAGAAATCCAAGAAACGGGTAACGATTCATATAAAACATTACTCAGTTTATTCGATGAATCCGGTGAGTGGTCAAAACCATTTTACGATGCCGGGTGGAATGTGATCAACTGGGATATTAAGATATCCGAATTCATGGATATAAACCTGATTGAGGATGCAGAAACAGCCCTGGAATTATTTGAAAATGTGGATGGAATAATAGCGGCCCCACCATGCACCGATTTTGCTTGTAGCGGGAATCAATACTGGAAATTCAAAGATGAAGATGGAAGGACCCGTAAATCCTTGGACTTGGTAGATCAGGTTTTAAGACTGGTGGATTTATTCCGGCCAACCGATCCTACGTATGATGGAATATTTTTCTGGGCAATAGAAAATCCAGTTGGAAGAATGGGGCGGTTAGTCGGACTTGATAATCCGTATTATTTCAATCCATGGGAGTTTGCCGGATGGAATCATGTGAGCCCAAAAGATAAGTTGAGGCTTAATCGTATCCGCGATAAGAATGGTTATGACGTGACCAATGAAGAGAATGAGTTTGTGCTGAAGATAGGCGCATACACTAAGAAAACCGGACTTTGGGGTGAATTTAATAGGAATATGGAAAAGAAACCCATCCTTCCTGTTAAAACATCGCCACAGGGATCACCATTGCAAAGGTTGGGAGGAAAATCAGCTAAGACCAAAGAGCTGAGGTCGAAAACACCATCCGGGTTCTCAAAGGCGTTCTATGAGGCGAATAAGGATTATCGGGCTCATGTTGTTGCTAATGAAATGGATGAAGCCAGGGAGTTTTTGCGGGGGCTTGAATTCAGTGATGGCGGTCGGGTAGCTGAATCCACTTTGCAGGCACCAAATGGAAAGATAAGTAATCTAAGTCCTGAGCAGTGGCACTTGGTAAGGACTCCATTATTCAAAGCCTGGTTTGGATTTTGGAATTTAATCCCAGAGGGGAAATCAAATAATTACTATACCGGAAACACAAAAAAAATATGCCATCTTTTAAAAGAAGAGGATCCAGCGGCAATTTTAGTGGCGACTGATTTTTTGAGTGATCAGGTTTCTAAAAATGATGTTTTAATACCAATGCCAAGTAGAAGCGGATGCCCTACTGACGCTAAAGAATTGGCCGGGCAAATTGCAGATAAAACAGGTGCAATAGTATTTGATTGCCTTGTTGGAAATGATAGAGAGAGTGTTTATGAAGCGAAAAAACAAAATAAAAATCCAAGGAAAATTGATTTTGGATTTCACCTTACTGCACCATTGCCAAAGGCTGACAGATACTTTATGGTTGACAATGTTATCGGCACTGGGATTACAATGTCACAGGCATTAAACGCGGTTGGGAATAATGCAGAACCTCTTGTATATGCAATTGACCCAGGCCATATAAGCAAGGTTGTTGATGATAACGGGGAACCTTTGGTGGTTTATCATGGGACCAATAAAGAATTCAATGTTTTTGACGAAAAATTTAATAATTACATTGGTTTTTATTTTACTGCGTATCAGGATTACTCCTATATAAAAAAATATACAAAAAAAACAATACCCGCATTTTTAAATATGAAAAATCCAAAAGTCGCTATTTTGAAAATGGGGCTTGGTAGGCAATGGGTTGAGCATGAAGGCAAATTTCTGGCATTGTCCTTTTTACAATTAACTCGAGATGAAAAAAATGAAATTATAAAACTTGGTTTTGATGGGATGATTGGCCATATAAAGGATACTGATGGTGTATTTATGGCCAAAAATAAAACAGAGAATCTTGTACGAAACAATACTTATGAATTGCAAAATGCAGAATTGGTTATTTTTAATCCCAACCAAATCAAACTCGCAGACGGGTCTAATACTGAGTTCGATCCAGAAAATCCAGACATACGGTTTGCGGATGGTGGGGCAATAGTATCCAAACAAACCTATGTTTCCCTGGCAATGCAAAATCTTTCTAAGATCAGCAGGACTGTTCATGGCGACCTGGATACATCAAGCGTGAAAGGGAAATCCAAAATATTTACTTTGGACGCGGAAAGTTCAGGCAAAAAGAAAACTGAAAATTTCAAAAGCACAATTGAGTGGCTTTACGATTTAAAAGACAAAAAGTTTTCTTTTGCAACTGAGTACATAAAGTTCATCAAGGATATTAATTTGAAAATCAATGATGGTATTACAAAGCCTGGCACATTATTTAGAACAGATAACAGCGATAAATTCCCTTATACAGATGTAAAATTGATCAAAGAGAATCTAAAAAGATTCACAGAATACTTTTTTAAAAAGATTAAGTTCTTAGATAAGAACCAGAAGGATGCCCCAAAGGATATATGGGATGCAGAATTGATTGACCTGATCGCATCAATCCACTGGAAAATTAATTTTATAGATCATTTTTTTGCTGACGGCGTTGGCGCAACGGCTGAGGCGTTGGCAGATTTTGTCTTCATGCGCTATGGGCTTCCTATAATGAAAATGCCGGACCGGGAAACCTGGTTTGAAATGGCACCTAAACTAGGTGAATGGGGGAATCATGAAAGGAAGCTGAAATTTTATGAATTTATAAAAACCAGAATTGCCGAAAGTCATGAATTGAAAATGGAAGAGGGTGGTCTTTTCCATGGGAGTCCATATAAATTTGATAAATTTTCATCGGAAAGAATTGGAACCGGTGAGGGATATGGCGCATTTGGCTGGGGACTGTATTTTACTTCGGTTGAAGATATTGCAAAAAAATATGCAGAATCAGCGATTGATCGCGCATTTGAATATAAAGAGAGCTTTGATCATAATGGATTTACTTATTACGTCGAAAGAGTATTTGATGGTTTGGCTTCATTCAAAGAGGATTTGTCAATTGAAAATCCAGGCGATAGATTTATAAATAGGAAAAGAATTTCGGATAATGAATACAGAAAGGCTTTGTCAGAGGCTAAGGGGTATTCCCAAAATCTATATAAAATTTCAATTCATGAAAAAGAAGGAACTGCCGATTTATTATGGTTATTATGGGACCAACCAATATCAGATGAAGTAAAAGAAAAGATTAATAGGCAGGCCGAATTAGAAAATCTTTCTTTTGAATTTAGGCCGGATGGAATGTTTGTTTCTTATACATTTTCAAATCGTGGCGCGTTAATATCTACAGAAAATGGCAAGGAGTTTTACGGACAATTATCGGTCTTATTAGAAAGTAAAAAAGAAGCATCTCTATTTTTACTAAGGTCTGGCATTGATGGAATAAAATACCCTGCTGAAAGTTTAGCTGGGGGAAAAACAGATCAAACGGCCCGGGGATTCAATTATGTGGTTTTTGATGAAGAGGCAGTAAAAATTGAGGATGCTGAGGAATTTAAAAAAGGAGGAATTGTTAAATCGGAACTAACCGAAACTTCCCCAAACCCACTAGAAATTGATAAGATGATCGGGAACATTCAAAAAAAATACCTTGATGCTCCTGCAAAAATATTAAATAAGCGAGGCGATAAACAAAGAGCGGACCTTCTCAAGTGGATCCTTGATCCTGTCAATGACGTTAAAATTGTAATCGCTTTTTCCGGTGGCAAGGATTCAGTTGCTATGGTGCTGCATTGCCTTGACATAGGGATCCCGAAAGAGAGGATTGAACTGTGGCACCATGACGTTGACGGGGGCGGTGAGCAGCTCTTTGATTGGCCCTGTACACCTTCATATTGCCGTGCCTTTGCAGATGCCATGGGAATTCCCATTCTATTCAGTTATTCCAAGGGTGGCATTGTAAGAGAGATTTATAGGCAGGATGAAACTATCCAGCCCGTTTATTTCCAGAAAGAAATGGATGGTCCGTTTCACGAACTATTACCCACAGACAGGCCGGAATTCCACAGTACCAGGATGAAGTTCCCTGCTGTTTCTGCGGATCTCAGTGTGCGCTGGTGTAGTTGGATTGCCAAAATAGGGGTGATGAATAAGGCAATCAATAATTCTGAGAAATATAAGAATGCGAATGTCGTGATCATGACCGGTGAGCGTCGGGCAGAAAGTACGGCGAGGTCAAAATATAAGGAAATTGAACCATACCGGTCCATGACTAAGACCAGGCGGGCCATAACGTGGAGGCTTATTTTGGACTGGTCGGATGAAAGAGTATGGAAAACAATGGAACGACATGGGATTCAATGTCACCCATGCTATGAACTTGGTTGGAGCCGATGTTCCTGTCAAATATGTATTTTCAGCTCAAAAAATACTTGGGCATCCATTTTTGAAATCAGTCCGGAAAAAGTGGCCAGGATAGATGAAATAGGGTCAGAAATAGGCCATACCTTATATGCTGATAATAAAAATCCAGTAACAGTCATGCAGCACATGGTTGAAAAAGGGTCATCATTTATTCCACAGGAGGCCAAGGAAAGGTGGATAGATGAAGCACTTGGTGAGTTCAAAAGTCCTATTTTTGTTGTTGAAAATTGGAAATTGCCTGCCGGTGCATTAAATTCAGAATCATCCGGCGCTGTCTAAATAACTAAAAAATGTTAATAAAAGAGTTAAATGAAAAAGGGTTTAATTTTCAGGATCTTCCTGAAGACCTGGCTGAGGCAAGCAAGATCATTCTTGGTATGAACGGATCGGGTACCGGAAACCAGAAAATTGAGGTTTTGGATAAAAAGACCTTTGAAGCTATTCGCAGGCTTTATCCGGACAATCCAATTGTTTCTGAGATTAAGATTGATACTTTAATTGATGATGTGCAGATCAATAATGATGGGTTTAATACGGCATTAGAAAATACAATAGAAGAAGGCGGGAAAGGCGACCATAAAATTTTTTCTGAAGGTGGAAGTATATTAAAGCATAAATTTGAAAAAGGCCTTTCCATAGAGCTTTTAGAAAAAACGAGTACGGGATGGAAGGTGTGGCAAACAGAAGAATATCGGCCATGGACAGACCAAAAATTAAGAACCCCAAAAACAAAAATTGTATTTTATTCGGATGCAGAAATAGAGGAATTATTTGATAATGAATCGGAAATGTTTGAGGAAGGCGGCAAGATCAAGATAGGCGAAACCTATAAACACCCCAGGTTTGGAAAAGTAAAAATAATTTCTGTATCCGGTAAGCCCGGGAACGAAATATTAAGTGTTGAAACCGAAGAAGGCGATGAAAAATCATTGCTCGCTAAATTTGCTCATTTAGAATCCCTTGAGGGCGAATCAGTAATTCCATCAGAAGAAGCCCCGTTATCGGAAACAGAAAATATTGTCCATAAAAAGCCCAAATCGCCGTCTGCAAAAAAAACTTTAACTATAAAAGACAAGGTAATTGCCGCACAGGAAGAGTTAAAGGTAATGACTACCCATCATCAATTACGTGAATGGGCAATTAAAAACGGAATGGATAATCGAGCGGCATTCCCAAAATTTAAACTCGCCCTTGAAGAAATAGGGATGGATTACGATGCCATTCGATCTGGAATACAAGCGGAAAAGGCAGAGAGTCTTGAAGCCATGATCACACATGAAGTAACGCTATTTGTAGATGCTAAAGCATCAGCAGGGCGTTTTGGGATTACAGATGCGGATGGTGACGTTTTGTGGCATGGTAAATTTTTCCCAAACGAAGATGCTGGGGAGCAAAGCCGGGCAGAATTAGAGGCTGCGAAAAAGGCTGTATGGTTAGCATCAAAAATAAAAGAGGCGGTTGGGGCTAGAGCAGTGCTGCTGAACCTTTTCGTAGATGCCCAGTGGCTAACCTATCAGGACCATCCAGGACAAAAGGGATTTGCGCTTACTCAGGCCGCTACAAAAAATAATATCAAACTAAATGTGGAGTGGGTTACTGGAACGAAAAATCCGGCTGACAAATGGACGGTCGCCGATGGATACAAAAAATGGCAGGACAATGACCTTGCATCTTTGGCTATCCGCATAAAAGAGGATTCTGAAGTTCCAGAGCAAGAGGCACAACAACCGGTATCCGTTGAAATTAAGCCGACATTCACAATTACTCCTATTGTTATTAACGATAAAATTAGGTTTGATTCTGGGGCCGAGGAATACGAAAAAAGTTATGGAATTAATGTTGTCGTTTCTGAAGTTCTTTCAGATCAATGTAGAAATAGAAAAGTTTTTTTTCCAAAATCCCTGGCCGAAAAAGATGAACGTGGCCTTATTACAG
>ERZ1292632.3666-Hain-H43-01um-R2-3666-length-11625-cov-4_pt1 | contig 10441 bp, 11 predicted proteins | sample MGYA00564407_ERZ1292632 | MGnify/ENA primary metagenome ERZ1292632 (study PRJEB36523, sample SAMEA6512637) | groundwater metagenome | collected 2019-01-08 | study: AquaDiva: Metagenomics assemblies of 32 groundwater samples | reverse complement strand
CAAACGTCATAACCGGTGTCAACTCCTGAAGATGCAGTCGGATCATTGGGAAGATCAGCCAAGTAATTTGGGGCCAGACTGGCAAGATTTGCTCCTGCTCCGACGCCATTATCAATAGCTTGAGTCGCTGGGCAAACTGCCGAGATTGCGGCATTAATTGTCCCGTTTTGATCGACGGACTGCTGATGGATGGCATTAAGCAAAGTATTAACATTACTCCAGCGCTGGGAGTTTCGCGATTGGGCTAACTGCCGTCCAGGGTTAATGGCAATGATGACAATCGCAGCTAGGATCGCGATGATGCCAATGACGATCAGCAACTCCATCAAAGTAAAGCCTCTTCTTCTCATTTCTCTCCTTTCTAATTTTTAATATATTAATGATCAAATTTTCTTTCTATTATCTAGTATAGAATCACCGATGCACATTGTCAAACTTAGAAATTATCAACTTCCAACCAGGAGGTAAAAGTCATAGTTGGGTTAATTTGGTTGACATTTATTTCTATTTTTTTTGTCACTTGGTTAGCTTTACCGGTTATTTTGACCATTCGCGCCTGGCCGCCCAAGTTTTCAATTTGATCAATTTGGCATTGGCCGCTACCCAAGTTAATAGTCTCATTGCCGCTGTAACTTTCATTATCTTTTAAATCCATTAAAGCTTTTTCGGCGCAGGCGTTGGCTAAACTTTTTGCCTCGGTTAAATTTTGAGCCAAAAGACCATTGCGGCCTTGCCCAACTGCCAAAATTGCCGAAGAAATGGCAATACTCAAGGTAACTGCGCCAATAATTAGAATCGAAATCAAAGCAATAAAAGCTCTTTTTCTTTCGGCAAAAATGTTTCTTTTTTTACAATATTTCATAATATCAATTATTGGGTCGCAAGGTGGCTGAAGTATCGATTTTGATCGAAGCAGTAAATTCAACAGCGCCGCTGGGATTACGAAAAGCCATATCCATTTGAATCCGGATGTTGCCTTTTGTTGATGGCATAGTCAAATTGGTAAAAATCAAATTGCTGACAACAATATTGGCTGAAGTCAAAGCGATTGGAACGCCGCCATTGTCCGAAACTTGCAATTGCCCATCGGCCAAGTTGTAATTTTTCTGATGACCATCGCCGGAAGTGATTATTAGCGCCGAATCACTCTGGCCCATATTTGCTGGAAACTGTATTTCCCTGGCATTGCGGATGGTTGAAGTAATTTGTTCAGTGATGATTTGAGCGTTATCATTTACTTCCGCTCCGGCGTCATTTTTTGATTTATTTCCTATTGCGTCCATAGCAAAATATGATACAACAAATAATAAGCCCGAAACCAAAAGTGAATAAAGCAGTACTTCGATTAATGTTGTTCCTCTCCGACCGATTTTGCAATATTTCATTTTCATTTTATTATTGGCCCGGTCCGATAATTATTAATTCTTGATTATTAGCAATATCGGCAACAAAAACATAAGCTCCGTTATAGACCGATGAAACAGCAATGCCGGGCAAATCAAGCACCGCTTTTTCTACAGGCTGGCCGGGATTAGAAATGTCGAGAACCCGGAACTCTTTCGGGTCTTCTTCACCGACAATAAATGCCCGGTTTCCAGCAACATCGATTGCCAAGCTTCTTAGACTTTTTCCTGAAGTAAAACCGCCGACCAAAGTTATTTTAATGTCCGTTGGATCGGCGGCGTCAATGTTTAATATTGCAAAATTCGGGCTTGGACTGGCGTCGTGGCTAACAACAAAATACAGCGAATTTCCGTTTACATAGATTTCACTGATATTGCCGAGGCCAGGATGATCGTAAATTTTGACTATTTTCGGTGCCAGTTTTTGACTGATATCAATCATAATCAATTCACGATCATCACTATCGGTGCCGACATAAGCATAATTTCCGGAAACATAAATTGTGTTGCCTTGGGTGTCAAGCTCAACCTTGCCGGTTGGTGCTACGACCGGATTTTCAGGATCAGTGACATCGAAGATATAAAATTCGGAGTTTGATGGATTGTTCTCGGTAACTATGTAGGCGTAATGGTCGAGAACAAAAACATCTTCAGCGTTTTTGTTGCCGGGAGTATTTAACCTGGCGACAACTGTCGGCTGTGTCGGATCGCTGACTTTAACTATCGTCAGTTCTGCGTTGTCAACACTGGTGGCGAGATAGGCATAATCTCCAACAACATAGACAGCCCCAATTTTACTGCCAATTTTTGACTTGCCGACCAAAGTTGGCTTGGTGACATCGGAGATATTGAAGATAAAAAATTCCGGGTCGACTGCATTAGCCTCGTCAGTCACCAGGTAGACATAATTACCGAGAACAAATATATCGTTGGGGTTTTTGTTTCCGGCCAGATTGTTGGTGCCAACTGTGCCAAAGATTTTCGGCTCCTCCCAGTTGGGTTGTTCCGGCAGCGTAACTTTACTCCAGTGAGTCAAATAAGTCGTTGCTGAAATGTTTGACTCAAAACCAAGTATCGATTGCCAGGTGACCGTTAAAGTGACTTGGAATCGATCATCAGTAATTTTACTAATAGAAATTCTCCTAGTGAAACGGTTTGTCGGATCAATATCAGAATCGCCAAATAATTGCCAACGGTTATCATTTTGAATTAATCCAAATGTTCCGGCAGAAATATTCGCCCAGTTGGCGTCGCGAATCACCCTAGTTGCTTCCAGCCCTTGATCAACCAGAGCCGATGCGACTATCCGATCCTTATTTTGATGATTGGCAGTACCGGCGTCAATCAACAGATAGATAATTGAAGTCGCAATTAAAGCAAAAACCGCGATGGCCAGCAGGACCTCGACTAAACTGAAACCCTGGCGGTTCTTAATTTTACTGATAATCAACCGTGCCATTGGCATTGATGGTGATGTTCTTCTGTTTGTTGTTAGTGTCAACTAAAGAAATTGTTCCGCTGGCTGACGGATTGCCGAATAATTTTAAAAAATAAACTTCCGTCATCCCGGAAGCAGTAATTGCTGGCGGCAAGCTAAAAGTCTCATCAAAATTAGCATCGCGACTGGTGTAACCCGAGCCCTTAAAAAGAGTGATCTTCTGATCTTTAACTGCCAAGCCCCAATTATCGTCATTTTCGGCGGCAATGGCCTTGATTTTGGCTCGGCGCAGACTCGAAACGATCTCTTGGCCGGCGGTATCTGACAGTGATGAGACCTGAAAAGTCATAAAATAAGGAACCGAAAACGCGCCCAAAAGCGTAATTGCCGCCAAGGCCAATAATAATTCTATTAAAGTCAGGCCAGTTTTTTTAGCCATATCATTATTTTATTACACCCAAAATTTGATACATCGGACTAATGATTGCGATGGCAACAAAAGCGACGACAAAAGCGATAAAAATCAAAAGTATCGGTTCGAGCGAGGTTGACAAATCCTTGGTGATATTGTCGACTTCCTCTTCATAAAACTCGGAAATGTAAAGCAAGGAATCGTAAAGGCTGCCGGTTGTTTCGCCAACTCTGATCATTGCTCTGGCAGTAGTTGGAAATAGCCGCTCCTTCGGGTCGGCAATATCCAAACCTTCAGCAATTGTTTTGCCTTTGCTTACGTCAGCCAGTAATAAATTGATTAATTTTTTGTAGGGCAGAGAAGTAATTGCGTCTCGGGTTATAGCCAAAGCTTCGTCTATTGCCACCCCGTTTTTAAGCAGTGTGCCCAAAGTCAGACAGAATCTGGCTAAATTCAGACTTTTTATTAATCTGCCGGCAATCGGCGTGTGAAGTTTTATCCAATCGTAAAATGCTCGAACAAAAGGAATTTTTAGCAGAATAAAAAGTAGGAATATTGCTCCGATAAGTCCGCCTAGCCACCAGAGTCCAAAATGTTCCAAACTGTAAGATATCTTTAACAGAATCTTAGTTGCCAGCGGCAGATTGGCTTTAAAAGAATTAAACAATTTTGCCAATTTGGGCAGGATAAAATAGGAAACGCTGCCGCCGACAAGAACTGCGGTGATTAAAACTATGGTTGGATACAGAGCCGCTGATTTTACTTTTGATATTAATTTGGCATCTTTTGTCAGTTGAACCGACAAGTGGTGCAGACTCTCGTCCAATGACCCGCTTTTTTCACCGACTTTGACCATGTTAATAAAAAGGGGATCAAAAACATTTTTATGATCGGAAAGAGTAATATTTAGAGCTTTACCGCCTTCAACTTTTACAATAATATCAGATAGCGCATTTTTCAGCCGGCCGTGAGATTGTTTCTGGACTATTCTCAAACTCTCCGGCAAACTAATTCCGGCTTTCAAAATTGTCGACAAATGCTTAGCTAGAAAAGCCTTTTCATTCAATGAAACTTTAAAAAGTGAAATTTCTTTTTTTAATGCCGATTTTTTTTCTTTTGTAACTTCTTGGTTTTTTGCTTGTAGTGTTTGTGTTTCATTCTGTTGGATTTTTTCTTGTTTTGCCTCTTGCTTCATCTCTTGCTGTAGGTTTGTTCCAATACTCTGGTTCGGGTTGGAAATATTTATGGAGGCGGCTGGGGGTTTGCCGGCAGTTAGCGGTACCGCCGGAGCTGTTTGGGTCGTCGGAGCCCCGGGAATAACAGCCACATTTGTGCTTTTAACTTGTTGTTTTTTTTCAACGCTCGGTTTTTTTCCTATTTGCTCCATCCCTCTCCTTTTTGTTTCTATTCTCTAGTTACTCTCAAAATTTCCTCAAGTGTCGTAACTCCAGCAATAACTTTAGATAAGCCGTCCTCAAGCATAGTTGTCATTCCGTCTTTAACTGCTTGCTGGGTGATTTGGTTAGCATTGGCGCGGGTCATAATTAATTGTTCAATTTCCGGCGTAATTGTCATAACTTCAAAAATTCCTACTCTATCGACGTAGCCACTTTGGTGACAAGTCGCACAACCCTTGCCCTTGACTAAAGTTACCGATTCCGGTTTTTCTTTAAATATTTTGGCTAAAATTTGTGGGGCCAAGTTTTGTTCGAAAGTTGAGAATGACTCCTGATATTTGACTGCACATTTGGAGCAAACTCTTCGGACAATACGCTGGGCAATGATCAAATTAATTGTCGAAGCAATAAGATATGGCTCAATTTCCATCTGACTTAGGCGTGGCAAGGTTGTAGCTGCGTCATTGGCATGCAATGTCGACAGCACCAGGTGCCCGGTCATCGCCGCGTTAATAGCGATCCCGGCCGTCTCTTTGTCGCGAATTTCACCGACCATAATAATATTAGGGTCTTGGCGGACAATTGAGCGAAGACCGTTGGCAAAGGTCAGGTCAGTTCGGGGGTTAACTTGAATCTGGCTGATGCCCTCCATATCATACTCAACCGGATCCTCAATTGTTGCGATGTTAACCTCTCTTTGATTTAGGACTTTAAGCACGGCATAAAGCGTAGTAGTCTTTCCGCAACCGGTCGGTCCGACAGCCAGAATCGTTCCCCATGATTTGGCAATTTCTTTTTTTAATTTCAGTAAGTCGGCGTCGGAAAGACCAAGATTAGTTAAGTTATATTGCCGCCCGCGCTCGGAAAGTAAACGCATGACAATATTTTCACCATTGGTTACTGGAGTAATTGAAACCCGGACATCAACATTTTTCTCGCCAGTCCCATCCTGACTTTTGTCGATCAAATAAACCGCTCCGTCCTCTTCGCCCATTGGCTGGCCGTAAATAATTTGTAATTTACCGTCTTGTGCTGCCTGATGTTCATCAGTTCGTAGATGCGATAAAACTTTAATTCGAGAGACTATCTCTTCATGTAGATTTAATGGCAAAGTGACAATGTCATGAAGTACACCATCAATCCTGAAACGCACAACTGTTTGCTTGTGTTGCGGTTCAATATGAATATCAGACGCTCGATTGTCAAGCGCGTATTCAAAGAGTTTTTGGACGATTCGGGTGATTGGAGCTTCTTTTAAAGTTTTGTCGCTAGCACCAGTGATTGTCGGAATAAGGTCGTGCAAAGTTTCGGAAATTCCTTCCTTGTAAAGCGTCAATGCTTGGTTTATCTCTCCTTCGGTTGTGTAATATTTTATGATGTCGATTCCGAGTTTTTTCTTTAATTGACCAACAATTTCTTCATCAGATGGATCGGCCATTGCCACACTTAGGCCTTTGTCGTCGTGCTGAAAAGCAATTATCTGACTTTTCCGAGCCACTACTTCCGAAATGGTTTTTAGCACATCTTTATTGATTTGCAATTGGCTAAGCAAAATTTTCGGAACTTTGAAATATTCCGAGGTAATTTTGGCCAAATCATCTTCAGACACCAAACCGCGCTCCAAAACCTCTGAAGACAAAGAACGGTTTTGAGCGTCAGCGCTCTTTTTAGCTTCAGTTAAATCGCGTCCGGAAATCAATTTTGATTTCGAGATTATTTCAAAAACTGTTTCGTTATTAAGCATCACCTCTCCAATTTATTGTTGCTAAACCAACAAAACCAGCCTGATTTCATCAGCTGTAATACTTTATTTAATTATAGCAATCATTTAATTTTTTGACAAAAAAATGGACAAAAAAATAATAATCTGATATAAAATAATCAGCAATCAGATACGGAGGCCATCATGTTAATGGCATCGGAAGCGCAGGTATCCGGACCGCATGTTTTACAGTCCAGGATGGCTAATTGCCCATTGCACCCATTCACAGACAAGACGCGACGCGGTAATAAGGTATTGTTTGTCGCCAGGCAGACCGGAGAGGTCTTGTTCCCGGTTGATGTGACTCCGTGTTGTTCGGAGGAACACGCCAAGCGTTTTGCTGAGTCGACGGCCTGACATTTCCACTTCTTGCCGCGAGCGGTCACTATTGGCCGCTCTTTTTCTTTTCAAGCAGTAAGTTTTTTGCTAGAGTAGCTAGTGTCGGATAATAAATTTGGAGAAATATGCAAGTCAAAAAAGAGGATTTGAAAAGGGGAAAATTTAAACTAACTATTGAAGTTGAGCCGAAAGATTTGGTTAAATATTTTAATGATACCTACAAAAAATTAGCGCTCGAGGTGAAAATTGACGGTTTTCGCCCTGGCAAAGCGCCGCGAAAATTAGTTGAGGAAGCCATTGGCCAGGCAAGACTTCTTTCGGAATCACTCGATTCTGCCATCCAGATCAGCTATTTTCGAGCGGTCCAAGAAGAGAAACTAGTGCCGATTTGTGCGCCAAAAGTAGCAGTTTCAAAATATCCGACTTGGGGGTTGGAAGTTACCGAAATTACCGAGCCTTTAATTTTTGAAGCCGAATTTGAAGTCATGCCTAAGGTAGAGCTTTTAGATTACTCGAAAATTAAAGTCAAACGAAAAGAACCGGCGAAAATTAAGGATGACGATGTTGAAAAAATAATTCTCCATTTGCGCCGGCAGAAAGCTAGGTTTAGCGAAATCGGTCGCGGAGCGGAAAATGGCGACCGGGTGGAAATTAGCTACGAGGGTTTTATTGATAATGTGAAAAAAGACGCAATGTCGGCAAAAAATCAGCCATTTGTTTTGGGTGAAAAAACTTTAATTCCCGGATTTGAAGAGAAGATCGTTGGGATGAAAAAAGATGAGGAAAAAGAGTTCGAAATAACTTTCCCTGGAGATTATCAGGCAAAAGATTTTGCCCCCAAAGGGGGCCCCTTTTGGGCCGGGAAAACAGCCAAATTTAAAGTTAAAGTTATTGATTTAAAGAAAATAATTTTACCGCAGTTGGACGAGCAATTTGCCGCCGGTTTTGGCCGAAAGAATATCGAGGATTTAAAGACTGCTGTTGAGAAAAGTTTGCACGAAGAAATCGAAACCAAAGCCAAAAATGAACTTGAGGCCGAGGTGCTGGAAAAAGTTCTGCCGAAACTCGTGGTTGAAGTTCCGGATAGTTTGATCGGACAAGAAACGGCTCGAATTATTAGCGGCATGGAAGAACAGATAAAAAGTCGCGGCTTATCACTGGAGAAATATCTTGAAAGTATCAAAAAAACTCTTCCTGATATGCAGCGGGATTTGCGGTCGCAAGCGGAAAAAAATGTCAAAGTCGGTTTTTTGCTCGGAAAGATTATTGAAGAAGAAAAACTTGATTCTAACGATAAAGAGGCTGGACGGAAAGCACTCGATATCTTAATCAATAAAGTGACTATGACTAAATAGTATGGAGAAAGAGTTGGAGAATAATTTTTTATTGATACTGAAGAAGAAGGATTTTAGTCAGCTCTGGCTGGCTCAGCTTTTGTCACAGACTGCATCACATATGCTGACTTTTGCTTTGATTCTGCACATTTATGATCTAACAAAAAGTTTAACAACAATTTCGTTGGTGATAATTGCTTCGACAATTCCGTCGGTAATTTTCGGCCCATTTTCCGGAACATTTTCCGACAAAATTCGCAACAAAAAAATTCTCACTTATACTAACATTCTTCGTTTTTTGGTTGTGCTCTTGCTTATTCCGGCGGCAGACAATACCTTGGCTATACTGGAGATAATTTTTCTCATGGCGACGATAACTCAATTTTTTGCCCCGGCAGAGCTTTCTTCCATTCCCTTACTTGTGACCAGCAAACAGTTGGTTGCCGCAAATTCGATTTTTATGACAACAATGTATGGGACCCTGATTGCTGGCTATGCTGTCGCTGGCCCGCTTCAAGCACTAATTGGTTCTAAGTGGCTGTTTTTGCTTGTAGCTCTACTTTATTTGGTTTCGGCTTTCTCCGTCTGGTCAATGTCAGAATATGATAAAAAAGAAGCTCACCGCGATTTTACTTTGTCAAAACTGGTCTCTTCGGTTACCTCGATTTGGCAATCAACAAGAAGAGGCTTACAGTATATTCGCAGTAAAAGAAATATCTTTACCCCAATGCTGAAATTGACGCTTGGCTGGGCAATGCTGGGCGCTTTCATTGTTGTCGCCCCGGGATTTGCCGAACAGGTGCTTGGCGTTAGGGCTCAACTTGCCGGAATTCTATTAATTGCCCCGGCCGGCATCGGGATGTTGATTGCATCGTATCTGCTAAATAAGCATAAAGAATGGGACAAAAACGCTATTATTAATTGCAGTTTTATTATTTGCGGTATTTCATTGCTAGTGCTTTCAATATATTCATTCTACGCCTCCTTTGGTTTGTCACTTTTAGTGGCAATAATTTTGATGGTAATTCTTGGTTTTTCCGCCGCTTGCGTTTATATTTCTTCTCAAACTTTGCTTCATCTTAACGCTGAATTAAAAATGCGCGGCCGCGTCTTTGGTATTGCCGCGATGTTGATTAATCTCGCTCTCGGTATTCCAGCTTTATTTGTCGGCGGAATCGCCGATTTAACCTCGCCAGTAATTACTCTGATTTTGGTTGCGCTAATACTCATTATTTACGGCACTTCCCTGTTTTTTGAAGATAATATCGAATCAGAATCGGTTGAAAATTTTGATTAACTCTGCTACACTGCACTTAACAGTTTTGATTTTTAAATTTTGATATTTAATTTTGAGCCCTAAAGGGAACCCTTTGGGTCGGAGCGAACATGACTTATTTAGTTCCAACTGTAATTGAAAAATCACAATTTGGCGAGCGGGCGTATGATATATACTCTCGTCTTTTGAAAGATCGAATTATTTTTCTTGGCGGCAAAATCGATGATGCTGTTGCCAACACAGTCATTGCCCAGTTGTTATTTCTGGAATCAGAAGATCCGAAAAAAGATATTCAAATGTATATTAATTCTCCCGGTGGTGAAGTTTACTCCGGCATGGCGATATTCGACACCATAAACCATATCAAGCCGAAAGTTTCGACCATTTGCGTTGGACTGGCGGCTTCGATGGCAGCTTTCTTGCTTGCCGGTGGCGAGAAAGGCTTGCGTTACTCTTTGCCAAATTCCCGGATTTTAATTCATCAACCAAGTGGCGGAACCGAAGGCCAGGCATCGGATATAAAAATCCATGCCGAAGAAATTTTAAAAATTCGGGAAGAGATGAATAAAATTTTAGCTAAAAATACCGGCCAGAATTTGAAAACTGTTGAGAGCGACACCGACCGTGACTTCTACATGCGCCCCGAAGAGGCTCGAAAATACGGTATCATCGATAAAGTAATCTCGAAAAAATAAGACTTATAATTGGAATTAAGAATCTAGATATTAGTAACATAAAACTTGAACGACCGTTCAAGTTTTATGTTTTATTATGACTGATTAGGATTACTATGTTATCACCGTAACTTCTTGTAAAGCTTAATATATTATGGTATAAAGAGTTCGTCTTCGACAGGCCGCTGGCGCCAAAGTCCAGCACCACTTCGCTCTGAGAGGAGCACTAAGATGTCGACGAAAGAAAAGGTTGTTGTACCGCTGGTGGCCGTCAGCCCGTACCAGAATGTTCTAGGCGAGTTGATTGGGGCCATCGTTGGGGTTGGTGGCGATCTGGGAGTTTCGTACTGTGTGCAGTGGGGTGAAGATTTCTCCAAGAACAACCTGCCCTACGGTATCCAACAGA
>ERZ1292632.4218-Hain-H43-01um-R2-4218-length-10443-cov-5_pt1 | contig 10443 bp, 10 predicted proteins | sample MGYA00564407_ERZ1292632 | MGnify/ENA primary metagenome ERZ1292632 (study PRJEB36523, sample SAMEA6512637) | groundwater metagenome | collected 2019-01-08 | study: AquaDiva: Metagenomics assemblies of 32 groundwater samples | reverse complement strand
CCGGGATGTTCGCTGGGCAGAAGTCAGCGGAGAAAGCGGCAGAGTACACGGACAACCCCTACATCGTGGGCGGCGCGGGGTTGATCGGAGGACTTGCAGGCGCGGGTGGCGTGATTGGAGCGGCCAAGGCTGCGAAGCGTGCGCCGGGTGCTGTGAAGGCCGCGGACAGGGCGCTGACGGGGCTGGACGCGCGGATCATGGAGCCTGCGGGGTCGTTTGGTGGGCAGGCGACAGACGCGGGGATGGTGTTCAGTAAGGGGCAGCGCGCGGGGGCAGAGCGGACGGTGATACCGGATAGTCAATCCCGTGCCCAAGTTGCCTATGACGCCAAAGGGACAGACCCCGGCGGAGCAGTCACCGCAAACAACGCGGAATACTGGGCCAAGTTTCATGAGATGCAGGCGCGGAATGCCCCTCATGATGAACTGGTCGCGCTTCGTGATGAATATGATGCTCTGGCTCGCGCGATAATGGGTGATCTTCCAGGCCCCGCACCCCTCGCGAACGAGCGCCTCTGGTTCCACAGCACCCGAGACATGACCTACGACCTGCCAGACCCCGACCTTGCGGTAGGGACACAGACGGGGATCACGCAGGGGCCAGGGATCTACATGGCGGCGGACCCGAAGAAGAGCGCGGGGAACTACGGGCCGAGGACGTTTGTTGCAGAGTTCGACGGGACAGCGCTTGACCTGACGGCACCGGCAGACCCGGCCCAGTGGTCACAGATTCGCCAGACGATTGCGGACAGGCTCAGGGCTGGCTACGGGGATGATCCCAACTACTTCCCTGATACCGAAGTGTTCTCTCCGCGCGCTCTGGCGGCGAAGGGCCGTTCTGAACTCAAGACGGCGGACAATGGCTACGCCTATCGTGACGCTCTTGTGAACGCCGTGCGGAACGACATCGCGGACGAGTGGAACGACCTCGGATGGAAAGATCAGAATACGTTGCTTGGTCGCTTCAAGGCTGCGGCGGAAATGGAAAACCCGAACGTTGCCGCGCAGGCCATCGTCCAGGATGCCATCGCCAGTAACGGCGTAGACGCGCTGTTCCACCACTCGCCGAGGGCAGACGGTGACGTGCTGATCGTGCTGAACGGGGAGAAGGCGCGCACGGTCGCGGACGTGAAGAACGCCCCGGACGCGGTGAAGCAGGGCGCAACGCTGAAGGACATCAAGCGGGGCGCAGCGACTAGCATTGTCACTAACGCCGCTGCCCGCCGAAAACTAGGGCCAAATGCAGGGATTGATTTCCCCGGCGGTGGGCGCCAGACGCCAGTAGAAACTTCCATCCGCACCTTCGGGTCGCGCCTGAACGACGAGACGGGCGCGCTGGACATGGGGGCCGTGGGGGAACGCTTCGGGGAAGCTGGCAAACGCGCCGCGCGCATCTTTGCCGATGCTGCCGAACGTGAAGGTCGCCCCACTTCTGGCGGCATCTTCGACATGCTGGCGCCAACGGAACGCGCTGGTACTGGATTGGTGCGGCGCTATGAGGGTGCGGTAGGCACGGCTGGGCTAGATCTTCGCACGGACCTGGACGTTGGCAACCGCCTGCTCAGAGAAGCAAAGCAGCCGGGCAACTGGGACGGGACGCGATTCGTCACCAAGCGCACCCCAGAGATGGAGCAACTGTTCAAGGCGCTGCATGGGGAAGGGCAGCCGCCAGCCTCACTACAGAAGGTCTACGACGCCATCAAGCCGATGGTGGAGAAGGAATCGGCGGCGACCATCGACTTCGATAAGGCGTTCGTGCCACGGGATGACTACTTCTACCGAGGGTGGAAAGAAGTCCCGGTGGGGAAGGCACAGAACGCGGGCACGGCAAAGGGGCAATTCGGGGCCAAGCCGGGATTCATGAAGCCGCGTTCCGACCAGAGCTTTTCGGACATCCTGAACACGGTCTACACGAAGCCGGACGGCTCGCAAGTAAAGTTGGAACCCGTCTCCTGGAATCCGTTTGAGATGGCAGCGATCCGCAAGACGGCGGGCGAACAGTTCCGCGCCCAGAGCGACTTGCTTGCTGGGCTGAAGGAAACGGGGATGGCGGTGTCGGCAGACGTTGCGCCCGATGGCTGGCGAGTGCCAAGAGTAGGGCCAGCGTTTGAGGGGAAGCCATTCGCGTTCACCCCGACAGCGAAGGATACGGGGCCGATGGCGCGGTTGGCCGACGAAGGCTCCGCAGCGGTGGGGTACACCAAACGGATCGCGGTGCCAGACAAGATCGCCAACGACATCGAATCAATCTTTGGGCGGCAGCCGAGCTTCGGCGCGCTGGATTCCGTGCTCTCGTTCGGGCAAAAGGCGAAGCAATCGAAACTCTTGCTATCGCTCTTTCAGCAGATGGACTTTGGCGCCCGTACCCTCGGGGCGTTGAATGCTGGGGTGATTGACGAGCTGGCGGAGACTGTCACCAAGGCCGTGAAGCTTCAGCCGGGCGCGTCAGCTTCGCATCTCGTCGCAGCGGGGCGGAAGTTTCTCGCCATCCCCAAGGATCTGGCGGAGCTTCCACTTGCCAACGTCTCAGGCGCGGCACAGAGGCGGCTACGCGCGGGGATCCTCGACGCCAAGCCAATCTATAAGGAAAGGCCGGGGATCACGCTGAAGGGCGTTTCAGAGGCAGGGGGAAAGTTCGGGACGGACATCTCCCTCGTGACGCGAGACATCATGGCGGACATCAAGAAAGGGCCAACACCCGCCTACCTGACGACCGGGGTAGTAGGTCGACGCATCCGCCAGGTGAACGCTGCCTCTCAGAGAGGGTTGTTCGATGGCTGGTACGTGCAGGCACAGAGCACGACGCTGAAGAAGACGATCCTTCCGCGAATCATGCGCCAGCATCCTGACTGGACGGACGCGCAGATCATGGCGGGCGGGGCTGACGAAATGAACAAAATGTTCTCTACGCTGGGCGAGTACCAGACCGCGATCAAGAACCCGGCCGTTAAGAAGCTCGCCAGAGGGTTGATCTTCAGCACGAACGAAACCGAGGCGTTGTTGAGGGGCGCGGCGTCCACTGTCGTTGGGCCTAATAAGCGACTCTGGACGGAGTTCTACCTCGGCACGTTCCTGGGGCTGGCGACCATCGCAGAGACCGTCCACTACGCCACGACGGGCGAGCATCTTCCGGTGGAACGGCTGAACCCCATCGACACAGAGAACAACTACGGGCCTCTGCCGGTCGGCTACCGGACAAACTTCCTCGCCCCGGACATCCCCGTCAAGGGGCGGAACAACACGAACCTGACGCTCGATACTGTCATGCAGATGGACACGATCTTCCGCTTGCTCGACCCGAAGGCGTTTGTCGAGTCGCGCGAGAACGTCCTGCCACGGACGATCACCAACCAGGTAACAGGGAAGGACTTCTACGGGCGCCCGCTGAAGGGGCCGAAGGATCGCATTACCCAGGCGGCAATCGACCTCGCGGAACCGATTGGGATGGGCAACCTTCGGGCGGCTACGGGGTTCGGCCCAGACAGTGAGTCGCGCATTGGAACCGCGGGAGCGTTGCTACAAACGGCCGGCGCGAATGTGCGGGCTGAAAACAACGCGGCGCTGAAGGATCGGCTCGCGCTTGAATGGGCCAAGTCTAACGGGGCGACCAAGAACGACGGGAGTCCTATCACGGGATGGCGAGACCTTGACGCACTACAGCGGCCCGCCGCGCTGGAATCGAACCCGGACATTCAGCGGGAGTTGGAGCAGCGCGGCGAGGATGCGGCGAAGCAAGGTTCGGAGTATGGCATTCTCGCGGCCAAGCGGAAGGCAGATGCGGAAGCGATCCGCGCGGATAACGTGCGTATCCAGCAAGAGATCGATGCGAAGTACATCCGGCCAGGAACGACCGCCCCGAAGAGTTACGACGACGGTAAGGCGTGGCGCGCGGAGTACGACAAGCAGCAGTACGCCATCGCTCGGCAGTACGACGCGAAAGAGACCATCGACCCCTTCACAGGCAAGCCCTACGGGTCCGACATGGACAAGGCCATCGAAGCCTACTTCACGGCGTTTGACGCAGCGCGGAATGGCACCGAGACGGACTACGACCAGATGGACGCTTGGCGGGCAGAGCATCCCGCCGAGGCCGCGCTGGTCGATAAGTACCTTTCGGGGAAACAGAACACAGACATGACCGAGGTGGTCACGGCCAAAAAGGCAGCATCTAAGGCGGTAGGTGATTCGGGATACTTCGACCTGCGGGATAACCTCTGGGCCGAACTGAACGCTCAATCCCCGGCGCCGGGGTATGTTTCCGGGCAGGGGTACTACGACTGGCGCGCGGCGGTGATCGAGCAGACCACCCAGGAGATGATTGCTTCGGGTGTCTCGCCGACCATCGCGGCGACGAAGGCCGAGACGGCGGTAGATACGAAGCATCCTGTGGTGAAGAAGTTCAACGACGTTTACAAGTCGAAGGCGCTCTACCCGTGGGTGGACGCGAACCCGGACCTCGCGAACACGGCGGTTGTTTGGGGATACCTCTACCCGGACACGAAGATCCAAAAGTTCTTCCAGTCACGGGAGACGAAATGAGTCAGAACTGCCGACTCTCACGCTCTTCGATACACCCGTACTCATCTTCCCCTGCGGGGCCGCACCCTGAATCGTGGTCTACCAGAGCCCAGATGATTCCAGCGATGATCACCAAAAGGATCGGCCAAGACCAATCGCGAGACATGCCGTACACAATACACCCGGAGTCAAGATGACGGCCATCGCAGCGGTGTGGGTGCGTGTCCGCTGCCCCTATGGGCACAAGCTGCCGGTGAGTGTGCCCGAGGGGACGCCGGTTATCTTCTGCTGCCTTCAGTGTGGCCGGGAGTTTGAGGCGACGGCTCTCTGACACAAGCCTCGACCATCTCGTTGGTAAGCCAATCGTCTGCTACCGCCAATGCTTCAGGAGGAAGTCCGGCGCGTAGGTTGCGGTTCAACTGTTCCCATGCGGCATCCTCACGGGCATCACGGCGCGCCCACACGGGGGCAAGTAGTCGATGGAATGCAGCGACTAGTCGTTCGTTCATGTCAGCCTCTCGATGTTGGGAATGGTCACCGGATCGTACTTCGCGCCTGTCCCGAGCGGGAAACGCGGCTTAGCGATGTCTGACAGCAGCCGCATCATCTCTTCGCACGGCGGGCAGCCCCGGTAGAAGTCGGCATGGCCATCCGTGAAGGTCGGCGCGTGGTTGTGTTCCAGTTCCATGCCCGCAATTCTACACCCCCTTGACAATCACTGTGACGTGATAGAATCGGTGTAGCTGCATAAGCAGCTCAGTCATCCGCACGTAACGTCTTAACGCCGTCTCCGCAAGGAGTGCGGCGTTTTTTGCGTTCTGCGGTGGGAGGGAATCAGGACATGGCAGAGGGCAACGCGGCAGTGTTGGAACCGGGCACCGCGTCTGAACCGGAAGCGACAACGGAGATTCTTGAAGAATCCCCGGAATCGGTGCTTTCGGAAGACACGGAAACGGACGGTTCTGAGACTGGCACGGACTCGGACGAAGCCAGCGAAGAGGACGATAAGGAACCCGTAACCCTAACGCGCGAAGAGCACGAAAAGGCTCTGAAGGACGTTGAGGCGCGGCTAACCGAATCGTTCCGGCAGAGGGTAGAGAACGAAAAGCAGGCAGCCGAGGATGCGGCGAACAAGGCAGCGTTTACGCAGCGTGTTACCGAATCCGCAAAGGCGCGCTCTGCCCAGACGTACCAGCAGATCACCAACGTGATAAAGGACGTGGCTGCCCGTCGTGACAACGGCGAGGAGATCGACCTTTCCCCGCAGTGGTTGATGGGTATCGCCGCTCAACAGGCGGACGCAGCTTTCTGGGACCAGGACGCGGCCTATGCGTCGGCGTTCGATGCGTACGTGGCGAAGGAGCACCCCGAATGGCGCAAGCCAGTAGAGGTCTCTGCTGCGGTCGAAAAGGCTCTGCATTTGCCACCCTCCGATCCCAACCGGATCCCGCAACTGTTCCAAGCACGGATGGATGTCCTACGGGCAGCCGTGCGTGAACAGATGACGCCGAAGCTCCGCGAGGAGATCGAGGCGGAAGTGCGGGCGGAGATGGGCGCGGCCAAGAAAACGGCTGCGATGAAAGACAACGATGCGGCGCGTGCTGCCCAGCCAAAGCCTACGGGTGTTGGTACGACGGCAGCACCAGCGCGTCAAGACCTTTCGCGCCTGATTGGCGACCCGAGTGTTTCCAAAGAAAAGCAAAGGGCTGCTTTCGAGAGGCTGCACGGGTTCACACCGGACTTCTAAGAGGGAGTACCAATGGCAAACACTACGACTGGCTCACTAGCAGACAGCCAGCAACTGATCATCGATGCGGCGCGCATCGTGCGAGAGTACGAGGGCGTTTGGTCGCGGACTTGTGACGTACAGCGGCTTGAAGAGAACACCGGGCTTTCGTGGGAAGAGAACGCACTGGCGGCTTTGACCGCTCAGGCAGTCACCGAAACCACGGAACTCGACAATCCGCAGTCCATGTCGGACACCATGTTCCAGATCACCCCCACCGTTTCCGGGATTCACATGGTCGTCACAGACCGCGTGTACCGCCGGTTGTCCAAGAAGGTGATCGCGAAGATGGGTTCACTGGGGCAGAACGCTCTCGACCGGAAGAAGGACGAGGACTACCTCACGACCTTCGCCGGTGCGACCACGACGCTTTCTGGTACGGGCACGGTGCTGGCCTCGGGGATCATCGACTCCGGGAAGGTCCGCATTACGAGCAACGTCACGGAGCGCGGGATGGGCACCATCGTCACCGTCCTTCACGGCTACCAGATCAAGGACATTCAAGACGAAGTCAAGTCTGGCGTCGGGACGTATGCGATCCCCAACGGGCTCACGGAAGAAGTGTTCCGGCGTGGGTTCCAGGGCACGGTTGGCGGCACGAACGTCTACGAAGACGGGAACATCGCCATCAACTCAACCCCGGACGCGCGCGGTGCCGTCCACGCCCGCGAAGCCATCGTCTTGGTGCAAGGGCACTCTCCGCGTACTGAGAAGCGGCGCCGTCCTCAGACGGGTGGTGGGGCGGATGAAGTCTTCATGTACGACGAATACGGACTGGGCGAACGTTCGGCCGGCAACTGGCTGTTCGGGATCCTTTCGGACGCCGCAGTTCCTACGGGATGACGCAATGCCATCCCGGTGACGGGGTGGCCCAGTAGCCCGGAACACCACCGGGGAAGAAGGGAACACAACCCAATGGCACAAGGCGGCATGGGCCGAGTCAAAGTTTTCGACCACTTCCAGGGCGCCATCGCACAGACGCTCACCGACGCGACTGAGTACAGCTACAACGATCTCCGGCTCGCCGGGATCAGTGGCAACGCGGCGATGAACATCGTTGTTACGGCGCCGAATGGCATCGCAACGTTCTCTGGTGCTGGCGGGGCGGCGGATGGGGCAGCGATCTATTCGATGCCTTTCCAGCCCTCTACCCAGGGCACCATCACGATGGAAACCCGGTTCAAGACGGACGCTCTCACGAGCTACGGATTCTTCGTCGGCTGGCAGGAAACTGTCTCTGTCGCGGAGCCGGTTAACCCGTTCACCCTCTCGGGCACGACTCTGACGAGCAACGACGGCGGCAACGTCTTCGGCGCCTACTACGACACGGCGGCAACCACGGATGACGTGCGCGTGCATGTGTCGGTGGATGGCACTGAAGCCACCACGGCGCAAAACGAAGCCGGGACGGCGTACGGTGCCCTTGGCATCCGGGCGAACACCACGCTCGTGGCGGATAAGTGGCAGTACGCCCGCTGCGAGATCGACGCCAACGGCGCGGCACGCTTCTACTGGGGCGACCAGACGCTTGACCCGAACAACACCGGGCCGAAGCTGATCGCTTCGCTGAAGTCGGGCACGTTGGACGCGACGGCGCTCTACCACCCGATCCTCATCATGGTTGACCCGAGCACGAACGACCCGCTTCACAGCGTGGACTTCTTCGGTGCCGAGGGCGGAATGAGCTGGGCGTACTAAGATGGGAGCGACGTACGAACTGCTTGATACCATCCTTCACGGCCTCCGCAAGGGCGGGGCTGCGAAGGATACGAAACTTCCCATTCGCATCAACGAATACGACGATCTTCTGACCGCACAGGGTCTCCCGGCGGGCACAGAGACCACGCGTCTCGGGATGCGGTGGAGCACCATGAGTACGTCAGCGGTGGCGGGGCTTGTTGTCCGCCCTACCACGACGGCAGCATTCGAGATTTACAACGGCTACGCGGATGGCGGCAAGAGCCTCATCATCGACCGGCTGTTCTGGTTCAATCTCGTGAGCACCAACGTCGTTGAGGGGTTCTCCGGCTGGGCCGGGGTGACTTCCCCCAAGGCAGCGCCTACCGATGGTTCCTTCGTGGTCCGTGGCGCTCACGGCGTTGCGGCCAGGAACCTTCCGGTTATCGCAGCTGCGGGCACAACTGTTGTTGACCCCGGATGGTTCCCGTGGGGCAACGCCTATCAGAAGGGGGCGGGCGGCGTGGTGCCGTTCGGCGCTCTCACGGCTGATGTCGGCGGGCGAATCATCGTCCCTCCGAAATGCTCTCTTGTCTTGCATGTTGTCTCGTCCCTCGTGGGCCAGACGTTCACGCAGGGCGCGGAGTGGGTTGAGGCCGTCATCGACGTTCAGCGTTAACGACCATTAGGGGAGGGGGCAACTCCTCTCCCCTTCCATCAAGTGCCGCCTTAGCGGCTGGAGGGAACCATGGCAACAAGCGGAACCCATCGGGGATGGCTCCGGGATCGCACGAACGCTCGGCTTGCGGCGGTCTACGACGGCACCGAGATTTTTGATTTCGACGCCAACGACATGGCAGTAACGATCGCCGCGACATTCGCGGCCGTGGTGAACGGCACGCTCGGGTTCCGGGCGAATACCAGCAACGTCTTTCTTGGCAATCCGGGCGCGTTCGCAACCACACAGCCCCAGGGGGCCGTGGTCATGGGTGGATCGTCACTCAGTGGCATTGCACCTGTGGGCGCGATTACCACGGCGGGCGCGGTGTTCGCGAGCGACACGGCCGTGATGAAGATCGTGGCTGGCGGCACGGCGACCGCAGTGGAGACGTAGGATGGCAAAGAAGAAGAATGTCATCCATCTCACAACGTGTAAGAAGTGTGGCGAACAGGTCTCCGGGCCAGACCTCATGCTCGTGAACGAAGCCATGGCACGTCACACCGCCAAGAAACACTCCCCGAAGGTGAAGGCGTGACCCTCTCCGATACCGCAGTCGCGGACATCGTTTCTGCTATGGGCGTTCTACCCGAGGCGTTCTGGTCGAACCAGGATGACGGCTGCGATTGTACCTATCAGCGCATCGGGATGTGGACAAATCCCTACCTAGCGGAAACGCTGGAGGTACGGATGTGCTGCATATGGGCGGAGCTGTACAAACTCTTCCCGCAGCACGTCCGTGTTACTCCCGCGTTCCTCAACTACAACACGAGCGAGTGGGAATCGGGGCCACGGGATTGGGATGGAGAGGCAGACATGCCGGAGGCCATCTGGTATCGCCACCTTGCGCGGAAGCACGGCATCACGGTAGGCGAGGCGCGGGAGCGGTACGCGCACCTTCCGCCGCCCAAGGGCACTCCCCGGCCGCCAGCGCCCCCACAAGGGCCGACAATCGAGGAATATGTGCTCACCGCCATGGATGTGCTTGCCGATGAGGTAGAGCGCCTGAGAGCGATTGTGGAAGGTGAGAAGTGAAACCTGTCACGTTGGCCGTGCATGAAGACGAACGCGCGTGGTCGTTGCGGGAGGTGAACCTTGCGCGCAACGGGGCGCGGCGCCGCTGGCAGATCATCACGGTCATTCGCAACGACCAGTTGACCGAATGGTGGACTGAACTCGGGCTATCGGAAACCTTCACCGCCCCACAGATCGAGATGCCGGGTCTGTTGGAACACTCGGTGGCGGAACTGCGGACGTTGGCGGAAGAGTACCGATTGGGCGATGACTACTGGGCAAAGCGGCAGGCGGAGATTGCGGCCGAGAGCACGGTCATCCCTGATATGTTGAACCAGTTGGAAGAGCGGGCGAAGATCATCCATAACCGGAGCCAGTTTGGCCCCGTAGTGGCAACACAGAGGAATGGATTCTCCTGGAGGACAGCACTTGAGCACAGCAACAGCATTTGAAGACGCGCTTATCGAGGCGCGCATCGACGAGATCAAGACGACGCGGGATCACGGGTTCGCGATTTCGGACACGGAGATCGATGGGCACCTGGCCGCGCCGATGCAGGTGACTTCGACGGCCGAGGACCGCGCGATCATCTACGACACTGAGACGGGCGAGCCGCGCGAAGTGTTGGTCAATATGCTCGCTAAGACGCTGAAGAAGAAGCGTGACGGGCGGCCGGCGTTCTCGGTGACTCCGGTGAAGGAACACAAGCTTGGCAGCGTGCCGTGCTGGTT
>ERZ1292632.3458-Hain-H43-01um-R2-3458-length-12087-cov-4_pt2 | contig 10447 bp, 9 predicted proteins | sample MGYA00564407_ERZ1292632 | MGnify/ENA primary metagenome ERZ1292632 (study PRJEB36523, sample SAMEA6512637) | groundwater metagenome | collected 2019-01-08 | study: AquaDiva: Metagenomics assemblies of 32 groundwater samples | reverse complement strand
ATGGGTTATTAACAAGAGATGCTAGGGTAAAAGAGCGAAGAAAATACGGTCATGCTCAAAAAGCCAGAGCAATGAAACAATCCCCAAAGCGTTAAGTTTTCTTAAAATATACAGTTATAAAGATTCCGGCAATTGCCATAAGCATACCAACTACTTGGAACATAAATTAGTGATTTATCAGAGGAAGTTAAAAGATGCAAAGCAAGCATGATTAAAAATCCAATAAATGAAGCATAAGCATTAACTAAAAATACAGATACATCTTTTGGCAAAAATTTTGAAAGTGTTTGATAAGTGACAAATAAAAGTGGAGTAGCAATTGCCAATATTTTCCAATCAAACATAATTTGATTATATATCTTAATCTGGTAAAATGTTTAGATTAAATGGATAAGCAGATTCCCCCGGAGAAGATTTTTAAAAGCTATGATATCAGAGGAGTATACCCTGAAGAAATAAATGAAGATTTTGCGGTTCCTATAACCCGCGCTATTTATAAGCTTCTACAAACTCAGTTGGAAACTACTAAGCCTTTAACAATTGCTGTTGGTCGCGATATGAGGCTTTCATCCCCTGCTATTTTTGAGGCGGTTTCTAAAACTTTAGTTAGTTTAGGAGCACAGGTAATTGATTTAGGAATTGTTTCCACCCCAACTTTTTATTATGCGGTTTTTAAAAATAAATTTGACGGAGGATTACAAATTACTGCTTCTCATAATCCAGGCCAATATAATGGCATAAAAATTGTAAGAATTTCCTCAACCGGTTTGGTAAAAATTGGTAAATCAACAGGGATGGATGATATTAAGAAAATGGCAATAGAAAGAGTTAATTTGCCGAAAGTTAATGGTGGAACTATCACGGAAAAGTTGGGAGTTGTTGTTGAGGAAGTGAAAAATGCGCTAAGGATTGCAGGAAATCCAAAGCTTAATAAATATAAAGTTGTGGCAGATGCAGCAAATGCGCTAGGAGCTTTATATATTGAAGAGCTATTTAAACATATCCCCGGAAGTTTAATAAAAATGAATTTTGAGTTAGATGGAACCTTTCCGGTACATCAGGCAGATCCTCTTCAGAAAGAAACTCTGGTTGATTTGCAAAAAAGAGTAGTTGATGAGGGAGCTGATGTAGGTCTAGCCCCTGATGGCGACGGGGACAGATTATTTTTTATTGATGAAAAAGGTAGTATTGTTCCTCCATCTGTTATTACGGCAATTGTAGCCCGTGAAGTTTTGAAAAAGCACAAAGGCGCAACAGTTTTAGGGGATATCAGATATATTATGACTCCTAAAAAAATAGTTGAAGAGCTGGGTGGTACTTTTGTTATCACAAAAGTTGGCCACTCATTTATCACAGAAAAAATGCACGAAACAGGAGGAGTATTTGCAGGAGAATCTTCCTCTCATTATTTCTTTAAGGAAACCGGCAATGCGGAATCCCAGATCCCGATGATTTTAATAATACTTAAGGTTATGACAGAGGAAGGAAAAAAACTTTCTGAAATTGTAGATTTTTTAAGAAGATCTCATGAATCAGGGGAGTTTAATTTTGAAGTAAAAAATGCCAAAGAAGTTATGGAGGCAATGAAAAAAGAATTTCCAAAAGGGGAAGTTTCAGAATTAGACGGTGTGTCTATATCTTTTGCTGACTGGAGATTATCACTTAGATCTTCCAATACTGAACCGTTACTAAGGCTTAATGTGGAAGTAGAGTTAGGTGGAGATATTGAAGGAACTAAAAATAAAATGATTGGTCTTATCAAAAAGCATGCAATTTTTGAGGACTTGCCAAAATAAATAATCTATGGTTAAATATTAATTGCATCAAGAGTGTCGCCTAGGCGACCGGCAACCGAAAAGAAACGGTGCCAGGATCCTAAAATGGATAGATGCGCTTGCCTCAGGTGAGAAACTTTAATCTCGCCGAAAGCGGGATTTTTTATGAAAAACGGCATAACAACATTTACATCTGAATCAGTCTGTGCAGGCCATCCGGATAAAATCTGCGATCAAATATCAGATGCTATTTTAGATGCAGTACTTTCTCAAGATCCGCAAGGCAGAACAGCTATTGAGTGTTTGGCAGGTAACAATAGATTAATTATTGCAGGTGAAATAGGCGCCAGAGCAAAAATAGATTATAAAAAAATTGCCAGAGAACAAATAAGACGACTTGGTTACACTGACCCTAAATTTAATTTTTCAGATAAATCTCCAATTGAAGTATTTGTTCATGAACAATCACCCGAAATTGCAGTTGGGGTAAAGAAAAAAGGAGCAGGTGATCAGGGAATGATGTTTGGATATGCCTGCAGGGAAACAACTGCCTTAATGCCTTTGCCAATAATGATGGCACATGCTCTAACTAAAAGGATGGATGTGGTCAGAGAAGAAAATATCATTAAGTATTTGAGGCCTGATGGTAAGTCTCAGGTGACTATAGAATACAAAGATGGAAAACCCCGTAAGGTTATACAAGTTGTTATAGCTGTTCCGCATAAAGAATCTGTTAATCTAGATCAAGTTAAAGATGATGTTTTTGAATTTATAGTTATACCGGTTTTAGAAATGTTTGGTTATAAAATTAAAAAGGGTGATTTAATTGTCAATGGTACCGGTATTTGGCATCATGGAGGGCCTGCTTCAGATTGCGGATTAACTGGAAGAAAAATTGTGGTTGATACTTATGGGGGTTATGCCAGGGTTGGTGGAGGGTGTTTTTCCGGGAAAGAACCATCAAAAGTAGATAGAGGCGGGGCATATGCTGCCAGGTTTTTAGCTAAAAATATTGTAGCTCATAAATTGGCAGAAAAGGCCGAAGTAAGACTTGCCTATTTTATTGGAGCCAAAAAGCCTACTATGGAAGATGTAGAAACTTTTGGAACAAATAAAAAATCCCATAAAGTTATCATTTCTTTCATGAATAAAATTCTGGATACATCCGTATCAGGCATCTTAGAGGGTTTAGATTTGCAGCGCCCGATATATTTACCTACTGCAGTATATGGTCACTTTGGCAGAGATGAATTTCCCTGGGAAAGAGTGGTTTAGGAAAATTGTAAAATCATTGGTAGATGATCTGAAATTTCTACATCAGGAACTGTAAAGTTTTTTACATTAACCTCTTTTGAAACAAAAGTGTAATCGGCAAATTTTTGAAAATCTTCTCTTCCCCAAAAAGAGCTAATTCTACTGCGCGTTCTTTCTATTTTGTATTTTTTTATTAAATTTTGCATAACATTATCTAATAATTTTATACTTTGAGTCTGGGGTAATAAATTAAAATCTCCAACTAAAATTTTTGCCCCGTAAAAAAAATTTAATATTTTTTTAATATATTTTGATTGATTAATCCGGTTTGGGGTATCTGTTTTAGGAGGAGGAAAAGGTGTGCCGTGGAAATTAAAAATAAGGAACTTTTTGTCTTTTGCATGAAAGCTAATAACTTGTAGTGGAATTGGCAGATTTGAAAAATCTCTCAGCAATCCTTTTGAGGCTTTTGATTTATAAATAAAATAATTTTGATGATAATCAACTGATATTATTTTTTTAACAAAAATAGCCAGCCCGAAAGATAAATTAAAATTAACTTTTATAGCATTATTATCGTAGTCAAAAAGAGCAGGAAAATAAAAAAAATTGAAATCCGGCAGGATATTTTTTATTTCTGAAAGCAGGTTAGCTCTTAAATCTTTATATGTTTTTATCTTAGAGGTGGTATCAAAAATTTCCTGGAAGCAAAAAATATCAGTATCCTGATGTTTTTTGATAAAGTCAATTAAAGCTTCAAAATATTTTCCACTCCAGGTATTTAGAGAAATAAGCTTCATATACATAGAATTATATAGCAGTAGATGGTAAAATTGCTATGGTTCGGGGAGTAGTATAGTGGTAACACGCTGCGCTGGGGGTGCAGCATCGGGAGTCCGATTCTCCCCTCCCCGACACAATAATTGATGTATCCATACGGGAACACAAGATAATTTTGGGGTATTGACGTTTGGGTAATATTTGGCTAAGTTAATATTATGGCACAAAATAACGATGCGAGAAATGCTGCAGTTTCAGCTGCTATGGCTCAGATTCAAAAGACTTATGGAACCGGATCTATAATGAGACTTGGAGAGAGAGTTGAGAAGTTTACAACTGAGGTTATTCCCACCGGTTCTATTGCACTTGATTTAGCGCTGGGAGTTGGAGGGTTGCCTAAAGGAAGGATTATAGAAATTTATGGCCCTGAGGCAGGTGGTAAAACTACAGTTTGTCTACATGTAATTGCCGAGGCTCAGAAAAAAGGTGGAGTGGCAGCATTTATAGATGCAGAACATGCGCTTGATCCCCAAAGAGCACAAAAAATTGGAGTTAATCTTGATGATTTATTAATCTCTCAACCGGATACTGGGGAACAGGCTTTAGAAATTGCAGAAAGTTTAATTAGATCAGGTGGAATTGATGTGGTAGTCATTGATTCTGTTGCTGCACTAGTTCCAAGATCAGAGTTAGAAGGAGAGATGGGAGATTCTTCAATGGGAGTTCAAGCCCGTTTAATGTCACAGGCTTTAAGAAAACTAACAGGAGCAGTATCTAATACCAACACAATTATAATTTTTACTAACCAATTAAGGCAAAAAATCGGAGTTATGTTTGGTAATCCTGAAACAACAACCGGAGGGCTAGCTTTAAAGTTCTACTCCTCTATTAGATTGGACGTTAGAAAAATCGAAAATATAAAGGCAGGTGACATGGTAGTTGGATCAAGACATAGGGTAAAGGTTGTTAAAAATAAAGTTGCTCCTCCATTTAGGATTGCTGAGTTTGACATGGATAGTTATGGTATCTCGCATGAGGGTGAGCTATTGGATGTGGGAATAGAACTTGAGATTTTAACAAAATCAGGAGCGTTTATAAAATGGGGTGAGATTATGTTGGGACAGGGAAGAGCGGCTGCTATAGATTATTTAAAGACGAATAAAAAAGAATCTCAAGCTTTAGAAAAAGAAATCAGAGAAGCCTGGGGGAAACAAAAAGATGGTAAAGAAAAAATAATTGTTGGCGAAGATGGCGAAGCAGGTGAAGTTAAAGAGTCTGATTAATGCCCAAGATTACCTCAATTGAACCTCAGAAAAAAAACCCGCATAGATTTAATGTTTTTTTAGATGGGCAGTTTGCTTTTGGAGCAGATGAAGATTTGGTGGTGGAGAAAAGGTTAGTTATTGGAAAAACTTTTACCACATCAGATGTGGAACATTTGTTATTTGAATCAGAAGTTGGAAAATTAATGGAAAGGATGTATAGACTTTTTAACTTAAGACTTAGGTCAGAAAAAGAAATTAGAGACTATTTAAAGAACTTATCATATAAGCGAAAAATTAAAGATCAGGAGCAAATTTCAGAAGCTGCAATAGAACTGTTAATAAATAAATTAAAACAGAAAAGATTGATTAATGATGAGGAATTTGCTAAATCTTGGGTTGAGGCAAGAAGTAGAAAAAAAGGGAAAATTGCGCTAAAGCTAGAACTTATACAAAAGGGAATTGATAAAGAAATAATAGAGGAAGTGATAAGCGAGGTTACAGGTGAACAACAAATAGCAGAAAAGCTACTAAGTAAAAAATTGGAACCCTGGAAGAATTTACCAAGACTGGAGTTTAGAAAAAAAGCCTATGATTTTTTAATGAGAAGAGGATTTGATTATGAGATTGTTAAAGTTGTCGTTGAAAAAAACCTCAAAAAGGTATAAAATAATATTAGAGAATCAGAATGAGTGAGTAAAGTATGATGAAATTAATTCTCAAAGATTTAACTTCTCAAATTTCCCTTTAAAGAGGGTCATTCTTCTGATTCCATACATATATGGCACATACATTTGGTCCTAAAACTTTTGGCACACAAGTTTCGACTACTTCGAATGAGGCAGATTTGGCAAAAAGAGAAGGAATTTTGGAGGAGCGAGAAAGACAAATCGCTCAAAAACAAAAACTGGTTGATGAAAAATTAGAGAGTTTAGAAAAAATTAGGATTGATTTAGTTGAAAAACTAGAGAAGGTATCCAAATTTTCGGCGGAAGATGCAAAGAAAATTTTACTAGAAAATGTTGAAAAAGATTTGGCAGTTGAGATCTCCAAAAAGATTATCGAGGCAGAAAATGAAATAAAATTGCAGGCAGATGAAAAAGCAAAGGAGATTTTAGCAGACACAATAATTCATGGAGTGACAGATTATATTTCAGAATTTACGACCTCTAAGGTTACATTACCTGATGAGGATATAAAGGGTAAGATTATTGGAAAAGAAGGAAGAAATGTCAGAACTTTTGAGCAGGTAACAGGAGTTGATGTGGTAATGGATGATGAAATTCCTGATACTTTAATCCTTTCTTCTTTTGATCCAATCAGAAGGGAAATTGCAAAGGTATCCCTTGAGCGGCTTATTGAAGATGGTAGAATTCAACCCCAAAGAATCGAAGAAATTGTTGCCAAAACCCAAGCAGATATTAACAAATTGATGAGAGCTGCCGGGGAAAAACTGGCTGCAGATGTGGGAGTTTATAATTTGCCGGTTGAACTAATTGATAACCTGGGAAGATTTAAATATAGATACTCATATGGACAAAACTTAATTTTGCACACTCAAGAAGAAACACAAATAGGAGTTGCTTTGGCTCTTGAATTAGGGGCAAATGTAAATACAGTTAGACTTGGTTGTTTATTCCATGATATCGGAAAAATTGTTTCTGATGAAGAAGGTTCACATGTTGATAAAGGTGTAGCACTAGCTAAGAAATTTGGTCTTCCTGAGGAGGTTATAAACTGTATTGCTGAGCATCATGAAGACAAATCATTTTCTTCAGTTGAATCAATAATTGTTTGTATTGCTGATTCAATTTCCGGAGGGAGAGTTGGTGCACGACATGAAAATGTACAAGATTATATAAAAAGACTCTCAGATATTGAAAAAATAGCACTTTCTTTTGAGGGAGTTGAGAAATGTTTTGCCATGCAAGCTGGAAGGGAAGTTAGAGTCATTGTGATCCCTGAGAAAATTTCAGATTCGGAACTGCCAAAATTAACTCATGACATTGCAGAGCGAATCTCAAAAGAGGTCATGGTTCCGGGTAATGTAAAAATTACTGCAATAAGGGAAATAAGAGCAACTGAAACTACCACAACTATGACACAATGAAGTTATCTAGAAAGCGTCTCGAGATTTTAGCTATAATCTGCTATATTTTATTTGTTTTGGCAATAGTAAGCTATTATTTCTACTTTCTTGTGTGTAGAAAAAATATATGTTTCAATTGGCCTTTCTAACAGCGCTATATTCTTATTCCATCTTCGCATTAGGAATCTTACATTTTCTTAGAAAAAATATTATTCTTGTTAGTTTAATAATCTTTCTTCTAGTTTTAATCAAAGCTTTTTTGAAACAATTTATCAATTTTCTGTTAATTCTTAAGACATATCTGGTGAACGCTAAGCCTCTATCTATTTTTTTATTTTGTTTAATTACTATTCAAATTTTCATTAATTTGGTTGGTGTTTTAGGACCGGAACTTGCTTTTGATGCTCTCTGGTATCATCTAACAATCCCCAAAATTTATTTGCAACAAAATTCGATCTTTTATATAGGTGGACATCTTTATTATTCAGCTATGCCTAAACTTACAGAAATGCTCTATTTGGTAGCTCTTGCTTTAGGAAATGAAATCACAGCCAAAATAATTCATTTTTCATTTGGAATAGTAACTCTTGTTGCTTTATATAAAATGTCCCGCAATTTTTTATCAACTAAGGATTCTCTTTTAGTTGGCCTTATTTTCTATTCAAATTTAGTGGTTGGATGGATGTCGATAACAGCCTATATTGATTTAGCTAGAACTTTTTTTGAAGTTTTAGCTTTATGGAGTTTCCTTATTTTTGTAAGGTCCAATGTTTTTAAATGGTTAGCATTATCAGGAGTTATGTTAGGCTTTGCAATATCCTGCAAACTATTAAGTTTATGGTCCATTGTTATTTACCTTATTTTACTTTTATATATCTCTCTTTTTAAAAAAGTTAAATTAGTTTCTATTGTCAAACAGTCTATATTTTTTTGTGTAGTAGTTTTCATCGTTGTTTCTCCCTGGTTGATTTTTTCCTACCTAAACACTGAAAATCCAATTTATCCTCTTTTATCGCCGGTGCATCAAAATCTAGGTAATTCGATACCCTTTAATCCCAAAGATATTGTAGCTGCTACATGGTCTATTTTCCTTCTTTCTCCAGATCCCATCTCCCCTATTTATTTCATTTCCCTACCGCTTATAATATTTTATTTTTGCAATATTCTATTTAAGACAATCAATAAACAAGCCCGATTACTTATTAATTTATTACTTATATATCTTGTTTTCGGATTCATAATTCTCTATTTTACTCCTCTTGCAAGTAGTGGTAGATTCTTTATGCCATATCTTCCTGCCTTCTCCTTACTTTTTACATTACTTCTTAATTCTTTGAAAAGTAAATTATTATACAAATTTCTTCTGGTAATAATTATTATTGTTTCATTTACCTCGATTGCTTATCGGGGGATTGCCAATAAACGGTTTGTCCCTGTTATTTTAGGTAAGGAAAATATGAATACATTTATGCTTAATAATTTGGAATATAATGTAGGTAATTTTTATGATGTAGATAATTTCTTTACAAAAACTATAAAATCCGATAACAAAGTTTTAATCTACGGAATTAGTAATTTATACTATGTTAACTTTCCCTATATTCACGAAAGCTGGATCAAAAAAGGTGATAAATTTGATTATATCCTGACTAAGGATATAGGTTTGCCGGAAAGATTTAGGGATTGGAAATTAGTATATAAAAATGAAAAAACAAAAGTTAAACTTTATTCTTTAGATGGTAAAAATGTGGAATATTAATCCTTCATTTTAGGATTTTAGTATATTGTTTCATTTTCTAAATTAAGATTATAATGTGGGCTGTGGATATACTTTCTCCTTTTATTCCTCATCCATCATATATAAACAACTTACCACCTTTATACATTATGGGTTTACCAGTAGACATAATGATTTATTTGGTTTTTGGCATTTTGATTGTTTTATTTCTGTTTAAAAAACAAAAGGAATATATAAAAGTAATAATAATTCTGTGGTTTATCATCTCATTGCTTTATACTACCCAAGCAGGCGTACAAGTATACGCAGAAGGTGTAATCTTTGGCGGAAAATCTCTTGATGAACTTAGGAATATAACAACTTCCAATAATTTCTACAACTTTCTTAAGTTCGCCCAAACTCATCTTCCCAATAATGAACCTGTAATGCTACTGGTGCCTAAAAACCCACTATATTTTTCCCAAAAAGCTCCTTATTATCTCTACCCTCACCTTATTAAAAATAATGCTTCATATATTTTAGTTTTTAATGCAGTTAACGTAAAATTCAACGAAGAGGAACAAAAACTGATTATTGATGATAACGGTAAAGTAGAAACTATCAAAGCTCAACTATTGGCTAAATTAAATGATAATGAGTATGTCTTGATAAAAAATAAATATTAAGTTTATGCCTATCGTAATACTCTATATTTGGTCAATATTTTTACCGTTTTTATTAGGTTTTGCATTACTTTCCGTTTTCAGTATGGGTAAGAGGTTATTCACATTTTCCCAAAAAATATTCCTATCTTTTTTTGTAGGTGCCAGCATATTTAGTATGTCTCTTTTTCTCTTAAGCATTTTTCACATAAAGTGGGATAGAGTTTGGATTAGTATTTTATTTAGTTTTATTTCAGCGATTTGTTTTATTTATTATATTAAAAAAATAAATAAAAATTTGAATCTAACAATACCTAAAATAAACAGAGCTCATCTACGAATAAATCTTGTCAATTATTTACTGGTAGCTTTAATAATCTTTAAACTATTTTCAATTTTCTTCATTGCATTGGATAAACCGGTACTAAATTTTGACGCTTGGACTAATTGGTCTTTGCGAGCAAAAGTGTTTTATTTTGAAAAGGGAATTCCTCTAAATAGAAACGATCCATATTTTTTGGGAGGTGGTGGACATATTAACTATCCTCTACAGATTCCTATCCTCGAAAGCTGGATTTACACTTCAACTGGGGTTTGGGATGATAAGTTTGTAAAAATAATTTCTCCTTTGCTGCTTTTATTCTTTCTAATATTTTTCTATTTATTTATTTACCAATTTATCGGTTCGACTAAAGCTTTAATTTTTTCTTTTATATTTATATCAATACCTCTTATTTCATATCACGCAGCGGCAGATTATGCTGATTTACCTGTAGGCTTATATATTGGTATTGCCACTATGCTTTTCTATTTATATTTAACAAGGACTGACAACAGATACCTCATGCTATCTTCTCTAATGTTTGGTTTTGCGGGGTGGATTAAAAATGAGGGGAGTTTTTTATTTG
>ERZ1292632.4216-Hain-H43-01um-R2-4216-length-10448-cov-4_pt1 | contig 10448 bp, 10 predicted proteins | sample MGYA00564407_ERZ1292632 | MGnify/ENA primary metagenome ERZ1292632 (study PRJEB36523, sample SAMEA6512637) | groundwater metagenome | collected 2019-01-08 | study: AquaDiva: Metagenomics assemblies of 32 groundwater samples | reverse complement strand
GAAACCAACCCGTACGGCTACGGCAAGCCGCACGCAAACTCGACGTGGGCCGAGGTGTCGTTCTGCCCGTGCTGCTGCGCGAAGGGCTGCGTCCGAGAGGTCACGCCCATCGAAGAACAATCGAAACCGGGGCAGGTCGCCGCAGCCGCCGACGCGAGCTGGCGAAATTTACGAATCTCTGATAAAATGAGTTCGAGCAGAGTCGTAAATATGCTTTGCCGATGTAGCTCAATTGGTAGAGCAATGCTTTCGTAAAGCATAGGTTGTCGGTTCAATCCCGACCATCGGCTCATGATTTGTATATGGAGTGTCAATGATAAATATTGTATAATAGAAAAATAATTAACAAAATTTAAAAATTATGAAACAAAAAATTTCTTTTATTATTTTTTTGGCACTTGTTTTATTGTTTTTTTCAGCAGGCGCTAAAGCCATGACAACAGAGGAAATTCAATCCTTGATTGCTCAAATTAAGCAGCAAATTACCCAGCTTCAAGCGCAGCTCGTTCAACTTCAGAGCCAAGCTGCGTCAACTCCAAGCGATTCATCTGACGCCGCGGATTCAACTGCGGCAACTGGAGCATGGTGCCACGATTTTATTATTAATCTGCAGTACGGCGCCAAAGGGTCAGAGGTTACCGCTCTTCAGACAGCGCTGAAAAAACAAGATTATAACATTTCTGACGCAGAATTTCAAAATCAGCAATTCGGCAATTACACTTATGTGGCGTTGAAAAATTTTCAGGAAAAATATCGTTCAGAAGTTTTAACTCCTTTTGGTTTAACCAAGGGAACTGGTAATTTTAAAGCATTTACAAGAGCTAAATTAAACAAACTTTACAGTTGCAATAACGTGCAAACCTCGACATGCTCTCCTAATTGGCAGTGCGCCGCTACTTGGAGTACTTGTATAAATTCTCAACAAACCAGGATTTGTAATGATTTAAATCGTTGCGGGTCCACAACTAAATTCAGCGAAACACAGTCTTGCGCGACTCCAACTCCAACTCCAACACCTACCCCAACTCCGTCTCCTTGCTTTCCGAGTTGGTCTTGCGGTTTTTGGAGCGCCTGTTTAAATGGACAGCAAACCAGAACCTGCGCTGATTTAAATAATTGCGGCACGATAAGCGGCAGGCCGCCTGTGACGCAATGGTGCGTCTCATCTTGCCGCGAGACAACTAGCGACTGCCAAGATTCTTTCGGCTCTCATCCGGCTTTATGCATCAGCAATTATGCTGTTAAAAGATATGTTTGTGAAAATGAAAAATGCGTTTCAAAAGATTACATATGTCTTTCCGGAGATTGCTCTTCATCAATGCCTTGTTCGTCTGTAAACCTTGTTAGAGCGTATTGTTCAGACAGCGACAATGGATTGAATTTTGTGGTAAAAGGCCAGTGTGAGGACGCTTTTGCCAGTTATGCCAAAACTGATTCTTGCGTAGACTACAATCAGATATTGGAATATTATTGCGGCTACCCAACACTTTTCGGCTCTGCTTTGAAATGCGTTGCTGAAAAAGTAAGGTGTTCTATGGGATGCGAGAATGGCGTCTGTCTTCCCGACTATACTATTCATCCGCAGCAGCCGAAATAATTCTTTCTTTGATGGAAAAATCTTTGCCGAAATTAGAAGAGATTAAAAACAGGCTCCATCATTTGATGGAGCGCCTTTGAGATAAAAGAGAAAGAAAGGAAAATCGAAGAATTGAAAAAAGAATTTTTGAATCCGGATTTTTGGAAAAAAAATAGGGAAAAAGCCGGAGAAATCAGCCAGGAATTAGCTAAATTAGAAGAAGAGGCGGGAGATTTTAAAAAAATAGAAGCTGAGTTGTGTGAGGTAGGAGATTGGATAAAAGAAAACAGCGAAGTTGATGAAAACACTATAGCAATTCTTGTGAATATTGAAAAAAGGATAGAGCAGTTAGAATTTAAAACATTTCTTTCCGGCAAGTATGATAAGAATAATGCGATTATGGAAATCTTTTCGGGAGCCGGAGGACAGGATTCCCAGGATTGGGCAACTATGCTAATGAGAATGTACGAAAGATATTGCGCGGCAAAAGGATTTAAAACACAAGTTTTGCATCAGGCATTCGGCGAGGCGGGCGGACCAGAAGGCAGAGTTGGCACAAAGTCTGTCACAATAGAGATAAAAGGAAATTTTGCCTACGGTTTTTTAAAAAAAGAATCAGGAGTGCACAGACTGGTGAGAATTTCTCCTTTTTCAGCTCAGAAACTGCGCCACACTTCGTTTGCTTTAGTGAATGTTTTACCGGAGTTGAAAGAAAAAGAGGTTGAAGTTGAGCTCAAGCCCGATGATTTAAAAATAGAAACGTTTAAGGCCTCTGGTCCCGGCGGCCAGTATGTAAATAAAACAGAGTCAGCCGTAAGAATCACCCACATTCCCACGGGCATTGTTGCAGCTTCGCAGACAGAAAGGCTTCAGGGAAGGAATAAAGAAAATGCAATGAAAATATTGTATGCCAAGCTTCACCAGTTAAAAGAAGAGACGCACGCCAAAAAAATAAAAGAGATAAAGGGGGATTTGGTGTCAGCTTCCTGGGGAAACCAAATAAGGTCTTATGTTTTGCATCCGTATAAAATGGTGAAAGACTTAAGAACGCAGTATGAAACCTCTGATACTGGTGGAGTGTTAGATGGAGACCTGGACAAATTCATTGAGGCAGAGTTGAAAATAAAAGACAATGATTAAATTTAATAAAGTAACTAAAATCTATCCTCCCAAAACAGTTGTTCTGCAGGATATTTCCTTTGAAATAAAAGAAGGCGAATTTGTTTCTATTGTTGGTAAATCAGGAGCCGGTAAAACAACTTTGATTCGCTTGCTTTTGGGATTAGATGAGCCCACATCAGGCGAGGTTTATTTTAAAGACATAAATGTGCATACGGCAGATTCTCTGCAGCTTCGAGATATCAGGAGAAACATAGGCGTTATTTATCAAGATTACAAGCTTTTGTCTGCGAAGACGGTTTATGAAAATGTTGCCTATGTTATGGCAGTGGAGGGCAAAGCTCACAAAAAGATAGAAGAGGAGGTTCCAAAGGTTTTAGAAATTATCGGGTTGCAAAATAAGGTGAATAATTTCCCTAAAGAGCTTTCCGGAGGAGAACAGCAGCGGCTGGCAATTGCCAGGGCCTTAGTAAATCATCCGGATGTTATTGTAGCTGACGAGCCGACTGGCAACCTTGACCCGTATAATACTTATGAAGCGATTTCGCTTTTGCAAAAGATAAATCAGGCAGGCAGGACGGTTATTTTAGCTACTCACGACAGGGAAATAATAAACAAACTAGGCAAGAGGGTGATTACCTTAGAGAACGGCAGAATATTAAGAGACGAGGAAGCAGGAAGATTCGTTATTTAAAAATATTAAATATATTTTTTAACATGCTAACCAGTTTTAAAAGAATATTTACTTTTGCCGTCAATGATTTTAGCCGTAATAAAGGTATTTCCTTGGCTGCTATTTTTGTTTTGATTGTTACGATTATGCTGGTAACGGGCATTTTCTTTTTTCATGGCATGGCATCGTATTTAATCTCTCAAATACAGAATAAAATTGACGTGACTGCATACTTTAAGGAGGATACCTCAGAGCAGGACATTTTAAAAATTAAAGATGAGATTTTAAAGATGTCTCCCAATATTAAAAATATTGAATATGTGTCTAAGGACCAGGCTTTAAGAATATTTAATGAAAAACACAAAGATAGCGCAGTTTTAATTAAAGCTTTAGAGGAGGTGGGCGATAATCCTTTTTTGCCTTCTTTAAATATCACAACAAATGGCGACCCTTCGCAGTATGAGGAGGTTTCAACCATATTGCAGACATCAGGTTTCAGCAAACTTGTTGACAAGGTGGATTTTTCGCAAAAAAGAGACACTATTGAAAAGGTTTATTCTATAACCTCTAATATAAATAGGTTTGGGCTTTTGTTCGGTATAATTTTAATTATTGTTGCTATGTTAGTTGTATACAACACTATAAAGCTTGCAGTTGACAGTTCAAAAGAAGAAATCAGCACCATGCGCATAGTGGGCGCTTCCAACTGGTTTATACGAGGGCCCTTCATAATTCAGGGAATGATTTACGGAGTAGTTGCATTTTTAGTGTGTATTTTACTTTCAGGGTTTTTTGCCTATATGGTTTCATCAAAAATCGCAGTCGTATTGCCCGGATTCAGCATCTTTAGTTATTTCTTGACTAATTTCTGGATTCTTGTATTAATACAATTAGGTTTTGGGATAGGCGTAGGCATAATTTCAAGTTCTATCGTTGTAAGAAAGTATTTAAATATTTAAATCTTTGCGGGGTGGTGCAGTGGTAGTCACGCCACGCTCTGGACGTGGAAACCTTGGTTCGAATCCAAGCCCCGCAGCCATCACATGCTAAGTCAGGTGACTGAGACGCATGGCGAAAAAAAACACTTTTATGGAGTACATAGAATTTATTGTTAATATTCTCGGAGAGGCTTCAAAGATTGCTTTGGCGCACTTTGGAAAAATTTCAGGGATTACGAAACCGGACGATAATAATCAGGTTTTAACCGATGCAGATTTAGCAATCGGTAAAAAAATTATTTCTTTAATTCACGACAAATACCCAACACATAATATTATCGACGAAGAAGCTGGGATCATTGATAACAGGTCTGAATTCACTTGGGTTATTGATCCCGTGGATGGTACAAGTAATTTTGCAAACGGAATTGTGACTTATGGCGTTATTGTGGGATTATTAAAAGGTGGTGTCCCAATTGCAGGCGGATTTGCCTTGCCCGCATTTTCTGAAATTTATTCAGCAGAAAAGGGCGAGGGCGCATTTTTGAATGGAGAAAAAATAACAATAGACGACAGTAAAGAAGAATTGTCGTCCCAATTACTGGCGTATGGAATTGACGCCAATCACAAAAATCCAGACGCAACAAGACAGGAGTGCAAATTAATAGCTGAGCTAATTTTAAAAATAAGGAATTTGCGCGCGAGTGGATGCGTTTTTGACGCCGCAATGGTTTTGAAAAATAAATATGGAGCATATTTGGCAAACTGGGGTAAGATTTGGGATGTTGCCGGAGTCCAAGTCGTTGTCCAAGAGGCTGGCGGAATTTTTACAAACTTTATCGGCAAAACTATAGATTATAGCAATCCCCTGACAAGGGTAAATGAAAATTTTGGCCTTTGCATCAGTTCGCCTAAATTACATAAACAAATTCAAGAAATTGTAAATAAAAATACCGGTAAATAGGCCCGACTAGGACGCCTCAGTTGAGAAGCCTCCAAAAGGCCTGATTTCCCCCTAGGGATTTGGGTCCGCAACTGAGTCAGTCAGCCAATTTGAAACTCCGACTTAGCTAAGTCGGAAATAAACTATTGACATGTCTTTTTGTCTTTGGTAATACAAAATATAGAGATGTTCTTTTTAAAACTGCCCATAAGATTGCTCGCTGTACAAGGTAAGCAGTCTTATGGGCAGTTGGCAGAGCGCGTTTGGCGGATATTATCCACGTACTTGCAGAGTGAGTCTGGAGGTCCGCCATAACGCAAAGCTGTTCAGCTTTGAGAGAGAAGTTTGGTCAGAGACGGTCGCATGGCCACAAACATCATGATGAAAAAGTGCCTTGTCGACCCAAAGACCACAGTTGCAAGCGCGTGCTATTATGCAACTGAATGGGTGCGGTTGCGCCCGACTTCTGTCTTGGTCTCTCCTCTGCCAGCTGCCCTCTTGTTCTTCATCGTTGGCGCGTCTCCACCTCTTATCGCGAAAGGAGGAAGTCATGAGACGCCTCAGGCGGAAGTGGTTACTGGCCCCGGCCCCTGACTCGAGCTAAGCCGAAGAAAGACAGCTTGGGTTGAAGCCGAAACGCAACCACTTCTCAGGCCGTGAGCCATTAGCTACGAAGCAAAATGGCTCACGGCTGTTTTTTTTATATTTACTTATTGTTAATTTTTTGCTAATATAATAATTAAATTGGGCGCATAGTTAAGTGGTATAACATCTACCTGATAAGTAGAAGGCCGAAGGTTCGATTCCTTCTGCGCCCACTATACTTGAAACATATTTAGAAAAAAGGTATAAAGAGTAAAACTTAATATTTTATCAAGAGAGCAGGAAGGGAACTGGCCCGTTATAACCTGCCAACAACCTGCCCGCCTAGCATTAAGGCGGGCAAGGTGCTAAGTCCAGCCCGAGGGGGAAAGATAAAGGTCGGCCTTTGTAATTCTTTCCTGATGGGAAAGTTTTTTATTTAATAATATTTAATAATTAAAAATAATTTTATGTTTTTTATTCCAAAAACGTATACGGTAGAGAGCGTAACTTCCGGGCATCCAGATAAAATGTGCGATCAGATTTCAGATGCAATTTTAGACGAGTGCATAAGACAAGACCCATTTACAAGAGCTGGCATTGAAACATTCGGGAACCACGGCCTTTTGGTTATTGGCGGAGAGGTGACAACAAAAGCAGATATAAATGCGGCTGAAATCGCAAAAAAAGTTTACAAAGATATCGGCTACGCAAAAGACTTTAAAATTATCACGGGAATCATTAAACAGTCGCCGGACATTGCTCAGGGTGTTGACATTGGGGGAGCCGGAGACCAGGGAATTATGTACGGCTTTGCGACGGATGAAACTCCAGAATTTTTACCATTGGCCATTGTAAAAGTTCATGCTTTGGCTAAAGGTCTTGAAAATTTAAGAAAACAGGGAGTTATCTCTTGGTTGAAGCCCGACGGAAAAACACAGATTACAGTTGAGAACGGGAAAATAAAGACTATTTTAATAAGCGCTCAGCACGAAGACGGAATTTTGCAGGAAGAGATAAAGCAAACACTCATAGAAAAATTAATAAAGCCGATTGTCGGAGACATTTCTAACGTTGAGATTTTAGTAAACCCTACTGGAAAATTTGTGATAGGGGCCGATGGTTTTGAGGCGGATGCCGGCTTAACTGGACGGAAAATTATGGTAGACACCTACGGCGGCCTTATATCTCACGGCGGAGGGTGCTTTTCAGGAAAAGACCCCACAAAGGTAGACAGGTCGGGAGCCTACATGGCAAGATTTGTTGCAAAGAACTTGGTTGCCAACAAGCTGGCTCATCAGTGTTTGGTTTCCGTAGCTTACGCAATCGGCAGGGCAGAGCCTTTGATGGTGGAAGCCTTAAACGAAAAAGGAGAGAGCTTGGCTGAGATTGTTAAAGCTAATTTTGATTTTAAACCAAAAGCAATAATTGAAAGGCTGGATTTAAGAAAGCCCATTTACCAGCAGACAGCAGCTTACGGCCATTTTGGCAAGGAAAATCTGCCTTGGGAAAAAATTATATCTCTTAAGCTCTAAAAATTTGCTTTTAAATTGGTAAAGATTTAAAATAAATAAAAAGTAATAATCTCCTTGGCGAAGCCAAGGAGAAAACAATATGGCAAAACTTTTAAATACATTATGTAAAATAGTTTTTATAGCATTGCTGCTTGTCTTTGCCGCAGCTTTCTTTATGTATAAGCAATACTGGCTTGCCTTTTTTACGTTAGCCTTAATTCTCATAGTATCCAGCTGGGGAAGGGTAAAAAAACTAATTGTTGGCAAAGATAAGGTAGAGGTGCAAATACCGGAGGACGTAATTAAAAGAGAAGAAAAAGAGGAAAACCAATAAAATGCAAAAATACACTCTAAAAAATACGCAGCGCAACAGGGCAGACTATAAACTGCCGAAAGACAAGTCAATAAACTGATTTTGGGGAAACGCTTCAAGATTAGAGCATTTTAACGTGAGAAATAAAAACAAGGGCAAGAAGAGATAAAAATCGCCATTTAGGCGATTTTTTGGTATATTGATATTAAAGGACTATTAATTTGTCTATCTATGCAGATAGTAGATAAATATGGATATCTAGAGGATGTTCTCAACTATATTGAAAAGAACATCATATGCGCAAAGCATTTTGAAAAACTCTCCAAGAAGGCGAGACTGAGTGAATATTTGTTGAAAAAACTTTCAAAGGATTTACAGGGTTTTTCAGAGAAATATTTCTTAACATCTTTGCAAGACAAGTTAGAAGAACGTCATAGTTCTTTAGCTGGAGCCGAAGCAGAGGTTTTTTTAGCAGATGTGGGTATTGAGGTTGAAAAAAGCAAAGCGTTCGTTTTAATATGTCTTAATTGGGATGTTGTGATTGATGAAGAAAAAGAAGACAAAATAACCACAATTGTAAAAATATTTTCAAAAAATAATATTCAAATAAAAATCGCAAGCTAAAATGTCAGCTCAAGTTAAAGTTTTAATTGAGGGCTACACTAACGCAGATTCAAAAGCAGAAAGCGGGGGAGAAGAAAAAACCTGCCCTACTGTTAGTTTGGTGAGAGACGGGGATTTGATAATGGTGGTAGACCCCGGTATTTTAGAAAGCCAGCAAATTTTGGTTGATGCTCTGCAAAAACAAGGTTTAGGTGTTGATGATGTGAATATGGTTTGCATTACTCATTCTCATATTGACCATTACAGAAATATAGGAATGTTTCCTGACGCTAAAACCTTAGAGTATTTTGGCGTGTGGGACAAGGGTAACTGCGAGGATTGGCAGGAGCAGTTTACTCCAAATATTCAGATTTTGCGCACGCCCGGCCATGATTATACAAGCATAACTCTTTTTGTAAAAACAAACGACGGGATTGTGGCGATTTGCGGAGATGTTTTTTGGAAGGAAAATTATCCAGAAAGGGCGCAAGACGATACTTTTGCTTCAAACCCCGAAAAATTAGAACTAAGCAGAGAGTCGGTTTTAAGAATGGCTGACTGGATAATCCCTGGGCATGCAGGAATGTATAAAATAAAAAAGAGCGAAGCTAAAGAGTCAAAAGTTGAAAAATCAGATGCAAAAGATAGCCAAAAACCATTTGCCATCTGCAGAAAATGCAAGGGGATAATTAAAAATAAGCTTGACAGCTGCCTTTGCAGGCCGTATCTTTGCCATAAATGCTGCGAGTGCGGCTTTGATTGCGACGTTTGCGGCTGCAGCCATATAAGAAAATTGCAAAGATGAAAAAAATACTTTTTGTTTTAGTTATCTTTTTTTCGTTTAGTTTTACCGGGACTGCTTTTGCCCACCAGCCAAGACTTGTTTATTTAAAACAAGGAGATATTAATATATACAATCCTGAAGTTTCTCAGGCATTTTACGATGAATTAAAAGGTCAGCCCCGAGATTATTACATAACCTCAGACAAAGATTTTGAGCTGTATATTAATCTTTTAGTGCCTTCAGCCGTAAACCCGAAAGGAAGATACTCGGCTAAAATATATGAAGAGGAAGAACTCATCGCGACTATTGACGGTTTATCTTCTGATTGGCAGGAGTTTTATGAGACATTCGGCAGAGATTATTATTTAAAAGGTCCGGAGTTTTTAAAACAGGTTGCATCGGGAAAGTATAAAATTGAAGTGTTTTCATCAGATAATCAGGGAAAATATGTTTTAGTTGTAGGTAAAAAGGAAGTTTTTGATATTTGGTCTTTGTTAAATGTTTATTGGCAGCTGCCTTTGTTAAAACTCGCATTTTTAAAAACCTCTGCTTTGCAGTTTTTCTTAACGCCTTTTGGCATAGCTGGCATAGGTTTTATTGGAGCCTTATTTATACTTTGGGCTTTTATCAACTATCTTATAGCTGCTGTAAAAGAGACTATAAGGCGCTACCAAGCTAAAACCATACTTTTAACTTCCGCTGGCATGCAAGTTAAAGATGAGATAATAAAATTACTGCAAAAGCCGGCTTATGACATAACAGTTGCTTTTATTACCACGGCAGCCAAGCCTGAAGAGGATGTTTCCTTTGTCAAAAAAGATTGGGACACAATGAGAGAAATGGGTTTTAACATTGAAGAGGTTGATATTGAGGGAAAGAAAGAAAGCCAGCTAATGAAATTGCTTGAACTCAAAGACATTATTTTTGTTGAAGGCGGAAACACATTTTATCTGTTAAGAGCCATGCGCCAATGCAACTTTGAAAGAGTAGTAAGGAAGTTATTAAAGCTGGGAAAAGTGTATATCGGCGCTTCTGCCGGAAGTATTGTGGCAGGTAAAACAATAGAAACAGCGGGCTGGAAAAATGGGGACAAGAATATCGTCGGTTTGAGAAATTTGAAAGGCCTGAACCTTGTGCCGTATAATATTTTTGTGCACTACCAGCCCGAGCATGCAGAAATAATTAAGAAAAATATGAAGAGCGCAAGAAAAAGGAAAAAGAGACTAAAGATTTTAACAGATGACCAGGCCTTGCTGGTTCAGGCAAAGCAGGTAATGCTAATTGGCAAAGGAGAAGAAATCGTTCTGTAGTGGCGAAAATAAAAATATTTTTTGCACGCCAGCCCACGGCCTAGGTCGGGAGCTCCTGCTTCGCAGGAAGCTCTCGCGACCCAAACCCGAACA
>ERZ1292632.872-Hain-H43-01um-R2-872-length-32422-cov-14_pt1 | contig 10456 bp, 14 predicted proteins | sample MGYA00564407_ERZ1292632 | MGnify/ENA primary metagenome ERZ1292632 (study PRJEB36523, sample SAMEA6512637) | groundwater metagenome | collected 2019-01-08 | study: AquaDiva: Metagenomics assemblies of 32 groundwater samples | reverse complement strand
AGCCACCAAGGTGGCCACGATCTCCCGTAATAGATCTTCCGCGGAAGGTTCCATGGAAGCCCGCATCTGCTGGAGGGCCCGGGTGAACGAGTCCTGCGGAAGGAGCCCAGCAGCCTGCTGGGTCTGGGATGTCACCGGCCCGAGCATCTCGGCCAGACTCCTCGGAGGAGAAGACTGGGCCCCGGTGCTGGGTGGCGAAGCCGCTGGGTTATTCCCCGCCCCGGGGAGAGATCCAGGCCATGCCCCGGGGACTGGTATCTGGGTGGGGCGACGATCAGGGGCCAGACCGCGCAAAAGCCCCATCATGGCTTGCGTACCACCGCGGTTACCGGCCGAAAATACGTCGAACTCGTCCACGTCTACTGGGCCTCAGCCTTCGCGTGCCATTCCTCCCGGCGTTTCTTGGTCCACTCCATCAGATCCTGATACTGGTCCTTCCGCGTTTGTTGGGAGAGCCCGGCAGGGGTAGCAGGCCGCTGAGCCTGCTGGCCCCATCCCTGTCCCCCGGAAGGGGGAGATCCCGCACTACGGCCATTCTTGCCGTTTCCATTCACCGGAACCAACCTCCCCTGCTGCGCAAGTTGGCGCACTCGCTGTGTCGCGTATTCGTATGCCTGCTCTTGAGTCGCGCCCTTCGCCTGCGCCATGCCATAGTACTCGGCCACCATCTCGGAGTGGGGCATGAGATCCGCATTCTCCTGCATGAACCTCTGCACAAGATGGTTGCCCGTGCTCTCATGCTGACGGATCCCCTGCAATGTGCGGCTGATCTCCTGGCGAGCGATCTCCTGGGCCTGAGCCGGGGTGAGGGGCATTTCCTTGTTGGACGCACTCACCGGTTGACCCCCCTCCGCTCTACGGGCATAGTCCTCCCACGTCAGGGGCACATCTTGCTGGGGTTGTGGGGTCTGCCCGGCGGGAGCCACTGCCTGGTTGTACTCCCGACTCATCAGCAGATTTTGCATCAGCTTTGTGGAATCGGCCAACTGCTGGCTCTGCTGAGTGATCTTCTGCATGGCCTGGCGCTGGTCTTCTTCCCGGCGGAGGTTCACCTCGTCCAGCCGGGCCTTGAACCACTCTACCGAGCCTTCCTCCGGAGCCTTCTGCTCCTCGCCGGAGTCCTCGTCATCATCCCCGCCCAGGTAGGAAGGATCACCCGGCATCATCATGTCGTTGGCCATCTGGAGAGGATCCATTGCTTGCTACCCTACTTTCACCTTAGAATCCTGGGACATCTGACGAAGGGTGTTCTGCATCATACCCAGTAGTTTCAGTGCACCCTTGGCCTCGAACATCTCCTCCGGCGACGTGGCTCTCCGAACCTGGTTCAAAATGAACTCCTGCATCATCGGGATAATGGTGCGCTCCAGTACCGGATATTCCGAGCGGGCCTGCGAGGCCCTCTCCTGGCGCAGAATCTGCCCGACCGCAGCCTCGGATAGCATCTCCATCAGCGTTTACGCCCCTTCTTTTGGGAAGCCGCCTTACCCGTCCTACCAGGTAGCTTCTTGCCCTTCGACGCCGCGTTCCACTCATCCACATCCACACCCCGCCTCCCCAACATTGACCGGTTGGCGTTGAAGAATGCCTGCTGGGCTTTGGACTTGAATGGCACTACTTCTTCCGCCCCTTCGGCCGAGCTTTCGCCCGGGCCTTGGACTTCGCTGGGGCCTTTTTCTTCGGTCTGGGGGGAGCCCTCATGGGCTCGGTACCGGTGCCCGGCATGGCGTTCAAGCCCCCATAGGGGGAAGGCTGGCCCTGCATCATGCCCAGCGCAGCCCGCATCATTTCAGGATTCATGCCTGCGCCCATGCCTTGCATGTTAGTAGGCCAGCTTCGATTTGTCCAGGCTGCCCCCGGAGCTCGCGTTGGTAGTCAGCTTGTTGTCCTTCACCTGGACGTGGGTGGTACTTGTCCCCTTCGAGTTTCCGGCCTTACCCGCGCTCGATTCCATCTTCGTTTCCGCCTCTCTTCCTCGTCTGGGATGGGACTCAGCCGCAGGGCTTGCCCTTCGCCTTGCCCATGGTCACCTTCATCTTGTTGTTCTTCACTTGAACATGCTTGACAGAACCCTTGCTCTTGCCCATGAGGCGTCAGGCTCCCTTCGGTTTCCACCGACGAACCGCCGGTGCAGGTTCCCCCACAGGTTTGAAAGTCTGGCTGCGGAGGTTGGATTCGATGACTTTGTAGCCCTTCTCCGGGAACTCCCCCGATTGCGGGGTAGACTCGCGCACATCCATGCGCCGCGCAATGATATCAGGATCCCCAAAGTCCTTCGAGGACCCGGAGGAGTCGTATTCCGAGGGCTTTCCTGCTACATCAGGTTTCAATGTGTAAACCTCCCCTACATACTACACAATCCCGGGTGTGTAGTCAATCACTGGGCTGAACCCGGCTTGGGGGAGCCGGGCATCAGCTCCTTGAACATCCCAGAAGGCTTCCCGGAACTACCGCCGAGCACCCCCGCCGCCTGGTTCTCCATGTTCCCTGGTTGCTGCGGTTCGGAAGGGGTAGCTTCTCCGCCATCGGAACCCGTCTGAATCGGTTTTCCCCCCAGCACCTCCGAGTAAGGTACCAGCGGAGTCTCTGAGATCATCTCCTCCGCGTCGTACCCCAGGCCCTCCACGGCCTTCTTCAGCAGGTTCCACCACTTAACATGGGGCATGGCCATGGGGATCTTCCCCACCACCCCGGCAAAGAAGGTGACCTTCTCGATCTCCTGCTGGCGGTCGAACACTGCGGAGAAGACCCGGCACTTGAAGTCCATGTCATGCGCCAGGAAGTCGTACCGCTGACGGGGGGACATCTTCTTCAGTTCCTCAAGTTCCTGGGCGATGTCGGGGAACTTTTCCTGCCGCTCCTCCACCCATCGGGCAAAGACCTCCGTAGAAGTGAACTGCAGCGTGTTCCGGTATGCCATCACCAGGATGGGACGGATGAAGTTGTCCTGGAGGTTGCCGAACATGAAGTCCAGCACCGTACCAGCATCTGCCACACGGGCAGTGTACTCCATGGCTGACATGCGGGATCGGGTCCTCGGTTGCCCTTCCTGCGCATCCCTCATAGCCGTCCCCTCCCCGATCTCCCCCGAGAGGAGCTGGAGGAACTGCCACAGGTTGGGGGACATGTCGCCGAGCTGGGCCGCCTGGAGGAGTTGCCCCTGCCCAGCTTTCATGAACTGCTTACCGGGGTAGATGGCCTTGTTCTCGTGGTACTCGTCATTCGGATGAAGGATCGACATGTCGATCTCGGTAACCCCGATGAGGAGCTTCTGTTGGTAGTCGATTACCATGTTGAGGACATCCACCCACAGTTCGATGGCGTCCAATGAGATCCCAACCGGGGACTTGTGGTACACACTGAAGGGCACGTCTATCATGCCGGCGGTGACGATGGGGCACTCCTTGTGCCAGAAAGGATTCTCCGTAGGATAGACGCAGAAATGCTTCTCGTTGGCCACTACGGCGAAGAAGTTCTCCACATCGGTTGCCGGAAGCCCCTGCTCGTCCGGGAGGATCATGAACCAGCAATCCCAGATCCGAACGTTCTGGTTCTGGATCGCTCCGGCCGGGATCTCCTTCATCTCGGCTTCTCGGCTGATCATCTCCAGGCCGGCATAGTTCTCCGCCAGCACCTTATCCATGTTGGCCCACTTGCGAATGTTGCCCTCACGAAGGAACTCAGCCTTCGTGTAGCTGCGCTCCACGATGACCCCGAGCTTTCCCCCCGAGGGGTCCAGCAAGATGTTGTGGGGGTTGATCAACTCCAATCGGAGGAAGTTCTCCATCTCCCCCACTCCGACAGTGGGGGACTTCATCGCCTCAGCCAGGGGGGACACCGGAATGGCGTCGATCATGGGATCAGTCACGGGAAGACCGGTAGCCTCGATCTCCGGGTTCATGACCCCCTTCGTCTCGAACCCCACCATGGCCGGCAGTATGTGGGAGAGGAGTCCCACCTTGATCGCCTGCCCCAGGAAGCGGAAGAAACTAACTTTCGGGTGCTCCAAGTGGAACTGGGTCCACGCCTTGGAGAGATTGATGAACTTCTCTTTCTTTGGGGAGAGACTCACCACGGAGAACCAGTCCTTGGAGAGGGACATCAACCGGTGCATGGTGGCCGTGAACCGTTCCACGTTCATGGTCACCTTTGGGAGCGCCCGCTGGCTCTGCCAATCCTCTTTCTCAGAGAAGTCCCACTGGTTGTTGTAGAGGGCCCACGCGCGACGGGATTCGTTGAGATGCGGCTGCCGGGCCTCGTCCCACGTCTGGTGGACGGCTTTGATGGCCTTCAGGACTTTCTCCTCTTCGATGCCGAAGGGATCCGAGGAAGACTCCTCCATGAACTTCGATTCCGGGTAATGTTCCCTCGTTCCGTCCGGGGGAACCCCCAGAAACAGCGCGGGGTTGATAGGGTTCAGGAGATCACTCATCGTTTCTTCCTACCGAATCCGTAATGCGGACCTTTCGATCCGGTCGCTTTCCACAGGTCACCCTCCTGGTATGACCCTTTCCCAGTCATCATCCTCCATAACTTTCTCTCCGGGTTGTGTTGCACCTTCTGGGAAGTCACGGTACGGCAGACGAGCACCCCATACCGGAAGGCGTCCATCACATGCTCATACAGCATGTCACGGCGAGGTTTGATGACATCCTGCTTCGAGTCGGGGTCCTGTGTATACCCGAACTCGAAAGCATCCGCCAGGATGTTAGCCCCCGCCGGACAGATGATGATCGCAGGTTGCCCCAGTATCGGGGTGATGGTGGAAAGCTGCTCGTTGATCACTGAGATGCCGTACTCGATCTTTGTGTACCGAGTTGACACTGGGGCTCTAACCACCGCCTGGAGAACTTCTAGTTCCGACTGGGGGGAAGTGGCCGAGCGCCGTCTACCCGCTACATCCGCCACCTCGATGTATCTTGCCCCTGGATACAAGCTCTTGTGGAGGTTCACCTGGCGCGTGGCGAACTTGTCTATGGTCTCCTCTGACCCCAGGGTAGACTTCAACACGCGGATCTGGCCATACTCAATGTTGTCCTGGAAGAGGACAACGGCAGGGTGGAGGAAGCCGAAGTCCCAACACCGGTAGATGGAATACTTCAGATCGAACTCCAGGGGCTCCGAGGCCACATGCTGGCTGCGGAAGAATCTCCCGCGGAAGATGGGCTCGCCTTCGATAGTGGGAGTGAACTCCCCCAGGTAGTACTTCTTGAACAGCGTGGGGGAGTCCTTATACCGCTCAATGATGCTGTCCACGTACTCGTCACCCAGGTTGATGCGGTTGTCCTCGATAGAGAAGTGGTAGGAGAAAACCCCCGGCCGCTTCTTCTGCATGAACTCCCGATACGTCCAGTGCGTCTCGGGGGGAGGGTTCTCCACCACGAACACGGCGCGGGCAGGAAGCCCTTTCTGTGAGAGGCGGCCGAGCACCGTATCGTAGAAGCCTTTCTTGATCTCATTGGCTTCCTCCAGGAAGGCCAGGGATAACTCAATACCACCCAGCGTATCCGCCTTGGATTCCCGCTGGTTATCCGCCTTCTCCGTCGACATGAGAATCCACTCGGACCCATTGGGGAACCAGACATGGGGGTTGTCTCCCCGCCGAATGCGGTACTCGACCTGCCAGCGGGTGAGTAGCTCCTCCAGCGAATGGATGAGCGAGTTGTGCAGTTCCGCCATCGTGCGCCGTGCGCCCAGCGCCCGGGTGCCGGGGTACTTCAACATCATCTCGGTGAAGAACGCCAGCACCCCCACTGTCTTCCCGCTCCGGATGGACCCGTAACAGAAGTGCGTCTGGAGGATCCCTGGATGGAGGTTGGCTTCCGAGAAGTAGTTGTCACGGAGAAGATCCTGCTTTGGGAGAGGGGCCCCCTTCTGGCCCCGTGCGATCCCCCAGAAGAACTCATACACCCTGCGGGCGTTGACTTCCGAGTCCTCCATCATGGTGGCCAGTTCTTCCGCTATGATGGCGAAGGGGTCCGGAGCGAATGCATGGGTCTTGATGACCCGGTGAGCCACTACACCCCAGCCAGGCGAGCCAGGAGGTAGAAAGCCTCCATCAGACTGATCTTGCCGTCCTGCAGAGCCTCCGTCAGCCCCTCCCCGAGGGACGTCACACGGTCCTCTGTGCCGGGTTTGTGGTCCACATCCACAGTGAAGCGGATAGTGTCCTGGTCGAGACGTTCACTTCCTACCACGCGGATTTTCATGATCGTCCTCCTCTACTTTTTCACCTTCGGTAATGATCCCACCGTCCCCCGGCCCCAGTTCACAACCAGGTCACCCGGAACCCCCTTCCCGTCCGTGAACCAGGAGAGAAACACCCGGGCATTGGCCTCGGTGCGGAACACGAGACATCCCGCCGAGCCGGGAGCGTAGATGTAGTTGGCGTCCATGTGGAAGCCAAAGTCTCCCCGGGCCATCGACTGTTGGGGCCGGATACCGACCCAGAAAGGACCCAACCCGGGACCATGGGAAGCGGACCAGACATCCCTCTTCCCGGCCCACTCGACCTTCCCGACTCCGTACCCCCCCTCCGGAATGGGCTCCAGAGAACCCGGTTGCCCCTGCGCCGCGGTCTTGAAGATCTGGTAGCTGGGGGAGCCGGAGCTAACGTAGGTGTAATCCCGCTCCCTGTTCTTCTCGTCGTATCGGGAAAGGCGTAGCGGGTACAACCCCGCTCGATCCTTTTCTCCTTCTCTTCGTACCCGGAGATGAGTCTGCAAAGCGATCCCTCCTCCCTATCGTTATGACGCCCGGGAGAACCAACTCTTTCATCTGGGAGGCTGTGGGGGCCGGTGGGCACGTCAAGTCGTGCATGCCGATCTGTTTCGGGTCTATCCAAAGGTACCAGCACCAGTACAGCAACATCTGCTGAAAAGAACGGATCGCCCCCGAGGGGATTCCCCCAGAGGGGTCCCCCAGGTAAGCAATCCCCAGGTTGCCATAGTTGCGATCCGGGCAATGAGCCCCCACGTAGTAGATCGACCTTCCCCCGAACACGATCCCCCAGGGGTCCACCAGGTAATGGTACCCCAGGTCATGGAAACCGTCCTCCATGTGATCCATCTGGATCTCCCGAACTACGGAGGCTGATTCGCGGGGAGCACTTGGATAGGCACCAGCATAGTGCAACGTGATCCGGAAGTATTCAAGACGGATGTCCCGGTAGCGGTGCATCGAGCCGTATTCCGCCTCGTAAGCCCCCCAGTCCACCCGCCTCCTATACGCTGGGCGCTTCATGGCTCAGTCTCTACGTAGACTTCCCCGGTGACTGGGGAAGGTTCGTACTCTCCCGGCTGGGGGGCCCTGAGACCCAGCAGGAAAGCCCGCTGGATGATCTGTCGGCGTTGTTCCATGTCGGTGATCACCGGGAAGATGGCCGTCTGGACGAAGCGAATCAGCAGGTTGGTGTCAATGGACACCTCCAGTTTCACCCCCTCCTGAATCTTCTTCATGACCTCGGCCGCCTTGACCACCTTCCCCACCATGTCCGAGACCTCCCGGAGTTCCCCCATAGAAGAGAGGGAGAGCAGCTCGGTAGAGAGCACCTGGAGGATGGCGTCGGTGCAGGTCCGCACCAGCGGCTCAACGTCGGTGGAATCCTCCTCTTCAAACAGCTTTCGGAGTCGGTCGGCGAAGCGATGAGCGATCTGGCCGGAGCGGATCTCAATGTTGACGTCCACTACATCGCGCATCTCCAGGACAAGGGTCCGCAGGATGGCCATCTCGTTCCGCAGGTCGAAAGGCTTGTCCGAAGCCAGAAACGCCTGGTACTGGCCATGGTAGCGTTTGGGGACGCCGAGAATCTCCGGCCTGGCGTACTTGCCATGCACTACCCGAGCCGCATACATCTTCCGGTGGTGGGCACAGTATTCATTGCCCTCCGCCGGACGACGCTTGCATTGCTCTCCATTGGACTTCTTCACCACGCAGGCAACCATCCACTACACAATAGCACAAACCTGCTACACAAAGCAACAACCTCGGCCGACGGGAGGGGGTTGTCGGCCGAGGTTGTCCGGTTAGCGTCAAGCTACTGAGGTCAGTATAGAGGAAACCGCGTGGGAAGTCAACCCGGTGTGGTATACTACTTACATGTACTTCACCCCGGAAGACAAGCTGGCTCTCCGTGTACTGGCAATGAGATGGCGCATCAACCCGGACCAGGTTCTCCAGATCGCGCTCAGGCTCCTCTGGAAGGCGGTACGGGACGAACCGGTGACGATGCCGGTCCGCACAGTTCGACGAAGATACCGAAAGAGCTTGACAATCCCCCTGGCGTAGGCTATACTGCTCCCCGGAGAGCCACTGCAGGATGGCTCAACGAGTGCCCCGATTACGAGGGGATTGAAACACTCCAAACTTGCCACCTGGCGAGGGCCCCGAAAGGGGCTTTCTTGCTAGTAGGGGAAAATCTCCTCGCCAGGCTGGGTAGTGCGGTACAACTGGTCGATTATCCGTGCCCAGAGGCGCAAAATCCCCGGGCCGGTCCCATGATTGGCCCAATCATGTGCCAGGACGATCCTGGGGGGCTCTGACATTCTCCATCTAAGGTTCGTCACTCTTCCAGCCCGTAGTACACCCGGCTGCAGATGCTCGTCCAGAGATTTTGAACCCCCTCGGGGGAACGCGCAAGGAACAGCACCAGCATTCTCTGTTGGTCCGTGGCGGGTTTCAGTATCCCCCACCTCATGTTCTTCATGTCATCCTCCTCTGGTAGCACATAATCCACACCAGGATGGCCGCGAGGATCCACGGGAGGGAAGTCCCGGAGTCCCATACCTCTCGCACGAAGAAACAGAGACCGGCTATCGCCAGACTCCCAACCGTCCACATCCACCCGGTGGGTTCCGCCAGGTTCTGGCCGAGACAGCGCTGGAAGCTTCTCCCCGGCCTTACCAGCGACTCCACCAGGCTGTAGACGACGCAGGAGACAACCCACCACAGCAACACGAGCTGGGCCAGGAGAGTGACGCATACCACGGCAGCCCAGAAGGTCCAGATCACATGATCCTCCTCTGCAAGGTCCCCCACATGAGACCCAAAACAGACCATGCAGGCCCAGGGGGACATGCTCCGGGTATACGGAAACGGGGGATGCCCCTCGTAGGATAGGTAGGAACGTATGCCAGCACCGATCGGGGACAGAAAGAGCCCAGATTCTTCATGGCAGGTCAGGCCACGGCGGAAGGCGCTTCCAGAGTATTGTATGTACCCCATGCAGGATGCGCCTCATGTGGCCCGGGTAGCCCTCCCAGGGACCGTTCAGCCCTTCCACGGGGAACAAAATCAGGCGCGAAAGCCGCAGGTCAGCCCGCCTGCGTAAGTTCCTCATGCATGCCACCGGGATATAATCACGAGGGTCATTTCCGATCTGAGGGGGAACACCGGATGATCCTGCCTGCGTAGTATCACCAGGCTATTCTTCCAGCTAGTTTGGAAGACGCGCATCCCCATGACATTCTCTATGGGGCAAAGGCGCAGGTTCTTCATCCCATCCTGCTCAGGATTGCACAGGGGATGTCGTGGTACATCTGCCAGGTTGAGATGCCCCCCATAGGAGACCAACGGACCCAGTTCCATGGTACACTACGATGGATAGAGCGGTTCAGGTTCTTCAACTGAGTCTCCGGCAGAGGAGGATGTCGATGAAGTACCCCATCCGCTCTGGTCGGGGTCCCCGGAGACCTTCCCGGTAGAGCGCCTTGAACCAGCGAGGGCGGAAGAAGCCCATCTCCTCCGTCAAGTTCCTCATCTGAGTCTCCGGTAGATGAGGATGCCGATGAAGTATACCTTCCGCTCCGGTAGGGGGCCCCGGATACCTGCCCGATAGAGCGCCTTTAACCAGAGAGAGCGGTCGAAGCCCATCTCCCTCGTCAAGCTCTTCACCGGAGGTTCCTCACCGACAACCTGCTGAACATCCTCATCCCCACCTCGTCAAACACAACCCACAGTGACCATGTGCTGGTGTCCTCCGTCTGGTCCTCGTAGAAGAAAAAACTCAGATCCTCCCAGGGTCCATGGTGAATGAAGTTCTTCATCCCCCCAACTATACCCCCGCAGCTATCCCATGTCAAGTAGTATACCACCTTATCTTCCCCGGGGTTATTCTCACTACACAATCATTACATGCTACCTGATCTAGGGAAATTCTCATCGCCCCCGCAGGATAATAGGTAGCATGTAACTTCCCAATCGGTTAGATGCCCTGCAAGCGACTAAGCCGGGGTCCCCAGGTCCCTGCGCATGACCCACGGGTGCGGGAAGTGGCATGCCAGGTGCCGCGCGCGCGCACCCGTGCGCATGCACGCGCAGGTACTGCCATGTAGTGGAGCCACCGCGCCCTGCTGGCCGAGCGGGTGACGGCCCCCTCGCCCTGCTCCCACTACACACTGCGGCCGCCCTGCTGGCCGAGCGGGTGACGGCCCCCTCGCCCTGCTCCCACTACACACTG
>ERZ1292632.4211-Hain-H43-01um-R2-4211-length-10456-cov-3_pt1 | contig 10456 bp, 8 predicted proteins | sample MGYA00564407_ERZ1292632 | MGnify/ENA primary metagenome ERZ1292632 (study PRJEB36523, sample SAMEA6512637) | groundwater metagenome | collected 2019-01-08 | study: AquaDiva: Metagenomics assemblies of 32 groundwater samples | reverse complement strand
CATGGAAAAAGGATTACGAGCTCCAATAGTTTGCGTTTTAGGTCACGTAGATCACGGTAAGACCACACTTCTTGATGCAATAAGAAAGTCCAATGTCGCGGGACGCGAGACCGGTGGAATTACTCAGGCAATAGGTGCTTCGACCGTTACAACAAAAGAAAGTAAAAAAATAACCTTCATTGATACCCCGGGGCACGCCGCTTTTGGCAAAATGCGAAGCCGAGGGGCTGACGTTTCCGACATTGCAATTTTGGTTGTAGCTTCCGACGACGGTGTTGCTCCTCAAACCAAGGAAGCACTAGAGATTATAAGAGGCGCAAAGATTCCTTTTATAGTTGCAATAACCAAAATAGATCTTCCTTCAGCTTCAACCGAGTCGGTTTTGGGGCAACTTGAAAAAGAAGGAGTTTTATTTGAAGGAAGAGGCGGAGATACGCCCTATGTTCCTGTGTCTGCCAAAAATGGCGAAGGTTTAGAGCATCTACTGGAGACGATTACTCTTTTTGCTGAGGTGCATGGAGTTAAAGGAGATCCGGCACACTCTCTTGAGGCGGTTATTATTGAAACGTCTAAGGACAAACGGGGAGATGTTGCCTCGATAGTTGTTAGAAACGGTTCGATTAAGGTTGGAGGTACGATCTATGTAGAAGGAAAGGCTACTAAGGTCAGAGGTCTTTTCGACAATCAAGGCAAGTCAATTGTGGAGGTTCTGCCAGGATACCCCGCCCAAGTAATCGGGTTTGAGGGATTGCCTCCCATTGGAACAAAAGTGCTTTCCGAAACCTTGGAGACGATGAAAGAAACCATACCTGGTGAAGGAGAAAAAATTGGCAAATTAAAAGAAGGACAAATACCAATATTTATTAAAGCCAAAAATGAAGGAACTCTTGAGGCAATTTTGGCAAGCCTGCCAGGGAGTATTGTAGTTATAAATTCAGGTGTTGGAGACGTAAGAGAGTCCGATGTTCTTTTGGCAAAAGCCTCAAATTCGACTATTTTTGCTTTTGAGTCAGCTGTCTCAACTTCTGTCTCGAAATTGGCAGAAGCAGATAGCGTAAAAATTGAACGTTTTGAAATTATTTACGAACTTTTACAGAGGTTAGAGGAGTTGGTTAAAAAGGGTCAGATTGAGATTTTAGGAAAGGCGGAAATAATCGCAAGTTTTCCGTTTAACAATAAAAAAGTTGCAGGATGCAAAGTTCTTCAGGGAAGAATCAATAAAACCGATTCGTTAATTCTTACACGGGGAGAAAAACAAATAGGAGTTATAAAAGCAGTTTCCATGAAGAAGCAAAAACAAGAAATCAACGAAGCCAAAGCGGGAGAGGAATTTGGAATTCTTTTCGAACCGCAACTTGATTTTGTTATTGGGGATGTTATACTATCGGTCAGGAAATGAACGAAAACTCTTTAAACTCAATAATCGATGCTGCTTCGTCGATTTTAATACTTCTTCCAACAAAACCTTATTTTGATCAGGTTGCGGCTGGGTTGGGGCTTTTTTTGGCACTAAGAGACAAAAAGGAAACCAGTATTTCTTGTTCCAATCCAATGGTAGTTGAGTTTAACCGTTTGGTTGGAGTCAATAAAGTTACGAATGAATTAGGAAATAAGAATCTGTCAATGCACTTTGCAGGGTACGAAGCCTCAAATATCGAGAGGGTTAGTTACGACATTGAAAACGGCGAATTTAAATTAACAGTAATTCCAAAACCCGGCATGCCCTCTCCCAAAAAAGATCAGGTAGAGTTTAGTTTTACAGGGGTAGCAGCGGATTGCGTAATCTTAATTGGAGGGGGAAACGAAACACATTTCCCGGCGCTTTCTTCTCCAGATTTGGTAGGAGTTAAATTAGTTCACATTGGCACAAGAGCTCTTTCTATATCTAACGAAAAAGGAGTTTTATCTTTTGCAAAGCCGGGATCTTCTACTTCCGAAGTTGTCGCAAGTCTAATTGCCCAAAGCGGTTATTCTTTTGACCCGGATATTGCTACAAACCTTTTGATGGGGATTGAGGAGGGAAGTAAAGAATTTAAGGGCCAGGATGTTACTGCCGAAACTTTTGAGTTAGTTGCGCTACTACTAAGAGCCGGGGGAAGAAGAGTTGCAGCAGGCGGAAGAATCGACAAAAGTGTTTTTCCTGCCGGATCGATTCCGGGAGAAATCCCCGGGGAAGTTTTAAGTCCGGCCGAACCCGAACAGAAAGAAGAAACCCCGCAAGATTGGTTGGAACCAAAAATCTTCAAAGGAACCTCGATTAGCTAATTTTTCCAAGAAAAAACGGAAGCGTACTTGTCGAGAGAGATAATAATATATGATTGCAGTTTTGCAATCTCTCGACTTTCTTCTTCCGTTTAATAATTCCTGCTACTTTTTAAGCAATTTTGCGCATTTCGAGTTGGCCTAGCCACCGAGACTTGTTTGTCTCGTTCTCGAGCCGGACTGCTTTACCTTTCGGTAATCTCCCATTTATCGAGGAGACATCTGGTTACTTATTCCAGAAGGCAGACGTAAACCCGTGACAATTTCTTGTCAGAGGGGCGACTCTCGTGCGCATATTAGCCTTTTTAAGCTTCCTTCGTCTCTTTTCTCGCGAGCCGATCGGCATGGAAAGCGTAGAGAAGCCCCGTTCCCACATTGGCCATTGGCAAAAGCATGGCCGTGAGGATAAACATGGCCTTTAGGACTTCGGACTCACCGAGATGTGCTTGGGTGCTCTTCCAAACTCCAAAGAAGGAGCCGAAGACGAATGCGAGTAAGAAGCTCGCTGTTACCGGTTCCCACCAGAGGTACTTGCGATTGACGATCGCGAAGATGATCCAGGTGAGAATCGCGGCAGCCGCAGCCTTAAAGACCCAGACGTAGAAGCCCGGGGCATCGCCGACTTGCGGGGCGCTCAGGAACTCGTCGAAAACTATCCCGAGCGCCAAGGCCCAGATGATCCAGTTGTAGGTCATAGTTCTATTTTCTTTCGTGAACATGTTTCCTCCTGGATTTTGAGTTCTGCTTGTTCCTCGCGGTTCCTTAAGGCCGGAGGGGAAATGCAGTTGGTATTGTATGTCAAAGAACAAGAAACTATGGTTGAAATACTACCACAGAATCTTCCTAAAGTCAAGATTATGGGACATACTCCACTTTTTCGATTTTTACTTTTGCATTTTGAATTTTGATTTGGTATCATACACAAAGATGTAGGGCTAGGTTTATCCAATAAGGATTTACTTTGCCCCAGCCCCATTAGATAGCATTCGCATCTAACGGGACCACGGCATGACAAAATGGCATTATCGAAAGACGAAAAACAATCTATAATTAAGAAGTTCTCCCGAGAGAAGGGTGACACGGGTTCTCCCGAAGTTCAAATTGCACTTCTTTCGATTCAAATAGACAAATTAGTAGCACATCTAAAAGGCCACTCAAAGGATGTCCATTCCCGTCGGGGTCTTTTGTCAATGGTTGCAAAACGAAGAAGACTTTTAAACTATCTTCGAAAACGCGATGAGGAGCGCTACAAGAATCTCATTGCCGAACTTAAGCTGGAAAAATAATTTTTAATGAAAAAGATCGAAAAATCTATTGAGTTAGGTGGTCGCACTCTTACCCTCAAAACAGGAATCTTAGCCGAACAGGCAAGCAGTGCAGTTTTAGCCCAATACGGTGATACTGTTGTGTTGGCAACAGTTATGGGAGCTCCACTTAAGGTTGATCTTGGATATTTTCCGTTAACAGTAGAATATCAAGAACGTCTTTATGCAGGGGGAAGAATCAAAGGAAGCCGTTGGATGAAAAGAGAGGGTAGGCCGACTGACGAAGAAATTCTTACGGCAAGACTTATTGATAGATCAATTCGCCCTCTATTCCCCGAGTCTTACAAAAAAGATGTACAGGTAATTGCCATGGTTCTTTCTGTTGATACCGAAAATGACCCTTCAATTCTTTCCGCAATAGCGGCCTCAGCAGCTTTGGCAACTTCCTCAATTCCCTGGGACGGTCCGGTTGCTACCTTAAAAGTTGGAATGAAAGATGGAGCATATCTTGTAAATCCACTTAGTTCAGAATTATCTTCTTCAGATTTAGACCTCGTTGTTTCCTCAACAAAGGACGCAGTTTTAATGATTGAAGCAGGGGCAAAGGAAGTTTCTGAAGAGCAGGTGTTAAGGGCAATTGAGTTTGCAAAAAAAGAATCAGGAAAAGTAATTGAGTTAATCGAAAACCTTGTCAAAGAGATTGGCGTTAAGAAAGAAAAATTTGAAGAAGAAAAGATAGATGTCAAATTAATATCTTCGGTTAAAAAGTTAGTCGGGGATAAATTACCAAAGATTGTTGAAAGGTCTGCCGAATACGAGAAATTGGTCGCAGCAGTTTCAAATAATGTATCCGAAGAAGAAAAGAAATTTGTTCCTGTTATTTTAGAAAAACTCAAGAAAGAACATATTCACTCTTTGATTCTTTCCGGTAAGCGTTTAGATGGAAGAAAACATGATCAAATTAGACCACTTTCAATGCAAGTCGGCGTTCTTCCAAGAACCCATGGAAGCGCAATTTTTCAAAGAGGACAAACCCAAGTTTTGACAGTTACGACTCTTGGTGCCCCTTCAATGGAGCAGCTTCTTGAATCAGCAGAAGGAGAGGGATCAAAGCGCTATATTCATCATTATTCAATGCCTCCATATTCTGTGGGTGAAACCGGAAGAGTTGGTTTTCCGTCAAGGCGCGAAATAGGGCACGGTGCTTTAGCAGAGAGGGCACTTGAGCCGGTAATTCCAGCCAATGATAAGTTTCCTTATACAATTCGCATAGTTTCTGAAGTTATGAGTTCGAACGGTTCAACCTCTATGGCTTCTGTCTGCGGTTCGACGCTTTCACTTATGGACTCAGGAGTTCCGATAACCGCACCGGTATCCGGAATTGCAATGGGATTGGTTATTGAAGGCAAGAAAATTGCAGTCCTTTCCGACATAACCGGAATGGAGGACTTTAATGGAGACATGGATTTTAAAGTTGCAGGAAGTCAAAAAGGAATAACGGCACTTCAACTCGACGTAAAAACATTAAGCTTAACGACAGAAATCTTAAAAAACGCTTTGGCCCAGGCCAAAGAAGGAAGAGCATTTATCTTAAAAGCAATGCTTGATACCTTGCCCACCGCTCGCGAGAAAGTTTCAATTTATGCTCCGAAGATTAGAGTTGTAAGAATTCCAGTTGAAAAAATTGGGGAAGTAATTGGACCAGGAGGAAAAATGATTAAGAAAATTATTTTTGAAACCGGTGCTCAAGTTGAGGTTGAAGACGACGGAAGTGTTAACATTTCCGGAACCGATTCAGTATCGGTTGATAAAGCAGTTTCTATCGTTGAATCTTTGGTAAAAGAAGTTGTTCCCGGAGAAATTTACGAAGGGGAAGTTAAGAGGATTCAGCCATTTGGAGCATTCGTTGAGATTTTGCCCGGAAAAGACGGACTTGTTCATGTTTCAGACATGGCTGAGGGTTTTGTTAATGATCCAAATGACGTAGTTAAACTTGGTGATAAGGTTAAGGTCCGAGTAAAGGAAATTGATGATCTTGGACGTATTAATCTTTCAATGCGCATGGATCCATCCCAAGACAGACCAAGAGAGGAAAGACCCTCTTCAGGACATAGATTTTCACCAAGACCTGGCGGTGGTAGTCATAGAGGACCATCAAGAAGATTCAATAGTGGAAGGGATGATAGAAGAGCTCCTTCAGGACCACATTTTCCGGCCAGCAGGCTCTTAGAGCAAAAGAAAAACTTTTCAAGATAATTGAATTAGTTGAGACTTCATTGTAAAGTGGAATTTGTTAACCATGCCCATTGCCATTGATGAATTAGTAAAACTCGCAGAAAAAGTTAAGGCCATACAACTTCCGCAGAAACTGTCCGAAGAAATATTGGTAAGGCTTGATCAATTAGGAAAACTTACCGAGTCCCCGACCTTTTTACCGGAGTTTGATCGGATAAATACTTACGTTGACTTGGTGATAAAAATTCCATGGAATTCTCGGACCCAAGACATTCTTGATTTGGTGCACGCTAGGGAGGTTTTGGATAAAAATCACCATGGACTTGATGAAATAAAAGATCGTGTTTTGGAATATATTTCGGTTATGAAGTTAAAGCAAGAAAAAGGGGAAGGACAAGATATATTTCGTGCTCCTATTCTTTGTTTTGTGGGCCTTGTTGGAACCGGAAAAACTACAATTGCCTTTTCAATCGCTGAAACCCTGGGACGCAAGTTTGCAAGAATTCCTTTCGGAGGGATGGGAGATCCGTTGGACCTTCGAGGACAATCCCGAATGCATGCGGAAGCGGAGCCCGGAAAAATTATAAAGGCGCTGGTTGCTACTGCTAGCAAAAACCCGATAATACTGCTTGATGAAATTGATAGGGTAACTGATGCGGGACGGGCCTCAATTATGGGAGTACTGGTTGAACTACTTGATCCTGAACAAAATCATGCTTTTATGGATCATTACGTCGATTTTCCGGTGGACTTGTCGGAAGTTCTTTTTATTGCAACTGCAAATAATACCACAAATATTTCAACTGCTGTTATGGATAGACTTGAACCGATTAGTATGCCTTCATATACTGACGGCGAAAAAATTACAATCGGAAGAAATTATGTTCTTCCCCGAGTAATAAAAGCTACAGGACTTCCGGAGGGCTCACTCCAGATTGAAGATGACGTTTGGCCAAATATAGTCAGACCTTTAGGATTTGATTCGGGAATTAGAACTCTGGAGCGAACAATTGAAGGAATAGTCCGCAAAGTTGCAAGGGAAATTGTTGAAGGAAAAATCCAAAGTGTCAAAGTTACCCCGATGAATGTAAAAGAATACCTGCCCCAATGACGAGTTTGAAAATATTAGTTATTTCTGATTCCCATGACAATATTGCCAACCTCGAACACGTCATGGGGTTTGCTAAGAAAATTAATGCGGAAGCAGTTATTCACTGCGGCGATTGGAATAATGTAGAAGCGGTAAAAACAGTTTTGTCGTTTGGAATTCCTCTTTATTCAGTTTTAGGCAATGCCGACGTTGATCCGGAAGTAGAAAACAGTCTAAAAAAACAGTCTAAGAAATTCGACCCATATTTTTTAAAATGCGAGCTTGATGGAAGAAAAATAGGCGTGATTCATAATATTCGCCACCTAGTATCAAATATCGAGTCACTTAGTATCTTGTTCTTTGGTCATTGGCAAAAACAAAAAGAGATTTATTGGAACGGTATTCGAGCTATAAATCCCGGGGCTTTAGAGAATGAAATTAACTTTGCTGTTTACGACACAAAGAAAAAGGAAGTAGAATTTGTTAGTATTTAAAATATGAACAAAACCGAGGAACTTCAGAAATTAAAAGAGAAAATGGAAATGGACGAAGGTCTGCCACTTAAAAAAGGGACGACGAATCTGGTGTTTGGAGTTGGAAATCCGGACACAAAAATTCTTTTTATCGGCGAAGGCCCCGGATATTGGGAAGATCAAAAGGCGGAACCCTTTGTTGGCAATGCCGGAAAACTCTTGGATTCTTTACTTCAATTGATTAAATTACCCAGAGAGGAAGTTTATATAACCAATGTTGTACATCATAGACCTCCGGAAAATAGAGATCCGTTCCCAACCGAAATATCAGCTTATGGAGAATATCTTGACGAGATTATTAAAATAATTGACCCAAAAGTAATAGTTACATTGGGACGCTTTTCTATGGGTAAGTTTTTGCCAACATCAAGGATATCTGCTGTACATGGAAAAACCTTTGTTGTACAGTTTAACAGTAAACAGTTAACAGTTGTTCCTATGTACCACCCGGCCGCGGCACTAAGAGCAGGAGAAGTAATGAGACAGATTAGAGAGGATTTTCTAAAATTGCCAGAGGTTTTGAAAGAAGCGACTAAACCGGAGATTAAACAGATGGAGCTTGTATAAATTTCTAATTACTCTAATTGACCTAAATAACCTAAATAATTTGAAAATTGGGGCTTAATTAGAAATTAGAATAATTAGGACAATTAGAAATTAAATGTCTGCATTAAAATTCATAGTCATTTCAGGAACAACCGGAGTAACAGAAAACTGTTACGTTTACGAATATGAAAACGATATCATCGTCGTTGATTGCGGCGTGGGTTTCCCTGAACCGGAGATGTATGGAGTAGATTTGGTTATTCCTGATTTTACTTACATTAAAAATAATGCAAGAAAAGTAAGGGGGGTACTTATTTCTCACGGACACGAAGATCATATGGGAGCACTCCCCTTTTTACTCAAAGAAATAAAGGCACCGATTTATTCATCAAAACTAGTCGCGGGATTTATCCAGGATAAATTTGCCGACTATGGAGGAGAGATTCCGAAAGTTAATGTTTTTGATCCAGAAAGGGACGTACTTACTTTGGGAGTTTTTAAGGTAACTCATTTTCGCGTTTCTCACTCAGTTCCTGACGGAGTTGGTTTTGCAATCGATACTCCCGAAGGAAAGATTTTCCATGTACCTGATTACAAATTTGACTGGACTCCGGTTGACGCCCGACCATTTGACGTTGCAAAGGCCGCAATTTTGGCTTCTGGCGGGACCTTGGCAGTTGCCTCTGACAGTATTGGGGCAACATCTTCCGGGTACACCGAAAGCGAAAAAGAAATCGAATCAAGAATCGAGCTTACTGTCGAAAAAGCTAAGGGTCAGGTTTTCTTTACAACAATCTCCTCAAATATTTCAAGAATGCAACAAGCGATAAACGTTGCAGAAAGATTAGGAAGAAAGGTTCTCTTTATAGGAAGATCTTCAGAAAGAAAAGCAAATATTGCAAGAGGCTTAGGGTATTTGAACTATTCTAATGATTTGGTAATTTCTCCGAAGCAGGCAAAGAAACTTCCCAAAGACAAAATCATGTATGTTATTTCCGGAAGCTACGGACAACCCGGCAGTGCGCTTAGCAGGGTTTCATTAAAAGATCATGAGTTTCTTTCAATTGCTCCGGGAGATGTTGTCATTTTTTCCTCCGACCCAGCACCACCAGGCTCTAAGGCAAACGTGGATTCTGTGGTTGACCGATTGATTGAACTCGGGGCGATTGTGCATTACTACGATATTCAAGAAGACCTACACGTTTCGGGACATGGTTCTCAAGAGGATATAAAGATGCTCTTTGCCCTACTTCGCCCAAAATACTTTATTCCGATTGGAGGAACGATTAGACACATGAGAGCTTACAATTTAATAGCCCAAGGGATGGGAGCCAGTGATAAAGATGTGTTTGAGCTATATCCCGGACAGATTGTTGAATTCAAAAACAGAACTGCGCGGGTTTCCGGGAAGATCGAAGTTAAAAATATTCTTGTTGACGGACTTGGAGTCGGGGATGTCGGCAATGTGGTTTTGAGAGATAGAAAAGTTCTTGCAAGGGAAGGAGTGGCAATTGTGATGATTCAGTTGGATTCAACGAGTGGGAAATTGATTAATATTCCGGAGGTAATTAGTCGTGGATTTGTTTATGAAGAAAAAACTAAAGGATTTTTAGAAGAGGCAGGAAGGCGACTTATGCAAGAGATTCAGAAGCGTCCAAGGGTAGACAAACACGCGGTTAGAACTTTTGCAACAGACTTTTTAGAGAAATATTTTTACGAAGAGACCGGCCGTCGCCCCATGGTCTTGCCCGTTATAGTGGAGGTATAAGACCAAGAATACTATTTACTATTTACTATGCACTACTCGCTATCTTCAGTATAATGTATTAAACATGCCCAAGTTTAGAAAAAGGTTTACAAAAAGAGCTTTTAGATTAAAGCTAAAACGGGCAACAATTTATTCTATCGCCCAAATTCTTTTCTTTGCGCTAGCTGCACTTGTTATTGTTTCTTTTGCAAGGCGAGGCATTGTTCTTGTTAGACTTAACGATCTTCTGATTTCCTACTTTTCTTGGGCAACAATTTTTTTACCTTTTATTTTTCTGTCTTTTGGTTTTTTAATATCAAAATTTAGAACCCCCCTTTCCCAGCCAAACGTCCTGGTAGGAATTTTACTCTTTTTTGTATCGGTTTTAACCCTCACTCATGCAGGGATATTGGGAACTGCTGCTTGGGGAGGTGTTGCCACTTTAGTTACAGGCATCGGTGCGGTGATCATTCTTTTGGGCATAAGCTTTGTGGGGCTTATTATTTTATTTAATATTTCTCTTGACCAGGTATTTAGCTTTTTGGTGAACATTTATAGGAAAGTAAGATGGTATATTCTCGGAGAAAAAGCTCTTGGCAAATCTAAGCTTAAAGTTACAGGTGGTATTGCAAATCCGATCCACTCTCAGCAGCAGACTGCCAAAAGTTTGACAAGTGATTCTTCGAAGAAGGAACCTCTTGAACAGAAATTGGTAACTAATATGCCGGGGGAGAATAAGATTTGGAAATATCCACCACTTGATCTTTTATCAGAAGAA
>ERZ1292632.4208-Hain-H43-01um-R2-4208-length-10460-cov-11_pt1 | contig 10460 bp, 15 predicted proteins | sample MGYA00564407_ERZ1292632 | MGnify/ENA primary metagenome ERZ1292632 (study PRJEB36523, sample SAMEA6512637) | groundwater metagenome | collected 2019-01-08 | study: AquaDiva: Metagenomics assemblies of 32 groundwater samples | reverse complement strand
ACCCGTGCCCTCATGTAGGATACGGCCAGATGTCCAGTCCAAAACCTGATGGCTGAAAAAAGCGAGCGGTGCCCATAGATACCATCTTCGGGTGATTCGCTGTGATAAGGCTCCTGCTGCCAAATGTACCGGGAGGATCAAACCATCACCTCGAAGGTATAAGCCCAACACCAAGGATTGTCTACCCACCGTTTCCTTTGCTTTCCATTAATGCTGTCCCAAAGAGCGATGAACCATTGCAATCTCAGGCCTGTACTAGCCTCAATTTGTGGACAACCTTCCCGCATACAATCCTCTTCGCTTATGCTGTTCAACTGTTCAGCCCTGACCGCTGTTACCTCAAGCCAGAGGCGGGCGAACCGCTTGAACATGAACCGGCCTGACTTCCAAGACGGTACTTTGCCACTGTCTTGTACTTCTTTGGCTGTCCAATCAGCCTTGTAAAGTATAATGTCGTTGCCTAAGTCCACATAGGTTTCCTTGACCCAGAGTTTGTCTCCGACTCGATAGCGCGGTTTGGTTCTGTCGGATACCCGGCGCGTCTGGCTCTTGCGGCCTTCCAGGATAGCTTTGACCATTGGAGTTGAAAAGATAATTGGCTTCTCAATCTTTTTCAGTGCCTTATATCGTACCTTACTCATAGTCTCCTCCTTTTCCCCGCCGGCCTCGATAGGGGGCTTAACAATTCAGTAGTGGGCAGGTGAGTTTTATATTTTACCCTTGTGCCTTTTCCTTTCGGGTTTGGGCACCTCGTTGTGCCCTATCCCTACGGCATTCGGCGATAATCGAGTTGGCCCGTTGTAGTGTTCCCTGCACTACCTCATGCGGGAGGACAATCCTGTGGCCTTCGCCTTTCAGGTCTACCCACTCTACGTATAGACTCCATTTGCGCTCCTCGGAACGAAAGAGCTTGATATTGTAGTCTACAAATCCGAGTAGGCTGTCTCCGGCTCTTGCTACGCCTTTGCGCAGCTTCCCTGGTGTCGCAATCAGGAAGTCGAAGCCCCGTTTGACTTCACCCTGTTGCTGAATTGGTGGGAGCTTGGGTTGGCCAATATCATCTGGCTGCATACATCGCTCCTTCCCCCACCTGCCCACTATTCAGTTGTTAAGGTTCTATCTGTCTTCCCGGAGTCGGCCTAACGCAGATATAATATCACAGTTCCAGCCTCTTGTCAAGGGGGTTGGACAGGATATTTTCAGGAACGCGTCAAAACCTATTGACACGCGTTCATTTCTATGGTAATGTGAGGGTATGAAAAACCTGGCCAAACTGCGGTCGCGTTCTGCTGAGGAGTATCGGGCGTTCCGGAGTGAGTTGCTGGAGAGATTCAACTCCGGCATCGGCCTGTCGGACCTAGCGCGAATATACGGGCTGGATCGGCGCCTGGTATTCTACCACCTGGCGCGGGCACGTAAAGAAGCACGTTAAGCAGGCTCGGCGACGATGTACGATCATCTTGGGGGATAATGCCATGCCAAGAAATGCTGACCACACCTGGCCTGTTCCTTCATGGATTCGAGCCCGTGATTGCGAGGCATTGCATGGCCGAGTTGTCGCGGAGGCCACCTGTGCAGAGGTATTGACAAAAGCGGCCCGCAGGCTTATATTACAGGGGAATTTAGAATTTAGAATAAAGAGATGTGAAATTGGTTCAGCAATCCGCTAACCAACGTATCGGCGAATTGATCGCCGGCCACCAATTACAAAGCTCGCGTCTGCGCGCCGGTATTCTTGAACTGCTCTTTGACGGCGGCCTGACGCTAATGGTCTACGTCCCCGGCCAGAAGCTCGGGATCAAGCTCCTGACCCCTAACGGAATCATCGAAGAGGGGTTTGACTGATGCCGAGGCCAACCAAAAACACCGTAGACTATTTCCCTCACGACGCTCATGCCAGCGAGGGACGCACACTTACAATCCTGTTCAATCACTTCGGCCACGAAGGTTATTCAGCTTGGTTTCAGCTATTGGAAAGAGTTTCTGTCACGGAAACCCATGTTATCGACATCCGAAACTCTGAAAACATAGATTTTCTGGCGGCAAAACTACATTTGCTCCCCGAACGGATGATGGTTATCCTGTCGAAAATGGCCGATCTTGGGGCAATTGATAAGTCTCTTTTTCTATCTGGCCAGATATGGTGTCAACACCTCATAGACCGCTTAGCGTTTATTTACGATAAAAGAAAACAACAACCACCTACAAAACCGGAGTTATCGATGACAGAAACCCCAGTTTCCGTGACAGAAACCCCAGTTTCCGTGACAGAAAGTACACCAATAAAAGAAAAGAAAATAAAAGAAAAGAAAATAAAAGATAATATACCCCTTCTTAATATTTCCACAAAACAGGGGAAACCAACTTCTTCAAAGCAGAAATATGGGGAATTCCAAAACGTGACATTAACCAGCGAGGAACGAAAGAAACTGACAGAGAGATTCGGGGAGAGAAGCGCCGAAGAGCGCATTGAAAGGCTGTCCGAATGGCTGGAGTCTTCTGGGAAAACTAAGAAGTCGCACTACGCTACGATATTGACCTGGGCCCGGAACGATGCGACGAAAGGACACGACAATGGAAAAACTAATACAACAGGCCGAGCAAGTAGTGAAGAAGCACAGCCAGCGGCAGTTGGCAGAATTAGCCCATTTGCCAAGTACCGAGGAAATACGGGCGGAAATGACGAAGAGGGGACTGAAGGTGAACATGTGGCAACTGGACAAAGCGCTTGAACGGGATCGCATAAATGCTCAGCGACCGCCAGACTGCTGGTGCTTGGGATCGGGCGAGAGCAAGTCCGAAACGGCCGTTGTTGCCGACGGGCGAGATAAAGGCAAAAGTTACTACACTGGTCGACAACTCTTTTGCCCTTGCCCTGAAGGTCAAGAAGCCAAAGTCAAGTATGCTGCGGAAGTCGCAGAGCAACAGGCGGATGATATTCAAGCCAAGTGGGACGGCAGCGAAATACCCAGCCGTTTCTATGCCTTTACTCTAGCCACATCTCCACTGAAAAAACTGGCGAAGAAGCTAATGCCAGACAAACTCACTGGAGGTCAATCAATCTTCCTCTGGGGCGCTTTCGGAACCGGGAAAACCGGGCTCGCTGTTGGTTATGCCCGCGCCTGGTTGGAAAAATCGAAGGGTAGAAACTCCATTCTATTCCGCACCTTGCCTAACATGCTCAGTGAACTCCGGGCAACCTATAACCCACACCCAGAGAAAATGGAGACAGAACAAAACCTGCTGGACCAGTATCAGCACACTGGCCTGTTGATACTCGATGACATAGGCGCAGAACAGATAAGCACAAAGGGTGTTGCATGGGTACAAGACAGACTTTATCAGATTATCGGCAACCGTCACGACGAAATGATGCCCATGATATTCACTTCAAACATGGCTTTGGACGAATTGGAAAAGCGGCTTGGCGAACGTCTGACGTGGCGTATCCTGGAAATGTGCGGTAAAGAGAACATCCTTGAGGTCAAAGGGCCTAACCTGCGAGATTCGTGAAGACTTATCGTGGATAGTCCGCTGTCGAGCTGGCTTTCTGTTGCCTGAAAACATCGTTATTGACAACCGTGCTATACTTTCCCGTGGGTAAAGAGTTCCATTATGGCCTACACGAAGGTTGATACCACATACGAGTGCCCCGAATGTCAACGGACGTTTGGTAAGAAAAACGCCCTCCAACTTCACATAGCGCATCATAAGGCGGGCACGGCGAACCAGATAGGGCGAGAACAAACAAAAGAGGGTAACGTTATGGCAAATGAACCATGTACCAGCGGTATCTGTGCGCTGAACCTTTACAAGGCAGAGCAAAAGGCCGAACAGGAGGCGGCAAAAACGAAAACGGCCCTGGAGCGTATTGAGGCGGTGGAGAAAGAGCGCGACACGGCTCGCGCCGAGGTAACTACACTGCAAAGCAAGCCCCCGCAGGTCCCGAGCCTCATGTCCCTCATTGCGCACTGCGAATCGGGCGAGTGCGGGGACCACGCGGCCGAGTGGAACGACGTCAAAACGAAGATCATCAAGAAGATACCGGATGACTACATCAAGTCCCGGGCGGCCGTGCTGGGCATGCGCCCAGAACTAAAGACTATCAGAGTGGCGGTACCGTCCGCTGAAGATATGGCCAGGCGGTAGGGTAATGTTCATTGGTGGTGCGCAGAAGAAAAAATACCTTGTGTGCCCGACTCATGGGGATATGGGGGCATCAGGTCAGATGGTCGAAACTGCAAAGAGTTTTGATCTTGAATTGAGGTTTTGCCCGGTGTGTGGGGCGCGCGTGAAATGTGTAGAGCGTGAAATCGCAGATGAAGATTTCAGATGTGGAAAATGCGATAGGCCAGTCAGTAACAAATGGCACTTCTGTATCTATTGTGGAGAAAAGGGCACAAAATAATGGGTGACGAAATCAACCCCAACGGCAACGGTCCGGTCGAACAGGAACCGCAGTTTACCCCCGAGCAAGAGGCCGCGATATTGGCACAGCGCGCCCAGGCGGAGGCGATGATCCGCAACGTCGTGACGCCCATGATCGAGGCCAGCAATAAGGCCGCTAAAGCCGAAATCGACGCCGGTTTCAAAGTCCTTGGAGACAGATTCGATAAGGCTGTGTCCAGTCTTGGGAATACGATACCGGAGGCGGTTGACAAGTGCCTGGCGCAGCGTATGGCGGAAGCGAAGGCGCAACGTGAAGCCCAGGCTGGAACCCAAGCGGCAGAAGCCCAGGTCGAACAATCGGTCCCTGCCGGCGCAGTGGTTAATGCAGGCAGAGGAGAAACCATCCTGGACAGATTTATGGCTGGCTTGATGCGGTATGTCGATCAGCAGGTCGGGTTGGGGGGAGGAGTGCCGAAGGGGCAGGATGATGGTTTTGATCGGTATGTCAATTACAGCCTGAAGATCAAACAACTGGCACAGGCAGACAACGAGATATGGTTTCAGGGTGGCCGTTTCGTAACGCAGGCTTTGATGGCTACATCGAAAGCTGGCATTGATCCGGCAGAGGCGGCGGAAAGGATGGATAAGTTGTTAACGGAACGTCACACCGAGCAAGCGGCGAAGCTGGCGAAAGAAATAAAGGGGACTTAGTGTGGCGCTAAGTCTCGCCACCATCCTGAACCGACTGGCGAAGGGTGAAGACCCCTTCACGTACTCTCGTACCAAGTCTTTTGCCAAGATCAAGGTGCGCAAGAAGCTATGGAGAGCAAAGCGACGTGACAAGAAGATATGACAACTAAAGAACTAACGACCGCACAGCCGATGTTGCATTGGCAATACAAGTCAATCCTCAAAGAGTTAGGGCAAATTTCCCTTCATGCAAGTTCTGCCGATTGCCCCTGTAACCAGGTAGACTTGGGCGCAGATGGGAAACACCATGCTGAGTATTGCCTTGGCAAGCACCTTTTGAACGTGAACTCACTTTGTGAAGAAACGGCTCTTATGGACAGCCCAAACAGGAAAATGCTTGAAACGCTAGCAATCGAGGCCGAGAAGTTTCACGAAAAGGCCAAAACGATTTACTGCAAAGGCGGGACATGGCCCGACTTATCTCAGTGGAGTCGGGATGCCAGAAAAAAGCTTGAGCCTATCTACTACGCCTGCAAGGCCCATCTGAAACAGGACTGCGCCCTGGCCCAGGCCCCCGTCGTGACGATAGCGGGGAAGTGCGGTTCCGGCGTTGGGTGTTCGTTCAAGGTCAAGGGGTCAGTCGTACACGAAGGCCGGACGGAGAAAATAGCTGAACTTCCCTTGCTTATTGAGGAAATGAGTACGCCTACCGCGCCCCCCGTGCGGGGATCAACCGAGTTGACCTTCGCTATCGGGCCAACCGGCACGCGGTATGATTTCGAGTACCGCATTGTTGACGCCGACTCCCTGATTGTCTCTCACGATCCCTTCACTTTCGAGCCATCCTCCGTCTACTCACAGAAGTTGCAGCCGCGCATACGAGACCGCGCCGCAACTAAGGTTCAGGTTGAAACCATCGCCGCTACACTGGACCCCGAGCAGATGTTGCTTGACTTTCATGTGCTTGACCGCGGAGCACCCATTGTGGGATCCTCCGATATGCTTGTCGAATCTGGCAATGGTCGCATGATGGCGCTCAAGCGGGCAATCCAGGACTACCCCTATATGTACGCCAGATATGTTGCGTCTTTGTCCGAAATGGCTGCGTCCGTGGGCTACAGCGGGGAGAGATTTAAGGCCGTGCATAATCCGGTACTTGTGCGCGTCCGCCTGACTGAGGTTGACCGGCCCAAGTTTGCCAAAGAAGCCAACGAGCCGCCCGCAATTGAAATGTCCGCCATCGAAAAGGCAAAGGCCGACGCGCAGTTCATAACGGCCGAAATGCTGGCAGGATTAGACGTGGGGGAACAGTCAATCGAAGAGGCGTTGCGGGCGCAGTCCAATCGCCAGTTCGCTCAAGCATTCCTGGCCAAGCTCCCGACGAACGTACAGGCGGGACTCGTGGACTCATCCGGCCAACTTAACCAGGATGGCATTCGCCGCATGGTGCGCGCCTTGTTTGTCCGCGCCTTTCCCGGAGAGCCCGGCCTGATCCTGGCCGAGAGGTTTTTTGAAAGCACAGACCCATTCGTGCGCAATGTTTTCAACGGCATCGCGGCATCGCTTGGCATTCTGACTCGGGCCGAAGTTCTGGTCACGACCGGACAGCGCGAGGCCGAGTACGCTATCGCGGCGGACTTGGCCAGGGTGATACCAGTCTATGCCAGCATCAAGTCGAAAGGGCAGAGCGTCGAGGACTATCTCGGGCAGGGACAGTTGACTGCCCGCGAACTAACGCCATTCCAGGAAACGGTACTGGTTACGATAGACGCTAACGCCCGCAGCGGCAAGCGGATTGGTGCCATACTGCGGCGTTACTCTGAACTTGTGCTGGAATCTCCGCCTCCGCAGCAGGCGTCCTTCATGGTGGAGGAAAAGCCCTCCCGAGCTGATCTGTGGGCAGTCGCGGCCAAATCGTTAGCGGCGGTTGCGCAGTCGCCGGCTTGTTCGTTCCTTGAGCGGCGCGCCAATATCAACATGACCAGAGCGGAGTTCGACGCGATATGCAACTGGCGGCCATTGGCGGACTTCATCGCGTGGGCCATAAGCGTGGGCAAAGTCCGCGTGTGGGCGGTTGGTCTCGTTCCAGGAACGTACCAGGTAAGCCTCACCACAACCAAAGCCGACGCTAAACTCATTGACAAGCTGGCGCGGAAGATTCCAACGGCGCGCAAAGTAATGTCCGCTATGCCGGGCGAGTGGGTATATGAGATCGTCATGCCTGCAGAAGAGAAGCCGTTGCTTACCTGGTCTCCCCAGGACGTGCAGGCTATTCAGGGCGAGCGGGGCGAGCAGGCGCGGTTGATGTCCTCCGATGCAATCAAGCGCAAGTGCGGCGCTTTTCTCAGTGAACATTCTCCCGTCGTCGAGCCAACGGGGGTAGTATCGCTGGAAACCTCCCCAGCGATCCCCTGTTCGGCTCCGGCGAAAGAACGAAAGGGGGCTGATATGGAACAAGAAACGGTACGGATTACGGGAAAATGCGGGGAAGGGCCTAGCTCGTGCGCCTTCACCATCAAGCCGGACGTTGCGTCGGTCAAGGTTACGGGAGTGACGGAACTCGGCAAGGCCGTGCGGGGCATGACGGGCGATAGCGAGCTCGCCGACCCCATCCTGGCCGCGATTGCGGCGCAGATCGGCCTGCTCGATCCCAAGGGGTTGAAAAAGTGCGTTGTGGTGGGCAAGGCCTATCATTGCCGCCTCGAACCTGCCCAGCACTTCGACCCCGATTCCTTCCGCACGGTGAAGGCGGTCCATGGCTCGCCCTTGCCGGCTGGTGTTTCCGTCACGGTCGGGTGTCCGAAGGGTGAGTATGACGGCCTGCAGGGGCTATGCAAGGTGGGGACGCGGGCGCAGCGCATTATGTACGATAAGGCCGTCTGCGCAAAACACGAGGGGTGCCGGGTATGAGAATGTATCAAGTTGTCGCCCATCCTGTGAAGATTCTCAAATGTCCCAACTGTGGCGCAGAATTTGACCATAAGGTTCTCGACGGCAAATCAGGGTGGATTGTTTATGATAATAGGCTCGCAACCCCTGAGAAAAAGCGAGAAACTGTATGCAGTGTGTGTAAACATAAATGGAATGACTTTAATGTAATTAACGAGCAGAATTTTTTCTTGTGGTTTTTACCCGATGACGTTCACCCTCGGGGCGGCAAATTCAAAGATAGCGAGACGCGGCTTCTTGCTCCCGAGGATGTAGTGAGAAAATGGCCGCTCAGAAAGCATGAGGGTTGCTGAGTATGATGCCTTTTCTCAAATGGCGGATATGGATGGCGAAAATAAAATTGTCTCTCGCTCGCTTGTTTCAGAGATTTGCCAGACGGCTAACTGCGAGTGCGAGTCGCGATCTTGAACAAAACGATGGCGACATTATTGCGTGGAGGCGAAGGCAAGCACTATGACCCCGATGCGCAGGTTTCGGCGCCTTCCCCCGATGCTAACGCTGGCACAAGTAGAGGACATTATGAGCGCAATGCCGAAAGACGGGATCGAACACGGGTTTGTTGTCTGAGATAAGGGCAATGGAAGAGGCGAGGATCGCCTCGTGAGAGGGCCGGAGAGCACGGGTCACGCCTATGGCGTGAATGTCGACGTGAAGTGCCCGAGCGGAACGAAACCGCTGGTGCTGTGGCATACCCATCCTCGTTCCGGTTCGCTGCACCCCTCTGATGCCGATATGAAGGCAGCCCGGGAGAACAATATCCCCTGGCTTTGTGTTCACATCCCCGAAAATGGAGCCCTTGCGTGTTATCCGGTCGTGGGGGCGAAGTAGTGGCGGAGGAAGCGCGGCTTATCGGACCAGGCGTTCTCGTCTATGGATGCCGCTGTGGGTCGTGTGGTTGGGAGTGGATACCCCAGCACCACCATGACCTTCCGAGCCAATGCCCGAAGTGCCATTGCCCCACCTGGGATGAAGAACACAAGCCATTGTCCAAGCATTTTGGCTCCCGCTTTCGCTTCGTTTGATAAATTATCATTGTAATTCCCCCCTTCAACGGTCTAGTCTTTAACAGATTAGACCGTATTTTTATTTCAGGAAAGGGGTGTAACAGTGGCTAAAGCGAAGAAGGGGCACTGCATGAAGCGGGCCAAAACTGGGCGTCATCGCTGCATAAAGCGCAGCAAGAGGTAAGGCGATGAAACGAAAAACCAGCACAAGGAAGGCCACTTGTTTGAAGCGCGGCAAGCACAACAAATGTCTCAAGCGCGCCAAGAGGTAACGATATGAGGAAAGGAAATCCAAAGTTAGGCAGATGCGCCAAGTCCTGTAAGGGACGGGGCAAGGGCTTCCGGCCCTGCGTGCGCACTTGCATGAGGACAAGATAACCATGGAAGTGTTAACACTCAAACAACGGGAGGACGGCGTTTACGATTTGCCGACAGATGCCCTCATGGCAGCCGTCGATAAACGTATCGAGTCCTCAAAGATAGCACCGCTCGCCCAGGATGGACAGGCCGAGCTTGAGGCATCTGGCGTGGGCGGTATTTTCCAGAAGATCATCGACTTCAAACCGATGGACGTCCCGGTGGGCGCCGGCATAGTCGGCGGCACGACAGCATTTTTGCTGACCGAACTGTCCGACTATCTCCTGGCTAAGACGGCAAACAAGACCACGGGCCAGCCCATCGTGCCGACATGGGTGGCGGATGGCATCATGGCGGTCGGCGCCGTGATGGTGGCAAAGAAGTGGAAACCCATTGCACTGGCAGCAAATCTTGCCGCCATGTTCCTGGTGTACGAGGCGGTTCGCGGACCGGTTGAGAGGCAGATAACGAAACTTCTGCACCGGACCACAGCACCGGCCGCGCAGCACCGGAGCGCAGTAGAGCAGGCCGAGGCGGTAGCGCGAGCCCGCCAGTTAGGACAAGACCCCGCCACCACAGGGGATTATTACCGCACAGCTTTCAGGAGGGCCTAACCCATGTTACAGAACATTCGAAATAAACAAACCACGACCTTCACCTGGGCAGCCTCTGGCACGATCAGCCAGCTAGTGCGGGCTAGCGGCGCCCTGACGCGCCTAGTATTCCGCGTCCGCGTCACCCCCTCCGCCAGCTATGCCAGCAACCACGCCATTGACGGCCTGTGGCGCGTCATCAACACGCTGGCACTCAAGGGCACGGGGGGCACGCATTATCTCAGCATGGGCGACCAGGAGATCGGGCGAATGCTCCACTTGCTGAACCGATGGGATGGCATAGTCAAGGGAGCAGGACATGAACCACTGGGCACGCCGGTTGACGTGGTGTGGGTCATGCACTTCGGCTCCCGGCCATTCGACCAATTCGGCAGGCCCAATCCGTTCGACCTGTCGGCATTCGTTCCGGCCTTCGATGACCGCGACCTGACGTTCGAATGGGGCACTACGGCAAACA
>ERZ1292632.4207-Hain-H43-01um-R2-4207-length-10460-cov-13_pt1 | contig 10460 bp, 5 predicted proteins | sample MGYA00564407_ERZ1292632 | MGnify/ENA primary metagenome ERZ1292632 (study PRJEB36523, sample SAMEA6512637) | groundwater metagenome | collected 2019-01-08 | study: AquaDiva: Metagenomics assemblies of 32 groundwater samples | reverse complement strand
AAACAAATTAAATACAAAGAAGAAGCCCGCGAGGCCTTGAAAAGGGGGGTTGATAAGGTTGCCAATGCTGTCAAAGTTACCCTCGGTCCCAAAGGAAGAAATGTCATTTTAGACAAAGGTTTTGGTTCGCCGATAATAACCAAAGACGGAGTTACTGTGGCAAAAGAGATAGAACTCAAAGACAAGTTCGAGAACATTGGCGCGGAACTGATGAAAGAAGTTGCTTCCAAAACAAATGATGTTGCCGGCGATGGCACGACCACGGCCACTATTTTGGCTCAAGCAATTTTGGCCGAAGGGTTTTCGGCCGTTAATTCGGGAGCTAATCCGGTGGCATTAAGGAAAGGAATGGATAGCGCCTTGGAATCGGTAATCAAGTCGTTAAACAGCAGAAAGAAAAAAGTTACCAAAGAAAATATTAGGGAAGTCGCCTCAATTTCGGCAAACGATTCAGAGATCGGCGAGCTTATCGCCGATGTATTTAATGAAGTCGGAAAAGACGGCGTGGTGACCGTTGAAGAATCCCAATCCACCGAGATGTCCAAAGAAATAGTTGAAGGCATGCAGTTTGACAAGGGCTATGCCTCGGCGTACATGATTACGAATACCGAAAGAATGGAAGCAGTTCATGACGACCCGCTCATTTTAATAACCGACAAGAAAATTTCTTCAATTCAGGAAATTGTTCCTTTGCTTGAAAAATTATCCAAGACCGGCAAAAGGTCTTTAGTGCTTATTGCCGAAGATGTTGAAGGGGACGCCTTGGCAACCTTAGTGGTCAACAAATTAAGAGGCACATTTAACAGCTTAGCGGTTAAGGCTCCAGGATTTGGCGACAGAAAAAAAGAAATGCTTGAAGATCTGGCAGTGATAACCGGCGGGCAGGTTATTGCCGAAGAAAAGGGAATGAAATTGGAGGCCGTTGAGTTGAACATGCTCGGACGGGCAAGGAGGGTTGTGGCTTCAAAGGACTCAACAACCATTATCGGTGGGAAGGGAAAGCCGGCGGATTTAGACAAAAGGGTCGCCCAACTCAAGAATCAAATCTCCAAGACCACTTCTGATTTTGATAAAGAAAAACTTCAGGAGCGACTGGCCAAATTATCCGGCGGAGTCGCTGTTATTAAAGTCGGCGCTCAAACCGAAACAGAACTTAAAGAAAAGAAATTCAGGATTGATGATGCGGTCGCGGCTACCCGGGCGGCCTTGGAAGAAGGAATCGTGGCTGGTGGAGGGGTGGCGCTGTTTGATGTTCTCCGGGATTTTAATAAAAAAGCCAAAGATAATAATTTATTGAACACCGCCATCATAACGGACGATTTTTCTAAAGGCGTTTCAATCGTCAGAAGTATACTTTCGTTGCCAATCAGGGCTATTGCAGAAAATTCCGGCGAGAATCCAGACAGGGTTATCAGGGAAATAATAAAAAAGGACCTCGGCTGGGGCTATAATGCTTCTAATGGTGAATACGGCGATATGTTTGAGATGGGAATTATTGATCCGTTAAAAGTGGTCAAGACGGCTCTGGTAAATGCCGTATCCGTTGCCTCAACGATTCTTACGACCGAAGCGGTAATTACCGATGCCCCGGAAGAAAAAAACTCGTCAATGGGCGGCGGTGGCATGCCTCCGATGGGCGGCATGGGCGGGGATTACTAAGCTTCGCCTCATCTGAATAATTTACACCTGCCTGCCGGTAGGCAGGGCAGGCAGGCAACCTCCCTCCGCGCTCCGTCGCCAGAGCTATGGCAACGTGCGACTGGTTGATTGTAGTATCATTTGACTAACAATTTAAAAAATAATAAAATACAAACATATGAATCTACAAATAATTTTTATCGTGGCAGTGGTCGTTGTTGGTCTTTGGTTGGTTGGCGCTTTCAATTCATTGGTCAGTTCAAGGAACAGAGTCAAGGAATCCTGGTCGGATATAGATGTTCAATTAAAGCGTCGGTATGACCTAATTCCTAATTTAGTAGAAGCCGTGAAAGGATATGCTTCTCACGAAAGCGGTGTTCTTGAGAATGTTGTAAAAGCTCGTTCGGCGGCTATGAACGCGCATTCGGTGGGGGAACACGGCCAAGCCGAAAATATGCTCACCGGCGCGTTAAAGAGCTTGTTTGCTTTAGCCGAGGCCTATCCCCAGTTGAGGGCGGTTGAGTCATTTACCAAACTTCAGGACGAACTCTCCGATACCGAAAATAAAGTTCAAGCCGCGAGAAGGTTCTACAACACCAATGTCATGACTTTAAATACTCGCGTTGAACAGTTTCCGACAAATATCATTGCGGGAATGTTCAGCTTCAAGAAAGAAGAATTTTTCGAACTCGGCAACGAGGCAGAAAGAGAACCGGTTAAAGTTAGTTTCTAAGTGGTTAATTTATATACTCACAAGGATTCAAATATTCGCAAAACCTGGCTTTTGATTTTTTCATTCCTGGTTTTGGTTATTGGATTGGGTTGGTTTTTCAGTTATGTTTGGCAATCGCCCGTTATTTTATATTTTGCTGTCGCGCTGGCATTCGTGATGAATTTTTTCGCCTATTGGTATTCGGACAAAGTCGCTCTTGCCATGTCGCATGCCCACTTGGCCCCAAGAGAGCAGTATTTGGAATTACATCGGCTGATTGAAAATCTTTCCATCACCGCCGGTCTGCCCAAGCCCCGGATTTATATAATTCCAGGAAGTCAGATAAACGCCTTTGCCACCGGAAGAGACCCTGAACATTCTGCTGTGGCGGTAACGGAGGGAGCTCTCGCCAAACTAAATAAGACCGAACTTGAAGGCGTGCTGGCCCATGAACTATCCCACATCGGCAACAGGGATATTTTGATTTCTTCAGTGGTTGTTGTTCTGGCCGGCTTGATAGCGATTTTGGCGGACTGGTTTTTGAGGATGATGTTTTGGGGTTCATTTGGAGACAGGGACAATAAATCAAGCGGAGGGGCTTTGATGCTCGTATTGGTTGTGGTGGTTGCAATTATGGCTCCTCTTGTTGCCACCATAATCAGATTAGCCGTTTCTAGGAAAAGAGAATTTCTCGCCGACGCCTCCGGCGCTTTGCTCACTCGCTACCCGGAAGGTCTTGCTAACGCGCTTGGGAAAATAGCCAACGATGAAGCGCCAATGCGTCAGGCCCACAGCGGCACCGCCCATCTTTTCATCGCCAACCCTTTCAAGGGCAAGGAAGGAAAGAGCTGGTTCGTTAAACTTTTCATGACTCATCCGCCCGTAGAAGAACGCATCAAGATCCTCCGAGGAATGGATATTAAATAATGAGACTACTCATCGCCACAACAAACTCTATCAAGACCTGACCCACGAAGAACACGAACAAATAAATCACGGGAAGATGGTTTGTAACTAATTAGCCAAGGACATATTCAGTTTGAGGGGACAAGTCATTGTTTTATTAAGAACAACGGGGTTTGTTGAAGTTGAAGATTGCAATTAAATCATTGTGTGTTTATAATGGCTCGTACGCACCATTATAAACAATGGCCTAAGGGTCAGTTAAGAGTTGAAGGGTTGAGAAAAGAGTTTAAGTAGATTATAATTAAGCGTAAATTTGGAGGGTTGGCCGAGTGGTTTAAGGCGCACGCTTGGAAAGCGTGTGGGAGAAATCCCTCACAGGTTCAAATCCTGTACCCTCCGCCAATATAAAAAATCCTCTTAAGAGGACTTTTTGGTTTGATTTGGGCCGGGGGTGAATTTGGCCGGATATTCTTTTCCAAACCATTTTGCCCATCTTTTTTTTGAAATGTCTATTTGATGAATGTGACCCATTTTGTCGGTCCACAATGAAATAAATCCTGACCACACAACTTTCTTGCCGGTTTTCTTGTCAAAAATAGTGAGATGGTCTCCGTCTTTCAAAGTCCAAAGACCTTTAAAATCAAATCTTCCATAAGGCCAGCCGGAGCTGGGAGGAAAAATATATTTTGAATCCCAAAAAACCTGACACAAGCCATGCTCGTTATAAAGATGGCAGATACCCTCAAGAACAATCAGTTTTTCCATTTTCAATCTTTTGCAAAAAGAATAGCTATTGCCATAGTATCATAAAATATAAATTCTTTTAAATTCCAGTTCCTTGAAAGAATAAGGTCCGGTTGACGAGGAATGATAAACTTATCCGCGATTTTTGTTAGTATATTTGTCTCATAATCGTTTCGTACGAAACGATTATGAGACAAATTAGTAAAGTATTGCCAATGATGGCGCTTCTTGTGTTGAGTAGATTACTAATGCATAAATCCACATACATTGTATTAACCACAGCAGATTGACAGATAGTTTAAAGAGATGTAGTTTTGACTTAGATTTCGGTTCTTTGTCAATTAGGAAAAGAAATGACCAAGAAACTGACCTTTTTTCTCGCTTTAGCGTTTTTGTTGATGCCGTTGACGGCTTTTGCTCAATTTAGCAAGAATCAGGTGATTTGGGAAAAGACCACCTGGAACTTCTATCAATCGGCTCATTTTGACTTCTACTTCTCGTTGGATATCAAGGATGAGGACATCCAAAAAAATTTCACCAATTTAGTGGCGCACATAGAAGGCTCTCATGAGTACTTGAGCGTTAAATTAAACCATCAATTGAAGAAGCGGCCGATCGTAGTCGTGTCGCGTACGCATAGTCAATTTGAGGCGCTTCACCTTGCCGGCGATGAGTTCATGCCCGAAGGCGTGGGCGCTTATGCGTTCCCGCGCGGTTCTCGCCTTTTGTCGGATTCCGATTTGATGCTTGTCATCAAGCCGGACTTTCTGCCGGTTCTGAACCGTACTATCTATACTCATGAACTGGTGCACATTTTCCAGTTTGACATGATTGGCTGGAGTTTCATCGGTCGGGCGGTAGGCGCTGATTCTATTGAACAGTGGCTTTATGAAGCTACCGCCGATTATTTGGCGAACAAATATGCTCCGTATTCACGTGACGATATTCGTAAGATGGAACAGCGCTTAGCGGCGGCAAACGTCAAAAATCCCCAGATGGGTTTGCCGACGCTGGAGATGTTGTCGCAAGGCCGAGCCAATCCCTACTCGCTTGGGTCTATGCCGTTTATGTTTCTTGAGACCAAATATGGCGAGCAGGCAGTTATGAATTTAGTCATGAATATCTTCAATAAGCGCGGCCAGAAATTCCTTGAACTCTTGGTTGACATTTCGCAGGGAGAATTCTATAACGCCGAGGCGTTTGATCGGGCACACCGTGACTACTGGGCCGGTAAATATGCCAAAGATTCTCTGGAACGGCCCAAGCCGTATCAGGAGACCGCCAGTATCAAGGGCCGCCAAGTCGTTAAGCAGCCTTTTCCATATCCAATGACATCATCCGAGGTGTCGCCTGATGGAAATTTCGTAGCATTTATGACTTTCAGTTCCAAGAATGGCATCGTCTTAGCCGTGGCCCGCATGCTACCGCGAAATGATCCGCCATATGTATTGCAGGCCAACCGTAAAAAGTCCAGGGTATTTGGCCGTAAAATGGCCGTTCAAAGTCCGCCTCTGAAAATTCTGACGACATTCATGCCGCCTAAGCATTATGAATATATAATTGCCCAAGAACTCAATGTCTGGCCGTTTAACGGTTCGGACTTGGATTGGTGGCAAGATGCGAAATGGACGCATGATTTCAGGGAAGCGTTATTTAATGCCGAAAAAAACAAACAGGAGATTGAGATTTTAAACAATGATATCCGCGCTTTGAACACAGAAAGAAACAAGACGAATGATAAAGATGCCAAAGCCAAGATCGCGGACAAGGCAAAAATGAATCGTGAAAAAGTTGCCGCGCTTGAAGCCGAAAGTAAGCTGTTGGAGAAAAAATTATCGGAAATCAAAAAAATCCCCAATGTGAGCAAAATTGCATTTTTTGCCCGCAAGAACAGGGATCATGCTTTGTTTATCCTTGATGCCAACACCGGCAAATTTATTCAAGAAATGGAGCTTGTGCTTGATCAGGCCTTCTCACCGAATTTCAGCGCCGACGGCAAAATCATATATTTCTCGGCGGCCAAGAATATTCAGCGCGATGTGTATTCAATGAATCTTGAAACGCGCGAGCTGAAAAATTTGACTAACGGCGGCGTGTTTAACAGCGCTCCGCGGGTGTCGCCTGACGGGACCAGGTTGGTGTTCGTGGCGTTTGACGGTGATTACCAAAAACTGTTCATGTTGGACATGGCAACAGGTGATAAGAAGCAACTGACTTATGGCCGCTGGAATGATAATTCGCCGAGCTGGTCGCTTGATGGCTCTACTCTCGTGTATACTTCAGACGAAAAGGACGAGATTTGGAACTTGTATACTTTGGATCTGGCAACTCGTGCCAATAAGCAATGGTCGGAATTTTACGGCGGCGTTTTTACCCCGAAATTCGTTTCCGGCGAGAACGACCGTGTCGTGTATTCCGCCTATTTGGAAGAGGACCAATTCTGGAGCTATATCTATCCGAACTTTGAATTGTTTGATGCCTGGTTGAAAGAACCGCTTCGGATTGCCGTGATTGAGAACAAAAACGAGAATATGGAATTAGCGTTCCGAAGTCAGGAAGCGGTCAGCGAACAGCTTGACCAAAGGCAGCTGGAAAATCCTCAAAAACCTCCGGCCCGTTGGAAATTTTCCGGGTCGAATGTAAGTGTTGGCGCGAGTACCTACTGGGGCATGTTTGCGAACTCCCAGTTTGTGGTTCAGGATTTACTGGCCAATCGAACGCATTCCGGGATCTATGCCCAGCAGTACAGTTTCAAGTACATTGATTACACATATCTGGATCGCTCCCGACGCTGGGGGTTAGCGACAAATGTCAATCACGCTCAATATCCGCTTTACTATTTGTTGCGCGATTTTAAGGGCCAAAATCCGCGTTATCCGGATCCCAATGGCAACCGGAACCAGTTCACCCTCAATAATACTTGGATTAAGGAATCGAGCGCGACACTTTATGCGGAGTATCCGTTTAATAAGTGGAGTCGCGTTGAGTTTGGAGTTCGCCCGCGCAAGCGGACATACTTCCTACCGCTCACGGATGAGGACATTGAATATTTCGGCGACTATATACCCGAAATTGACCGCCAGTTCTACGAATTTTTCAAGAACTCCAACGGCAAGACCAATGTTGGTTTCACTTCGGCATTTGTGCATGATACCGTTCTCTATTCAAATAATACGCTTGGACCTCTGCACGGCGATGCTTTGCGGGCTCAAGTGGAATATGGGCTGGGCTTGAACAAAAATTCGGCTGGATATCTGACGGCGCAAGTTGATGCCCGCAAATATATCCGGCTGTCTGACAGTATTCTGTTTGCGGCTCGCGTTGCCGGGCTTACCACTACTCGGCCCAATGGCGACTTTATGCTTTTGGGCGGTAGCGATACTTTGAGAAACTATCCGTATTTCAGCGTTGCCGGCAACCAAGTTGGCTATGGGAGCGCGGAGCTTCGTCTTCCGGTTGCCGATGTGGTGATATTAAGTGCCATCCCATTCCGGATTCGCGGAACACTCTTTGGTGATTATGCGATAGCCAAATTCAGCAACCCGCGAGCGCAGCGAGCGGAGCAGTCGTCGTATGGCGGCAATGACTCATTTCCGGTTCGCCGGGAATGGGCATACGGCTTCGGCTTGCAGGTCTATGTATTTCTGCCCATGAACTTTGAATGGGCCAAGACCAAGTTTGCTCCTGATAAGTGGACATTCAATGTCCGGATCGGTTTCAACTTCTAAATTATATGCCCTGCATTTTGCGGGGCTTTTGTTTTGTTTAACTTAAGCATCTTGTTTAACAGCTCACACAACTCTATGCGTACAGAGGGAGACACCTTTATCCCACAAAGAACCACATAAAACCCTGCACCACGACTACTGTCTTTGGCATTTCGTCGCCTTCGCTCCTCAACTGCTTTTGCTCTATCTCGGCTACAGAGATTCGAAGGGCGGCTAAAGCACGCCCCTCCGAGCACCCGCCTGTGAACGTTCTTCTTTGGGATAAAAATGTCTCCCTCCGCTGGTTGTTTAGATTATGGTTTACGTTTGGCAATAGAAGTTCAAACTCATATTTACAAGTCGGACTTGTAAATATGTTGCACTCTCGCAAACTATTGACAATAACATACGGAGTGCTATTATCTTGTTATTCTTTAACAAATTAGGAATTGGGAGAGTGTCATGACTATCAGTTTGCTGGGCAAATTTAACTCTATTGATACGCCGGAAATGAGCATCAACCTGCCTGCTGAATTGCAAGGCAATGATGTTGTTGTTAAATCCGAAGGCAATATCGAAATTCTATATCGTGGCTGGGCTAAGGGATTGCATTTTAGTGATTTTGATATCATGGGCAATGCGGTTGTCCAAAAAATAAAAAGAACCAAAAAAACAATCTACAAAAGAACAAACAAGGTTGTTGGTATAAAAAAAGTATTAGGACTTTTTGCAGTTAATGTTTATGAAACCGAACCAGTTGAAGAAAAAATTGTTGGAGAAACTGTTCTTGTGGAGATTTGGGCAAATAAACCGCACAATTGGAATCACATGTTTTTCATCCTTGATGGTAAAATCAGTTCTTACTATTGGGTTGGGATAGTGGCAGATGCTGCCAATCAGGGAATTATTCTTTCGCCACAGTTACGTTCGGCTATTTTCGGCTCTATTGAGCAACAGCTCATGGGATTTTACAAACAAGTTAAAGAATTTGCATCAGAGCCATAATAGTCATGCGCAATTTATCAGCCACACATTTGTGTGGTTTTATTTTATCAAATTTTATTTGAACTCTTATTGTCAATCATCATTTATAACCCAATCAATCAGCGGAGGGAGACACCTTTATCCCACAAAGAACCACATAAATGGAGGTTGTATCAGCTATTGCGCTTTTTTTCAATAGGCATATAGTTTTAAGCAGATATCTGCTCTTTAAAAGTGAGGTATTTATGCTTCTAGCATTAGTGGTTTTGCTTGCTTTGGAAATTACCGGCGGTTCCGGGGTCAGTCCTCCTGACATAAAGAATTTCACTCCGGTTCTGTCCAAGGAATTGGAGTTTCGAATTGATGATTACAAAACGGCTTTTGTCGGTCGGGTGGTTGACTATCAAAACCCGGACGACTCGAATGAATTTGTCCGAGTATATTATCGGCAGGTGGCCATTATTTCTGAACGAGCTCAAGCAAATAATTCTACAGAAGCCGGCGGTCGCGATACGAATTTATCCAATCTCAACTACCATCGAAAACAAGAAACAAAAGCTCTCGGCACAGTCCAACAAACAACCGATGTTTTTGCTTTCGTTCAGTGGCGAATAGTTCGTGATTCGCGAACGGGACAGGACATCCGGACCGGTTCTTTCCGGTCATGGCTTTTGGAGCAAAATGGAAATTGGACATTCAGTTCCAACCTTAACATACTCACTACGCCGTTTTCCGAACCGTCTAAGAATGATCCCAAGAAGCGAATTATTGTCGGAATTCAGTTTACCTTAGTTAGTGGGGTTCACCCCGAACGAAGCCGCGAGGGCTCGCAGCGCGCCTCTGCTTCGTACGGGGTTCACATTGTCCGAATTGATCAGGATGATGTCGCGACTCTGGTCAAGGAGGCAACCAATGAGAAAAAGTAGGGCGTTTATCTTTGTCCTCGTTGTTCTGTTGCCGTTTATGGCCGGTTGCGCTTCAAGTGGCATGAAAAAGCCGACAGTATTTGTTGATAAGCCCAACAGTATTCCGGCCGATATTCCTTCACAATTTTTGAACCGGTATGAGCACTTTGTTACCGGCAAGGAACGAAAGGAATTCAAGAAACTTTTGACAGACGAAGAACGGCAGGTTTTTATTGATAAGTTCTGGGCCGCGCGGGACCCCGATCCCACAACGCCCGAAAATGAATATAAACAAGAAATTGATGAACGAATTGACGACATTGCTGACGAGCGATTTTTCGGCACACCAGGCACAACCGGGCTATTGTTCCGTTCAAATGGCGGATTCCGGGGTGATATGGCTCGTGTCTACCTGCTTCATGGCGAGCCGGATGCGTTGGATATTCTTGAGGGTCATTCGTTTGTTCCTCTGATGCTTTGGATTTATGGCGATTCCGGAAGTAACAGAATTCTTTATGCTTTCCTGTTCTATCAGAAGAGCGCTTTGGGGTCATACCGTATGTTTTCTCAAGATTCCTACCAGATGGACTGGTGTGGCGCAATCTATGAGGTTGCCTCTACTCGGACATATACATATACTCGTCCCGGTGGCGGGCAAGGATGTTCCGATGATATTTATCAAGTTTACAATGAAATCTTGCGTTCAAGCGGCAAAGGTGGAATTTTGGACGGATATGTCTTTGCTTGGGCACTTTTCAACTTCTCTACGGGCTTAGACTCGAAACAGGGAAAAGCTCTTGAGCCGCCCAAGCCAGCATCGGAGATTGCCAAACAATCTAAATCGCGCGTAATAGGCGAGGCGCC
>ERZ1292632.4206-Hain-H43-01um-R2-4206-length-10468-cov-11_pt1 | contig 10468 bp, 20 predicted proteins | sample MGYA00564407_ERZ1292632 | MGnify/ENA primary metagenome ERZ1292632 (study PRJEB36523, sample SAMEA6512637) | groundwater metagenome | collected 2019-01-08 | study: AquaDiva: Metagenomics assemblies of 32 groundwater samples | reverse complement strand
TTTCCTGCTCGGTGAACTCGTACGGCTTCAGCGATTCTTCCAGCGCCAGGCGCGCGGCTTTGGCCTCGGGCGTTTCTTCTGCCGCCTTTGCAGTCACCGCAGCGGCAGCGTCATCCGCGGCCTTCTGCGCGGTTGCAGCCGCTGCAGCCGCAGTAGCATCATCTGTAGCCTTTTGGGCTGCAGCAGCGTCCGCTACCTTCTGCTCTTCAGCCAGTTGCTCGGGCGTCTTGCTTGCGTCTGTTGCGGCTTTGGCTGCTGCGTCGTCGGCAAGTTTCTGCGCCGCCGCAGCGTCGTCGGTCGCCTTCTGCTCGGCGGCCAGTTCTTCCGGTGTCTTGGTCACCACCGGTTCATCGGTTTTAGTTTGAGTGCCTTTCTCAGCGTCGAGCGCCGCCTGGGCAAAAGCGTCAGCGAACAGTTGGTCTACATTCTCGGTCGTTTCTGTGGTCATTGTGCTGTCTCCTTGTTAACTGGCCCCTGGTCAATCATTTTTATCTGCTTCCGGATGGACCGCGCTTCGCCCTGCATCTGGGTAAGCTCGTCGCCGGTAAGGTCTATCCACTTCTCTGCGATCTCATCGCGGCGGCCGTAGAGCCACTTGCGCATCTCCTGCAAGCCCGCCTCCGCGCGATACGAGAATATCGCTACCTCGTTCGCGTGTTTTTCTGGTTTACTTATTGCCACTTGCCACCTCCTTCGGTTTATCCGCTACCTTTTCTTTGATCGCGTTCGCGTGTCCAGTGCCCAGCGCTTCTACGAGCAGCGCCGCCGCATCCTGGTTGATCGACGCGTCGTCCTTGTGCGCCTTGGCGATCGACGCGACTGCCTTCGCCAGCGTCTCGTTCACTTGTGCTTCGATGAGTGCTTGCTGCTGCTCGGTCGCCGACTGCTGCGCCTTGCGGTTCGCCTCGATGGTCTGGTTCGCTTTGTCCTCGTCCTCCATGATCATCTCAACGGGCACGTCGCGCGCCTGCAATCGCATCTTCAGCAACTCGCGCGTCTTGATGTGCGGTGCCTCATCGGGCGTCACGGTCTGACGCACAGCGTCGAGCGACGCGGCGAGCACTTCCTTCGCGATCAGGCTCGTCGAACCGCGTGCGATCGTGTTGAAATCCCCGTCCCGAGTCGGGTTCGGATCATACTTCATATTCCACTTCACGAGCGCGTTGATCACCGACATCGTGAACGAGTCGAAATTGCGCACCGTGTCACGAATCGGGAGCGCGGCCGCGCCCAGGAACATGCTCGCGTTCCCTTGCGTGCGCAGCGCCTCAGAGCCGCCGCCCGAGACATCGCCCATCGACGGCGGCGGGAGCCCGGACTCTTTATCGGCGGAATCGAGAAACGCGGCGCGGAGCTGCAACAGGTCAGGCAGATGACTCTCAACGCTGATGTTGCGCACAGCAGGCACCTGTGCCATTGCCCCTTCACCCTCTCGCGGCCAGGACTTGTGCTTGCGGATCGCTGTGTCCGTGCCCGGCATAATCAGGTCCATGTTCACTTCCACCATGGGGCCAATCACGCTGGCGTTGTCGAGCGCGGCGCGGGTGACTTCGCACAATGACAGCTGCGAGTCGCGCAGCGTATCGCTCTGCCCGTTACCCAACAGGCTCAGATCATCGTCCTCGAACACGAAGTAGTGGTAGTGGCGAGCGTCTGCATCAAACGGCGCGAGCTTCGCCTTGATGATGATATTGTCGATCGTCCACACGTTAGCCTGGAATGTCTTGCCAATATCTTCATCGGCAATCGTGACGCCGGCCGCGCGCAGTTCGTGCCCAGTCACTCCGCCCCAGTACTCCAGCGTTTCGTATTTGCGCGTCGTGTTGCCCGCCACAAACTGCTTGTCGCTCTTGGGCTCGCCCTTCATCTCGGTTTCCCACCAGCGCGCCTTGTAGTTCCCTTCCTTGTGCTCGTTCAGCCACTTCGTGATCCGATCGGCGAGGAAATCAGGCCGCTTGGCCAAGTCTTCTACCTGTGCCCGCGTCATGATGTGCCGATCGAACGCGCCGTCCTGCTGGTCGAGCGTCTTCGCCGTCATGTCGGGGTAGTGATCCCAGACTGCGTCGAACTCGAACAGCGGCTTAAACTTGTCAATCTCTTTCGCCTCGTAGCGTCCGGTGAACTGATTGCGCATCCAGGAGCGCGCCTTGATCTTCGTGTGCAGCGGGCCGGCCAGGATGCCGACGTTGTAGAGCGTCGCCGAGAACACGACCTTGCGGGCCAGCGTGATGAACTCCATCTCGTCGAGGTCATCGGCGATCTTCAACTCCATCCGCTCGGCCTTATGCGCGGCGTACTCGAACACGGCCTTCTCGATCTCTTCGTCCTGTAGCTCAACCTGAGTGGGCTCGATGCCCTGTTCCTGTGCGCGCAGGTTCACCAGCGTATCGAGCACTTCCTGCATCTGCACTTTCGACAGGTCAGGCAGCGGCGACGGGCGGATGCCGTAGTTCTTCTCCGTCTGCGGGAACAGCATCTGCATCAGGCGCGCGACGGTGCCGATGATCTTCCAGCGCGTTAGTTTCGGGTACGCCTTGCTGCAATCCTTGGGGATCATCGCCAGCACTTCTGGGTCGTAGATGCCCCGGAACTGCCGCAGGTTCTGGAGCCAGCGGTCCTCCGCAGCTTTGCGGTCAGCTTCGTGAATCCCGAAGAGCGCGAACAGGCGCACTCCGAACGCGTTCAATTTTGTTTCGTCAATAACCGGCGCTGTGTCGCTCATGATCGTGCTCCCTTATCTTGGTGTGTTGTATGCGTTACCCGAGCTACCCTGCTGCCCGCGCAGTGCAGCCCAGTCCATCTGGTCAGGTCGCTGCTCGGCTTTGCGCCGGCGGCCTTCGTGAAAATACATATCCCCGTACTCGTTGGCTTCGCCGATATGCGAGTGGTCGTTCTTCTCCACGTCCTCGGAGTGCCTGCCATCCTTGTGCTTCTTGAACATGAACCCGCCGCTCATCGCTGCGATCGACGCTTCGCACCCCGGGTCCATCAAATAAGTGGGCGGCTCCTTCCGTATCAAGAAGTGATCAGTGCCCCCACGGCGCGCAACGGGCGAGTTGGTCGACGCCATCTTCACTTTGCCCAAGTACTTTTTATAATCCTTGAATATCTCGACGCAAGTTGTCTCATCTCCCTGCGCCCGTGTCTCCCCCGTCGGGTCACCCGTCACGATGATCTCATACTCGCCGTTCTTCGCGCCACCCTTGTACTTCGCTTTCAGCAGCGGCAGCAGTTTCGTCTCGATCGCCCGCTCCAGGCCCATGTCGAAACACGCGATGTCGTCCAGGGTCAGCACGCGACCGAACGCGTCTTGCTGCTTCAACGCCAGGGCGGGCGTCATGCCGAAGTCGGCTGACAGCAGCAATACGAGGTCCCGATTGGGGATGATTGGCCCTTTCGCAACATTAACACGCGGATCAAACTCGGGGTGCACTGGCTTGCCGCCTTTCGATCGGCCATACTGCGCCAGCACGTTGACGCGGATAAAATCTTCACTCTTATCCTTGATCAGATTCTCGTAATACCCAGCGGGTAGGTTCCCTAAATTCTCCGCCTCGGGATTCAGCCGATATATTTTCTTCCCTGATTCCTCGTCCTTGCCAACCTCGATCATCGCCGGCGGCTGCCGGAAGAACGCCCAGTCTGTTGACATCTTCTTCTTCAAATCATCTGGGTCGAGCCCTTCCATCTTCGCGTACCAGTACGAGCCTTCCTCGGGCATGTTCGAGTCACCCCACATGCCCACCCACGTAGGCCCGCCCTCGTTCATCCGCGGGTAGCGGCCGATCCGCCCGTCGAGCGCTTCGACGATGGGGCGGGGGATCTCGCGATACTCAGCGAGGTTCGCCCCTGTCAACTCCATCCCGAGCAGCTTCTTCACGTCCTGCTCGTCGTCGAGCGCGCAGAAGATCACCTCGGCATCTACCCCGCCCTGCTTGATATGATACGTTTTCGTAGTCGACATATAGTAGCCGAGTGTGCCGCTGGGGAACCAATCGAACCAGGACTTCATCGTGGTTTCGCGCAACTCAGGCACTGTGTTCCGCACGACGGCCCAGCGGCTCTTTCGGAGTCCACTTACCGTCGACGGCGCCTGCATACTGGCTCGCCGCGGGATTTCGACCAGGCTGCCGACTGTCTTCCCCGAGCCAAATGGCCCGGCAATGAACCGTTGCCGCGCGTTGCTCTGCACGAAATTGGATACGATCTGCGGGAAGGAGACGTTCAAATCCACTATGCGTACTCCGGTGCCGGCGTACCTGTGAGGTGCTCAAACCGCGTGCCGTCCATGCGCTCGAACACCGACAGCCCATCCTGCTCGTCACCTACGCGACGCACCAATTCCCGGCGTTGGCGCTTGTCCTCGGGGCCGATGAATACTTTCGTCATGTCATAGCCGCGCTCTTCGAGCATGACCTGCAGGGCTCCGGCGGCCGGACCGGAACAGCAGCGCGGATGGATAAACACGCGCGCGCTCATTCGACCAGCACCTGCGCGGCCAGAGTGCACAACCCAACAGCGTAGCCGAGCTTCGTTGGCTCGCCGGTGATCGTGACGAGCATTTCCTCGGGCGCGTCGAGCACAAGCACAACATGCTCTGCGGTCGGGTATGCCTTCTCCCACTCGGCGAGCTGCGCGCGGGCTTCGTCGAACGGCGTCATTGGGGCGTCGATCACGCGCAGTTCAGCCATTGCGTTCTCCTTTCAGGGATTTACACCGCATTATATACGCACCTCCGGCATATCAGGCCAATGCCGGTTGCCCTTCGACATATTCTCTTTGCCGGGCAGCACTTGCAAATTGTAATGCGTGTGCAACCCGCAGACCAGTTTGCTCTTCAGTGGAACAATATGATCGACGTGGTACGGCTTGCCGACCATCTTGCTCTGTATCGCCGCGAACGCGTAGAACGCACCAATGGCTACGTGGTTTGTCCATCCTGGCGTGGCTTGCAACTTAATTGCCTTCCGGCGGACCGCGCTAGCATTTACCTTATCCGAATTTTTTATTTGCCATTGCCGAACTGTGCTGGCGTTTTTACCTGGATGCGTATCCCGCCAGCGGCTCGTCCTGGCCGCCGCCACTTCGCGGTGTGTTTCGCGGTACCGCTGTTGCTGTGCCTCAATTTTAGTGGCATTTGTGCGCGCCCACTTCGCGTTCGCTACTTTCACTTTTTCTGGGTGCTCGGCATTCCACTGCAGCGATGCAGCCTTACAATGGGCTAGATTTTGTGCGCGCCAGTTCATTTGCGCGGCCGCGGCACATACTTTACACCGCGCCTGCCGCCCGATCTTTCCTGCGCGGCGGCGGATATAAAATTCCCCTACTGCTTTCACAACGCCGCAGGTTGAACAGCGTTTCATCTTTCGGAACTCAAGCTGGAATAATACCAGTGGTGTAAGAACCCCAGCGGCACGCGACCCTTCATCTGCCACAGCCAGATCGCGCGCCCGCTTCGCCCGTTGCCGTCGGTGAATGGGTGCAAGTGCTCGTAGGCCAGATGCGCAGAGTATGCGCTGTGGTTGCCGGCGTTGATTTCGTCGAGCAACTTCTGCAGCGCTACGCGGATCCCGATGCAGCCTGCGGGCGGGAAATACTGGCCTACCCGTACATCTAAGCCAGCCTTATCCCGCAGCCGCGCGCTAGGCTGGATCGCAGCAACGAAATTTTTCAACCCAACGATCGTCAGCTTCGGTGTTTCGAGGAACTGCTCGTGCGCAGTGAGTTCGATTGCGGCGGGTGCGCGCGTGATGCCCTCGATCCGGTTGCTCTCGGCAACGAAGTCGTAGAGTTCGCTCATATTTTTAAACCCCACACGTTGACAGGTTCCGGCGCGTCGAAATTCCATTCGATGCGAAGTGGCAGTTTAACACACGCTGCAGTGACCTCTTGGTGCGCTATCGGACGCACGGGCGTAATTGGTCCGCCCTCGACAGTAAGTGGGCCGCAGCCCTCCACATAAAACTGAATGACCCCGCGATACCCGGGCTCCGCATGCACCCCGATTATTTCTGCCCCTTCCGGCAACTGGAACAGATCGCGCAAAAACTGCGGGCTGGCGCGAAACACGGACATTCTTTTTTCGGCGCTCATAGCCAATCCCAGTGCAGCAGCACCGGCCCGAGCAGGACATGCACTTCGTTCTTCTCGACCACGACGCCGACGGCCCAGCAGCACCAGTTGTAACCCCACTCGAAATAAACTTTTGCGCGCATAATTTTAGCCTCCTACTTCGAATATTAGTAACTGACTTTTACTCGCGCCTCGGCTGCGCGCTACTCCCTATACCCGAACCGGGCGGTGAAGTTCCCGGTGTCGTTGTAGAGCTTCCCGTGCTTGGACAGGTTCGCCGCCTGCTTGCGCAGCCACACGACGATCTCTTTGCGGCCGGCGGCTGATAGCGCGCCGGGCTTCTTGATGGTGAGTATCGCGGCGGATTTCATGCGGGCACCTTATTTTCCCGCGGGCCGCTTGTCCAGCCCCTTTTCAATGATCATCGCGGCCACGTCGTCGTAGTGTAGGCAGTCGCACAGGCAGGCGCTGACGACCGGGCCGCCAAGGAAGGGGGCTATGCTGCCATTGCAGAAATCATTTCCGGGTGTCGCGTCGAAGAGGATGCCGACCGCGTTGATGTTGACCGGGCCGCTGCCGTATCCCGCCAATGACACGACCTTGTCGCCGTTCTTTGCTTCACGTCCATTCCTGTAATGCATCTTCAACCCTCCTGTGTGATCGTTACTGGTTCATGCTGCACAACCTGCACTGGTGCCTGCCCGGCGAACTGAATGGTCAGGTTCAACCCGCCGCCTGCCCGGCCCTCTTCCTTCCCTTCCTTCGGCTCGTAGCCCGCCACGCGCGCGGTCCACTGGATCAGTTTCACGCGCTCGCTCGTCGGCGCCAGCGGGTCGGTCGCGATCTCGAAACTGTGCCCGAGCAGTTCTTCCGCCTGCGCCCGCACTTTCATCTTGAACGAGAGCCCCGACTCCTTAACTTCCTTCCCGATGCGCACCAGCGTCGCGGCGAACCCCGGCGCTTCCATCAATGCGATCGCCTGGCTCTCGTCGAGGCCGTACCGTTCGAAGATCACCGCGGGGTCTTCCATCTGCAAAGCGAGTTCGCACGCGAGGCGTTCATGCGCGGTTCGGTAGACTGCCGGCACCGCGCTCATTCGTGCGTCTTGATAGCCTTGTGCGGTGCTGTCTGGCGCGCCGTCGGAGGGGATGACGTCTTCGTTCACATTGACCCCGCTAATTTCTTCGCCCCGCCGCTCGCTTTAACCCAAGCTGCAAGTAAATTTCGCAGGTCGGGAGAGAGAATCGCATCAGTGAGTTTTGCAGCATGGCTGCCGCAAAGATTCGCCCACTCGCGCCGCGCTCTATCATGCTGCGGATATTCAGCTTGTTCTTCGCAACGCACCCCTTTCTCCAGCCACGTGCAGATATTCATGCCGATGCCGCCAAGCGGTTCTGCAGGCGCTGCTCACGATGCGTAGGCGCTTCAGCGACAGCATTCCAACCGTGCTCGGGCGGCCACGCTCCCCACTGCATCAACTCCGCGCGGATGCTGTCGGCGAGCCGCCAATCTTCGTCAGCCCGCGCCGCGAGATGCTGAGCGTTCAGAGCGAGAAGCGTGTTCGCCTCAGCAACAGTGAGTGTGTCGAGTTTGAGTATCTCAGCGTAGCGGCGTTCTTGGCTGTGGTTTATTTGGCTCATAAGTTCAGTGTCGCACGGGGCAAGTAAGGCTGTCAAGTTTTAAGGTGTAAAGTGCTTTACGTGTGGAAGTCTGAAGGCTAAAATTTTGTCAAGAAATTTACGAGAACGTAAAAGTGGCTTGCGGTGTGTGAGCACCCATGACTGCCACCCGGGCACGCGATCCTTGCCCCCCAAAGGGTCTCACCGCGGCACTGCTTCGCAGTCCAATTATCACCCTAGAACATGCCGCACTGGCACGCCAGGATGACGTTACAGCGATTGCCGGCGGTTCAGTGCTATGGTTAGGCATGCCGCGCGAGTGGCGCAGTGTGTCGGCAAGGGTTACGAGTTAGCGCTCGATGCAGGGATAAGGCGCCAAGTGTCGCGAGATAGGGCGTGCAGGGCGAGCGGCGCAGTGTGGCGAGGTAGCGCAAGATATACTGACTATGACCAGTATAACTGCGCCTAATCCTTCCTAATCCAGCAGTAAGGATACTGACAGGATAGTGCGCGGCACAGGTAAGCCATTGAAAAGAAAAGAACAGTAAATACTAAATATATATATAAGTTATAATAAGATGTATAGGTACTCCCTTTTTTTGATCGGCTCTCGCGAGGGATAGAACCTCGTCTATACCCTCTTCTAATGTATTACATTAAGTATAGGGGGTACAGGCACGAAAAAGCGCATGAGTGGGCGTCTGTTGTCTTTTCCGCAGTGATTAGACACCTTATGACACGCTGCACCGCTGCCGCGCGGTATAACTAGCTTTCAATATGATGCAAAACAGCAACATACAGAATCCGCCAAAACGCACAAAAACAGGCAGGCGCAGGATTAGGACGGATTTTAGGAAACTTATACCTAGGCGCGCTGTCTCACTTACTCACCGTATAAAGGATATACCCATGAAACAAACCGCTTACACCTGCATGGCGTGCTCGCGCACCTTGCCAGTTGCGCAGTACTCCTTAGCCCGTTTGCACGCCGGCCAGCACGATTTGTGCATCCATTGCGAAGCTATGGTGCCGTACGATCTCGCGCATTTAGTCTTTGCCACTGTAACCCGCGATGTAACTTTCGCGCTGGCAACTGGCGCAGGCGCCAGGGAGGCGCGCAGGCTGAAGCGCTTAGAGCGGTATGCCAGCACGGGCAAGCGCTGCAGCGATTGCCATGAGTACAAGCCTGTTGACGCGTACGATATAAGCAAGCGCAAATCTGACGGCTTGCAATCGAGCTGTAGGCACTGCATGAAACTGTACATATCACTGCGTAAGCAAGGCGGTCTGACGCTATGGCACACGGTGCGCCAAGCGCTGCGCGACAAGGCTGCAGCGAAGGATAAGCCGATTTAATGGGTACCCAAAAAGATTTAATGGCTATCTCTGTGTAAAACGCTTGACATGCGAAAACGCGCGGCGCAGAGTAGCGCTAACTACCGCACCAGCGCGGACCGCTGGCAACAAAATAGCAGGAGCAAAAGATATGTTAACCCAAAACGCACAAGACATTATGCGAGCGGCGAATCTCGCTAAGCCAAAAGGGCTGGCAATTGCTGTGCAATCTGGCGGGTACTGCGCAGTGCAGCGCGTCACGTACCGCGCTAATGGTGTATCCGATGTGGATACGCTCGCCGCATGGCTTGATGGCGCGCAGGCGTGCCAATGGATTGAACAGTATCAGCGCGCAGTGGTGACAGCATGAGCAAACGTAGCGATAACGCGCGGCGCAAACAAAACGGGCAGCGAGCTTTAGAAGCATACTGCGCAACAACCGGCGCTGATTACGATAGCGCCTTGGTTGATTTGCTCACAGATTTACGGCACGGCTTCGCGCGTGCGCACGCTGAAGCGGGCAGAGACTTTGATACGGCGCTGCGCATTTCGGCAGGGCATTATGAGGCCGAAAAATGATTACTTTCACACTCCTAGACGAATCCAATACCGCGCGCGTTACGCTGTCAGATCCGCGGCCGAACAATTACCATATGCAAAGCGTTGACGTGCTCGCGGATGTGCGCAGTATCGCCAATGCCATTGCAGGGTACGCGCGCATGCGCAAGATACCGCTGCAAATGGTGCAGGTATCCACGGTCTTTCCTGCAGGAAGGAAACTCTACAAGGAAGCGCAAGCATGAAAATTGAAATTCCTTCATATGGCGATTATGACGGCGGCGAAACAATCAGCCTGGATAAAGGCTATTCCGCTCTTGTCCAAATCGAGCGGGACGATGACTGCGGCGAACCGTGGACTGACGAGGACGGGCACGGTCCTGTTAGCACTGGACTGCGCGAAGGCAAGGCGCCGGGTCAAATGGTGCTGGGTCCAACAGGAAACCGGGATATCTGGTACCTGTACGACTTCGCAGAGGCGGTCAAGATTGCACGCCGGGACGGCTGGGATACTAAACCGTATAATACCGGGACGGCGGGCGAGCGTGCGCACCGTGCGGCAATGGCGGATTACGAAAACCTGCGCGCCTGGTGTAATGATGAATGGCATTACATCGGCGTCATTGTAACTGTGTATCGGCACGGCACAGAGATTGCCAGCGATAGCCTTTGGGGTATTGAGGACTGCGGCGATTACTGGCAGGAAGTCGCACGCGACATGATAACGGGCGCCGTTGATGCCGACATAGCGGACCGCAAGAAAGCAGCGGCGGCCGCGCGCAAGGAAACGCACGAGCGCAACCATTGGGCGTGCCGGGATGTAATGACGGCGTAACAGTCTTCAGTAACAGGGCGCGACTGGAGCGCGCCTTATACTGCAGATT